>ERZ780151.21-NODE-21-length-173744-cov-7.808934_pt1 | contig 173744 bp, 179 predicted proteins | sample MGYA00510983_ERZ780151 | MGnify/ENA primary metagenome ERZ780151 (study PRJEB29588, sample SAMEA2144623) | human gut metagenome | biome: human gut; feature: human-associated habitat; material: faeces | place: Denmark | collected 2008/2010 ... | reverse complement strand
CATTACGTTAACTGCTGTACCCCATGAATAAGGGATATCGTTGTCTCTTCTGTATACGTTCGCACGTGGGTTATCCCATGAACGGAATACAGCCTCGATAGCTAACTTTAACTGCTCAACTGGGTCTGAAGGGAAATCTGTTCCTAACTGGTTCTTGTACTCTGCCTTGAACTGCTCAGCAAGTGTCTTGAGATCCTGTGCTGTAAGCTCTACATCGAACTTAACACCCTTCTCTTCCTTCATCTTGTCGATGAGCTGCTCGAAGTACTTCTTACCAACTTCCATAACAACGTCTGAGAACATCTGGATGAAACGTCTGTATGAATCGTATACGAAACGCTCGAATGCTGGATCTGGGTTGTGTGCTATCATAGCAGCAACAACGTCATCGTTAAGACCAAGGTTAAGGATTGTATCCATCATACCTGGCATAGATGCTCTTGCACCTGAACGAACTGATACAAGTAATGGATTCTCAAGATCTCCGAACTTCTTGCCGTTGATCTCCTCCATCTTCTTAACGCCATCCATAGCCTGAGCCATGATCTCGTCATTGATCTTACGGCCATCCTCATAGTACTGAGTACAAGCCTCTGTTGTAATTGTGAAACCCTGTGGAACTGGAAGACCAATTGCTGTCATCTCAGCAAGGTTTGCACCCTTACCACCGAGAAGATTACGCATGGTCATGTCGCCTTCGCTAAACATATAAACCCACTTGTTTGCCATTTGTTTGTTACCTCCTACGTAAACTTTATATTTCATGGTGTGAAGTCCCCGTGAAGTCTCCACACGCGCTAGACTGATTATAACATATATGTCAATATTAGCAAACTCTTTTTTCTATATTTTGTGTATATCTTGTGTATATTCCGACCCATTTTTACATATATTTAAATTTTGATTATTTTCTTCTGTGAGCCGTTATTTTTTCTCAATGCTTTCTGCCAATGTTCGTATTTAGACATAATGTTTAAACCTCAAAATGCTCTGGACATTTGAGCTCATAGCCTTATGTTGTTTGTTTACATCGATGTTCAGCCTGCATATAATAACAATCCATCTTGTACCTTTCACAATCCCGCCATAAAAAAACATAGGCTGCGGAAAACTCCGTAGCCTATGTTTAACTTTATATCATGTCGCCTATCGGCTTCATGTGGGTATTCACATTATATCAGTCTTGCGCAATTACAACTGTCACAATGCTCATTAAATTACAAATCACTCGCCGTCAATAGCTGCCTTGAGAATATCAAGACCAGCGATAAGATCCTCATCAGAGATGATAAGTGGTGGCATGATCTTGATGACTGCATTGTCACGACCTGCTCTCTCTATTACAAGGCCCTTCTTGAAAGCTCTTGCTGTGATGGCACCAGCTGTTGCATCGTCCTTAACCTCTACGCCCCAGAGGAGTCCGATACCACGTGTTGCAATTACATTTGGATCGCCGTCTATATTCTTCTCAAGATACTCTCTAACTATCTCGCCCTTACGTCTTGTCTCTGCCTCGATATTGTTGTCAAGCATGAACTCAAGTCCTGCCTTTGCAGCTACCATTGAGAGCTGGATTCCACGGAATGTACCAGAATGCTCACCCGGCTTCCAGAGATCATACTCCGGCTTGAACATTGCAAGTCCCATAGGGAATGGGTATCCGCCGATTGACTTTGAAAGTGAGAACATATCAGGCTTGATTCCTGCTCTCTCAAATGAGAAGAATGTACCTGTTCTTGCACAGCCAACCTGTACGTCATCAACAACCATAAGGATGTCGTTCTTATCACAGAACTCACGGAGTGCCTTGAGGTACTCTACTGAGAATACATTTACACCGCCATCTGCCTGTACTGTCTCGATAAAGATTGCTGCAGGCTTCTCAACACCTGAGTGATCGTCATCAAGAAGTGTCTGCATGAACTTAATCGTATCAAGCTCTGGGAACATGTAAGGAGCTGGAATGTGGTATACGTTGTCAAGTCCAACGCCTGCTCCTGCACGGCTTGCAGCATCACTTGTAAGTGATATTGAACCAAGTGTCATACCATGGAAACAACCCATATATGCCCAGATCATCTCTCTCTTCTTAACCTTACGCGCAAGCTTTAAGAGTGACTCAACGGCATTTGTTCCTGTAGGACCTGCAAACATGATCTTGTAATCAAGTCCTCTAGGCTCAAGAACCTTTTTCTCAAAAAACTCGATGAATTCAGCTTTTGGTGCTGTCATCATGTCAAGAGAATGCATGATTCCATCGCTCTGGATGTAATCAATAACCTTCTCCTTTATATAATCATTGTTATGACCATAGTTCAGCGCGCCTGCTCCTGCGAAGAAGTCTATATACTCCCTTCCATTCTCATCATACATCTTGGCTCCCTTGGCCTTTGTGAATATCTCTGGGAAACTTCTGCTGTATGATCTTACATTTGCCTCGTATTCTGAAAATAACTCTTTACTATGCATCTTAATGCCTCCTGTAAATTCAGTGTCCCGTATTATCTCCGGTCACACCATCAATTAATATTCAAATTTCTTCTCAAAGTAAGCCTTCAGATCTTCAATCTTGACTCTCTCCTGCTCCATGGTATCTCTGTCACGAACTGTGACTGCTCCATCCTCAACAGAATCGAAATCATATGTTACACAGAACGGTGTTCCTATCTCATCCTGTCTTCTATATCTCTTACCTATGTTGCCTCTGTCATCGAACTCACAGTTATAGTACTTTGAAAGCTCTGCATAAATCTTCTCTGCACCCTCGTTGAGCTTCTTGGAAAGTGGAAGCACACCAATCTTAACTGGTGCAAGCTGTGGATGGAAATGAAGGACTGTACGGATGTCTGGCTTCTCCTCTGTTCCGATGTTCTCCTCGTCATATGCAGCACACAGGAATGCCAGTGTAACACGGTCAGCACCAAGTGATGGCTCGATTACATATGGAATGTACTTCTCCTTTGTCTCGTCATCGAAGTACTCCATGGACTCTCCTGATGTATTCTGGTGCTGTGTCAGATCGTAATCTGTTCTGTCAGCGATTCCCCAGAGCTCTCCCCATCCAAATGGGAATAAATACTCGATATCAGTTGTTCCCTTGGAGTAGAAACACAGCTCCTCAGGTGAATGGTCACGGGCTCTCATCTCATCATCCTTGATTCCGAGATCCTTGAGCCAGTTGATACAGAAGCTTCTCCAGTACTCAAACCACTCCATATCTGTACCCGGCTTACAGAAGAACTCAAGCTCCATCTGCTCGAACTCTCTTGTTCTGAATGTGAAGTTACCAGGTGTTATCTCATTTCTAAATGACTTTCCTATCTGACCGATTCCAAATGGAACCTTCTTTCTTGAAGTTCTCTGTACATTCTTGAAGTTGACAAATATACCCTGTGCTGTCTCCGGTCTCAGGTATACAGTGTTCTTGGCATCCTCTGTTACACCCTGGAATGTCTTGAACATAAGGTTGAACTGTCTGATACCTGTGAAGTTGTGCTTTCCACATGTCGGACAGCAGATATTGTTCTTCTCAACGTACTCTTCCATCTGCTCATTGCTCCATCCGTCTACCGCGCCCTCTGGAACAACTCCGTTTTCAGCCATAAAGTCCTCTATAAGTTTATCTGCACGGAATCTCTCATGACACTCTTTGCAATCCATAAGAGGATCAGCAAATCCTCCAAGGTGGCCTGAAGCAACCCATGTCTGTGGGTTCATAAGGATAGCACAGTCAACTCCTACATTGTAAGGGTTCTCCTGGATGAATTTCTTCCACCATGCTCTCTTAACGTTGTTCTTGAGTTCAACTCCGAGATTACCATAGTCCCATGTATTTGCGAGACCACCGTAAATCTCTGAACCTGGATAAACAAATCCTCTGCTCTTTGCCAATGCAACGATCTTGTCTAATGTCTTTTCCATTGTAATCCTCCAAATCATATTCGAATTTGCATTTTTTTCGCTCTATCCGCCTTATTTTATACTCATTCAAATATTTTTGCAAGGTTCACGGCATATTTTGTAATATTATTTATACAAAGCTACTATAATTTGTGCCGTCAGACATCACCTTATGACTTCTTCTTATTGCTTACTCGTTATGACTCTTGTATAATAGCACCGGATTGGTTCTTTCTAAAGCTCCAATTTTAAGTATTTTTATAGTACCAATTTGTAGTATTGGAATATGAATAAATCAAGTCACACGCAAATATCCAATGATACAACGTATTTTTAACGCTTATAATATGCAGGAAAGGAACACGGAAATGATATCAATAGACAAGACCTCCGATAAGTCTCTATACGAACAATTATATGAACAGATGAAATCTGAGATACTTAATGAGCACTATGCTGCAGGCGAAAAGCTACCTGCAACAAGACAACTCGCCGCCGAACATAAGCTGAGCCGCAACACAGTAGTATCTGCTTACAACCAGCTTGAACTTGAAGGATATATACGCTCCGTGACAGGCTCAGGCTACTATGTTGAGAACATCTCTGCATTTTCTCCAGACAAAAAGTCAAGACAAAGCCACAATATACAGCATTCTTCCAGGCAATCAGGAAAGACCTTTGACTACACGTTCAGCTACGGCAATCTGGACTACAACTGCTATCACTCCAGGGCCTGGCGCAAATGTCTCACGAACGCCTGGGACATGATATCCATGGCCGATACCGCCTCCTACCAGATGTCGCAGGGAAGCTACACCCTCCGCAGTCTTATCACCGAATATCTGTACATGTCCAGAGGTGTAAACTGCACACCGGAGCAGATCATCCTCACGAGCGGCCACCAGAGATCAATAGACATAATCACGCATATATTCAGTTCATCTGATTATTCATTTGCCATGGAGGACCCTGGCTACAACGGAACATGGGAGATCGTCAGCCAGAGTCCGTTCAGGATCATTCCAATACCGCTTGAGGACGACGGTGTGTCCATAGAACACATCCAGCGTCTCAGGGACACTCTGCTGTATGTAACGCCATCCCACCAGTTTCCTATGGGAAGTATACTGCCTATAAGCAAGAGGCTGGAGCTCATAGAATGGGCTGTCCAGTCAGGAAGTTATATAATCGAGGACGATTACGACAGTGAACTCAGATACCAGAGCAGACCGATCCCGTCCTTGCAGTCCATCGATAACAGCGGCCGCACTATATATCTTGGAACTTTCTCCAAGTCCATGTCGCCGGATCTTAGGATATCATATATGGTACTCCCTGAGAAGCTGATGAAAGACTACAGCTCCAGATATTCACATACCAACTGTACGGTTCCTACCGTTCTGCAGCTTGCCCTTATTGAATTTATTCAGAGTGGAAATTATCAGCGCCACATAGGCGCAATGAAGAATCACTATAAGAAAAAACATGATTATATACTTAATTATGTGAAACAGAATTTGGAAGATGATGTCATCATGTACGGCGCTGGAGCGGGTCTGCACTTTGTAGCAGAGATAAAGAACTCCTATCTCACCCAGTCCGAACTCATATCTGCCTTTGAGCAGAAAGGCATACGAATCTTCTCCACAGAGCCATTCTGGATAAGAAAGAATCTCTGTCCTGAGAACCAGCTTCTGTTTGGTTTCAGCGCCATACCATATGAAAAACTTCCCGGCGCGATGAAGACGTTCTCTAAAATAATACACTCTCTATGATTTGTATTTTAGACAGGTAATATACAAAAAGAAGGGAATCTCACGTCATGTAGGATTCTCTTCTTTTTTTCACGGCAGTGAGTCTATGATCTCCACTGACTTGAACTTTCTGTCCACGTACATATCCATAAACTGCTTCGATACTAGCTGTATCTCGGAAAGCACTGCATCGGACACATTGAAGTTATACATCTTACCAAGTTGTGCTCCATTTATGTACTGTATCGTGTACACCGCATCGTCAGATAGATGCAGCGGATGTTTTGCCCTTCCTCTGCATCCATCGCAGAGCAGTCCGCCTGATGCGGCATCAAATACATTTGAAACCTCTGTCTTGCCACATATAGGGCAGTGGAAACTCTGTATTCCCTGACCGAACACATCCATAAGCTTTATCTCATACACACACCTGATGAGTTTTGCAGGCATCTGCCCCTTCTCGAGAGCCTTAAGGCTCACATACAGAAGATTGAGATAATCCGCCGCCCTGTCCCCTTCATGTGTCATGAAACTCATGACCTCACAGAAGTATGATGCATAGCAATATGCATCTATGTCCATGGTGAGTTGGTGGAAATATTCATCAACATCTATATTCACAAGCCGATATGAGTCACGTCCAGGGATCAGAGTAAAGCTCCCCATGACAAACATCTGTGTCTTAGACTGAAGGGGATTCGTTCCCCGCCTCACACCGGTAGCAAATACCGTGATCCTGCCACGTTCCTTTGTCAGAGCCACCATCCTCCTGTCATACTCACCCTGGAGGCTGCTGGACAATACAATTCCGTGCAGTGTAACTTCTTCTCTCATGATTGTATGTCCACCTCCATAACCAAAATCCTACTCGTCCCTGAATCCAAAGTTTCTCAGCAGTGTATCAGTATCTCTCCAGTCCTTCTTGACCTTGACCCACAACTTAAGGTTGACCTTGGTATCAAGAAGTCTCTCTATTCCGTATCTTGCATGGGTTCCTATCTTCTTCAACATAGCTCCCTGCTTCCCTATGATGATTCCCTTATGTGAATCCCTCTCACATATAATCGTAGCATCTATGTCTATGATACCACCGTTTGGTCTTTCCTTCATTGAGTCTATGACAACTGCTATACCATGCGGTACCTCCTTGTCAAGCTGGCGTAGAGCCTGCTCCCTGATGAGTTCGGCAACGATCTGTCTCTCCGGCTGATCGGTCACAGTATCCTCATCGTAGTACTGAGGTCCATACGGCAGGTATTTCATAATGGTATCTATAAGTTCATCCGTATTCTTTCCCTTGAGTGCAGATACGGGTACTATCTCCGCAAAATCACAGGCATCCTTGTAGGTGTTTATCGCCTCAAACACCTTGCCCTCCTCAACGTTGTCAATCTTATTCACAACAACGATTATAGGAGTCTTTACGTGCTGCAACTGCTCTATGATGTAACGCTCTCCTGCACCGATAAAGGTTGTGGCCTCAACTATCCAGAGAACCACATCAACCTCATCCAGTGTACTCTCGGCAACCTTGAGCATGTACTCTCCAAGCTTGTTCTTTGCCCTGTTGATACCCGGTGTATCAAGGAATATGATCTGTCCCTTATCGCTGGTGTATACTGTCTGTATCCTGTTTCTTGTGGTCTGTGCCTTATTGCTGGTTATCGCTATCTTCTGACCTATCAGTCTGTTCATAAGTGTCGACTTTCCAACATTAGGTCTGCCTATAATAGACACAAAACCCGACTTGTATTCCTTATTCATATATCTCCTTTATCTCGTGGCCATGATCATAGATCATGCCTACGTATCCAGCCTAAAATTCATTTTGGTTTTTCACGAAAATTTTTATCACGTCTGTCTTCTCTCATCCTTAGAAGATTGCGAGCACTTCCTTGAAGTTGTCCTTATTCTCCTCTATCTTGCTCTCTCCGCCGATGGCACAGATGATTCCTGAATCCGTAACAGCCTTCACAAGTGGTGCAAGGGCTCTGATGGCATCTCTGTCGGTGGAGAGGATCTTATCACGCTCTCTCTGGATCTGTTCATCTGTAACTCCCATAAAGTATCTCGCCATATGGCTTATGCCCTCAGCAACAGGAGTCGTTGGCGCATCTATCTGAGCCATAGTTCCGATGATATACTTAGTCATATCCCTGTCTGAGCACTCAAAGTTTTCCACGAACTTATATGCATTCTTGAATATGTCATATGTCTCCATGAGGTTCGGATCTCTGTATGAACTCATATAGCATGTTCCATTCCTGAGAAATGAGCACATGGCGCCATACGCACCGCCCTTCACACGGACATTCTCCCACAGATAACCATATGAGAATATGATCTTGAGAACACTCAGTGAGCTGTCGTACTTGTATCCTGCATCCTCAAAATTACCTGCTATGGCAACGTACTGAACCTGGCTGGCAGTCTTGAATCCCTCATTCTGAAGATTCTTCTCAAACGGCTTCACGTCCTTATGTGCTGGTCTTGTGGAAAGCGCTTTACCAAAGTCCGCAAATGACTCCTCAAGCAGATCTGTCACATCCTGATCTCCCGTATAAGAAACAGTAAGTGCCCCCTTTCTGAGAACCTCTGCAAGAGCATACTGAAGCTTCTCAATGATATTGTCATACTTCTCATCGAAGTGGTCCACTATGTCACACAGAAATTCATAATAAGCAATTCCGCATGTCTCATCCGTGAATCTTGCACCCTCATCTATATATGACATAGCTCTGGTGTATGCGGTCACATGTCCCGATGCAGCCATGCCATTCTTCATGCTGGACTTCTCCTCCGTCAGGAGTTCCTTCAATCTCTTCCTGTCATCTATCTTTGATGAGAACAGTATCTCCTTCATAAGCTCTACCGCATATGGAAGTTTCTCATAGAGAGCTTTCATAGATACATAGAAGAACTTCTTGATATCCGTGTCACTGGCATATCCAACCATATCAAACTCTATTCCACCTATATTGCTGTCTATCTCATTTGACAGCTGTCCATAGGTGTGCTTCTCCGTGTCAATATATTTAAACAGGCATGACAGCACAGCAAGATATGGCACAAGGTCATTATCTATATCATTTATATTGAAATAGAACCTCAGATATCCTATACCGTTTGTAAATATATCGTGGCTTACAACTGAAAGTCCGCCGATCTCAGATTCAACATTCTTAAGCTTTTCAGCCTCTTTGTCAATGTCATCTATCGACAGAAGTGGAACCTTGGCAAGATCTTCGGCTGATGAAGGGGTTGCCTGATACTCCTTGAGCGCCTTTGTATCCTCCACGATCTTCTCAAGCTCCTCACGACTGAGTGTAGCCTTGTATGCAGCCAGCTCATCAGCGATCTTCTTCTCGTTCTCCTGGTCAAGCCCCTTCTTTGGATTCATAGTGAGATACAGGCCAAATGTATTGTCAATGAAACATTCCTTTATGATCTGTTCAAAATAACCATTCTGAAGATCCTCTCTCAGCTCCTTATACACATCATTCATCTCAAAAAACATGAGTGCCTTGGTATCGTCATACAGCCAGCTGTTAAATGCATCCAGTCCGTACATAAGCCCCTTAGGAAACCTTCCAAAATTGGCCTCCTTGTGCTTGAACTCAAACTTGTTGATTGCAGCCTCAACCGCATCCTTATCTATACCATGGCTGAGTTCTTCAAACGTGTCATCTATTATCTTTATGAATCTGTCCTTATCGTTCTTATCCGCGCCTCTTGCTATGATAGAGAATGTGGTCTGCTGGCATCCATTGTCAAATGAGCTGTAGACCTCCTCGCCTATACCCGCATCAGTCAGAGCTTTCTTCAGGACAGCTCCCGGCGCATCCATGAGCACGTACTCAAGTATTTCAAGGGCTGTAACCTTCTTCTTTTCGGTGCTGAGCCCTGTTATCTTGCTGTATGTGAGTATGGAATTGTTCTCCTCTGGATCAGTATCAGCTATGGAGTACTCCATAGTGATATCCTTCATCTCGTCAAATGGCTTCTGAAGAGGGATCGCTGAATCTATCTCCTTGTAATCGTAATGTGACAGATACTCCTCATCTATAAATTCCAGCTCCTTCGCCATATCACAATCACCATACAGATAAATATAACTGTTCGATGGATGATAATATGTCCTGTGGAAATCTCTGAATCTCTCAAGGGTGAGTGTAGGTATGGATACCGGATCACCGCCTGAATCATTGCCATATGGAGTGTCCGGCATGAGTAATGACTCTATCTCTCTGTACATAATCGACTCAGGACTTGAGTACACGCCCTTCATCTCATTGTACACAACTCCGTTGTACTTCAGGTCTCCGTCCACAGAGTCAAGCTCATAGTGCCAGCCCTCCTGCTTCATGATCTCATCATGTATATAGATATCCGGATAGAACACTGCATCCAGATACACACTCATGATGTTCTCAAAGTCCTTCTGATTGAAGCTCGCTATAGGATATACCGTCTTGTCTGAATAAGTCATGGCGTTCAGGAAGGTGTTCAGAGAACCTTTTGCCAGCTCAACAAATGGATCCTTTACCGGATATTTCTTTGAACCACAAAGCACTGAGTGCTCAATTATATGCGGTATTCCTGAATCATCATATGGAGGTGTCCTGAAACCTATATTGAACACCTTATTCACATCGTCATTCTCAATGATAAGGACCCTTGCCTTTGTCTTTATATGCTCCAGCACATAGCCCTTGCCATGTACCTCTGGAAGATCCTTCTCCTCAACTATTCTGTAAGCCTTTACATCCTTGATATTTCCCAATTCATGTTCTCCTTCTATATTTTTTATTGTCCTTTTATATGTTGCCAAACAGCTTATCTGGCCATTGTTGTAACAGACTATTTCGCTATTCCATCTGTCCGGCACCAAACGAAGCCGGAAGGAACTCTGACAATCTTCTCATGTCGTAATCATCCTCTGAACGTGCTGCGATAACATACATATCCGCAGAAAATTCCGAGAGCACCTGTCTGCATATCCCACATGGATATGTTATTCCATTTATCCCTGTACTATTCAGGCCACCAACAATAGCAATCGCTTTGAAATCTTTATAGCCACTGCTCACTGCATTACACACTGCTGCACGTTCTGCGCATATAGTTGCACCATACGAGGAATTTTCTATATTACAGCCCGTGAACACTCTGTATTCATTTGTATTTCTATCGTGACTGTCTGTCTCTCCGCCAACGACTTCAGTTGCATCCGAAGAATTCTCCCGGCCCGCCAGGAGTGCTGCCCCAACCTTAAACTGTGAGTACCTGTCATATGCCATATCTCTCGCCTCTACCGCTTTCACAATAAGACGCCTGATGTCTGTATCTTCAATAATATAATCACTCTCCATAATACAGGACCTCCTTTCTGATACCTTCTACGCACTTCCATAATAATAACACTAATCCACCTTTAGATTCAATCACCCACACAGTATTAAACGTTCAAATATTATCAGCTTGGCGCACATAACAAGAGGCCGCCCTAAGTCCGGCGGCCTCTCGATCACTTCTCTTTATTCAATTTATTACATTTTTAATAGCTTCCTGACTGTATCTGTCTGAGTATTTCGTCCACCATATCCTGATATGTGTCCGATGTAAGAACCAGGATAATACAGAACACCAGGAACACAAGTGCTATTGCGCTCATTATAATACCTGCGATAGCCATTCCCTTGCCAGGCTTCTTATTCTTAAGACTGATTATACCTGTGATTATACCTGCAATAGCTGAAGCAATTCCAACATACGTAATACAGCATCCAAATGTAAGCGAAAAGATACCAAGCACCATAGATGCTATGGATACGCCTTTGCTCTCCTGTGGCTGCATATTATTCTGCGGATATGCCGGACCTCCGCCCATATTCATGTCCTGATTAGCATAATTCTGTCCGTATGGATCTCCCGGCTGTCCGTAGCCCTGGCCATACTGACCATAATTCTGTCCGTACTGTCCGCCTGGCTGACCATAATTCTGTCCATACTGGCCACCCGGCTGACCATAATTCTGATCATACTGTCCACCCGGTTGACCATAATTCTGTCCATACTGGCCACCTGGCTGACCATAGTTCTGATCGTTCTGTCCATACTGAGGCGCACCTTCATATGGATTCTGCTGTCCCACCTGTCCGTTGTCTTCTGTTGGCTGATAGCCACCAAAGCTGTTGTTATCTTCTCCCATCTCTTCCTGCCTTTCATTTATAACTTTTTTGTAACCCATACTTTCCCTTAGTCGAAAAATATCTGTTCTGATTATCTCACACATGCCGGTTAGTGTCAATTAACCTACATAAAAAAAGAAACACATCACCCGATTACGAATGATGTGATCCTTTTTTATCTTAGTCTTTGCATTTTACTGCGAAATCGTGTCTGACTCTATTCCTTAGAAGCCCATTCCGCCGCCCATTCCTGCTCCGCCTGCCGGCATTGCTGGAGTGTCTTCCTTGATATCAGCTACAACTGACTCTGTTGTGAGCATTGTTGAAGCAACTGATGTAGCGTTCTGAAGTGCACTTCTTGTAACCTTAACAGGATCAATGATTCCTGCCTCGATCATGTTGACATATGTCTCATTGTATGCATCAAAGCCCACACCAACCTCAGACTCTTTGATCTTGTTGATGATGACTGATCCCTCAAGTCCTGCATTGGCTGCGATGTGGAACAGTGGAGCCTCCATAGCCTTGAGAACTACCTTAGCGCCTGTCTTCTCATCGCCCTCAAGATCCTTTACAAGCTCTGCAACCTTCTTTGCAGCATGGATGTATGCTGAACCACCACCTGAGATGATTCCCTCTTCAACTGCAGCTCTTGTGGCATTAAGGGCATCCTCCATACGGAGCTTAGCTTCCTTCATCTCTGTCTCTGTAGCTGCACCGACTCTGATAACTGCAACTCCACCGGCAAGCTTTGCAAGTCTCTCCTGAAGCTTCTCTTTATCAAACTCTGATGTTGTCTCCTCAAGCTGAGCCTTGATGACATTTACACGACCTGCTATGTCTTCCTTAGCACCCATACCATCAACGATAACTGTGTTCTCCTTTGTGATCTTAGCACTCTTTGCACGTCCAAGGTCATCAAGAGTAGCATCCTTGAGCTCATATCCAAGCTCCTCGGAGATTACCTTACCGCCTGTGAGAATAGCGATATCCTGAAGCATCTCTTTTCTCCTGTCGCCATAACCAGGAGCCTTTACAGCTACTACCTGGAATGTACCACGCAGCTTGTTGACGATAAGTGTTGTGAGAGCCTCGCCCTCGATATCCTCAGCGATGATCAACAGCTTTGAACCGCTCTGAACGATCTGCTCAAGGAGTGGAAGTATCTCCTGAATATTTGAGATCTTCTTATCTGTTATAAGTATATATGGGTTATCAAGCTCTGCAACCATCTTCTCCATATCTGTTGCCATGTAAGCTGAAATATAACCTCTGTCGAACTGCATACCTTCTACAAGGTCGAGCTCTGTCTTCATTGACTTTGACTCTTCGATGGTGATGACTCCATCCTTTGACACTTTCTCCATAGCGTCGGCAACCATCTGTCCAACCTCATCGTCACCAGCTGAGATAGATGCAACTCTTGCGATCTGATCCTTTCCACTGATAGTCTCACTCATATCAAGAATAGCCTCAACTGCCTTGTCGCAAGCCTTCTTCATTCCCTTTCTGAGAACGATAGGATTAGCACCTGCTGCCAGATTCTTCATTCCTTCATTGATCATAGCCTGTGCAAGAACTGTAGCTGTTGTAGTACCATCACCGGCAACATCGTTTGTCTTTGTTGCAACTTCCTTGACGATCTGAGCACCCATGTTCTCAAATGCATCCTCAAGCTCGATATCCTTTGCGATTGTAACACCATCATTTGTGATGAGTGGTGAACCGTATGACTTTGCAAGTACTACGTTTCTTCCTTTAGGTCCAAGTGTAACTCTTACTGTATCTGCTAACTGATTAACGCCTGCTTCAAGTGCCTTTCTAGCTTCGGCACCATACTTAATTTCCTTTGCCATTTCTGTCTACCTCCATATCTTGATCTATCATTACCTTGATCTATCATTTCGTCTTATTATTTATTCCGGTCAAACATTACATCACAATATATGTTATATCCTTCTTACGTGTATCGGATCAGTCTCAAGAGATTGATTATTTCTCTACGATTGCAAGAATGCTGTCCTGCTTGATAACTATGTACTCCTCATCGTCAAGCTTTACCTCTGAGCCTGCGAACTTCTGATATATTACAGTATCTCCAACCTTAACATCCATAGGAACAAGCTTGCCATCAACAACTGCTCCAGGACCTACCTCAATAACCTCTGCATACTGTGGCTTTTCCTTTGCCTGACCTGGCAAAACTATTCCAGACTTTGTTGTCTCCTCTGCTACTGACTGCTTTAATACTACTCTGTCTCCAAGTGGTCTCAACTTCATGATATATACCTCCTAATTTCTTATTTTTCTTATTACTCTTCTTTTCGCCTTTGTTTTTAGCACTCATTTTATGTGAGTGCTAACACTGTTTTATATTCTATACATTTCTATAAAAAAATCAACCCTTATTTTCTAAAAAAATTATAAAACTGATTATTTGAATAGTGTTGTCCTTGCATAGTCGAACAGATACTGCTGTGCATATCCTCCAAGATCTCCGAATTTATTCACCGCAAATGCCTCTATGTCCTGTTTCTTTGTATCTTTTCCGTCAAAATACATCTGCTCCATTATCCTCTTCATCCACACATCCACAGGAAACGCTTCCCGTCTGCCAAGTCCGAACAACAGAACGCAGTTTGCAACCTTTTCCCCAACGCCCTTTATCGTCATTAACAGTTCCCTTGCCTGTGCTATGTCCAGCTCGTCCAGCTTCTCCTTTGTGACTGCACCTGAATACACTGCCTCCGTAGCATTTTTGATATACGGAGCCCGGAATCCCACTTTGCACTCCCTAAGTTCTTCCTCTGTTGCATCATGCAGCCTCTGAACATCCGGGAATACATAAAATGCCTCACCGTTATATCCTATGACTTCATCACCAAATCTATGCGATATATTTTTTACGCACTGCTTGATCTGCGGTATACTCTTATTCTGTGATACGATAAATGATATAAGTGTCTCAAAAAAATCCTGGTTCAATATTCGGATTCCACTCTTCTCATCAACAGCCGTCTTCAGTGCCCCATCTGCCTTTATAACACTTTGCTTAATAAGTCCATAATCATTGTCCATATCAAGATACAACTTCCATATTCCTTCATAATCCTCCATGGATGAACCATATATCCTGAGCACCTTGTCTGTCTGCTCCATCTTTACTGCTCTGCCAAATGCCACGACTTCATACACTTCTTCGTCAAGCTTATCAAAATGGAAACACTGACCGCACTCAAGTATCTGAGAGAGTGTAAAATCATTCACACCGTCTACTGTTACTATATTATTCTCACAACTTACTTTCATCTTCTGTACACCTGCCATTTCCTGTATCTAAAATCTCATGAATTGCACTATATCTTTATCTATCTTAAGCATACCGCATATCAACCGTCTAATAATACTTATTTGTAAATTACCTTTATAAAACACACCAGACTATTGTATAATACACGTATATTATTTTCAACGTCACTTATATTATGGTAAACGGAAATAATTGCCTATATTTAAATTCACAGGAGGACTTATGGCAGAACAAATATATACCATTCCGGTAAACGATGCATTTGACAGTGAATGCGAATGTCCTATGTGCCAGATGCAAAAGGAACTTGAACGAAACGCAATCGAATACACTATGGGACCAAGCTATATGGAGGATGACAATCGCGCCATGACTGACAAGCTTGGATTCTGCAGTCATCACCTGAGACTTCTCTATCAAGAAAAGAACCGCCTGGGACTGGCTCTCATGATGAACACCCATATGAACAAAACTATCAAGGATATGAAGGAGCTTGCGGCTAAAGGTCCCGCGTCAAAGGCTGGTCTATTCGGCAAAAGCACTCCAAACGCCCCTATAGTCGACTACATCGATAACATGGAAAAAAGCTGCTTTATATGTGGGCGCATGGACAATATGTTCGTTAGATACGTGGACACTATCTTCCACATGTGGAAGAAGGATACCGAATTCAGAGAGAAATTTGTGAGCTCTAAGGGATTTTGTACATATCACTATGGCATCCTCTACAAGACAGGTCAGAGCAAGCTGAGCAAAGAGCAATACAGCGAATTCATCAACGCTTTAAACAAAGTCTTCTTTGAGGGAATGGAGAGAGTGAACGAAGACATCAGCTGGTTCATCGACAAATTCGACTATAGATATAAGAATGAACCTTGGAAGAATTCCAAAGACTCCGTACAAAGAGGAATCATCAAAATGGGACATACATTTGTGGAATGATGGATAACTAATGATGAATAAATAACAATAGATAACAATAGATAAATATAAAAACAACTGAAAAGTAACAGTTATAAAACAAAAGTAAAAAGTCATCTGCTCATGCTATCAATGACGAAAATACTCCGCCATTGTCATATATGCAGATGACTTTTTTATATTTTTTATGGTTTTATATTGTAATATTACTTGTCAGCTGACTATCAGCCGACTTTCCAAGACACGATACCGATACCATCTGTCAATGACGTTTTTCCAACATTCATATCATTTGCAGTATCTGAGTCAGCCGATATTACACTTTCTATCCTATTGACTACTCTATCGTCTATTCTGTTGCCTATTTCATTGTCTATTCCATGACGGTGCTTATATTTCTCATGCAGATATGCTCTATAATCTGCAAGGTGTCCCGTGAACACAGGTTTGAGCATGGTGCATTTTCTGAAATCTCCAGGCTTTACCAATCCCGGTTTCTTGTGGAATATATCAACTCCGGCATTTCTAAGTACTGCCGCTACGAATTGAGAACAAAAATAATTATATTCTCTGTCCATGGCTCTATGAAAAAATACACTGAACACTCCAAGGAAATTATAACCATATCGCTCAGGATGCTTCTTGAATCTTACCAATTCCCGCTGTATGTGGTCATATTGTCTTTTTGTCACATTGAGCTCGTACACTGTACATCTGGTTTCTTTATGCTTGCCAAATATACCCTTCTCTATATTCTCACTGATGAACCCACCGTTAAACGGGTTGTACATACCTCTTCTTGCAAAACTGTACATTTCATTGAGACTGATATCAAGAGCCAGAGATGTGTGACTATATGGTTCCCTGGTAAACAACTTTATCAGATTTGATGGTATCGTCTCCGTCTTGGACAGAAGTATATATATCCTCTTGTAATCGTATTCCATAATTTCTTTCCAATCACATGTATTTGATACGCACGCCTCCCCTTAAGGCGTGTGCTCATCCCCACATATTTTCATATAATATCTGCAGATCAAAGTCAGTACTGCAGATTCTGTAATACATTGTATCTCTTACTTGCCTGGCTTGTATGAACTCTTGAGTGATACAATCCTGTTATACACAGGGTGCTCACTTGTCGAATCCTTTGAGTCAACACAGAAGAATCCATTTCTGAGGAACTGGAACGCCTCACCTGGCTGAGCATCCTCAAACGCCTTCTCAAGCTTACATCCCTGTTTGATGACAAGCGAATTTGGATTGAGGTTTAATGTACCGTCATCGTTGAGTTTTCCCTTCTCCTCGTCGATGATATTCTCGTACAGACGAACTTCAGCATCTATGGCACTCTCAGCTGATACCCAGTGTATGGTTCCCTTTACCTTACGGCCCTCAAAACCTGAGCCACTTCTTGTCTCAGGATCATATGTACAATGAACTGTTGTCACATTGCCATCCTCATCTTTCTCAAGGCCAACGCACTTTACAAAATATGCGTTCTTGAGGCGAACCTCATTGCCAGGGAAAAGTCTGAAATACTTCTTTGGTGGCTCCTCCATGAAGTCCTCTCTCTCTATATATAAATACTTGCTGAATGCAACCTTTCTGCTTCCAAGCTCCTCATTCTCCTGATTGTTCTCCACATCAAGATACTCAACCTGATCCTCAGGATAGTTGTCTATGACAAGCTTTACAGGGTCTACAACAGCCATGTATCTCTTTGCTGTGAGCTTTAAGTCATCACGCACACAATACTCAAGCATAGCATAGTCAACAGATGACTGGCTCTTTGATATTCCAACCAGCTCCATAAATTTCTTGATGGCAGATGGTGTAAAGCCTCTTCTTCTGAGGGCAGCTATACTTACAAGACGTGGATCATCCCATCCATCAACTATTCCATCCTCAACGAGCTTCTTTATGTATCTCTTACCTGTTATTACATTTGTAAGGTAAAGCTTTGCAAACTCTATCTGCTTTGGTGTGCCGTCAGGTGAATCCTTGTAGCCAAGCTCCATAACGACCCAGTCATACAGAGGTCTATGATCCTCGAACTCAAGTGTACATATGGAATGTGTAACTCCCTCGATCGCATCCTCGATAGGATGGGCAAAATCATACATTGGATAGATGCACCACTTGTCGCCTGTATTGTGATGGTTCATTCTTGCTATTCTGTAGATGATCGGATCTCTCATGTTGATGTTAGGGCTTGCCATATCTATCTTCGCACGAAGTACCTTGCTTCCATCAGGGAACTCACCATTCTTCATCCTCTCAAACAGATCAAGATTCTCCTCGATACTTCTGTCTCTATATGGGCTGTTCTTACCAGGCTCTGTGAGTGTTCCCCTGTACTCTCTGATCTCATCCGGTGTGAGATCACACACATATGCCTTGCCCTTTTTGATAAGCTTTATCGCTGCCTCGTACATCTGATCAAAATAGTTAGATGCAAAGAACACTCGGTCACCAAAGTCTGCGCCAAGCCACTTCACATCTGCAAGTATGGACTCGACGAACTCTGTCTTCTCCTTTGTAGGGTTTGTGTCGTCAAATCTGAGATTGAACTGTCCGCCATACTGCTTTGCCAGACCGTAATTTAAAAGTATTGATTTGGCATGTCCTATATGTAAATATCCATTTGGCTCCGGTGGGAATCTGGTGACGATCTTCGGAACCTTTCCCTCAGCTATATCTTTCTCAATTATCTGTTCAATGAAATTCTTACCTGTCATCTCTTCAGCCATTTTATTGCCTCCCGCTTATAATATAAAGACGCATCAACATACGTGCGTACGGCGTCTGTATGTATCATATTTTCCCGTGTTTCAATAGTTTTTACCCTATTTTTGCACGCGATTATAATTATTTTACCATACTTTTGCCACTTGTACCACAATTATCTTTTGATTTGCAATAATTTGATAATTTACAATAATAACGTAACAAACAGATGTTCAGAAGTTGGACATTCTCCCGTTTGTGTCTATCCGCACTAATGCCCTAGTGCGGATAGGAAAAAAGGAAATTGTAGGGTTTAACGTGATGTTTTATGAAAGGATGGTTAATATGTCTTATTTATTTAGTCTTGATTTATTCAAGGTAGCACAGGAAGAAAAGGTAATAACAAACAAGGATGGTAAAGAAGAGGGTAAATATTATGTAATTGCCCTTAGCAACGGACAAAAGTCTTTTGAGGTTACATGTGGAGAGAAAAATAATCTTGTTAAGATAGATCCTCTTGAAAAGTGCCGTGTAGCTTTTGACATAGTTGATAAAAAGTTAAAGGCTGTAGACGCTGTTAGTATTTCAAAGTCCGTTGTAAAGGCTGGTGAAAAACATGAATGATGGTTTTTCTGTAAATATTGATAAAATCGGTGTGCATGTTCTTGCTGGTGTATATAAATATCTTCTTGAAGAGTGTGAAGGTAAATTTTGCCCTGTAGATAGATATTTTGAATTACATGGCTTTGAAAGAGCCTTGTGTCTTGTTGGTATAGATCCAGAAGTTTTAAAGGGTGTTGATGCCTCTTTATAAGGGTTTTCATAAATTTATTGTAAAGGGGGTGAATATTATGACGATGGAACAGATCACAACTGGTATTACTGACCTGATGGGAGTTATGGGAACTGTACTCACTTCAATAGGTAGCAATGCTGCACTTATGGTAATCTTCTGTGTCGGTGTAGTCGGTGCTGGAGCAAGCGCATTCAAGAAGATTGCACGTTCTGTAAAGTAGTGGAAAGGAGTAAGCATTTATGAAAATGACAGCTATAACGCAGGGTGTAACTGATCTTATGTCTGTTATGGGAACAGTTTTAACTGGCATTGCTGATAATGCTGCACTTATGGTTATCTTTTGTGTAGCCGTGGTCGGTGCTGGTGCTGGTGTATTCAAGAAGATCAAGCGTTCTGTGAAATAAACAATCTAATAGGGTGCGGGCATGCCCCTATTTTTTGTACCATTTTTTAAGGAGATGAAAGAATGAATTTTAAATTAAGGAAAACAAGTAAACTTAATATTTTTGTAGCTGTCTTTATGTGCGTGTTATTACTCTTCTGTTTCTGTTCTACGTCATATGTTCAAGCGGCTGATTCTTTAGGTGATCATTATAAGGATTATGTTACTTTTAAGTCTGAACTTGCTCATACTGGTTATATGTCTTATTTTGATCATAATAATTGGATTTATAATAAAGATTTTAAAGTTGGTAGAGATCTTAGTTTATCTATTCTATCTACAGATATTCCTAAGTGGTCGAATAGTAGTTATAAAGTTTCTACATCATGGAAAGCGTTCACATCTTCTGTTTCAGGATCTTATGACGTTTATTGTTTGTTTGGTGCTAATTATGATATAACGTATGGTTCAAGTACTCCTTTGGTTTTTTATTTTATAGTTCCGTCTGGATCTAGAATATGCTGGGGAAAAGATATGGCCTATTCGCCTTCTGAAAGTATGTGGCAGCAGTCATATTTTAATGTGGTAACTGATGCATCTGGTATATTTTGTGTCCGTTTTAGGTCAGTTGCAGATAAGATATCTGCCTGGTCTTATGGCTATTGTGTGAAAAATGGTTCATCTATGTCGTGTGATAATAAAACATGCTTTCGTGATGAGATACTCACATCTGGTGGTAACGTGTGTATATCTATTGCTACAGATAATGTTTACAATGGTGAGTCACAGCTTGCACCGTTTACCTTTACTAATATAGCTACAATACCAGTTAAAAATGATGTAGATTATGCACCTCTTGATAAATTTATTGCTGGTGATTCATCACTTGCGACTAATGCGGATAGTTCATGGTCTGATAAAAAAGAGTATCCGGCAGAATCATTTTATTGGGATGATATGACTTGTAAGCCTTCAAGTGTTGGTAATTCTAAATATGCATTTTCTTTTAATTATAGTTATTCTTGTCCATTGATGAAAGATACTTCTGAAATGTTTAGTTGTAAGGTTGTTTACAATAGTGATATTCGTTATCAAGATGGTAAAGGTCGTGTGCATACTTGGACGGATTCTAAAGAGGATACATTTAGTTTGAATAAACATAGAAAAGGATATGTGAATGATTCTCTTTATTTGAATAGTACTTTAATAGATAGTACACCATCTTCAGGATATAATCGTTTAAATGAACTGATTGATGGTGTTGTTGGTGTGTTTGGTCATGTTGATTTGGATTTAGAGAGTAATACTGATGTTACTGTTAAATCAGCTAAAATATATGTAACTGTTTTTCTTTACCATATTCCAGATCCTGATACTTTGTTTTCAAATTCTAACATTAATCAAAGTGCTATTGATAATACTGTTATGTCTACAGATGTCCGATCTTTCTCTTTTGATTTATTTAATTTACATGAAGATACTGAAGGTATGCAAGTTAAGCCTACAGTAACAACTGAGGACGTGACAGACGGTGACGGCAATGTAACGGATAAAAAGGTTACAGATGTTACTGCAACTGATGAATCGGGTAAGACGGTTATAAACATAACTATTGATAATAGTAATAAGGTTATAGATGGAAATGCAAATATAAATACTGGTGGTGGTTCTGGCGGTGATTCTGACGATGAAGATAAAAACACTAAATCCTTTTGGAAGTATGTGACCGGTATTGTTGCTTTTTTCACTGCCTTATTGAATAGTGATTCCGGATTGTTTGCTGTTATCGCGTCATATTTTAAATTCATTCCTTCGGATTTTTGGAATGTGACCATTGGTGCGATAGTTGTCATAGCGGTTTTGTCGATTTATCGACTTGCTAAAAAAGGTGGGTGATTGAATTGGTTGAACTTGTTGGACTTGTTGCTAAAGTCGTTTTTTATGTTCTTACATATGAGTTTACATTAGGCGGTATAACCTTTTCTGCCTGGAAGATATTTATAACATATCTTGTGTGTCAGTTAATAGGCTATGCCATATGGGTATTTATAAAGGGGGTTGCGCAAGATGCTGATTATTGAGTTTACTTTCCTGTTTTATAATATTTTATCAGTTTTTTGATTAAATGATAAATTAGAAATATTGTTCCTGTGATTAATATTATCATTATTATTATGTTAATAATTGTAAAAAATATTGTTGATGATTCTATATCTATCATTTTGTTTATTCTCCTTTTGAATTAGTGAGTTAATTATAAGATAAAAATGAGGTGATGTAAATGAATAAAGAAAATTGTAGAGGTATAAAGTGTGATTATTGTTTAAATGATAGTGCTTGTTGTTGCGGTGAATATCAACCGCTTATAGATGAAAGTTTTTGTAATACGTGTATTAATGCAACTAAATGCTATGAAACGCATTTTCCGGTAATAAGTTGTAGTGAGTATGTGCCAGAAGTGTCAGATGTGCCGTTGGCGGCTTTAGCCCCTCGGCACATCGACGTGTGCAAATTATTTAACAACCATTCCCTTCTTTCCTTGAAAGTTAAAAGGGGGTGTAAATAATTGGTAGCTTTAATAGCCTTAATTGTGTTTGTAGTTGGCAGTTGTCAGTTGTTTAAGGAATATCACTATTTATTAGATTACAAGAGAGACGAAAGAACATTTAATGAATATCGTGAAAGGAGTAAAGAAGAACTTGAAAACATATATCAAGACGACCATTTTGATTTTTAGTATGATAGTGTCCTGTCTGTTCATTGCATCACTTATAACTTATGAGTGCGCTACAACTGCTAATGCTCAGACAATCAGTACAGGACAGACAGAAATAAACATAGATGTAAAGAACGCACCTGTTGCAACCAGTGGTGACGCTGGTTACATGTCTACAGTAAGAACTGTAACAGATGTGTACAATGTGTGTGTGCTAATACTTTTTGTACTTGTATTTTGGGTGTTCTGGAATGTAATAAGGACGGTTTATAGAGTGTTTACCGATTTCAAGCGGTTTTAAGTGAGGTGATCTGATGGATAAAATAATACTTGATTTATACTCAAATGGTGACCTTTATATGATGTTTGCTAAGATCATTGCTTACATGATAGCTTTGCTTGTAATGACCTGTGTGGTCGGTGCTATAAGGGGGCTTAGATTATGACAGTAATTGTAATAATCCTTATATGTATGTTGTGTTATGCATTTCCTGTTATCCCGTTCTGTGTGACTCATTTCTATCAGATAGCAACGAACGGAGCAGTTGATCTATATTACTATTTCAAACACAAGGAATATAACCGCTGTCACTTCTACGGCAGTATTCACATGGTGACTGCTTACCGCAATAGGGTCTTCGGCTCAGGTAAGACGCTGGACATGACCATGGTTGTACGTGAGGTATTTCACAAATATGACGGTCTGCCTGTCTGGTCTGAGGATGAACAAGCCTTTGTGACACAGCATATACATATTATCAGTAATGTAGATTTAACGGATGTCCCCTACACACCTTTTACTAACGTTAATCAGTTAAAAAATGTTGAGCAAGGGACAGAAGATGTAACTATTTTTGTATTTGACGAAGTAGGGGCAATATGGAATAGCAGAAATTATAAAGATAATATCAGTACAGAGCTGCTAAAGAGGTTGCTCCAGGTGCGCAAGAACAAGATAGGTATAATCTGTACGGCTCAGAGATTCAAGTTTGTAGATGCGTTGTTGCGACAAATTACAGGGTACCTTGTATGTGTCAATAAAACTTGGCGGTTACTCTCAGTCCGCTACTATGATCCAGTGAGTTTTGAAAACTGCGATAACATCGACATGATACGTCCTCTTAGTCTGTCGTTCAAATTTGTATTCAACAAAGACTATGAGGCCTATGATACGTCTGCTATCGTGGAAGATCTCAAGAAAACAGAAATGATAAGTGACAGTGAGGTACTCGCCGGACAGGGTGTAGTCCAGCCGGACATTGACTTTGCGACTGGTATAAAGAAACGGTTTCGCAAGCGTAAAAGATAATGATATGTGTGCTGTGAGCAGGGCGCGCCATCGCCCTGATAACTATAAAATGACCTCTGTGGTGCTGTCTGTCAAGGGCGCGAAGCGTGCATTTTACCCTTGACAGGCTGGACTACAGAGGTCTACATGTAACCGTTGTTGTCTATTGTCTGTAAGGAGGATGTATGAAAATATTACTTAGACTGTGTAACAGTGTAGTCATGCTGTTCAATAATCTGTGTAAGCTTGTCATAAACCTGATGCGGTTCATTCAGTAACTGCAGAGAAAAGGAACAAGCGTAAAACAAAAGTAATAGCCCCCCTGTGGGAGCTCGGGCATAGGGGGGTTGGGGGATTAAGGAATGGTACCATCATAATAATTACACAATTACATAATCTTTATGTCTGTAAACACACCAAATAGTGAATATTTAAAAACATATGTGTAAATGTGTAAAATCAAAACTCTATCAATCAACCTATATCCTCAAAATCAAGTAAAAATGCTATGCCGAGGGGGCTTGTCCTCGGCATGTGTAAACATGTGTAAAATGTGTAAAAAAGAAACAAAAAAAAGAAAAAAGGGGGATTTGTTACATGCCAAAATCATATAGAACCTGTGAAATAGTACAACAGCTTGAATATCTCACAGAAGATCAGATAGAAAAAGGTTTAGATCATAATGCAGTAAAAGACTATGCGTATATCTTACATGATAAAGACGAAAATAAAGACGGAGAATTAAAAAAACCACACTGGCATATATGCATAAGATTTAAAGACAGTGTACCGACTGAAAGCATATGTAACTGGTTCGGTATCACAGAAAACTATATCAATAAAATCCGTGGACGGTTTGGGGATGCCCTCGCATATCTTACGCATAAAAATGCAACTGAAAAATACCAGTATCTTGAAGAATCTGTAAAAAGTAACTTTGATTTTAAAAAAGAAGCTGAAATAAAGCAAGGCAGAGAAGCAGACAAGGCAAGAAAAGCGGAGCTTGTAGATCTTATAACAGGCGGTGTGATACGTGAATATAACTATACAGAATATATCACTCCACAGGAGTATGACAAATTCAAGAAGACAATAGACAATGCGTTTAATTATCGTAGGGATAAATTAGAAGGAAGTGATAGAAATATGAAATGTATATATGTATGTGGTGATGCAGGAACAGGAAAGACGACATGGGCAAAGGATTTTGCACAGAGGAATAAATATAGCTATTACATAAGCTCAGGAAGTAATGACCTGCTTGACAATTACAAAGGTCAAGACTGTTTGATTCTTGATGATATAAGGCCTAATTATATAGATGTAAGCGATTTGTTAAAATTGCTTGATAATCACACTAACAGTACAGTCAAGAGCAGATATAAAAACAAAATTCTTGAATGTAAAGTTGTGATAATAACTACATCACTTACCATGGAAGTTTTCTTCAGGAATTTAATTGGTGACAGCCGTGAGAATTTAAAGCAGATGCGTAGACGCTGTGAAATGTATATAATGATGACTAATCTTACCATGTCTGTAAAACTCTGGCAGTCACAAAGTGAGGAATATATTCAGGTGGGTGTTTATGAGAATCCTGTTGCAAATAAATATTCAAAGCATGACCGAACAATTGAGGAGGCTAGAGAATATGTAGATAATATGATCTTGTTTCCTGTTTGTGCAGACAATGAAACAATCTCTAATGCATATGGTTTTACGGAGATGAAAGACTCTGAGGATGTATTTACAGGACAGTTAACATTGCCTGTGTAGATGGTAAATATTACCAGTAGTATTAGGTTAATTTTGGAATTAAAGTAAATATAAGATAGTGCTGTTGGCATGTCTGACAGCACTTTTTTTATTGTCAAAGGGGGGGCATACTATGACATACAGGCATTTAACATATGCTGATCGGGTTGCTATGGAAACATTGCTAAATAGAAAATGCAGTAAGGCAGATGTAGCAAGATACCTTAAAGTATCAAGGGCAACTATAACAAGGGAATATAAAAAAGGTATATATATACATACCAATTCAGATCTAACGGAAACAGAAAAATACAGTGCAGATCTTGCACAAAAAAATACAGACTATGCACAAACCAGCAAGGGGAGACCTCTTAAAATTGGTAATGATATGGAGTATGCAGAATATCTTGAAAGTAAAATAGTAAATGATGGTTGCTCTCCTGCAGTTGCTATTGCTCTTGCGCATGGGTTAGGTATGAAAACACATGTGTCAGTAAATACATTATACAGATATATAGATCATGGTCTTTTTCTCAAACTTACAAATAAGTATCTTCCTGTTAAAAGTAAAAGGAAAAATCATAAACACAAAATCAGAGTACAAAAACGCATGAGTGCCGGACAGTCTATAGAAAACAGATCTGATGAAGTAGACAGTCGTGATACATTTGGACACTGGGAAATGGATACGGTAAAAGGTAAAAAAGGTATAACAAAATCATGTTTGTTAGTTCTGACTGAGCGGTTAACCAGACGTGAAATAATCCGTAAAATTCCGGATCAGGGCGCAAGGTCCGTAGTGGCTGAACTTGACAAATTAGAGCGTAGATTAGGTAACATGTTTTCAAGACTTTTCAAAACAATAACAGTAGATAATGGAGTTGAGTTTTCCGATTATGAAAATATGAAAAGGTCTCTGCTCCACGATGGGGACAGGACAGAAATATTTTATTGTCATGCTTATAGCAGTTATGAGCGTGGATCTAACGAAAACGCAAATAAGCTTATCAGGCGACACATACCAAAGGGGCATGACATAGATAAATATGATGATACATATGTCCAGTATATTCAAGACTGGATGAACTCATACCCTCGTAAGATTCACGGCTGGCGAACTGCTAACGACCTATTTGATGAGGAAATAAATAAACTCTATGCCATGTGACATAGAGTTTAAAAGTATTGTTACTTTACTATTGACAATTTACCTGATTTGCAATAATTTTCACAACAAATACAAATATTCCGCTTGATTTTTCACATCTGTTTTGGTATAGTTATTATTGCTTTTGGAAAGCAAGCTACTATAGCTCAGGTGGTAGAGCGCAACATTGGTAATGTTGAGGTCACGGGTCCGACTCCCGTTAGTAGCTTTTATTTTTTTGCAAAAAATGGGAACAGCTTCACACTGTTCCCATTTAGTTGATTCTCTTAATTTGTGTTTTTATATGTTTCTGAGTTTAGTTCGTATACGCTGTATCGCATTATCTATAGATTTTGCAGATTTGCCAAGCCTTAAGCCAATCTCTTCATACGATGCCCCTGTCAGATATTCTTTCAAGACCATTATCTCTAGCTTTGACAGCTTCATGTCTATGGTCTTTAATATATCTGTCTCTCTGAGCCTTGCCATCATAATCTCTTCCGGATTAGTAATAACACCACTGTCTATTTCATCAAGCGGACTCATATATTCACTGTTTTCATCACCATATATTGATATGTAATGATTAAGCGGTGTATTTTTCTGGCTATTTGAACTACTGACTGCTGTGAGCATCTGTCTTCTCACGCACGTAAATGCAAAAGTTTTGAACGACGCCCCTCTATCCGGCTTATAATCATTTATCGCCTTTATCAGCCCTATCATGCCTTCCTGTATAAGATCTTCTTCATCTGCTCCGATAATATAAAGACTTCTGCTTTGCCTGGTCACCAAAGGGCCATATCTTTTTATAAGTGTCTCCATAGCCTCATTATTCTTTTTCGTTCCGATTAACTCAAGCAATTCATTATCTGATAGATCCGAATACATATAATGTTCCTCTTACTTACCCATTCTCTGCCTTACTACCTCGTAGGCCAAAACTCCCGCTGCAACAGATGCGTTAAGTGAATCGATATCCCCCTTCATAGGAACTGATACAACATAATCACACTTTTCTTTCACAAGCCTGCTCACGCCATTTCCCTCGTTGCCGATAACAAGTCCGAGTGAACCCGTGAGATTGCATTTGTACATGAGCTCTCCATCCATGTCAGCACACGCAAACCACATACCACGCTCTTTAAGCTCCTCTATGGTCTTGCTGATATTTGTAACCTTAGCAACAGGTGTATAATTGATGGCACCTGCCGACGCCTTTACGACGGTGGCTGTTATGCCGACTGCACGTCTCTTTGGAATTATGACTCCATGTGCGCCACACAGATTTGCTGTTCTTATGATCGCACCGAGATTATGTGGGTCCTCTATCTCATCAAGTATGAAGAAAAATGGATCCTCGCCCCTGCTCTCTGCAAGTGCAAACATATCCTCTATCTCAGCATACTTGTAGGCAGCAGCATGGGCAATAACGCCCTGATGTTTCCCCGCCTGTGACATCTGGTTTAACTTGTCCTTTGAGAGATAGTTTATCACTGTGTCCTGCTTCTTTGCCTCTCTGACTATGCTGTTAACCACACCATCTCTGCATCCGTCAAGGACATACAGCTTATCTATAGTCTTTCCTGATCTGAAAGCCTCAAGAACTGCATTTCTTCCCTCTATGACAAATGCCTCCTCAGCATTTTCATTTACATCGTTGTTGTTCTCAAATTCTCTGCTCATATTACTCTCCATCCACCGTCACGGTGTCTTCTTCATATTTATCTGTCTCTGCAATTTTCTCTTTATTTTCGTCAGGTTCAGGCATTGACAGTATCAATTTGGTGATTTCAAACATTCTGTCATACTGCTTATCGAGATAAAGATATCCTATAAGGCACTCAAATCCGGTCGCCATACGGTACTGCCCCACCGTGGCATTCTTGGCTGTGGAATGTGTCTTTGTATTTCTTCCTCTCTTGTATATCCACTCTTCATCATCGGTGAGAAGTCCTTTGTCTAGCAGATAAATGATATATCCCGCCTGTGCTTCAGCCTTAACCTTCTGGCTGACTTCTTTGTGATATTTGTATGCTTGCTTATTGTCCTTCGTGACCGCAAGTGTCTTTATGAGAAGATCAAACACACTGTCGCCTATATATGCCAGGGACAGCGGCGAATACTCTCTGGGATTGGTATACGTCACTCCTAGTATCTCAGTAAAATAGCTGTCTATGCTCTTTTCCATTTTACGCCCTCTCTTGTATCCTCAAGGATGATTCCCATGCTGCTTAGCTGATCACGGATCTCATCTGCTCTTGCAAAGTTCTTTGCCTTTCTTGCCGCCTGTCTCTCCTCGATAAGAGCCTCTATATCAGAATCAAGAATCTCCTCTTTCTTCTCGGTGATGATACCAAGTATGTCACAGAGTTTTTCTATGGTATTAAGTACAAGCTCCACTGTAGCCTTTGATGACTCCTCAGTCACATTTACATTTGCATACTTTACAAGCTCGAATATAACTGATATTGCATCCGCAGTGTTGAGATCATCATCCATGGCATCCTCATACTTCTTAACAAATGCATCCATCTCATCAGCCACTGACTTATCCACATCACCATCTGTACCGTTTATTGACTTCAGTCTATCTACTGCTGTGAGTATTCTCTCAAGACCGTTCTTTGATGCCTCGACAAGCTCCGCCGAGAAGTTGAGAGGGCTTCTGTAGTGTGCTGACAGCATAAAAAATCTGATGACCTGAAGAGGATACTTCTCGGCAATCTCCCTGACTGTGAAGAAGTTGCCAAGAGACTTGGACATCTTCTCATTGTTGATCTTGAGGAAACCGTTGTGCATCCAGTATCTTGCAAATTCTGTGCCATTTGCCGCCTCACTCTGGGCTATCTCGTTCTCATGGTGTGGGAATATAAGATCCTCACCACCGGCATGTATATCTATGACATCACCGATATACTTCTTGGACATAACAGAGCACTCAAGATGCCAGCCAGGTCTTCCGTCACCCCATGGTGATGGCCATGATGGCTCTCCCTCTTTCTTTGGTTTCCAGAGAACGAAATCGAGTGGATCTTCCTTCTCATCAATTCCGGATACGAGAAGATCTCTGTTGCCTGAACGAAGATCGTCTATGTTCTTCTTTGAAAGCTTGCCATAGTCCTTGAACTTTCTTGTTCTGAAATATACTGTTCCATTCACCTCATATGCATAGTCCTTCTCTATAAGAGTCTTGACCATCTCTATCATATCAGGTATCTCTTCGGTAGCCTTTGGATGTGTCGTCGCCTCGCGGACATTGAGCGCAGCCATGTCTTTCTTAACCTCTGCAATATATCTCTCAGATATAACACTGGCATCCACACCCTCTGCATTTGCGCGCTTGATGATCTTGTCGTCAACGTCTGTGAAGTTTGATACATAATTGACCTCATATCCCTTGTACTCAAGATATCTCCTGAGAGTATCAAACACTATCATAGGTCTGGCATTTCCTATATGAATATAGTCATACACCGTAGGTCCACATACATATATTCCGACCTTTCCCTCATTGATCGGCTTAAACTCTTCTTTTCTTCTCGTGAGTGTGTTTAAAATCTTCATAAAATATATCGTCCTTTCTATAATAATTAATACTCAATGACCAATACCATCTGTATACAAAAAACTTCGTCTCAATACACATACATATTATGCATATAGAGACGAAGTATCAATTCACGTATATTGTATTACGTATATTCTCCGCGGTTCCACTCTAATTGAATATACTCTGATATGGCATTCCACATATCAGCATATGATTCCACTTTTACGGGTGTAACGTCCCTTGCACGTGCCGGAATACTATAATTAGAAGTATTATTAAAATCAATTCCTCCGGCAGGCTCCCAAGTGCACTTCACCCCATCTCCGATAACCATGCTCGCAACCGATGGCACAGTCTCTCTGAATCTTCTGAATGTGGCTACTCTCCCTGTTCACAGCCTTTCGCATTTAGTATATGTGGGTGGGTGTTGTTTGTCAACAACTTCATTTTCCTCCATTGCTTTTTCCATTGCTTTTCCCATCTTTTCTGTTATACTTTTATATAGTTATAAACTTTATTACCTCGGCACCGAACAGGAGAATTTTGATGTTAGATATTACGATTACAGAGACACGGGACTTTGTCAAGAAACTTCTCATGGAAAATACATTTGACCACTTTCTCACCATGGAGGCATTTGTAAGAAGTGGCATCACATACAGCTTTGACGGAAGAATAAACAAAGACTTCTATGATAAGGAAGAACTCGAGGCAATGGCTTCGACATCATATACGACATGGGAAAATCTCAGGACTCATGTATACAATGTGATCCGCGGGAAAAAGCTCCCTCTGAGTTTCAAGATCGTACTGGTGCTCTCACAGTCTGATATAATGGATATGCTTGAGAAGAATCACCTCACAATCCCCGTTTCTGACGTTGCCAACCTCACACTCAATATATATTATGATGGAATGAGCATCCAGCTAACGTCCATGGCAACCCAGAACATTTTTACCATGGACAAAACTCTTGAACTCGTATGGGACGCAGAGATACGGGAGTTTCTGAAGAAAGCCGGCATATATTTTACCGACAACTAATCAATGTATTTATGAATATATTAAGGAAGTCTGAGTTTTTATATGCTCAGACTTTTTTGTTCTCACGGGCAGTAGTCAAAGGAAGTATTGCGTAAAAGTCTTGTTAGCACTCATTATATTTGAGTGCTAATTTTTTCTTGACTTTAGTAACGGGCTGATTTATCATATCTCTTAGCTTGATGTGTCAGTGTATCTTTCATACATATATGAACAGGAACACGATACGGGGATGACACATCTTTATTCTAGAAAATTATTTATAGGAGATGTATACAATATGAAGAACGGTAATTTATCAATCAATAGTGAGAACATTTTCCCTGTCATCAAGAAATGGCTTTATTCAGACCATGACATATTTGTCAGGGAGCTTATATCAAATGGCTGCGATGCCGTAACAAAGCTTAAAAAGCTGTCACTCATGGGCGAATTTGACGAGCCAGATGAGCCTTACCGCATCGATGTGACCACAAGTGCCAACGACAAGACCATAACCTTCACTGATAACGGTATCGGTATGACAGAGGAAGAGGTCGAGAAATATATCAACCAGATCGCATTCTCAGGGGCTGAAGCCTTCCTTGAGCAGTATAAGGATAAGGCGACTGAGGAGCAGATCATCGGACATTTTGGACTTGGTTTCTATTCAGCATTCATGGTTGCCGACAAGGTAACAATTGAGACAAAGTCATATAAGGGAGACGAAGACGCTGTCTACTGGGAGTGCAAGGATGGTCTTGAGTACTCCATGAAGAAGAGTCTCAGAACAGAGCGTGGTACCACTATCACTCTTTATCTGAATGAGGACAGCTATGAATTTGCAAATGAATACAGAATCAAGGAAGTTATAGACAAGTACTGTTCGTTCATGCCTGTTGAGATATACTACACCAACGCTGACGCTCCAAAGGAGGATCCTAAGGATGCAACTGTTGATGTAGACGCAAAGGAAGTCGATGAAAAAACAAACGCTGCTGAAAGCAGCACAGACAACAAGACCACTGATGCGGAGGCTTCAGCTGATGACACCAAAGATAAAAAGGACGGAGAAAAGCCTGAGGCTCCTAAGCCTCTCAACACCACTACCCCACTGTGGGCTAAACATCCAAATGACTGTACAGATGAGGAGTACAAGGAATTTTACAGAAAGGTATTTCACGATTATAAGGAGCCTCTGTTCTGGATACATTTGAACATGGATTACCCATTCAACCTGAAAGGAATCCTTTACTTCCCTAAGATCAACACACAATATGATAACCTTGAGGGAACCATCAAACTTTACAATAACCAGGTATTTGTCGCTGATAACATCAAGGAAGTTATTCCTGAGTTCCTCATGCTGTTAAAGGGATGTATCGACTGTCCTGACCTCCCTCTGAACGTATCACGTAGTGCACTTCAGAACGATGGATTTGTCAAGAAGATATCCGATTACATCACCAAGAAGGTTGCTGACAAACTCTCAGGCATGTACAAGGTACACAGAGAAGACTACGAGAAGTACTGGGATGACATCAATCCATTTATCAAGTTTGGCTGCCTGAAAGATCTCAAATTCCTCGACAAGATGAAGGACTACTGCATCTACAAGAACCTTGAAGGCAAATATATCACACTTCCTGAGTATCTTGAGGCAGGAAAAGAAAAGTATGAGAACAAGGTATTCTATGTAACTGACGAGCAGGCTCAGTCACAGTATATCAACATGTTCAAGAGCGAAGGAATGGATGCCCTGATCATGACTCAGACCATAGACAGTCCATTTATCACAATGCTTGAGCAGAAGAATGAGAACGTTCACTTCTACAGAATAGATGCAGAGCTCTCTGACAACTTCGTTGGTGAAGAACTCTCTGAAGAGACTGCAAAGGAATACAAAGATAAACTCACTGCTACATTTGAGAAGGCTCTTGATATGAAGAACCTCAACGTAAAAGTTGAGTCTCTCAAAGATGAGAATACATCTTCTATCCTCACACAGCCTGAGGAGACAAGACGTATGCAGGAAATGATGAAGATGTACGGAATGGCAGGCATGGATCCTTCAATGTTCGGTCAGGGCGAGGGCGAAACTCTCATACTGAACAGCAATAACAAGCTTGTAAAGTATGTACTTGACAATCCTGACGGAGAGAACACAGCAACAATCTGCTGCCAGCTGTATGATCTGGCTGTACTTGCCAACCGTCCGCTGTCAGCTGATGCGATGACAAAGTTCATAGCAAGGAGCAATGAGATACTTTCAATCCTTACCAAGTAATAATGACAGGTAGCCCCAATAGAGGGATAAAATATGATCCATAATAATAAAAGCAGCCAATCGGTAATGCAGACGACTGAACTTTGACGTTTCTATGCTAAGGCGAAGCGCGCAACGCCCTTATAGCACGCGTGAGCCGCATGCATATAGAAACCAGTCAAAGTAAAGGTAGTCAAATGTGATTGGCTGCTTTATTTTATGGATATTTATCCCCATTGGGGCTATCGTTCATACTCTTTAGTGTGCCAGTATCTCTACTCCGTGATCAGTCATAACCAGTGTATACTCCCACTGTGCAGATGGTGATCCATCCTCTGTATATATGGTCCATCCGTCGTCAGCATCCTGATATACATCAGGGCCACCAAGATTGATCATAGGCTCGATAGTGAACACCATACCCGGGGCAAGCACATAATCTTTGCCAGGCTGTCCTATATGGCATACATACGGATCCTCATGTATAGCAAGACCAACTCCGTGACCTCCTATCTCCCTTACAACTGAGTATCCCTGCTCCTGTGCAAATTTGTTAATGGCATATCCTATATCGCCTATAGTAACATAAGGCTTGCCGCAGACCTCCACACCTATATCAAGTGCCCTCTTTGTATCCTCGACAAGTTTCTTCCATGCCGGATCAACATCGCCCAGCATGAACATTCTGGATGAGTCTCCAAAATATCCGTTGTACTCTGTTGTACAGTCTATATTGACAATATCTCCATCCTGAAGAATGATATCGTCACTTGGAATACCGTGACACACCACATCATTTACAGATATACATACACTCTTTGGATATCCTTCATATCCAAGACATGCAGGAATCGCATTTATAGACTTGGTATAGTTGTAGATGAGATCATCAAGCTCTCTTGTCGACACACCGATCTTTACAAATGGTGTGATGTAGTCGAGCACATCCGTGTTGACCTTTGATGCGACTCTGATTCCCTCTATCTGCTCTGCATTCTTTATCATTTTGTGGGTTGGAATCTTGAAGCCTCTGTTCTTCATATCCTCAAGCTTCTCATCCAGTGCCAGATGACACGCCTTATATTTCTTTCCACTGCCACACCAGCACATGTCATTTCTTCCAAGTTTCATAACTAACCTCTTTCCTATTATCTACATTTTATGTTTCATATCCACAAGTAAATATAATACATTTTGGAGAGAACTTCTACATTTTATGTGATAAATATTGTCATTTGCCAAGATACTCAGCAACATAGCTATAATATCCTGTCTCCGTTATATTGTCCGCTGCGGTAAATTTATCTGCAACATAGAGCTGCATAGCATCAAACGTCTCATCCGAGACATCCCCCACAATCGTACCAAGTGCGGCATTGTACTCATATGTATCAGTCACATAACTGCGGTCAGGGAACAGAACAAGCCCCGCGCTGTCCGACAAAATATCCCTGCCGATTATGAGTCTTGAATCATATTCTGCCCCCATAAGATTAAGCAGTGTTGGAAGAATATCTATACTGCTGCAGACCTTGTTTACCCTCACAGGCTTTTCCATGGACCCCGACCATATGACAAGCCTGCTTCTGTATGCATCCAGACTGTAGCCAAATTCCTGTCCAGCCAGTTCGTCTACAACTTCCATATTGTCGTATGGAACATGATCTCCCGCCAGCACTATGACCGTTTTGTCCAAAAGATTTCTCTTTTCAAGACGTTCCACTATCCCCTCAAGCATCTTCTCCATCTCATACTGTGACGCCAGATATGCCTTTGTCGTATCCGAATAATTCAGGTCAGACACAACGTCTTTGTTCTTCTCTGACATGGCATTAGCCGCACCGTACCCATAAGGCACATGACCGCTCACCGTCAGATAATACAGATGGAATGGCTGATCGTTTGTATATTTGTCAAATGTCTCCTCCATCATTACTAGATCAGACTGAGGCCAGATGTCCTGTCCATATTCATCAGTCTGATATTCAAGCCCATTGCCACTGGCTATCCACTCATAGCCAAGCGCGGGATGTGTTATATTCCTGTCATAATATGTATAGTCATTGTCATGGAATCCATAACAGCTATACCCCATGCGCTTCAAAGTGTTTGCCAGAGAAAAGTACATGCCATTTTCGTTGTCGGCGGCCCTGCACATGCTGAGATATGCTCCGTTCTTTGTCGGACTTCCCATCAGATTTGCATACTCCCCGCCGAGGGTCGAGCCGTACCACAAAGGCTGATAGTAACTATCAAACACAAACCCTTCATCAGCAAGCTTTGATAATGTAGGGAACAGCCCGGATTCAAGTGCATATCCCGTGAATCCCTCAGCGGTTATCCATATGACATTATATCCCTCAAACATGCCCGTATACTCATTCTTCTTTGTCGGCGTTACATTTTCAAAATACTCACTCAGAGAGGCAACCGCATCGCTGCCAGAAAGCTCATTTATAGCTTCAAAATCGAGATCAAGCACATTTGGAGATGTGTCAACCGGAACCTCTGTTGTCGCCTCCGTGGTCGATACACTCTTATCTCCGGATGTATCTGTATCTTCACCAACATTTTTATATGTATTTGGCTCTTTTGTATCTGAAGCATCTGGGATATTTTCTGATGTTTTTCCTCCTTCAAGAGGATCAACCACACTGTCCATTCCTGCGGAAGCAAAGCTTATCTGGCCTTTATCCGATCCGCTTGTCAATGATGCCCTTACATCTACGACAAAGCTCTCCATTACACCGAGCTTCTCCACCGCCAGATCAACAGATGTATACTGGCTGTATATCTTGTATGGACTATATACATCTGAATCAACAGCCCACATAACCATGATCGTTGCAATATACACCACCGCAACAATACCTGTTCCTATTAGATTAGCCCACCATCTGCGCCTGTCAAATGCCATTATCGTCCATATCAGAATTATCGCTATAATAACAGGGATAACCATTAGGATTATATCGGATATCTGCGCCTTCATATTAGATATGACCGTATCCGCATTGTCTGCCGCCTGATTGCCAAACCGTATCGTACCCATGACCGACAGATAATTGTTGAACACCGAGTGGTATATATACTGTGCAACAAATAAGATTCCAATAAAAAGTGTGAGCACAGTGGCTATTATCTTGTCAACTATGACCGGAAATACATTTGTGATAATTCCGCATACACCCCCGCCGACAAGGGCAAATATGATTATCTGCACAATATTTCCAATATTTCCATCGCCGATACCAAAATTCAATTCATGGAACAAAAGCTCATAATACAACAATATGGCTGTAAATAAAATCCAGCCAGACCATTTCCCGAGATAATACCTCAGATCACCAAGCGCCGCCTTGCAATGATTTATCATATACTTCTCCATAATCCGCAAAATCCATAAAAGATCCTTAAAGTAAACCGTATTGTATGTTATCTAAACAAAAATAAAGATGCAGCCCAATTATGACCACACCTTTATTTTATATATTATCCCAAGATATTTTACAATATTTTAAGGATTAATATGCCGAATTTTTTATTTTACGCCATACTGATCATAATATGCATCTATGGCAGCCTTCAATGTGTCATCTATGATGACTCTGCCCTTGTACTCCTTGTTGTACAGATGCTCAACGACCTCAGCCATGGTTACAATCGCTGTTGTCTTGATTCCATAGTTCTCCTCGATCTCAGTGAGAGCACTCTTCTCTCCCTGACCTCTCTCCATTCTGTCAACAGATACGACAAGACCCATAACATCTACATCGCCCTGTGCCTTGATGATAGGAAGTGTCTCCTGAATGGATGTTCCGGCTGTTGTGACATCCTCTATGATAACAACCTTATCTCCATCCTGTATAGGACTTCCAAGAAGGATTCCCTTATCTCCGTGATCCTTTATCTCTTTTCTGTTTGAACAATACTTGATGTCCTCGTCATACATCTCTGCGATGGACATAGTAGTTGCAACTGTAAGAGGGATTCCCTTGTATGCAGGTCCAAATAATACATCAAAATCAAGTCCGAACTCAGCGTTGATAGCCTCTGCATAGTACTCACCAAGTCTCTTGAGCTGTGCTCCTGTTCTGTAGAAACCTGTATTTACAAAAAATGGTGTCTTTCTGCCACTCTTGGTAACGAAATCTCCAAACTTGAGCACGTTACAATCGATCATAAACTCAATAAATTCCTTCTTATACTGTTCCATAGTTCTCTGATCCTCCTTTTATTTAACACATCCAATCAACTCATGTATATCGCTGATGGAATTCTTCTTCATATACTCCTCTATGCCTTTGATTATCTCAACTGTCGCATATGGGTTGTGGAAATTCGCTGTACCAACAGCAACCGCACTTGCTCCAACCATGATCATCTCAAGGGCATCCTCTGTGGTAGCCACGCCGCCCATTCCGATGATTGGAAGTTTTATTGCATTTGCTACCTGATATACCATACGCACTGCTATCGGGTGGATCGCAGGGCCTGACACACCAGCTGTCTTATTTGCCACAGCAAATGTTCTTCTGTTCACATCTATCTTCATACCTGTCAGTGTGTTGATAAGTGATACCGCATCAGCACCGCCTGCCTCAGCCGCCCTTGCCATCTCGGTTATATCTGTGACATTTGGGCTGAGCTTCATGATGATAGGCTGCTTTGCCGCCGCCTTCACCGCCTTTGTTATATCATAGAGAGCATCAGGCTGCTGGCCAAATGCTATTCCGCCCTCTTTGACATTCGGACATGACACGTTGATCTCAAGCAGATCCACGTCACAGTCGCCAAGCTTTTCCACGCAGTCCACGTAGTCTTCCTTGGACTTTCCACACACATTGACGATTATCTTCGTATCATAATCTCTGAGGAATGGAATATCCCTCTTCTTGAACACATCTATTCCTGGGTTCTGAAGTCCTATGGCATTCATCATTCCGCCGTATGTCTCCGCTATACGAGGTGTAGGATTGCCCGGCCAAGGCACATTTGCCACACCCTTGGTGGTCACTGCACCGAGCTGTGAAAGATCCACAAACTCACTGTACTCCATCCCTGAGCCAAATGTTCCTGATGCAACTGTTATCGGGTTCTTGAGAGTAACACCTGCTATATCCACTGACATATTGATCTTATCTGACATTACAGCTCCACCTCCTCTGCATAGAATACAGGACCGTCCTTGCATATCCTTCTGTTATGCACCTGTGAGTGCTCGTCTATATCCTTAGTCTTGCATACACAGGCAAGACATGCGCCCACACCGCACGCCATCTTCTCCTCCATGGATATCTGACACTCAACGCCCTTCTCCATGGCGTAAGCCTTGATTCCACGAAGCATAGGAGTCGGACCACACGCATATATGACAGCACCGTCCACGCCGTATTCCTTTATGGCATCTATTACATTGCCCTTCACACCGTGCTGTCCATCCTCGGATGACATGTACACGTGTGCGTACGGCTCAAACTCTTCGTTAAGAAAGATTTCGTCCCTGTATCCAAGTACAACCGACTTCTCGCAATCAAGCTCCTTTGCAAGCTGAAGCATAGGTGGGATTCCTATACCACCACCTATCAGGATCGCCTTCTTGTCTGACTTCATGAAACCATTTCCAAGAGGTCCCAATATATCCACGGTATCGCCTGCCACAAGCTGTGAGAACTCCTTTGTTCCAAATCCAACCACTCTGTACACAAGACGGAGTGTTCCCGCCTCTCTGTCTATTCCGCAGAGGCTGATAGGTCTCGGGAGCATCTTACTGCCATCATGAGTGTACACAGACACAAACTGTCCCGCTATAGCCTGTGCAGCTATATCAGGCGCTTCTAGTACCAGGCTGTATACGTCAGTGGCAAGTGTCTCCTGGCTGACCACCTTTGCTGTCATCTTAAGTTTGCCCATAGTCTTCCTCCATCATCTCTTTATTATCAGTGTACGGCGGACTACCTTGATCCGCCAAACACATTCTGCTTTTTACGCGTCAAGTGCGCCGTTGATATCCTCTATCATGTCAACTACTGCCTGTCTTGAAGCATCAGCGTAGTTCTCTGCACCAAACTGTGCATACTTGTCCTGCTTATAAGCTGCAATGATTCCTCTTGATGAATTGACGATCGCACCGAGTCTGTCTTCATTGAAGTAGTGTACAAGGTCTGCAGCCTTACCGCCCTGTGCTCCATAACCCGGAACAAGGATAAATGACTTTGGCATAACCTTTCTGAGCACCTTGCCCATCTCAGGGTATGTGGCACCGACAACAGCTCCAACTGCTGAGTAACCGGACTCGCCTATGACATCACTGCCCCACTTGTCAACCATCTCTCCGACTATCTCATAGAGTGGACGTCCATCAACAAGTCTGTCCTGGAACTCACCTGATGATGGGTTGGATGTCTTGACGAGAACGAATATACCCTTGTTCTCCTCCTTGCACACATCCACAAATGGCTTGATTCCGTCTGTTCCAAGATATGGATTTACTGTGATGAAATCCTCATCAAATCCGGCGTATGTCTTGCTTCCAACCTGTACCTTGCCGATATGTCCAACCGCATATGCTGTTGATGTTGAACCTATATCGCCTCTCTTTATATCTCCGATAACGACAAGTCCCTTCTCCTTGCAGTAATCAACTGTCTTCTTGAAAGCCTTGAGTCCCTCGATTCCGAACTGCTCGTACATAGCTATCTGTGGCTTAACCGCAGGAATAAGATCATATGTTGCATCAACTATTCCCTTGTTGAACTGCCATATAGCCTCAGCAGCACCCTCGAGTGTCTCTCCATACTCTGCAAATGCAGCCTTCTGGATATGCTCTGGAACATAATTCAGCATTGGATCAAGTCCAACTACTATAGGTGCATTTGTCTTCTGAATGTTTTTCACTAACTTGTCTATCATGATATTTTCTCCTTAAAATGTATTTTTTATTAAAACTGTTCCTCATCACAGGCATAACTGCCAAGTATCGTAAATTCTTCTGTCTCGTTCATAAGCTGGAATACTAAAGCCTGTATGTCTTTTCTAAGGAAATTGGCAGACAGCTCCACATAGAATCTGTAATTCCAATGCTCCTGCCTGTTCGGCGCCGAATGTATCTCTGTGAGGTTCACACCATAATCAGATATCATGGACAGTACACTACTGAGACTTCCGCTTTTATTCTTGCACACGAACATGACCTTCAGCCTGTTGTGATCCTCCTCCACAATGAGGTGGTCGGCAAATGTGACGACCTTCTTGTTGTGTCCATTCTCCTTCACCACATTACATCTGTATATGTATAACTTGTTGTTTGTCAGAACCTCGTGAAGCGCATCTGACACGCCATAACTGATGTCCTCCAGGATCCCCATTCCGGCATCAACACGTCCTGACTTTATAAGCTCGTACACTTCGTCATATGAATCGACCGCAACTACCTTATCCCTTGAACATCCCTGGCATATATACAGCTCCGGCTTTATCATTGCCACGGCATCTATATCCGGCTCCTTCACATCATAATTGACGTTCAGGCAGTTCCTAAGCTCCAAAGTTCTTCCATACTGATACTTTCTGCTTATCTCCATGATTCTCTTGATAAGCGCAGTATATTCCATCTTGATATTATCATCCACATCCCCTGTCAGATTGGATATGATGATCTCCTCACGGTCAGGCTTGTATATGTCGTCCTCAGTCTCTGCCTTGACCTGGGCCACCTGATCAGCCAGCTCCATCCTCTCACGGAACAGCTTCTTGATCTCCTTGTCAACCCTGTCTATGTTTTTCCTGACATCTGCTAAAGTCATTATTTGTCCTCCAGTCGGGCATCTGGCATCTCCTGATGCTCATAGTCTTTATTAATATACCATCTGCAACAATCTAATTCAAGCTTACCCATGACTAAATCCCCATTAAAACGGCCACAAAAGCAGAAACATCGCCGCAGCCACCAATACTATACCTATCAGGAATCCTGTAACTACTCTTCCCCTTGTACTTTTCATACCTGATATGATGAGCAAAGCTATCACCGCTCCACACATATCTATAAGCACATCTGATCCCTTGCCTGCCCTGTCGGCAACAAACAACTGATGTATCTCGTCTGAACACGCATAAGCAAATGTTATAGCCGTAGACCACACATATGTCCATCCTGCAGATATCTTTCCGCAGGTTTTCTTCACCGCAAGGACTAGCAACGCCATAAGAATTCCATACTCTGTCATATGGGCACCTTTTCTGACCATCACCTCGACCACACCTGTCATACGGTCGACTGCCGGTGCTGTATCGTGTCTCGCTCTCTGAAATATATCCACTATCAGATCAGTTATCGGATTGCTGACAGCAGATGAACCCTCTCCTGTTTTGGCTGACATATAGAATATAAATGCCATCCACAGAATGACTGGTACTATATATATGTAGTTTTTTACTTTCTTCTTAGTACTTCTTCCCATAGTTCTCGTACCTCCTGCATGAGTATAGCATAAAAAAAGATTATTTTACATAAATTACTTTTTTTAGCTTGAAATATCACTTTTTTACCTGTAATGTAAAAATGAGGTAATTGGAAGGGGCTAAACACATGAAAAAGAGAGGTAAATTATCATGGCAAGACAAAGGAAAAAGGGAAATCCAATTGTAACTGCAGTCATATTCGGAATCTTTGGAATAGTTCTGTTATTTCTGGGTATACGTACTTTTATCGGTTTACACGGCACACTGCTCAATGTAACAACCTGTGATCCGTCAGAGATCAAACCGGGTATATATGTAGAGGGAACCATATCATATGGTTACGGTGCATATATCGAAAAAACTACTACATATAACCACATTGTCACCAAGACAGACGGCTACTATTATCTTGTAGATATATGTGACAAGAATGCAGACGGATCAGACAATGACACTGCAAGATGGATCGGAATATCCATATCCAAGAGCGATAACGATAAGTTCGATGCAATCTCCACACAGGATGACGCACCACCTATCGAGATAACCGGAGTTATCCGCAAGAACAGCAGCAAGGTTCAAGGCTTCCTCGATGATTATATAACAAGCTACGTTGACATGTACGCAAGCTACTATGACTATACAGCAACCAGCGAGGATTATGCCAACGCCAAGGCCGAGGCCTTCCCTTATTATATAGAGATGATCGATTCATCAGACTACATATTCAACCTTGTGCTCGGGCTTATATTCGTCCTCGTCGCAGTGTTCATAGTATTCAAGGCAACAAGAAGCAAGAACCATATCAGCGCTCCTGCCCAGCCGGCCGGAACAGCATACTACGATGGCAGTGGTTATTTCAATGGTATCAACGCAACAGGTTATGTGTATCAGCCAGGCAATACATACGGCATGTATACTCCTGGCATGAGCAATATGGATAACACCAGTTACCTGCAGCATCAGACCACAACACCACAAACCCCTTACAATGATCCTTTCTATTCACAGCAGCCAACTGCAGATGAGCTGCAGGCCACTGATTCAACAACATATGGAGCTACAGACACAGCACCCCTATCATCCTCGTTCACTCTCAAAAGCGACGACTAGGACGATGATATAGACAATACAAAAAGAAGGCATATACAGATCATAATCAATCTGATCCGCATATGTCTTCTTTTATACTTCTATATCCTACTTTTTATACTTCTATATCCTACTTTCCAAAGTATCTGTCAAGAAGTCCCTTGAGTGCCTTGCCATGTCTTGCTTCGTCACGAGCCATCTCATGAACTGTATCATGAATAGCATCCAGATTGTTCTTCTTTGCACACTTTGCAAGATCAACCTTTCCTGCTGTTGCTCCAAACTCGCAATCTACTCTCCATGCAAGGTTCTTCTCTGTTGAATCAGTCATGTTATTCTCAAGATCTGATCCGAGCATCTCTGCAAACTTTGCAGCATGCTCAGCCTCTTCATACGCTGCCTTCTCCCAGTACAGACCAATCTCTGGATATCCTTCACGATGAGCTACACGAGCCATGCACAGATACATTCCAACCTCTGAGCACTCTCCCTCGAAGTTTGCCTTGAGCTGATCAAAGATATACTTCTTATCCTCATCACTGATCTCTGAATTGTTCTTTACTGTTGAAGCGTATACACCAAACTCATGCTCTGCTGCAAGTGTGAGTTCACCCTCAACCTTCTTAAACTTATCTGCTCCTGCATGGCAGATTGGACACTCAGCTGGTGCCTGCTCTCCTTCATAAATATAACCACATACTGTACATACAAACTTTGACATAATCTTAAATCTCCTTTTCTTAATTAAATAATATTGTGTAGTATCTGCGGAACTCTATTCCGCATTTTTTGTTTCTTTTGTTGTTGTTGATATTTTGTCATCAACTATATCCTATTATAGCAATAAAAATCTCATTGTCAACCCTTATTGGGAATAATTCTTAATTATCTTTTTTCTATATTATATAATATGTATATTTTCATTGTATATTATCCAATAAACTTTTTGTAGAAGTGGGGACGGAGGTACCTGGCCCCTCCGTCCCCATTGTACACCCACATAAAAAGGGACCAAAAATAATTTCTGGTCCCTAAAAATAATATCTTATATATTGTCAATTCTGACCTAGCACAATCTTCTTTAGAAGATATTCATATCCGGAAATAGGTATCGGCTTGCTGTAGTAATAACCTTGAATATAATGGCATCCCCATTCTCTGAGGTATTCCTTCTGCTCAAATGTCTCAACGCCCTCTGCAAGGCTCTTGATTCCAAGGTGTCTAGCCATTGTCAGGATATCCTGTGTCATGAGCATGTCTTTGTTATTCAGCTCTCCTGTTGCTATACCATCTATAAAGCTCTTATCTATCTTGATAATGTCAAGTGGCATATCCTTAAGCAGCGCCATACTGGAATATCCAGTTCCAAAATCATCCATAGAGATCTTAAATCCCTTATCCTTCAGCTGGTTCAGTACCTCTATGAGATACTGTACATCTGCAAAATCAGCACTCTCTGTAATCTCAAAATCTATAAGCGAGTGGTCAACTCCATACTCATCCACTATATCACACAAAATATATATCAGATCCGGTCTCGATATCTGATGCCTTGAGAGGTTACAAGATATCGGATACAATGGATATCCCAGTTCTTTCCACTCCTTGAACTTTTTGCACACCTTTCTGAGTACATATCTGTCTATGATATCTATTGTTCCGTCTGCCTCAAACTGTGGAACAAAATACTTAGGTGACAGGATATCTCCACCTTTATAAAACCATCTTATCAAAGCCTCAGCACCAGTAAGTGTGTCATTCTGAGGATTATATTTAGGCTGTAGATATACCATGAGATCTTCATTCTCAATGGCATCTGGCAGTTCAAGCTTATACTGCTGAGCCATTACATACTCCCTCTTCATCTCTGACGTATATATCTTTATCTCATTAACATTTGTCTTGATACATTGTAAATGAGCCATCTGTGCCATATCCTCTATGCGCATGGACATGTTAATCTTCTCAAACTCATCATAGAATACCAACCCACAGCTATAGAATATCTTGTACTTTTTATTCGTAGGAAGCTGTCCAATCTCCTCAAAGAATGTATATAGCCTGTTGACTATCTCATCCTCAGGCATATATTTGATTATCATGGCAAAATCGTCGCTTGTACACTTTGCTGAATACAGAATCCAATCCTGTTTCGACATCGCATCACACACATATCTAAACAATTCCTTTGCAACATCTCTTCCCATGACATTGTTGATAAGTCTAAACCCCTTTATATCAAACCTTGCAAATATAAACTGATCAAGACCTATATATTCACACTGTTCCAGCTTCTCTTTAAGCCATGTCCAGTTATAGTATCCTGTCGCTGGCTCTCTGTAGGCAATTTCATACAAATCCCTCTTGCTCATATTGTCTAGTGTAAGCATCTCTTCCGTCTTCGTCTTTTTCGACCACACAGGTATCTCAACGCATAGACTGTCCGAACTCTCCATATAACATATATATGGAAGTTTATGATTGGAAACTATATGAAGTTTCTCTGTCTCTATATACAGCTTGGCATATGAATAAGCCATAGTCATAAGCCTTGGTATATCCTCTATAAGAGATATATCAAAGCCTTTTATATCCACCACATCAAACCCCGGTATAGTCACACTGACGCAGCCCTGTGGAATCTGTTCCATGTCGCTGTAACCTATCTCAACACCACCACAAAGTCTTGAGTATCCGGCATCCATCATCTTATCAGGCATATAAAATAAGGCCCTGTTTGCCAGTGGCCTATACACATTGCTGAATATCTTATACCAATCATATCCGTTTTCTTGACAAAAATTGTCAAATCCTTCCGCCTCCCGAGATCTCAATACATAGAGTTTTCTCTTCGGCTTATATGCCTTTGACCATTGGTGTTCCATAATCTATCTACTACCTCTTATCCTGCCCGACGGCAATATTACAATATTATTACAGCTTTTATTATTCTATCACATAATCCGTCTTCAAGCCACACTTAATATATTTTTGTTTTGGAAAATAAATAGCAAAGTTTCGTTATTTTTCGTTGAATTTTTACCATATATTTGTTAGCATAGATAAGGTTTTTCAATTATAATTAAATAGGAGGCAAAAACAATGAAAAACAAGTTATTTCTAGGTCTTGGCACATTTATCTCACTCATTGGTCTTTCACAGATAAATGTTCTGGCGGCAAGCAGCGAATCCGGTTCTAAGTCTCTTGGTGCCGAGCTTCCCCTTACATGGTGCATCCCTTTCGTATGTATGCTTCTATGTATAGCGGTTATGCCACTTATCGCCGGTGAATGGTGGGATAAGCACAAGCAGTGGGCCGTTGCCGGCTGGTCTCTTTTATTTTTAATACCATTTGCCATATTCCATGGTTTTGGAACCATGGGCGAGCAGTTGCTGGAAGTAATGATAGGCGACTACCTCACTTTCATAGTATTACTCTTCGCGCTCTTCTGTGTTGCAGGCAATATATCACTTGAAGGCGATCTGGCCGGAACTCCAAAACTTAATGTGATTCTTCTGCTGATAGGAACACTTCTTTCAAGCTGGATCGGTACCACAGGTGCCAGTATGCTCATGATCCGCCCTATCATCAAGGCAAATAAATGGAGACGAAGAAAAGTACAGATCATCGTTTTCTTCATCTTCCTCGTATCAAATATCGGTGGATGTCTCACACCTGTTGGTGATCCTCCACTCCTGATGGGATTTATGAATGGAGTTGACTTCTTCTGGAGTCTGCGTCTGGCAAAGGTTATGGGGGTAAACCTTATCATACTCCTTACAGTATTCTTCTTTCTCGACACCAGAGCATACAAGAAGGATATTGCTGACGGACGTGTGCAGCCTGTATTTGACAAGGATACAAAGAAGCCCGTCAGACTCAAAGGCGCGCACAATATCATATTCCTTGTCATGATAGTCGGCGCAGTTATACTCAGCGGCGTTCTTCCTATGAAGTTCCCTGTATTTGCAAAGGGCATCAACTTCTGTGAAGGTGTGACTCTCTCATGGGCTTCAATCATCGAGATCGTCATCATGCTCGCTGCTGCACTCCTGTCATTCAAGACAACAAGCAAAAAAGTCCGCAAGGCAAATAACTTCACATGGGGGGCTATCGAAGAAGTTGCCATACTGTTCATCGGTATATTCATAACCATGATCCCGGCTCTTCTCATCCTCAAGGCGAGAGGCTCAGAGCTCGGACTCACACACCCGGCACAGTTCTTCTGGATGACCGGATTGTTATCAAGTTTCCTTGATAACACACCTACATATCTTGTATTCTTCACGACCGCTGCTTCCAGTGGATTTACTGAGGGTATAAGTACAGCTATGGGTATCGTACCTCAGGTTATGCTGATGGCTATATCATGTGGTGCCGTATTCATGGGTGCAAACACTTACATTGGAAATGCGCCAAACTTTATGGTGCGCTCAATAGCTGAAGAAAATGGTATCAAGATGCCTTCATTTGTTGGATATCTTGCATGGTCAGTTTCAATTCTTGTACCTACTTTCTTTATTGATACACTGTTATTCTTCTTACACTAGGGGGGTATTTTTATGAATGAATTTGTTGTAAAAGATGATAACAAACTAACAGTCGGCATAGGCTGGGATGCCAAAAAAGTCGATCTCAAGAAAAAAATAAAAATAGCTATAGACAGCATTATGAGTGCCACCTCAGAAGATACCTACGATCTCAATCTTGCTGCCATCGTTGAACATAACGACGGCTCGGATCCTGAGCTGGTATTCTGGGGTCACAAATACAGCCGCAGCGATTCTGTTGTCCTCAAGGGCGATGAAAGGACCGGTGAAAAAGAAGGAATTGATGAGGAGATGCGTATCTACCTTGACAGAGGTGAAAATGTCGGACGTATCATACTCTTCCTCTACATATACAATGGCAATCTCCACAAGCAGTGTCTTGCCGAGGTTGATAATGTATTTGCACTCATAAAATGTAAGCACACTGAAAAGGTTTATGTCAGAGAGGATGCTATCTTCAAGGCATGTGAAGACGCAAAGCATAACAACTGCTATGTATTTGGCGAAGTAATTCACAACGGCGATGAATGGATCGTGAGGGAGCGCTCACAGTTCCTTCCATACGACAAATCAGAAGATATATTTGAGTATTACACCTCAAGACATTATGTTCCTGAAGAGGACGACTAATACACGACGACTAATACACAAGGAAAGCCCCCGGTTTCCGGTTTTTAAACCAGGAGCCGGGGGTTTTTGTATATATTGATCTATGATTTCTCATTCCACTACTTTATATAATTCTCTATAGCCTTTGAAGCTCTGTATCTGGAGACGTTAAAGCCTCTGATATATCCCTTGTCATCATTCTCCTCAAGTATCTTTTCAAATCTATCTTCCACCGTGTCGTCTCTCCAGTAGTATTTGTCCTCGCTATACTTCGAAACTGTCTCCTCCATGGTCATTTCAGGCGTGATGTCTTTGGTTCTGAAATAATCGATCAAATATGGAACTCCATCACTACCTATATCCATCACATACTCAATATCCACTTTCTTTCCATTGTGTGCCTGACTGATATTGTACTTCGATATCACTGCACCAGGTCTGACAAATGCATATAGTGTAAACATAACCATAACCGTCAAAAATATGTATCTGAACAGCGGCATATTTCTCCAGAACAGGCTTATGATAACACCTAGCATCACAATAGACGTGACTATCAGTGCCCATATCGTATTAATCCTCAGATATGTGAGAGCATATTCCTTTATGTACATCGAAAGTCTCACCGCTGAAGACGCAATCATGATATAGGTGCATATACACATAACTACCAACACAGTCTTCAGCACTACGCTTTTTCTAAATATAGCATCGAATATCAATACAATACATACATTTACGACTGCCACAAATAGAAGCTGGAAAAATCCACGTCTGGCATACTCTGCATAAGTCATATCATCAGGAAGTCCTGCACTGTTCATGAAAAGATATACGATCTGAACAACTGCAAATATGAGATAAAACGCAGTAAGCACAACCGTTATCGTTATACCGATCACCGGTTCATAACTTCCTTCCTTAGGTGCATTTGCCCCTAGATCTCTTCTGCCTGTCTTTACAATAAAACCATACACAAAGAAGAATATCACAGCTGCAAAGATCACGATCTTGACAACATCCCACGAATAGAACAGCTTGCCAAATATATCCTTTATAACCTTGGCAAATACCGGATCAGCCGATGACAGCAGGTTCAGTATAATGACAAGAAGTGGAAGCGCTATTGCACAGCCGAGAAGAACATACATAAGCTTGGAATTGCGCTTTCGTCCCGTCTCTTCTCGCTCTGCTCTTCTATCTGCAAAAGGCATATTTATATATCCAATAGCTCCGAAGAACATCTCTAAGAAGGATATGATCCCTTTAATAATGCCGTGATTTTCTGTATCATTGTAATACGACATCACTGCGTACATTTCCGTCAATATTATTCCAACATTACAGCCAAATATCATACATGACTCATCTGTAAGACTAACCGCTATCGATAAAAGCATTATGATAATAAAGTACGGTACAAGTTTCATCTGGCTTTTCGATACAGAACCTGTATCTGATCCCGAGTCAGCAGAACGTCTCTTTTCCCCACGAGAAATATTCACGCTTATAAACGCTATCGATACCACAGCCATAACTGCAGACAAAATGCTTGACCAGTTATTATATAAACACGCTGCACTCACTATGGCATATATGAGTACCGGTATTCCAAACATCTTAAACCGTTCTGCAGATATTGCAGGATTTCTCCTCTGCGGTGGCCTCGTGGCTCTATACCCCTGTGGTGGAACTCCCATTCCTCCGTTCATATATCCCGGCGGTGGTGGCGTGCACGGTCCCATTCCATTCGTATACCCCGGCGGTGGTGGCGTGCCCGGTCCCATTCCATTCGTATATCCCGGTGATGCTGATCCCGTATTCGCATTACCCATATTATCTGCTATTGCCTCAGATGAATGTTCTCCATCCTTATTTAATTCTTCTCCCATAAAATATCCTCCACTCCTTGTAAATTCCCAAATCCATATACAATACATTGTACATTTTATCACACATATCTATTACCTTCTCTGCACTAGAGCAGATTCGTCAAGGCTCACAACTCTATCCATACACACAGGGGCTGTCAGCCTGTATGCAAAGCTTCCTGACTCAAATAAACAATACAATCTGCCATTGTATGAATATATCTGTTCCAATTTCTGTGGAAGCTTAAGTTCCTGCTTCGGCGTTTCGCTGCTATAGTTTGACCCGGATATTTTTCCTGATTTGATGTCATACACCTCTACTTTAGATTCATCTATACCGTATGATATCGAAAATATAATCTCATTTCTGTAAACCTGAAGCCCCTGAACTCTTCCGGGGATGTAAAACGCCTCTTCCGGATCATCGGCAATTGCCGTCCCCCCATTCACTATCTTGTAACTGGCAGCCATACTATAGCCATTTTTCTCCTTTTTCCAATATCCCGCATATATGAGCCCATCATAATATGTTATAAATGATGTAGCAGGGAACATGACTGGACAAGTATTTCTATACGCTATAGCTGTATTCTGGTTATCGAAATTATACGCAACCATAGACTGAAGCGTCAGACAAGATATAGATGCATATTTCGTTCTGGTATCCTCCTCTTCCACTGACAAATATGAAGAGAACCACAAAACATCATTCTTATCATCATAGGCCAGCCCGCCAGCATGAGTTGTATCCTTAAGAACGATCGTCTTGAGATATGCTCCAGTCTTTGAATCAAGCATGAATATAACTGATCTATGCGCCTTGGTTCTGCAATATGCGCTTATAAATGTATATTTATCAGTGACAGCGATCCCCTGCGGTGTCATGGAAGTGCAGCTATCCGGCTCTTTTGTCTCGCAATTGAGAGTCATCGCATAGTCAAGTCCCGGAATAGTCATCATATCATATGACCTCGTCATATCTGTATTGTACATACCCATATTGTAGAATTCTGACTCTGTTGACATCTCCCACATCTGTGCCAGGAAAGAACCATTGCTTACAGCATGTGTACTCGTGCTATCCGAAACACCTGGCAACTCATAATTTCTGCAAAACACAACGCTATATAAGGCAATTACTCCTATAGATCCGAAATATAACACCGCAAATGTCTTTATCAGCCGTCTTGGTATCTCCTTCGTTGACAGTAGGATCGCCATTCCCATATGGCATATAATGGTGACCAGCATCAGTGCATTTGTCAGCACATCCCCGTAACTTAGGAGCTGCAGTGGTATGCCGACAAACATTAACCAGTATGACTTTTTCTTAACAGATAGCCTCAATATGCCAAGCCAGCCCTTTTTCTTCATAAACCACACCTGTATCGACTGCCATATAACGCACAATCCATACCCGATACACGCCACTCTCAAAAGCTGTCTACACACGGCAACCATGATAGCTTCCAATGGCTGCCCGGCAGCATACATTGCCTGATAATACACTCCATATGACAACTGCCTGAGTCTCCATAGTATCATCATGATCATGGCTGCAAATGACACAAGGGCAAATATATTGGTGACCGTCTTTCTCCTGACTCCATCGCGATGTTCCTTCATATCCCGGTGCAGTTTTTTCTTTGTCTTTGTGAGGTCGCGAACATGTCTTTTTATCCTGCGCACTCTCTTGTATTCTGCACTAAGATACTTTAACGGAGCGTGCCGTTCTTTCATCTCATGATAATCTGCCTTTACACGTTCCAATTTTTTTTCTTCATCCACCAGCTCCTGCCTTACCGCCCTAAGTGCTGATCTACATGTAACGTATCCCTCCAGATCGATCTGTGCCTGTTCCTGCAGCTCCTCGACTTGTTTTTTCAACTTCTGTTCTTTATTCAATTTAGGCCTTTTTCTGTCTTTTTTATTATCTTTTCCGTCATCCCTCATGAATAAACTCCCGGCATATCTATTCTTCAAAGTATTGTTTTATTTTATCTTCCATAAGATCAGAGCCGATAATTATGATTATTTTCTGTCCTTTATCAATGGGTTTTATCTCTGTCTTATGGACTGTGGCATTAAGCTCCAACCAGCTGTCCTGTTCTACGCTAAAAAATCCCTTTATCCTGAACACATCTCCGCAATCTTTATCTGAAAATACCCGATTCACTATATCGACAAGTTGTTCTCTGGTAAAATTCCTGTTCATTATATATACAGAGCTATAGACATCGCTTTGTTTGAACCAAAGCTTCGTAAAATCATTGAGCTTATATCCGACTGACATAAATCTCTCATAGTCTTCACTGCCAAACAATTCCCAATCCTTTGTGATCACATCTCCGTCAAACCGGCGTCTGCACTGAAATTCCTCCAGAGTTTTATTCACAAATTCCTTTGTATGCGATATTTCATCTTCCGAAACTCCGCTCGTCTTACTCATGACCAAAACTCCGCAGTTGGCGATTTCAGATGCAAGAACATACCTTGACTGTCTGGACATATCTGTATCAAGCTTTGCATCGACTATTGCAATAATGCTTCCAACCTCATACCACCTGTCAAGCGGTTCCTCATGAAGAGTATCAAAGAATTCATCTACATCAAATATTCCAGAAGGTTCCACAATAACCCTGTCATATCCGCTCATCCCCATTGCTATGAGTTTTGTCTTGAATCTTCTCTTATGGCAGTCCTCTCCGCAGCCTCCTGCCACCATCTCGGCATGACAATTAGGGCCCATCAAATCCTGCAGCAGCATCATATCTACATTCACTGCACCATAATCGTTCTCCAATATTCCAACGTTGTATCCCTTATCAACCAAATATTTCACATATTTTCTGATAAATGTAGTCTTGCCTGATCCCAGGAATCCGGTTATCAAATCTATCTTTACCACAGTGTATGCCTCTCTTTCTCTGCGACGTTTGCAGTACATCTTTACCAGCCAGACCTCACATGGAATCCCCTGTCATCTTCCAAAGGAATATTCTTCACATCCATATCCTCGATAAAAATATACCTGTCCTGTCTAAGAACCGACACAACCTTATCAAGTGCCTCTGGGATTCCTTCGGCCTCCATCTCAACCGATCCGTCATACATATTGCGAACCCATCCTGTGACACCGAATCTGGAAGCAGCGTACTCCGCCTTGTATCTGAATCCCACGCCCTGAACACGACCTTTAAACACATAATGTCTTCTAATTTTCTCCATGTAATCTATCTCACCGCGTTATCGTACTTATCAGCGTCAAATACTATTTTTCCGCCACACATCGTATAGTGTACCCTTCCCGGCAATGTCCATCCAGCAAACGGACTGTTCTCCGCCTTTGATGCAAAATTGCCAACTATCCACTGCTCATTTTCACCAAATATGACCAGGTCTGCCGGTGCACCCTCTGCTATCTTCCCCGGCTCCATGCGGTAAAATTCCGCCGGATTCTTACTCATAAGCTCCATAAGCTTCATAAGTGATATATAGCCCGGCTGTACAAGAGAATAAATACCTAATGCCAGCGATGTCTCAAGACCGGTTATGCCACTTGGTGCTTTGTCCAGAGCTCTTGCCTTCTCCTCACTGCTATGTGGCGCATGATCCGTAACGATCATATCTATAGTTCCATCCTGAATGCCTTCTATGATCTGTCTTCTATCCTTCTCCGTTCTGAGTGGTGGATTCATCCTTGCCAGTGTGCCATATTTCAACACAGCATCCTCTATAAGGGTAAAATGATGTGGTGTTGCCTCTGCATGAACATCCGCACCAAGTTTCTTTGCCGTCCTTACTATATCCACCGAATTTCCTGAACTGATATGCTGTATACACACAGAGGCTCCGGTGTGGAGAGCCAGAACACAATCCCTTGCGACCATTATATCCTCGGCTGTCCTCGACGCGCCTCCATACCCAAGCTTTTCTGAGACTTTGCCCTGATTTACCCCTGGCTGTACTATAAACAGTGGATCTTCTTCATGAAGGCTTATAGGAAGATCAAGCTCTCTGGCCTTTTCCATGGCTTCAAGCAAAAGTTTCTCGTCCATAATAGGAATTCCATCATCCGTGAATCCTGCCGCACCAGCCGCTGCAAGACCATCCATGTCCACAAGTTCCTTGCCTGCGAGCTCTTTTGTCACTGTGGCAGTCTGAACAACGTGAATACCAGTCTTGGCGCCTTTCTCCTGTATATACTTCAGAGTATCCAGATTATCCACTGCAGGCTTTGTATTCGCCATACATACAACCATGGTAAATCCGCCCCTGGCTGCAGCCGCAGCTCCTGTATTTATATCTTCTTTATATGTGAATCCTGGATCACGAAAATGCACATGTGTATCCACAAGTCCCGGCGCGATCACAAGTCCCGTGGCATCAATCACCTCAGCGCAATCCACATTCAAGTCCTTTCCGGTCTTTGCTATAGTATTTCCGTCAACCAACACATCCATAATCTCATCTGTACCTGTTACAGGGTCAACGACTCGTCCGTTTTTTATCAATATCATTCTTTATTCACCTCATCACAATATTTAGTATTATCTTCTATTATCTGGCTGTGTGCCATAATTTCCTGTCTGACCATATGTATCCGTATGCCCGAACTGTCCATATATATTCAGCTGTGCTCCGTAGCCGCCCGGCTGACCGTATGTATTCGGCTGCATGCCGTAGCCGCCCGACCGACCGTATGTGTTCGGATGCGTGCCGTAGCCGCCCGGCCGACCGTATGTGTTCGGATGCGTGCCATAGCCGCCTGGCTGGTTATAATGATTTGACTGACAGCCTCTCATAGGCATATATCTGAAATTGTATGGTGCTGTCCATATAGGCTGTACAGCTATAATATGATCCTCCTTTGCCGCATGTGTTATAAGAAGGAACATCAGAATTATCACTAGCGCAAGTACCGCTATACAGAGCAGAACACTGGTGTCCTCAACCGACAGAACGAAGTCATACAGACCATGTATTCCAAGAGGACACACATACGCAAGCAGAAGATTGCCAAATGCACTCTCACCATTATTGGCATCTTCTCTCGCTTTGGCATATAAAAATCCCATAACAACACCACACGCACAGTGAAGCGGAACCGCAGATACGGCGCGCATGATTCCGGTACCTATTCCTCCCTGAAACACATATATTACATTCTCAAGAGTTGCAAATCCGAGGGATGAGCAAACTCCATATATTACTCCGTCATAGCTGTGATCAAAATTCTTGTTCTTCCATGTCATCAAAAGCATTCCAAGGAATTTTCCAAGCTCCTCTATCATCGCAACTATGAAAAAACACTCCACAAAATTATACATTGCAGAGCTGGGATCCAATCCAAGCATATACAATAATCCTGAACCCAAAATTTCAACAATGACCGCAGGTATGGCACTCACCGCGCCAAGAACCGCCAGCCACACAAGGAGACTGGTTGGATTTCTTCTCTGTTTATTTTTCCCCACCACAAACAACAAAAGTAAAATCGATGGCAGTATCGCCAGCCTCAACGCAAATGCACTCATGTAACACTCTCCCTTTATCTTATGCTAATAGACATATATATTCTAAGATACCATTTTTGATTGAAATTCACAATAAGCAGTGACCTTACATGATATTATTTTTCACAAATACGCAAAGAGCGGACATCCCTCAAATGGAAAAGCCCGCTCTCTGTCATACTATAAAATTGCTCTGTATACATGTATTATATATTCTATGATTTTACATGTACTATATACCTGCCTTATATACGCATTTAATCTCTCTTCGTCACATCTATATCACCGCTGCTCGTAATGATCTCACAGCTGCCCTCTGCATCAACATAAGAATCCGGAACATCTACATCGCCACTGCTTGTCTTTGTCTTATAATTGAATCTCTTATTTGAAGTTATATCCACTGATACATCACCACTTGAAGTTTCTATGGTGAATACTGCCGCATCACTGTCCGAGAGTGTTATATCACCACTTGACGCATTGCATACTACCCTCTCTGATTTCATATTTGTTGAACTGATATCACCACTCTTCGTTGTGAATTCAGCCTTATCTGCAGCTACAGTGTCGCTGAGTGTGAGATCTCCGCTATTTGCGGAAAGATTCAGCTCCTCTGTCGCAACACTGTCAAGCTTTATACAACCGCTACTTGCTTTTACTGTGATGCTGTCTGCATTTGCACCTGTTATACCGGTGTCTCCGCTCGAAGTAACAATGTCTATATCCTTCACCGCAAGATAATATTCCACATCCACATCGCCGCTGCCTGTGACTATCTTTATATCCTCATATTCAGTCCCAGCGAGATATACTGTAACCGACGGCCATGCAACTGTACTCACACCCAGTGATATATTAAATGCTCTATTTCTCGTATCATCGGCTGTTATCTTCAAAACCCCATCCTTCACATCAACATGATGTGTAAGACCTGTGCAATCATAATACTCAACGTAGTCTGCATCTCCCTCGGCCTTCTTCACCATGACATCTATATCCGATGAGCTCTCTATGTCTATGCTCTTGAATCCATCTTTTACATACTCTGTCTTTTTCTCATATTGTATATTCTCTGACTTCATATCCTTGAGATTGATCTGCACATTCGGCCAGCTGAAACCATTTGCCGCAAATGCAGATATTATAGTTATTATTCCGGCAACTATCATAACCGATGCCGCTATAACCGCTTTCTTTGTCCTGCTCATATCCTATTTCTCCTTTACAAACATTCTCTTGATACCGTTCACACTGGCCTTGCACACCTTGAATATGCCCACTGTAACAGGTTTTACCGACACAATGAAAAGTATCGCAATTCCTGTACCGATAAGCGCTGCTCCAAGCATGAGAAAAGCTGCATATGGGCAATGGGCTATGAACAGTGGGATTACACTCACTATTCCGCATATCCCTGCCACTACAAAACTGAGCACGACCACATAAAATGACACAAGCAGTGTAAATGCTACTATCCAAAGTGTTAATAAAAGCACCGCTGCGGTTATGAGAAGCGGTATCCATACCGGCGATCCGAGAATTATAAGGATAACCTCCCAAGCTTTGAGCTCATGCTTTGGCTTTATCTTCTCTTTGACGATCTTTGCAAGAGGCATCTCCGAGAGTATCTGTTCTACCGCATCATCCGGCGACACCATATCCGCAACAGCATCATCCTCGGAAAGTCCATCCTCGATCCTGTCATCGATCATCTCACTATAATAATCTGTAAATCTCTCTATATCCTCAGCCGGCATGGCCTTGATCTTCTCCCTTATGGCCGTCAGATATTCCTGCTTATTCATCTGCTTCATCCTCCTTCACTATGAACTGATATATAGATTCCAATTCCTTCCACTCTTCTTTGAACTCTTCTATCCTCGCCCTTCCGGCATCTGTTATATGGTAATACTTTCTTAGTCTGCCATTATGCTCCACAGAATACACATTCAGGAAAGCGCCAGCTTCAAGTCTCCTGAGTATGGGATAAAGTGTTGATTCAGATATGGTCACATATGGTTTCATATCTTTGATGATCTGGTATCCATATGAATCCTCGTCCTTTATGGCTGCCAGCACACATACATCCAACATTCCTCTTTTTAATTGTGTGTCCATCGCTATACCTCCTAACGTGGTATACTATACAACGCATAGTATTATGTGTCAAGTGGTATTTTCTATAATATCTCCACTTCGACAAAGGGGACAGGTACCTCCGTCCCCCAATGGAGTATATAAAAAGTGCGGGATATCTCTGTTTTAGAGGCTCCCGCACTTTCGATTTCTTTTATATATGCAATTCTAAATTTTCGGCACTTTTATTATAAAACTTCTATAACGTACTCTTTGTTGAATGAATGTCCACTCTCAAGGCTGTTTGAATACTCACGGTCTTCTAGTTCACCGGCATAGCCCTCTCTGTCGCATCTGCCAAACCAAGGCTCTATGCAGACAAATGGTGCATGCTTCTTGGCAGGCGACCATATACCAATCTGTGGCACGTCAAATTTCAGCTGAAGAACCGGCTTATCCGATACGTCCTTGAGTGTCACGGTATTTATGCCCTTCCCGTCTATGATAAGAGCATCCTCGTCAAACATCTCATCGGTAAGCTTCAACACACCAGCCGTGAGGCTATGGGTAACTGTCCTGCTGCCAAGAACACCACTTTCTGTAAGCAGACCACATTCAACCTCGGACTTATCGGTATGCATATCAAGTGAATAACCATTTACGCCGCCATCGCAGGCAAACGCAGGATGTGCACCGATTGAAAAATGAAGCTTTCCGGCGCCTGTGTTGACCACTGTCCACATCACATGAACACCTGCGCCCTCAAGCCTGTAGCCAATGCGGAGAGTAAAATCAAATGGATAGTTCTTCTGCCACTTCTCGTCCTTCACAAGCTCAAACCACACTGTATCCTCTGTCTGCTCTGCCACCACAAACTCGCTGTCCCTTGCAAAACCATGCTGCGGAATACCCTCATATGTAACTCCATCATGTCTATACGTCTGATTCGCAAGCTTTCCGACAAATGGAAACAGCACCGGAGAAACTCTTCCCCAATATGCCGCATCTCCGCACCACATATACTCTCTATCCGTCTCGTTACTCTTCAGACTCACAAGCTCCGCACCGTGAGTATTTACTCCAATAGCAATTCTGTCATTTTTTAATTCAACAATACCCATCATGTCCTCCTATACTCCAGCCAGTCCGGCTGATCATAATTTACAAATAATATTATACACTTTTATAACATTATAGCACAGGTACAAAAAATACGGTCGCTTAATGAACTAATAAGCAACCGTATTTATATAATTAAGCAATAGTCACTGTCGGGGTCCCAAGTATCACATGAAGCCTTGAAAGTAAATGTTTATTACAAAACTTTGTTTATATACTGTTTCCCGGCATCCGCAAATCGTTATCCAAGCGCGATCATTCTGTTGATGCAGCGGGAAGCTCCCTCCATCACCTCATCAGAAAGGACTATCTCTTCGCCACCTGTGCCCTTTAATACATTCAATATGTCAACCAGGGTAGTAAGCTTCATATTATGGCACATCAGCTTTGAAGAAATTGGATAGAACATTTTGTCAGGGCACTCATATTGAAGATGCTCCACTATGCTGTGCTCTGTACCGATGATGAACTCTTTCTTCTCTGACTTTCTGGCATATGCCATGATTCCTGTGGTTGAACCTACATAATCAGCTTCTGCAACTACATCCGGCCTGCACTCAGGATGGACAAGAAGTTCCGCATGTGGATGTAGCTCTTTTGCCTTCAAAGCATCATCTAGGGTAACCGCAAGATGTCTAGGACATCCTCCGTTAAAAAACACAAATTCCTTTTCCGGCATCTGCTTTTGAACATAGTTTCCAAGATTCGGATCTGGAATAAAAAGAATCTTGTCATTATCAAGCTTGCTGCAGATCTGCACTGCTGATGAGGATGTCACACATACATCACAGACAGTTTTCAATTCAGATGTCGTATTTATATAGGCGACAACCGCATATCCCGGATACTTCTTCTTCATCTCATTCAGCGTTTCAAGGTTCATCTGCTCAGCCATCGGACATCCCGCCTCAGGGTTAGGCAGGTACACATTCTTATCAGGGGACAATATCTTACATGTCTCCGCCATAAAACGCACACCACACATTATTATATTTTTGCGGGAATCCTTGCTCGCCTCCACGCTAAGTCCATATGAATCTCCCATATAATCTGCAACTTCAAGAATCTCATGTCCCTGATAAGCATGTGCCAGTATGCAGAAATCTTTCTCTTTCTTCAGTCTGATTATCTCTTCCTGTATCTCTTTTATCGTCATTTTATTCTCTCCAAATCATTTTATGCTATTTCTCCCACTCCTGCCACGGAACAAGGAAACCTGTCTCATCAAGTTTCTGCTCTATGTTGTCCAGGATTTCTTCACTTGGAGCCTCTATCAGATGGTAATGATATCCGTTCGTAGCATTTCCAAGCAGGGACGACTGGCTGTTTTCCAATTTTTTCATAAATTTTGCCACGTCGTATCTGGAAGCAATATTCATCTTTGCAGTAACACGATTGTACACCGTATGACTTATACTTACATTCTTTACAACACCGCCATAATCAACTATGATCGTGAGTTCTTCCTCAGTCCTGTCATAACCGTGTTTTACTTTAAACTCTCTTTGACATTTTGATTCATTCTTGTATATATAACCCCTGTTAGTTGCAATTATGCCATCATCAGCCGCCCTGATCACTGCAATATCCTGCACTATTATCTGTCTACTGACATCGAATTCTGACGCAAGCTTATTTGCCGGAACAGGGACATCTGAATTCTTCACAATGTCAAGTATCCTTTCTCTTCTCTCTTTTGCCTTCACTTTATTCCTCCGCATGAAGATTTTTCATCGATATATCCATTATAGGTGAGCTGTGTGTAAGCGCACCGCTTGATATATAATCCACTCCCAATGATATCAGTCTCTCTATGTTCTCTTTTGTAACATTGCCTGAACATTCTGTCTCCGCACGTCCATCGATCAAATCGATCGCAGCCCTCATCTGATCCGTTGTCATATTGTCAAGCATAATGATATCGGCTCCCGCTTCAACAGCCTCTTTTACCTGATCCAGTGTCTCAACTTCAACCTCTATCTTGCGGACAAATGGTACATACTCCTTTGCCATTCTCACTGCATTGGTTATACTTCCCGCAGCGCCTATATGATTATCCTTAAGTAATACTCCATCCGACAAATTGTATCTGTGATTGCTGCCTCCGCCGACTCTGACTGCATACTTCTCAAATATACGGCAATTAGGTGTGGTCTTTCTGGTATCTAGCAGAGTAGTCTTGCTTCCTTTAAGAAGTTCTGCAACCTCATGAGTATATGTAGCTATACCACTCATACGCTGCAGGTAATTAAGCGCAACCCTCTCTCCAGAGAGAAGAACCCTGATATCACCAGTCACAACTCCCATAAGCTGGCCAGCCTTCACCTCATCGCCATCTTTGCAGAAGAACTCAACCTCAGTGCTGTCATCTAAGAGTGTAAATACTCTTGCATATACATCAAGTCCTGCAATGATTCCATCCTGCTTGCATATCAGGTCTACTTTTCCTTTCTGTGCCTTTGGCATCACCGCATTTGTGGATACATCCTCACTTGTGATATCCTCCTGTAAAGCCATCATTATAAGCTTGTCCGCATTCAATTTCATTGTTATCTGATTCATTCTCAGCCTCTTCTTTCCGTTTCTGTCAAAACTATATTCTTATATTCTCTAAACAAACCATCTATATCTTCATATTCAGACAGATCTATGTTGTCTTCTCCACAGCCTCTGTGCTCTCTGCTGAACATGATATCATCTGACGCCCTCTGTGCAAATACAAGCGACTCAAGTAACGAATTGCTTGCCAGCCTGTTTCTGCCATGCACTCCATTACATCCGGCTTCTCCTACCGCGTACAATCCTTCCATGGATGTCCTTCCGGCGAGATCTGCCTTCACTCCGCCCATGTGGTAATGCTGAGCCGGCACAACCGGTATTGGTTCAACAAGCACATCATACCCCTCATCCTTGCACTGCCTGTATATATGTGGAAAATGCTGCAAGATCACATCTCTTCCAAGCGGTCTCAGATCTTCCCATACATGCTCAGTTCCATCTATCTCCATCTGTTTCCATATTGCATGGCTGACTACATCACGAGGCTGCAGTTCATCTGTAAACCTTTCTCCCGCCTTGTTAAGAAGCCATGCGCCTTCGCCTCTCACAGATTCAGATATCAGAAACCTTCTTCCTTTATTCCGGCTAAACAGTGTCGTCGGGTGGATCTGCACATAATTCAGATTCTCTACCTCTACTCCATGTTTTAAGGCAATTGCTATGGCATCACCTGTTATATGGGCAAAATTCGTTGAGTTCTTATATATGCCTCCGATTCCACCACACGCCAATACAACGTTGCTGGATCTAAGTATGCTTATGTTCTTCGCCTCATCAGCTATAACCACGCCACCACAGGCATTGTCATTGCAGACGATGTCGAGCATAGTCGTATACTCATATATCTCGATATTGGATTTCTTCTTTGCGCACTCCAGCAAAGTGGATGTAATCTCTTTGCCGGTAATGTCCTCGTGGAACAATATTCTGGGCTGGCTATGAGCTCCCTCTTTGGTGAAGGCAAGCTTTCCGCTCTCATCTCTCTCAAATCTGACTCCAAGCCTTATCAATTCTCTGATAACAAGATTCGATGATCTGATCATCAGATCGACTGTCTTTTTATTGTTCTCATAATGACCGGCTCTCATGGTGTCTTCAAAATAATCTTCGTAATCTTCCTCACCCCGCAGCATACATATGCCGCCCTGGGCCAAAAAAGAGTCGGACTCATCAGCCCGCTTTTTTGTGATAATACAGACTTTTTTTGTCTCTGGAAAATTTAACGCACAGAATAAACCTGCAGCGCCAGTTCCAACGATAATAACATCATATACAGTGTTCATCATTTCTCCTCTTCAAGTAGGCATCATATTATTCTTTATAACCTGACTTGCATATAAACATAACATATGTAAACTCATATGTAAAGATATATGTAATGTTATGTGTAAGCTTTTGATGTAAAGTTTTGAATTAGAGTTTTGAATTAATGTAAGTGCATGTAAACCTTAAGTCCATATAAATTTTATATAAAAGAATAAATATTTCATATAGAGTGACTACTATAGGAGTAATTGCTATGTCATCCAATTTATTTCATAAAAAACTGCACCAACATGACTATTTTCAATCGTATTGATGCAGTTTCCATACATATAAATATTTTCGTCATCTTGTCTGTATATCGTATCTACTTTAAGACTTTTTTTATCTGTTTCTCTGTGGCAATCGGGTAGATATCATCCATATGCTTCACTATCCTCTCCCACGATTCCTCAGGGCTCTCACCATATGCGGACGTCACATGATCATATCCCCACAGCTTTTCCGGCATGGAATACACAGCCACATTCCAGCCGTATTCCGCTCCCTTTTTGTTCACCCGCTTTCTAAAATCGCATGCACACAGATAGGTCTGCATCTGAAGCTGTGTCATCGTACCCTCAAAGCCCTTCTCGCCGTCCTTGCCAAATCCGGCAAGCTTCTTGATATCAAATGATAACAGCTCTGTATCATACAGGCTCTCCGGTTTTTCTGCTGCAAATTCCGCATCGCTTTCCTCATCTATCCGGTCATCCATGAACAGATCCATGATCTTCTTCTGTCTGAATGATGCAAGCTCATCATCCCATCTGGCATCGAAATCATATCCTGATCTTCTGTAATTTGCAAAATACGGGAACCATTTCTTTGAGATAAATCCCGCCTTATTGTGGAAAAATTTACCATATGCGATATCGCCTCTTCTGGCTATGATCTCACGCCATACCCAAGGATCCATCTGTGCATCCTCACTCCACCAGTACTTCTCCGTGGTTCGCTCCTCCACTGAAAATCCAGGTATCTCATTGCGGAAAAGAGGCAGAAATCCCACTTCCTCTATATATCCGATAAGCTCATCCACCGTGTGCAGGCACTCCGGATCATCCTCCGAAACTCCATACATGATCCATGTTCCGTCTTTTGATTCCATAAACTCTCCTAAATTATTCGCCCCTCAAGGTGATCCATCTCATGGAGCACTATCTGGGCTATATATCCGTTGAACTTCATACGCTTTTTTGCAAATGATGCATCCTGAAACTCTACCTCTATGTCTCTATACCTTGTCACCTTTCTCGTGCCGTCCAGAGACAGACATCCCTCCTCTGTCTCGTAAGCCCCCGACTTTGACAGAAGAACCGGATTCAGCATGACAACATTGGCAAATCCCATGCTGACGATGATTATCCTCTTCTTATACCCGATCATGTTGCCCGCCATTCCGACGCACCTCGCCTGATTTGCCGCTAATGTGTCCTGCATATCTGCAATGATACCCGCATCCATAGGAGTCATCGGAGATGACTTCTGGCTGAGAAACATCTGGTCTCTTACTATCTGTTTTACCATGGTCTATTACCTTTCCTTATCTACTCACCATTCTTCACGTACAGGAATATTTTTGACTTGAGAAGCCTCTTCGGTGTTGCCGAGATCTCGCATATCTCCTCATATATACGGTTGCACACGATAAAATACGCTGCCATCGCCGTCAGCACATTCTTCTGATTTGCCCGCTGGAAATTATACATTCCAGTCTTCTCGTTCCTGTCACTTCTGGCATGTTTCACCAGATTATAGTCATTCCACCAATCTGCGATACGGTCACCCACAAACGCACTGAACGGCTTCAGCTCAATATCCTCAAAAGTATCTATCGTCCTCACCGCATCCAGCCGGATATCCGGGAATTTTCTAAGCACAGGAGTGAGCCTGTCATGTATGCTGTACTTCTTCCTGTAATCATCCTCCTCGACTATCTTGCAATATATCTCTATCAGAGAGTCTATATTGCTGCAGATATTCAGGAACATATTTATGTATCTGCTTGAAAATGTCGAGAAGTTGCTCTTGTGGATATCCACATACTCAGAACTGATCCGGACGTCCTTCTCAATGATCTGGTATTGCTTCCAGAAAATATTCAGGAACTCCTTCTCAGTTATGACAACTCTGGTCTTCTTTACCAGAACATTTACCCACAAATGCCCCTGACCTGTCCTGTCAGGTCTCACATCCTGACTCGTCCATACATCCTCAAGGGCCGCGCCAGAAACCGAATACACCATATCACAAACCTTTGTCTCAGTATAATTGGCAAATGTTCTTCCATCATCCCGCGTCTGCTCACCTTTTCCATACTTCCACGAAGCATAGAATACACCGCCAATCTTAAGTGCTTTCATAACCTTCGCAAAGATCTTGATCATATCACACTTGTCAACATGGAGCATCGAGGCACATGCCCACACCGCATCAAATTCATTTTCGCAGTTTATGTCCTCGATACGCATATTCAGAGCAGGTCTTCCCGTGAGCTCATATGTCTTCTTACACATTGTTTCAGACGCATCCAGAGATACGACATCATTTCCCTTGTCCAGAAAATATTTGCTGTCACGGCCACTGCCGCAGCCAAGATCAAGAATCCTGCTGCCTGGCTTGAGATGTTCCTCAAAGCGCTTGTAAATGTCCGACATGTCTGCATTTCTGGTTATCTCGGAATACCTGTCAGCATGTGTGTTGTAGTATTCTATTGTTCTGTTTGTATTTTTATCATCCATTAAAATCTGACCTCTTCCGGTTCATGTGTGGTGAGGGTTCGAATCCCCCTCCACTTTCATATGTATCTACAGATTATTTGCCTTTCGCAGCAGCTTCTCAAATGACTCCGCAAATCTCTGATCATCTTCATCGGTTCTCTTCCGTGGTCCTTTGATATGATTCCGGCTTGACGCCCTCCGCGCCTTCTTGTTCAAATGTCTCTCCATAAGCATCTGATCGATATTCTCATTTGTATACCACTTTCCCGATTGGTGTATCGCAAATGCACCTTTTCCCAGTGCCATCGCAGCCACGCCATAATCCTGAGTAACAACTATATCACCTCTATGGCAAATGCTTATCAGCTTGTAATCCACCGCATCCGCTCCGGCACCGACTACTACAACCTCACTGTAATCAGATATGAGGACATGGTTCGTATCGCACAGAAGCGTTACCGGGATGTTGTATTTTGTTGCTATGTCTTCAACTATTCCTACAACTGGGCAGGCGTCGGCGTCAATGAATATGGTCATCAGGTATACCTCTTTTTAACTTCTATTATCCAGGGAATATGCTTTCTCATCAAAATCATATCTCACTATGCATAAGCCTCAACATTCTCTTACATCTAATTATAACTATCAATGGTATCAAACCTATACATAGGTAAATTATAAACCATTCAGTATCATCCAATGCTATCAATGAAATCAAATCAGCAATTAAAAATATACTTCCTGCACATTCACATATAGTTTTTATTACTTTTACTTTATATCTTTTATATTGCTTACCTTTATATTTGGTAGTACTCATCGTTTATCTCCTGTTAAACCTTGTCTATCAATATTATAAATCTGCCCTGCACACCCAGAAATTATTATATCTACCACTTATACTATAAATATTGCTATCAGACTAACAGGTAATGACTCCCACTGTTGTGGGTACGTTGTTTTATACCTCTATGAATTTACATTGCTCTCAAACTTAATGTCTCTACACATCGTTTTAGATTGGGTTTTATACCTCTATGAATTTACATTGCTCTCAAACACCCTTAATGATTCTTTCTTCCTGAGAAGTGTTTTATACCTCTATGAATTTACATTGCTCTCAAACGCATCACCAAACGTCAGCACCGCCACATCTTCGTTTTATACCTCTATGAATTTACATTGCTCTCAAACATTAATAGTGCTCATTTGAAATCTGTCAGCGTTTTATACCTCTATGAATTTACATTGCTCTCAAACTGATCCTTGACGACATACGACCGAACTATAGTTTTATACCTCTATGAATTTACATTGCTCTCAAACCCCGCTGTCGGGTGTTATAATCTTGCTGTTGTTTTATACCTCTATGAATTTACATTGCTCTCAAACAATCAGATGTCATATCTCATGGACTTGTACGTTTTATACCTCTATGAATTTACATTGCTCTCAAACATGTATTATATCATTATTACCCACACTGTAGTTTTATACCTCTATGAATTTACATTGCTCTCAAACGAATGGGACCATGTAATAGTGTCCGAGCTGGTTTTATACCTCTATGAATTTACATTGCTCTCAAACCTCAAATTTTGAAAATCCAGCTTGCAACTGGTATGTAAATCCACATCTTTGTTATACATTCTTATACAATAAATATCAACACATCTCTTTCCTAATACCATAACATCATATCACACACAAATCATTATCAATTATAATCCTGCTCTCACATGATAATTTTTTATAATCCATATTATCAATAAGCAAGACCCTATACTCCCTAGTTATTGCTGTATCCATCATAAGCTGTAATGTAGCATATGATACCACACTTCTAAGATTCACAAACACAAAAAGCTTCTTACCTTCATACTCCCTAGATAAATCCATATATGCAAGTATTCTCTCTTCCAAAGTATCATAATCATCAATTATTTCTATACCTGCAGCTTTTATAACTGCTAATATATTTAACTTTTCGCAAATAATCTCACATGGCAAACCACCTGCAAGACTTTCTATATACATTTCAATATTTCCTAATAACTGCTCTGATTTTTCGTAATATAATTCATTTTTAGATTTTTTATCCATCTCGCTCATAATCTTTGTTATCAAGGTCTTCTGATTCAGTGTAAAATCAATAAAATCAGTTATATATGCTATTGTTTTTTGAGCAGAGATTGGGGTTTCATTGTCCGACACAACTATATTACTATCCAATCCTTCTGTTGCTTTCCTGAATTCCTGTAACATCTTGTACATGAATTCAGGATTCTCAATTACCAAACCTGTTATCATTTCTGTATTAACATCTATAACATTTTTTAATTCTCTATACGCAATCTTCATAATATTGTAATCCTATCATCGGATGTCAAAACATCAGTTTTAATATTTCCCGTTATGTAATCAATCTTTGCAAATTGTTTTTCTGTAACAGATAGAACCATAACTGAGCCAGAAGGTGGCTTCATTCTTTTAAGTGCAGATCTAACATTGTTTTCTGCCGACTGATTAAGAACCATCCTGCAATACACTGACTCCTGTAACATATAAAAACCACTTTTCAATAAATCTTTTCTAAATTTTCTATAATTTCTTCGATCTTCCGACGTCAAAGTCGGAAGATCGAACATTACTAAAATTCTCATATACCTATAACTCATATTGAATAATACAATATCTCCTCTACATTTCTGTCACACAGGGCGTCAAAAACACTTCTTACATATATTCTTATAGCATTCGTGAGGACTTGTTTATTACCTGATATTGTTATCTCCTGTTCCAGTAAACTAAGCATTTTTCTCTTATCATTAGCGTCAAATTGCTCCCAATTACTTCCATATACAATTCTGTCAACCAAAATTCTATATGGTTCCATCAAATCAGATGCTAAATTAAACGGATTAAATTTATTATCATGAAACAACCCTAGCTGTGTCATATATCCATTATAAATTATTTCTTTGTTGAAAATGGATAGCAATAACGAATATCCATAATTCAAAGCTGCATTTCTTGGGATATCCTCTTTTCTATTAAAATCCATGCCAAACAAGGCGTTGAAATATACCTTAGCAGCCACCCCCTCCCTGTTAGTGTTATCCCCATATGACAAATCATCTATGTATTGCTGAAGTAATTTATACTCACGTTCTTTCTCAAGTTCCAATAAAAAATCCGACTGTTTAATAATTTTCTCCCGCACTATAGATGTCCAAACTTTCGTCTTTATATCATCTTGCCATGCAATTTGTGTTTTTATCTTTCTTGAGCAATCTCCACTGCCATAATAAGGGATAATTTCCGACTGAGGATTTCTTTTATCATCGCAAAAAATTATTTTTATCTTTTTCTTAATCAGTTCTGTAACCAATGCTGCTGTCATAGAAACCGCTTGATTATCAATAACAAGTATATCTACATCATCAAGAAAAACCTTTAATGTTTCTTCTCCTCTTATTTCGAGAAATCCCATTGTCAGATTAAGCTTAGCTCTTTTTGTTATCACAAGTGTTCTAAACCCCATAGATATTCTCCCTACTAGTTTTATTCTATTACCTCAAGTAAATTGCAAACTTTTGATTCATATATTCCTGATGCTGAACTATCTATTAACCACACCTCTTTATAATTTTTTTGCAAATTCGATATTTTCGTACTACAGACATAAGTTCCAGCCTTTTTACTTCCTCCTAACAATGTCATATCACAATTTCCTGCTCGTCCAGATTTTAACAACAAAATAATATTTGCTAAAGCCATTACTTGTTCTTCCAACTCCAATTTATTAAAAATTTCATGTCCATTTTTCAAAATCTTTATTTGAGACTTAAAGGCACTATTATATATACCATTAACAACCTTGTTCACTAATATTTGATATAATTGTTCATTTTTTTCTTTTGTAATATTATCATATATTGTATTCAATAATAATTTTTTATTATTTTGTTTTTTTTCTATAAATCTATCAATTTTTTTTACATAATTTTCCCATTCATTTCCAATTACTAGTGGCATCATCGAGGTCAATCCTAGTTGCTTTCCTAAACTTGCTTTTCCAGTTATACATGATTTAAACCCATCAAAGGATAACATAGTATTTATTTTTAACATTCTTAAACCGAGTGGCAAAGTCACATCTGTAATTTGACCCTCACTCATTCCCCATATCTTTTTTATTCTGTCTTTTGCATAGGCTATTGCATATTTTTTATCAGAGAATACTTTATTTGAATACATTAAATCTATTGGGATTATCATAGCATCTGTTCCTTTTCTATCTCTAAATTTTACAAGAAGAAAAGCAGTTGCAGTTGTATCACTATATCCTCCATATTTCTCTGAACTTAAACCTTCCTTTCTTGGAATCAATCCTTCTTTAGCTTTAATTGGGTTTTGAGCAAACAACTTTCCCTTTCTCATAAATGAGTACTTAGTATAATGTATGTTATTCTTTGTCAACACCTTCCTTATTTCACCTATAGACTCTTGCCCATCCCAAATCATAACATCTCCCGATTTTACATTATGAGTAAACAAAGTCTTTGTCTTTAACGAGTATTTCTGTGTTACGTAGAAATTCTTTGTAAATTTACAATGATACACATTTCCAACCACGATATTAAGATATGCATCCTTGGCATGGTGAAGATCATTAACACTTCTTGTCTTCAGCATATCAAATTCTTTTCTAAAATCAGATACCAATCCCGCCTTAGAATATACGATCTCTACATCTGGGAATAATGTTCTAAATACTGTTGTCACTGCCTTTGTAGACTGATGAGTCTCCACCAGCTGTCTGTTTATAAAACCTGTAAGTTCTTCCTCTGTAAATGATGTACAGCGAGTAAGTCTCCTATATTTCTCTTCTGATATAAGTTTATTGGACAGCAATCTATACCAAAATGGCTGCATTTTTTCCCTTATATCTTTACTAATCAGATATTTATCACCTTTCTGGCCATTCTCCTCAGAAATAACAAGGACTTTATTGGTTATACTATCATCCTTGACATAGCTCTGAGGGTATATATGATCAACGTTATAAATGTTTGTCTTAAGTTTATCAATATCAATTGTTTTCTGGGTATATGCACACTTTCCAAGCTGCATAAAATATAAAAACAGTACCTCACTCTGCAATTCATTGTCTGTTTTACCTTCTAATTGTTCTGACAGCTCACGAACTTCCGCTTTATCCATATTCTTGTATAACTCGCTGATCTGGTCTCTTCTAGATTTTGTACGCACTCCTTTTTCTCCACCACCACGAGCCATTTCAACAAATATTTTTGAAGGATTCTTACCACATACCTTACGTATATCACTTAATATATCCAATGTTCTATGTATTGGTCTTCTCACTGCATTACTTACATACATTTCATCAAGCATGCTATCAAGATTTGCTGGATGCTCAACATAGTATTCATTTTTTATTGCCTCTATCTCCTCGACAAATGTATATGAGTTTGACAATAATTTCATCATATTGTCATTCGTAGACCACAACATCCCCATGATAGAGTCAACTTCACCAGTATCTTTATTACATCCCCTTATACCAACTAGTAACTTACGAGATAGTCTTCCAAAATCACTATATTTCAGTTTTGAGATATACTTAACATCGTCATCTGACAAATCTGGGAATTCTATATGTAACCATCTAATTATTCGCCCCTTATCTTCACTGTATGTTAATCTTTCAATTATTGCCTCGACCTGCTTTTCCTTTAATACACCACTTTCAAGCATTTTCTTAAAATCATGATATGACTTCAAAGAAGATTTTATAGTAACGTCAATACCTGAAATAACATCTTCTGGATGTAAAAGATTATTTGATACAAGATAATCCTTTATCTTCTTTGGGGTAACTTTCCTATACCTCTCGAACAGTTTATAAATTTCCTGCTTATGTTCAATTGGAATACTACAGTCATTAATCTTAATATTATTTATCTCATTAAGCACATTGAACTTACAATATAATAATGAATACTTGGGAACCACTGTTTCTCCAGGCAAATAAGTACACGAATTAGTCATACGATTAATGAATTCCTGTTCGCTGGCATCAAGATCTACCTTATCCTCAAAATTCCATGGGTAAATCCTTCCCTCGGTCTTCCTCTTCATCCAACCATGCTGTCCATTATCTGTTCTCAGCGGTCCAACATAGTATGGAATACGAAATTCCATAATAGACAAGAGTTTTTCCCTACTTGTATATCCATCCATATCCTTTTCATCAAGAAATTCCAAATAGGAACTGGCATTATCAAGTATTTTTTTCAATTCGTAATAATGCAACTGATAGGGAATAACTCTGTTATCATTCTCCACTTGCTTAGGCATAAAAGAATATGTATCCAATCTGAACATCATGTCTTCATATTCTACCTTGTCTTCATCATCAACTTTGATATCTTTTACTACTTTCTTAATATAATCACAAAATGCATCCTTCTTCGCTCCCTTAAACTTTGATACATTCTGAACATTTTTTAGATTATATGAATATGACACATAATTGCCAACAATATTTCCATCTCTAAATACCTCATAGTATCTATTGGGAATGTATTTTTTCACAAAATACTTTAGGAAAGAAAGATCCTTTTTATGCTGTTCATATACTGTTATTTTTCCTTCAGATACACTATTCTTCCCATTAAGAACATCAGACAAAGTTGCCCAATCATATACATTTCTTAGAGAACTGATAATATCTCCCTCATCACCTAGTTGCTGCAAGACCATAGCAAAATCTTCCTCAGTCATATTAAACGATACAGATACCTTTTCTTCAAATGTAAGCTTAGGAAACAGTTTCCCCAATTCATAAGTTCCACCACTCAGGAGTTTTACCAACCCTTCTCTACTCACATCATCTTCTTCAGAAGTTTTAAACTTCTTTCCTTCATTCAGTAACTGAAGGAAATCTCTCTCTTTATTGGTAACCGTTTGTTTCTTTTTCAATATCTCCTTAAACTTTGATATATCACACTCCCAAGGAATTTCTGCCAAATTTTCCATAATGCTAAGAAAGTTATTATATACCGCATCAAAATCTAACACCGAATCAATGTTATCTTTGCTTACTTCACTCAAGAAATGCCCTCTATGTGCTACTAAATATGCACATGCCATATATACAAGACGGATATCATGTTTTTCTTTATTTGACATTAGATCATATATAAGATGATGTATTGTTGGATACATATCATAGTAATCCTTATCCGTAAAATCTGAATCATTAAATACCACATACCTATCATTTATATTTACATCATCCCTAAACAGTGCACTTTCCCTTCGTCTTATAAAAAATCTAGGATCAACTTTGGCTATTTCAGGTGCAAATATTTCTGAAACTAACACTATTCTCTGTTTTTTTCTGTCATTTCTACGCCTCGCTGTTCTAAAAGCTCTCCTTTCCTGTGCAGTCAATGCTGCCTCAAATACATGACTTCCCCACATCGGCTCACCACCATGCTTTATAAGATTATAATTTTTGTCTGTTACAGCATATCCTACAGAATTTGTTCCTATATCAAATCCTACATAATACTCATCCACTTTCTTAGTTTGCATATTGACAATTCCCCTTTCATGATGTAATGTATAAATGAATTTACATTGCGAGTTCAAATAAAGTTTTTACCAAATCGCCGGTTTCCGGTTACACAGTGTGTGTACTTAATCCTAAGTTTTTCTTAGGATTTTTTTTTTAGAATATTTCTAAATAAATATCTCACATCATAACAATGTAATCATTATTTATAACATTATTCTACATTATTTTTACAAACAATGAAACTACCATTCACTCCCGATTTTCGATCACTCATTCCAGCACCCCCTCGAAATCGACAACATTTACCATCCCTTAACCATGATTATTACCACCAACTTACTCTGTCATTCTCTCCCATCTATCCCCATTCTCCCCCAAGAAGGCCGCCTTCCGGCAGCCCCCTATCGTTCATCTCAAGCCCCAACTCCATTCCACGCTGAGAAGTCTATCAAACTCCCTATGCTCGAGGTCAGTTCTTCATGATTGAATGCCTCCAGCACACTCTTCATTGTCTTTGCAAATCTTTTCTCGTCCTTTGTGAGTGCCAGAAGATATGCGGTGTTTCTGGCATCACAGCAAGCGTCATGCTTCTGACCTGCAAAGTCTATACCTGCATAATCCACCGCCTGGGATAAAGTAATGATCCTTCCAATGCCAACCAGATCGCTGAATTCCTTCTGGAAGTCATGCCACTGTCTGAACACCTTGTCTACATCTTCATTCCACTGTATGTTCTTCAGCTTCATTTCTCTGCGAAGCTGAAGTTCATCAGAATCGCTCCAGCCATACATGACCACTTCTTCTCCGAAACTGATGCACCACTTTATGAAAGCGTCAAATGCATCTGCAAACACAGGACTATCCTGAAGCATATCCATGGTTATTCCCGTAAGCTTCTCAACCTTTTTTACCACCTTATCGTTGAACTGCGGTTTTACATACATCTTAAATGCGCCTATTTCCTCGAATTTTTCATTCATGGTAACGGCCCCGATCTCTATCATCTCATTGGTGCTTATCTTTCTCTCATTTTCATATTTGAAGTCCAACCAGTTCATCTCAAGATCTGCAACTATATGTACCATTTTTGCTCCTTTCCGACACCGTATCATATTTTTTCACAATCCTAACTTTTCTCTTATGCAATTCTACCTCATTTAGTGTACTATTTTTTTCACACCGGGGTAAAACAAAAAGGACAGCCACCAATCCGGTAGTCTGTCCCTGTCTGTTTCATATATCATTGTTCGCTGCTTTCACTGGCTAGTGTTTCCTTCGCTATCATCCAAGCTTTTCAAGAGCCGTCCCAATCTTCAGATTTCTCTCAGTCGCCATCTTGTCAAACTTTATAACATAGCAGCCTATATCTGTCCGCATAGCTGTTATAGTGCCCTCTCCAAATACTTTATGCATCACACGGTCACCCACTGAAAGTTCCGTATCCGGAGGGCATATCCTGGATTCATTTGCCGCTATGTAGCTCATAGCATCGTCCACCAGTCTTTTAGGGAGATCTTGTGCATAGTCTATCACGTCACGGTCTATATTGAAGATGAATCTGGATGGATACCGGAAGGACTCGTCATAGTTCAACCCCTCGGCATCGCTGATATACAGAGCCTTCTCCGCTCTGGTAAATGCCACATACGCCATTCGTCTTTCTTCCTCCAGGCGTTCCTCTGTATCCACGTGCTTACTTGGGAATATCCCCTCATTCATCCCACACACGAACACATAAGGGAATTCCAATCCCTTTGCCGTGTGAACTGTCATCATGGACACTGTCTCTTTGTCTTTTTCACGGTCATTGTTCGTGTAGAGCGCGATGCTCTGGAGATATTCCTCCAGAGTATTCTCCTCACCTGACGTCTTCTCATATTCATCTACAGACTGCTTGAATTCCGCCAGATTATCCAGACGCTCCTGCTCACCCGACTGTCTGAGCATCGCCTCATACCCGGTCTGATCCAGTACCTCCGTCACCAGATCTGACAGACTCTTTTCCTTATAGGTCTTCTTGAACGCCTCTATGGTATCCACAAATGCTGCAGCCCCAGTTGACTTGATCGTTTTATCCTCCAGAATGTCCAGGAGGCCGTTATACAGTGAACATCTGTGACTCTCCGCATATGCCTTTACGAGAGCCATTCGTTTCTTGCCAAAGTTTCGCTTCGGCTCATTGATCACGCGGCGAAATGACAGATCGTCCGAATAGACTATCATCCTGAGATATGCAAGTACATCCTTTATCTCTTTTCTTTTATAAAACTCCACTCCACTGTACAGTGTATACGGAATCTTTGCCTTGATGAACGACTCCTCTATATTTCTCGATACAAAATGAGATCTGTACAGCACCGCCATCTCGTTGTACGATGCACCTTCTAAAACCAGTCTCTGTATCTCCGAGGTCATCCACTGAGCCTCATCCCCGGTCGTCCTGGAATGTATATATATAGGTCTTCTGCCCGACTCCTTATACGCCTCAAGCCTGTGCGGAAGCCTCTTCTTGTTCTTCTCTATGAGCGAGTTGGACACAGCAAGTATCTCTGGTGTTGATCTGTAATTCATATCAAGGAATATGGTTCTGGTATTCTCATGTGTCTCGTCAAATTCAAGTATGTATTCTATCTGTGCCCCGCGCCATGTATATATGGTCTGATCCGGATCTCCCACTATGAACAGATTCCTGTGATATCCACTGAGAATCTCTGCCAGCGCATACTGACTGTTGCTCACATCCTGAAATTCATCCACCATGACATACATCATCCGCTCCTGCCATTTGATCCGCTTCGTTTCATCTGTCTGAAGTATATACAATGCAATCGTTATGAGATCGTCATAGTCAAGCCCATACACCTTCTTCTGCTCATACAGATATCCCAGGAATACCTTATCCTCCACCTTCTCTGCCTTCTCATAGTCTGCAAGAAGTTTTTCGTTCCCTATCTCCGCAAGATACGGTATATGCAGCATCTGACTTTTCAGGGCTGTTATATGATCTCTCGCAGAGTCAAATGTATATGTTCTCGACTGTATATGTGCATTCTCATACACAGTCTTGAGTATCTCCTCTGTATCTTCGTCATCCATGACCACAAAGTTCTGTGGGAAGTTGATCGCATGTATGTCTTCCCTCAGCAGCTTCACACAGAATCCATGAAATGTACAGATATAGCCAGTATCACTGTCACCTATCATCTGTCTTATCCTCTTGCTCATCTCCCTGGCTGCCTTGTTCGTAAATGTGACACACAATATATTCGAAGTTGATATTCCCAGCTCATTGACAAGGTATGCATACCTATGAGTAAGCGCCTTCGTCTTCCCGGTCCCCGCACCTGCAATGATCCTCACGTATCCTTCTGTGGTTGTAACAGCATCGAGCTGCCTCTCGTTGAGTGTGCTCAGATAATCCTCTTTATCTTCCATTCTGTTATCTTGAATCCAGTTATCTTCCATCCCACTATCTCCCATCCTGTTATCTATCATAAAATCTTTAATATTATCTTTCTTATAATCTTCTCTAAAATCACAATTAAATCTCCATCAGCACCGCAAACATATGTTCAGTATAACAAATATATCCTGTACTGTCATCACCCTTTTAGTTTGTAACAATTACAAATAGCAGGGCACAACCAACCCGAAAGCTGATCATGCCCTGCCATCAATACTGCTATGTCTATTTCTTGTAACTTATGCTACTTTTTAATACTTTTTATATATCGCATTCTTTGGCGCTGCCACACCCTTTGCCTTAATCTTAGCCATATATGACTTATAGTATTTCTTTGGTATCTTGAATGTTATCTTTGACTTTGTGCCCTTGAATGCATTCTTTGATACAGTCTTGAGTTTTGCCGAACCAACTTTGACAGTGGCAAGGCTCTTGCAGCCGCTGAATGCTGATGCACCTATTGTCTTAACATTTGCGCCAATTGAAACTGCTGTCATCTTGCTGCATCCACCGAATGCACTCTCTCCTATGGTTGTCACCTTTCCGCCAACAGTCAGTGTCTTAAGTGATGTGCAGCCATAGAAAGCAGCCTTGCCTATGGTTTTAAGCTTATTATTTACCGGCATTGCTGTGAGCGACTTACATTTATAGAATGCATAACCGCCTATGGCTGTAACATTCTTGAATGCCGGAATAGTCTTGAGTGCTGTACATCCGCTGAATGCATATGTTCCTACAGAGACAACATTTGCACCTCCAGCAACCTTGACAATACTCTTGTAGTCCTTGAATGCTTTGCTGCCTATAGCTGTAACTTTAAATTTCACTCCGTCTATAGTTACAGTATCACTGATCGTAAGTGTCTTGAACTTTCCATTGGACTTGGCAACTGTTGTGCCTATAAGTCCTACAGTTCCCTTGCCCTTCAGATCAGCATTTGTGATCTTGTACTTGTATACTATGTTAGTTCCTGGCTGCTTTACTGCAAATACAGAATTCTTTACTATCTTGATCTGGAATGTCTCTGTGATTGTTCCTCTGTATTTTCCGATACCATTTATTGTAACCGTTGCAGTGCCATGTTTTTTATTGTTCGAATATGCTACCGTGTAATCAGTACCCTTTCTTAGAACCGTTCTGCCCGATGTAACTTTCAGATTCTTTAGGGTAATTGTTCTTCCAGTATATTTCTGAGAATCAAGTCCGGATACCTTTATCTTGTATCCTGGATCAGTGATATCCCTGCCAAGTGCCGGGATCGTCACGGTCTTCACATATCCGCAGACCTTACACTTATATACCTTGCTTCCATCTGTTGTATCAGTAGGACTTGTCTTTATGCTTCCTGAGTCAAATGTATGCTTTGCCTTATTCTGGATATCCTTGCAGCTGCATTCCTTCCAGTGATATGTAGCATCGCTCTTGTATGCATCGCCATAATCATGTACATGCTCTTTGATGATCTCAACCTGTACTGGGAATACCACACCTCTGTAAGCTCTGTTCCAGCCCTCTACTCCTGACCAGTCATAGTTAGTTATATCAGCAGGCTTAAAGCACAGCTTGTATGTTCCGCCATCTTCAGCCTTTGTTGTTCTGTCTGTGTACCATGTGTAGATTCCATTCTCTGCCTCCGGAAGTACTATATCAGCCAGAGTGTCATTTTCTTTTGCTGTGAGCTTGTCTATAGCCTGTGTGAACTTAGCCTCAGCCGGCTTTACCTCAACTGTGATCTCTATATGCTCTGCTCTTTCATATACATCCTCATCAGATGGCACAAATGTTGCAAGGAACTTCTTTGTTCCAACGTCGCCGACTGACTCATCAGCATTTTCCCAGATGAACATTCCGCCTTCTGCTTCTGGAATAACAGCCTTTCCTACAGTTTCTCCATATATAGCTGTCACTCCCTCAGGTACAGTGTATACAGGATCCTGCTTTCTCACATATACCGCAAGCTTCACTGATATTCTGACACTGCCGTCCTCTAACTGCTCATACGTTCCTGAAGCAGTATCAAACTTGCTCCAGTCATAGTTGACTGTATCTTTCGGTACAAAGTATGCATCGTAATTGTCTTCGGATCCAGCCTTGCCAACCAACTGTGTGCTGTCTGCCCAGCTATATACACCAAGTACTGACTTTGGAAGTGCTACATCAGCAAGTGTTTTGCCTGCATATGCGGTTCCGGCCTTTGATGCAGCAAGTGTCGGGATACCCTTCTCTATCTTCTCTATGGTAAGCGTGAATTCAGCTGTGGTCTGGTTCTGTCCTCTCACAATGATATTCACTGTCTGAGCCTCAGCAGAAGCCTTGACCGGAGTACCGTATATCTTGCCGCCTGACATCGCAAGTCCATCAGGAAGGGTCTGCCCCTTAGCAAGTGAGTATGCGACATAGCCGTTTTCAACATTCTCATCATTCTGAACCTCGATCTTTGTGAGGTCATAGAGTGGATCAAACTTGCTAGTTGTCACTCCAACCTGTGCTGTAACCTTGTCCTCAGCCTTCGCAAGAGTTATATTGGTTGCTTCCTGCTTTGCCATATTGATCACAGCATGTGTCGGCTCATATGCCACTGTTCCGCGCCACTTGACATTGTTACTTGACGTTGCCTCATTCTGTGCTGAACCATATACCACAGAATCTATCTTCATTCCGTCTATCGGTTCGCCGTCAACTGTCACATAGAAATCCATATTTCCAGCTATGTATACATTTGTATCACCGTCAATGCCTGACGTCTTCTGATAGTTAGCATTTGTTGCCGCTATGCTTATCTTTGCATCCTCACCCTTGAAGCAGTATGCCGGATACTCTGCATCAACTTTATAGTACACACTGCTGTAATTTTTCAGCACATACTTAAGATTCGGAATCGTTGTTGTGAGTACCTTTCCAACATCCGAGAAGTTGTTATAATATGTCTCTTCCAGAGAACCATAATTTACTATGGTTCCACTGTTGACCATATTTCCGAATGTAAATGTAGCAGCTTCACGGTTGATGAACATTGAAGAAGCATTGATCCTTGTACTGTATGACCTGTCAGAAACCGTTGTGACGGTTCCATAGTTGTCAACTTTACCGCTGATACTTGATGCGCTGCTGTCACCAACGTACATATACTTCTTTGTATTCCAGATTCCATTGTTGACAAATGTTCCCTCTACATAAACATTGCCCTCTGAGGTCCATGTTCCGTTATTCTCAACATCTCCTTCGATGACAGCATTTGCTGTATGCTTAATTGATGCACCCTCAGCAACTTTGATCTTTGAACCAGAAGTTACATTGAGGATATCGGTCTCAATGTTCTCATCAACAGTGTATGTACCTCCGAGAACAAGTTTATCTTTGATCTTTAAGAAGAGTGAGCCCTTATGTGTCACCTGGAAATTCTCTGAAAGGCCTGTAACACTCGCAGTGGTATTGCCACTGACATCATTGAAATAAATATCATTTACCTCTCCGCTTGCAGCAAGAACGATCTTACCGCTCACAGCATCTTCTGTAGCCGATCTTACATTTATATTGCGTATCTTATTGTTCGTATTGCCGTATACGAATGCTTTTGAACTATCATTCGAATTACCACAGCCTATATAACCTGACTTCAGCTCAGCATTCAGATCTCCAGCCACATTGGAACTGTTTACAAATGTATTTATTCTTCCTGCATACCAGTCACCATTCAGAGTGTAATTTACATCTCCTGACACAGGTGTCCTGTAAACTCCGTAGAAGAAAGCGTACGTGCTTCTATACATCTTTGAACTATAGGCAAATGCCTCTCTTGTACTCAACACACCTACCTCTGCATTTACATCTCCAGATACACTTCCTCCGCTTGTGACATACAATTCTTCCTCACCTGTGTTTGAATAATTGTCGTCCGCATACATCATAGCTGTCTTTGTGAACGCAAAATTCATCGTCTGCACATCTGAATTATATGCACCACAGGCCTTCTTATATATCTTTCCGCCTTCTGCAACGAAATTCACCGTAGCTGCATGTGCATTGTATGCGCCATATATTTCTGTTCTTACAGTGCCGCCCAGCACCTTTACAGTAACATCACCCTCAACAGTTACATTTGCAGCTCCGGACTCGTTTGAACCTACACCATACAGGGAACCTACCGTACCGCTTCTGAGAACTATTGATATATCGCCAGTATATGCATTGTCTCCATCTGTATAACCATATATCTTACACTTCGACAGGTCGTAACTTGTCTCACCACCTATCTTAAGCGCTCTGTTGTTGTCTGCTATTCCGTCATGGTCTGCATCCATGTATATGGAAGACTTTGATGAATTTGACGGATCAGCTATTATCACAACTGAACATCCAGCAAGATTTATCTTACTTACTGATGCGTCAGTTACCACTTTGTTGATATCTGACACTTCCGTGCCTGCAGCCTTTACTGTAAACTTCACGTTTACATCAACGGATGTTCCATTTCTTCCTGTCACAACAAATGTCACATCTGTCTCACCTGTTTCGGATGTCTTGCCTGTGATCTTGCCATCGGCAAGCACAAGCCCCTCCGGAAGCTTTGATCCGCTCTTTACTCTGTACTGCATATCTGTACCGTATGCCGAAGTGGTGTCTCCTGTCACATCAAGTGCCGAGAGATCATATACAGGCTCCTCGGCTGTATAGCTTGTATCTGCTACAATCACAGGATCAGCATATTTCTTTGTCACTGCGATCTGATCTGCCACGTAATCAGCTGTTGCACTCATAACTGTATTTGCTGTTGCGACCTGCGCCGATCCCGAATCTCCCTTTATTGGATCTCCGCCATTTATCGATACATATACTGTGTATCCCGGTACATCTGTATACTCTGCCGTGACTAAAGAATTGTTTCTTGCATATATCAGTCCCTCGTATTCCACTACCCTGCTCTGAGTTGGAATGGAAACCGAAGTTCCCTTCATATTCGTAGTACCGCGTTCAACATTGTAGTAGATTCCGGCCCACTCGCCTGCATCTACACCTTCTGCAAATTCTCCTGCCTTTACCCATGTTCCCTCATTTGAGAACTTGTCTGAAGGGCACTTGAATGTTCCTTTCTGATATACTTTTGCCCAGCTGTCTGATATCTTGACTTCATCTGTCTCAAACTCCGACTCTGCCCCTATAATAAGTACATTATTGTAACTCGTCATATACAGAGTATTTATCTTGACATCTCCATCAAACTGAGCAGACGAATTTCTCGAGAATGAAAGACTGCCGGCGGTAATCGCAGCCGTTGCTGTAAGCTTAGATTTTTCATACATCCTCAGATATCCTGTGAGCTCAAGCGGAGCCTCCACTGATACTTCAGATTCATTGTCCAAATCAAAATCATTTGCAGCAAGCTTCTCTGTAACTGTATACTTCTTGTATATCATGATATTGTCTTTTGCTGTTCTGAGAAGCGCTCCTGTGTATGTTGATGTACTTCCACTTACCAAACCACCTGTGATTACTGCACCTGTGCAGTTCTCATAAGAGATCGTACCATCTACCTGGGTATTTACAATCGCATATACCTCACCCACATTACCGCCTTTGATAACTACCGCAACCGCATCTCTTCCGCTGAAGCTCAGTTCTGAGTCAACCGCACCATATATCTTCTTTACGCTTCCTCCCAGCATAGTTATCTTTACACTGCGCTTAAATTCGCTGTCATCAACTCCAACCACAGTGTATTCTGACAGGTCTCCGCTGACTAATGGTGTCTTGTTGTCAGCCTGTCCATCCTTGTTAGAATCGATATAGATCTCTGTGATCACAGGACTTTCAGCCCCTGTTTCATCCGACGAAGCTTCCGCACTGTTCTCTGCAGCCTGCAATACAACTGATGTTCCATTCAGACTTATCTGTTTATTCTCTTCATCGACTGTTATACGTCCGTCTGTATTGTCCTGTATCTTCTGCTCTTTCGAAACAACAACATTTAGCGTGATCTGTGTCCTTGTTCCATTCTTTCCTGTTATATAGATTACTGCTTTCTTTCCATCCTCATATGCCGAGGTCGGTGTTCCAATTATAAGACCGCCATCAAGCTCAAGCCCCTCCGGAAGTATATAATCCTTGTCCATCTCATAGGTAACTTTGCCCTCTTTGCCATCATTCAGGATCACAACATCCGACATATCATACAGAGGTTTTTCTGCTGTGTATTTCTGACCGAGCACAGCTGAAGGATCTGACACTGTCTTTGATGCCTTTATCTGCTTACCCTTTGTTGAGACTGTCACTATACATGGTTTTTTCGGCATGGCAAATGTATACTTGCCTGATGTCTCTGTCAGCTCATTATCCTGAGTCTCATCACTTTCCCTAAACACTACCTTTTCAAGTGTATATCCTCTCTTGATAACCGGTGTCAGCGTCAAGACTGAATCTACATATGCATACATAGTATCCTTGTCAAGATAACAGGTGTAGCCAGGATTGCTCACTGTCACAGCCTTGTCATCACATACCAGAGTAACCGGATAGTATACATGGGCATTTTCATACAGCGTTTCGTCTGCCACTATGCCCTCTTTCATATATACAGAACCGTATGCAGAATCATCTGTTCTCTTAAATGTTCCAGAGAATTTTCCCGAGTTAAGGATATTTGCACCCGCGGTGAAATATATCCCTTCCTGAGCACTTACTGTTACTCCCTTGTTAATGACTGCATATACAGCAGATGTCGATTTTCCGCTGGCATAATTACCAAAGTAGATGTTATCAGCATTTATATCTTTATCTATAACTACTTTATCGCCGCCATAGTATACATCTCCTCCATATGTGACAATCGAATCCCCATAACCGTTGTATGCAGGACATATGTAATATCCATCAGGGAGAATACACGCCTCGTCAAATGCTACCCTTACTTTTCTGTTCTGATTCGCATTTACCTGAAAGCTTGCATTCTTCATACCTGTAAAGTCTGTATTCTCTATCTTAATATCAGCAGAAAGCTCTATGGCTGAATCATTGTTTGATCCATTGCCATACTCATTCAGAAGATATACTGTACTGCCGTTATATGTACTTTCAAAGCTGCTGTCTTTCAAAGTGACCGTTGTATTTCTGCCACTCACTTTTCCGCTGTAGCTGCCACCTGCAAGACCGCACGCTGCATAATGGATATTGGACAGATCTGCAGTCAGATCACCGATAACCGAATAACTGCTCAGGAGATTAAACTCACCCTTTCCTGCATTGGTATATGAGTCTACCACCGGATTGCCAGCCGCATCGACAATTGCCTTGTCATTTGCATACTGCATATTGACATCCAGATTCTTAGCACATGTACCTGAATATGCCACTGTACACAAGTTGCTGATGACATTCCTGATGTCAACAGATGCATTTTCTGCGAATGTAGCTGTATTCAGCACGTACAGACTGTTCTTGAATGCACTGTCTGTCAAGGTAAGATCAAAATCCCCAACAACCGTCGATGAACTGCCATTTCCCCTCAGAATATATGCATTTTCTGCACTGCAGTTGGACATATCCATCTTGAGTTTTCCTGTTATGGCACCTGAAAAATCCAATCCATACAGATAATTACCTGACTTTATATTATCCAGGATCATGTGTGTCGAACCCATAGTTGAAACGTAGTACACGCCATATGTGTAATATGAACTGCTTTCAATGTTCTTAAGCGTTATCACATTCGCATAGGCATCAGCTCCCTCCGGTGACGACTGTTCAAGCTTGGCTGAATAAATACCATACATAGAACTTGATACATTGATATTCTCTATATCGATATTTACCATGCCCTTCACGGTTCCACTGCTGAGTCCGTATACTGAATCAAATTCAGCGCCCTGTCCATCTATATCTATATCTACATCACCCAATATATCTGAATTAGAGCTACCATAGACATAAATGCCTTGTCCTTTTGCATTCTTTACTTCAAATTTGAGTTTTCCTGCAATATTTGCACTATATGCTCCGTACATATATGAATATCTGTCACTGCACTCTATGCCGTTTAATCTGATACTTACATCACCGGCTGCACTGGCACTGCTGCTCACACCATACATCGAATTGAGTGTTGTATCACTTATATCCACAGTAACACCACCCAGCGTATTAGCGCCATTGGTCACCGCATACACATATCCAAGCTTGGCATTCTTTGCCGTCAGGACAACATTGCCCTTCACTGCATAATCTTTGCCTGAGTATGTGCCATTTGTCGCAGCATACACATATCCACTGCCCTTGTCAGCCTTGAACAAACTGTTCACTGTGAGGCTGCCATCGATGGTCGATGCATACACACCGTACAGATAACCGATGTCAACTGTATTGTCTGTATCCACGTCCACGCTTCCTGTGGCATATCCTACCTGGATACCGTACACAGTTCCAGCAAATGCATTGTCGGTTATATCAATGTCAATATCCCCATCCACCTTGCTCTGCAATGCACCTTGCAGCTGGGAAACATTACAGTCTCCAGATATGTTGATCTTCATTGATCCTACAGCCTCTGACGAATATAAACATGTCGCCGCAGAAACATTTGATCCCTTGTTCACAGTTATTGAGACTGCAGGATCTGAGCCTGTGCTCTCATATTCCATGGCGCCTTTGTAGACACCCCATACATTCCCAAGGGATGCCCCGTCAACGGTGATTGAGATCGGAGTCTTAGTCTTTTCTCCATAAACGCCATATACCTGATATGGAAGTATATCTGTGCTGCCATCGATCTCAAATGCTTCCTCACCTTCATCCAGAACTCCATCCCGATCCTTATCATTGTAGACATTGAGTCTCGGCTCCGAACTCGTAGAATTCGGTGATTGCCTGATTATGACAGAATTACCATTCAGATTGATTCCTTCTACACGTGTGGTCGAGCCTTCGTAATACCTGTACTCTATACCCTTTGACAGATCTGCCGTGACAAGCGTACTGCCATCATCAGTCCCCTCCGCATAGACCGCTACGCCCTGTGCCAGACACAGAGCCGTCGCCAGCGAAAGTACAGCTATACCTCCTCTTAGCTTTCTTTTTCTCATCAATTACCCTCCCTGATAAAACTTTTGTGACCCTTCGTGATACATCTGTATGCTATATTTTGTGCACTATAACACAAAAAGTCCTGTGAATATGTTAGTTTTTGCCACTTTAACCATTCTATCACAGCAAAGTTGCAAATACTATCACCAAATTCACAAGACTTTTTTATGCATATTTCTATTTTATATTCAATTTTATATCTAATTTCATACATTCCAGATATGTTTCCGTATCCATCACGTCAGAATTGGTATATGAATGAGCTGATATGGTATATATCTGCCCTTCTCCAATATCGCAGTACGCTTTGAAGTTATATTCAACGATCACACTTCCATCATCACACCAGTTCTGTGCAAAATAGCTGTAATAATAAAATACCCTTCCATCCATCTCCCTGCTTCCACAGTTCTGAGGCATGGCATGGTCATTCTTCGCATAGGAATCGACATACTCTTTCAACGATTCATCATCCGTAAGCAACGCTGAATAATCTTCTATAGCTATGTATAAATGTGTTTTTCCAGAATCCGACTCATAATATGCTGAATCCAAATCTGAATCATCTTTTCTCAAATAACCATACGGAAGTCCATACTGAACAGTACGGCATGCACTGGTTAGGGTGTCACTGTCTGCATAATTTTCCTTGTTCTTCAGCGCAGTTGCAGAATAAATGATCTTGCCCGTATCGTCATCCGGCTCATCAGTCGACTCACCAGCATCCATCAGCTCCTGTATCCACGCAGATGACTTATCATACATCGCTTTTCGTTCCGCCTCTGTCATATCATCCATATCTTTATTGTAATTTATACAGATAAACAATCTGTCACCTTTATAATCAGGTGTAAGTAATATCTGCATATACTCACTGTAGTCTGTTGTCTCATCATCAGACTGCTGCCTGAGCGCATATTTTATATAATCTCTGTCCGCGGAATTATACTTTTCAGGATCTGAGTCAACCTCAAACCCGGCTGATCTGCCGGCATCCATCCTCTCATCTTTCGTGTCCCAGAAATCATCCAGAGTCTTTTCCTGATGCAACACCTGTATCCGATGGCCTGTATCAGTATCCAGAAATACACCGTTTTCTGTAACCATAACCAACTCATACTGACCACAGGAAAACTTTATCCCATCGTATACTACATACTCTTCACTCTCATCTGTTTCTCCATACCTTGTAACATCTCCCGCACCATGTCCCCAGGTTATCACACCCATGAACCACAGTGCTGTGATGACGACCAGCACGATTCCTGCGATCACACATGAACTCCGTATATATTTTCTCCTGCTATCCACTATACCTTCTCCTGTATATCACTAATTGCTCTCTCTATATCCCTCTGATGTTCCTTTGTCAGCTCTATTCTCAGAGAAATAAACATTGCCAGAAATATAAGTGCCAGAACGCACGGTATCACAAATGTACTTATGTCATGATCCACATTTGCCAGTTCGCCATCGTCATCTATATATCCGGGCAGTGTGTCCCCAGCTCTGATTCCCTTTGCATCTATCCACATCAGCCTGTGTTTGTCGTCAAGATCGTCATTCAGATATGACACATCAGCCAATGTGTACTGTGCATGAACCTTGTCCACATGCATCAAGACTTCATCACTGTGCTTCCATGCATTCTGAAGTATAATGACAAAGCTTACCACAATACAGAACACTGCCAGAGCCGCAGCTGCATACATAACCACACGCAGCCCACCATGACTGCCAATTCTTACTGTATGCTTCTTGCTGTCACTGCTTTCCTTATCACTGCCTTCCTTGTCACTGATCTCAGATTCTATATTGTCAGTTACAGTCTGGTTGTCACCCACATCTGACACATTTACCGGATCATTGGGAATCTCCACTCTCTGCTCTGCTTCCATCACAGGTTCCTCATCCTGTTCCACACCATTTACAAGTTCATCCAGGCTCAGCCCGAACATTCCGCATATATCCACCAGTTTGTCAAGGTCAGGATAAGCTTTGTCAAGTTCCCACTTGGACACTGCCTGTCTGCTGACGCCTATCTTATTGGCAAATTCCTCCTGGCTCATGTTCATTTTCTTTCTATATTCCAGTATTCTGCTTCCTATCTGTACCATCTGGCATATCTCCCACAATATCACTCTACAATATATATATGTATTTGCACACCTACTCTCACGGCGCACACATGAAATAAGTATATCACCTTGTGCCAATTAAAAACAGCCCTATGCAGGCGATATACAAAGAATATATCTGTCCCGCACAGGGCTGTTATTTTGATATTATTTAGTTATCATCTCTGCTATTTCGAAGTATTACAAGTCGTAACAACTGAAGTGATACTGACACCATAGCTGCCACATATGTCATGGCTGCCGCCTTGAGTACGCTCTTTGCCCCCTTCAGCTCATCTGGGGCAAGATAACCACTATCTCTTATTATCTGGATCGCTCTCCTTGATGCGTTGAACTCAACCGGAAGTGTCACTAACTGCAGTATCACCACCAGCGAGAATAACAGGATTCCAATTGTCATACAGAAATTCAGTCTCGGTATGATAAGTCCGATCAGAACCAGAGGCCAGGCAAATGATGAACCAATATTCGCCGCTGGTATAATCGCGGATCTGACGGTCAGTGGTACATAATGTCTTGCATGCTGTATCGCATGGCCACACTCATGTGCCGCAACTCCTATGGCCGCTATCGATCTAGAACCGTACACCTTATCAGAAAGGTTGAGGGTGTGTTCCCGCGGATTGTAGTTGTCCGTGAGATCTCCCGGTATATGATGTATCGACACATCAGTTATCCCTGCATTTCTGAGTATCATATAAGCTACCTGATCCGCTGTATATCCAGACCTCGATATCACGTGCTCATACTTCTTGTATGTCGTCTTGACCTGTGCAGATGCTATAAAACACACCGCCACGCCTATGAGTACCAATATATATGTCGGATCGAAATAAAAACCAAAATATGGCATATCCATCACCTTTTCCTTTCATGTATTTATTATCTTTTTCGTTTACACTATCCTATATTATATGCCACTTCCCATCAACATATATGGACAATACTTCATGCAAATTTCATTTTTATGTTATTTCCCCAGAAGTTCATTTACTCTCTTCTGCACCTTATCATATTCATAGCCCGATTTCTTCAACCTGTTTTTTCGATCCTCGCCATTTCCCCAATCTCCGGCTATCACCTCTCTGGCTATCTCGTCAATTGATTTCTTCTGCGAAGCTTTCACTATAGCGTTCACCTTCTCCTGAACTTTATCGTAATCATATCCCGCCGTTTTTAATCTCTTTTTTCGATTCTCGCCGTTCCCCCATCTGCCCGCTATGACTTCCTTCGCGATCACATCTATGCTTTTCTTTTTTCTATTCTTATTATTCTTGTTATTCTTATCATTACTTTTCCCGCTATTGCTGTCAGAGCCTTTCCCTTTCGTTTTTCCATTATCACTGTCAGTCTTTATCGCAGCACATTTTCTCCATGTTGCTTTGTCTATATAAGACTTGTTCAGATCAAGATTTCCTTCATACCCCGGAAGCCGACCCACAGAAGTGTACTGCCTGATAGAACAATCATACTGCCCCTCATTCCACGGATGCTCCTGATATCCAGTCTGCTCATAATCAGGATACTGAGCGACCCACAGCCTGTAGCCAAGATTTTTCACATTATCCATGGCACTCTTCTGAATATATATCAGCGGTTTTACCCTGGTTTTTCTGTACACATAATCGCACCACTCCTTGCACCACGCCCTATCGCTCCTGCCAAACTGTGGATTGTTCTGTCCCTCCCAATCTAGCACGAGTATGGCTTTGCCCACATATTTCTTACTGTATGCAAGGAAATACTCAGCCTCACTGTGGGGATCGCCACCATTTGCATAGTGGAATGCCCCCAGAAGTTTTGCCGCTTTCATCGCCTGGTCACAGTGCTTTGCAAAAAATCTGTTCTTGTAGTCCGTGCCCTCCGTCGCTTTCACTATCACAAAGTCACAAGGCACCTTGGTTATATCTATAGTATCCTGCCATGCTGATATATCTATACCATCCATGTATCCTTTTAACGGAGTCTTATTAGAAGCCATAAAATTGTCTCCTGAATTCTTTTGTCTGTATATAATATTCCAGACATTGAATCAAGAGACAAACTCATGATCATTATTCCTAATCTATACATCTTTGTACCGCATTACATTTGTTGTAGCCATGTCACCTTTATTCATGCCACTTTTCCTTATCTCCGCCCTTGTAAAACCGCTTAAATATCGATATCAGGTAGTCCCATCCCCGGGTACATATAATCGCAATGACAAATGCCCCGAAAAACGCAGCCACAGGATAATACCACGCAAATGCTATGTGATAGAATGATAGTCCAACAAAAAGCCCCACCTCACACACAATGACACTGGTGATCAGAACCTGAAAAGAGGTAGGGATCTTCTTCAGCACTCCTACCTCTTTCGTAAATTCCGTTATTACCGATATCAAAGTGCAAAGAACCGCAACAACTACAAGATATACTGCGAATCTGTCCATGCGTATTCACCTCCTTGTCCATGATATAGTTTAATGTATTCCGGAAGGTGGTATGTGGTTATAAAATATTATTGTGTTCTTAAATCACATTGACTATAATTTTGATATAACTTATACTGTAATTACAATTTTATACATACAATTTGTAATTCTTTTTAAATTAAACCTCGCATTAATGCGGGGTGTTTTACGTTATATGGGAATCTCCAAAATGTATATATACATATAGTAAAATTACTTCTGTAATAAAATAGAATAACGTATTTAACTAGGCAGCCGAGGGGTGTTACACCATATCCGTTCGAGTCTTGGAAGGGAGTGGTGCCTTATGAGTACATATGAGGAATTTATGGTTTTACTTACCATTGCAATACTTATTGTAACTATTCTGAATAATCGAAAGTAAGAAAAAAACACCTCAGCCGGCTAAGCATTGAGGTGTTTTATCTTAAATAGCTTTTCACCGGACGGATAGGAAGTATCTATCGCTCGGCTGTCTTGTTAAGTATATTATACAATATTTTAGACGTTTGTCAAAAATAAATGACCTCCTTGTTTATTTCAAATGGATTACATATTCTTTAATTTCGCTTGGTTGGACATGGAGATACTCGCAGATACGGTTTAATGTATCTGTTTTGAATATTTCACTTTTGCTGATTTTAGACACAACATTTGCACTTATCCCAGTATCTTTGCACAGTTGTGTCTTTGTTATTTTGCGTTCATTTAAAAGTGTGTCAAGTTTATAATATACTATCATGTATTCCGACTTCCTTTTATATGTTCAAAGATAGCATATTATTTGACTTTCTTCATGCAATTAAATACTAATGCACTCTTAAAATATATTTACGTACTTGTGACCGTCTACACTTTATGTAGGTGCAATAAAAGGGTAATTTGACGTTTACAGCGAATACGTCTTATGCTCTACAGGAAAATGAATCATTCAATATAGAGCTATCAGACACTCTTGAAAGTGATATTGTATTCACTTCTGATGTATATGGATATATTGATGCAGATTATGTTATTACAGTCAAGGAAGTCTACGTATATCTGAAGTCTACATTAAAAAACTTTGTAGACTTCTCGTAGACATTTGCATAGTATGAACGTGTAGACTAGAAAAATCAACAAAAAATAGAGAGCCTTTAGATCTCTCTAAAAGCCCTCTAAACCGTTTAAATACTAGGTTTTTATTTAGAACTTACCAGCGTTAGCTGCTTCCTCAACAGAAACCGCAACTGCAACTGTAGCACCAACCATAGGGTTGTTACCCATTCCAATATAAGGAACTAATATGCAACCTACTTTATCTGCTAATGGCTAAAAAATGGCTTATTTCCGCCATTATTTCGATGTATGTTTTTTCTACGCAATTTACACTTTGCCTATTTTTACTATTTATCACTCAATCTACGTGGACAAAATGTGGACAAAAAAAATAAAGATATAGTTAGGTTAATTCTTGCCAAAATGATATTATAAAACACTAAATTAACCAACTCTTTATTTAAATGGTTTTTATCAACTCATTCACTCTCTTCTGGATCTTATCCGGATTATATCTTGCTGCCTTGAGGCGGTCAATACGTTCCTGTCCATTGCCCCAGCGGCCAGCGATTACCTCTCTTGCAATCTCATCTGTGGATTTTACGTGTGACGCTTTTACCTGCTTGTTGACCTCTGCCTGAACTTTCGCATAGTCGTACCCTGCCTTGGTCAACTTTGACTTTCTAACGTCGCCGTTCCCCCATTTGCCTGCGAGGACTTCCTTTGCTATCGTTGCAATGGACTTCTTCTTTATGGTAGGCTTAGCCGTTGAAGATGTTGCAGTCTTAACCCCAGCATACTTCTGCCAAGTCACCTTGGATATGTACGCCTTATTGAGATCAAGATTACCATTATATCCGTTGAGTCGTCCATGGGAAGAGTACTGCCTGATAATGCAGTCATAAGAGCCCTCATTCCAAGGAGTCTTCTGGAATCCAGTATCGTTATTATCTGCATACTGAGCTATCCAGAGTGGGTATCCAGCAGACTTAACTCTATCCATCGATGACTTCTGAATATATATGAAAGGTTTGATCCCTGTCCGCTTATAAACGTATGAGCACCATGCCTCGCACCACTCCGTATCATCTCTGCCAAATCTAGGATTGTTGTCGGTTTCCCAATCAAGGGCTATGATCCCCTTACCTATGAACTTCTTTATCTTACCTAAGAAGAAATCTGCCTCCTTCTTGACGTCCCCTCCATTTGCATAGTGATACATACCCAGTAAGCGTCCAAGTTTGAGCGTCTTGTTAGCATGGTCATTGAAACACCTATTGAAGTAGTCTGATCCCTCGGTAGCCTTGACTATTATAAAGTCGCAAGCCACCTTAGAGAGGTTAATGTCATCCTGATGCGCTGATATATCTATTCCATTCATATTATTCGCCGCCTTTCTCTTCACTCTTTGATGTTAATATGTCTATTGCTTTATTGATTACCTCAGGAAGCGGTACACCCATGAGACCAGCGTTCTCAACAATACTGATCGTCTCATTTACAATAAATCCTATTATCACCGCATCCCGGATATAGTTTGAGCCTATCGCCAGATCAAGCCTATAGGCTATCAATACAAATAAAAGGGACATGCCCTTACGACATAATCCCTTCCATCCTGCCTTGCTCTCCAAGGCTCCTGATGCTGTTTTCTTGCTGTTGTGAAACACTCCAGCCACCACCAAGCCACTCACATAGTCAATGGCCATGAACATGACCAATGTTGCCAGTCCAGCATCCCATCCACCAAACAGGGACGCTATCACACCGCCTATTGCTCCAGCGGTTGTACATATTGCATTTTTCATTTTTCCGTCTCCTTTCTCTTATGCTATTCTTACTGCTTTCATGTAACTAGCAGTTACATTTATGTTTGCTCCGCTACTCTGCCATGCCTGTAGATAGTACTTTGTATCTTCTGTCACAGACATTATCCACTGGCACTGTACATATCCAGTTGCAGCTGTGGCTGTTCCAGGAATAACATTTGTTGTCTGGTCAAAACCATTATCTGATGTAGCAAATCTAGCTCCCAGTCTGCCTCCCTTTGATGCAGCAAATAATATCGTTCCTGTCATCATATACACACCTGGCGGCAATGTCACTGAGGAGTTTGTATTCGACCAGACTCCTGATTTTATAGCCTTTGCTGTTGTTGAATTACCATAGAATGTTTCGCCAATACGGTAACCATTGCGGTAATAATCCCCTAAAACAGATAATGATGACTCACCCGAATTATCGCCAATGATTGTGTGCTTTCCGAGAAAGACAACACCAGACTTAGCTAAGCTCATTGAATTGCCATTCGTTATGTATATACCATCACTGCCGATCACAAGCTGCCGCTTCAGCTCGCTTATACCAACTATGATATTGCCGTCCTTGAATGTTATATACTTTGAATAGTTGTCCGGGTCCGCTTCGTCAACGTTTATAAGTTTCTCCCAAAACAGCTTCAACTCATTGCCTGACTTTTCAACCGACAGGGCCTTGTTATAAGCTGCCTTTGCTGCCTCATAGCTACTAGACTTTGAAACATCGGAATAGCTGAATGTCTTGCCGTCGCTCATAATAGTCAGATCAACAAAATATAAGGTATTTGTAGAGCCATCCGTATAAGACGGCTCTGTGGTTTTCCAATTACCTCCAGGATTGATGGTTGTAGGCTTAGCTGGTGCTGTAACCGTGGATGACTGAAGTAGATAATATCTTGTTACACTCTTGACATCCTTGACATTAAATATGGTTATTTCTGCCTTGGCTTTGATCATAGCCATAGAAACACCTCCTTACGCTTCAAGCTGACATGTGTAAGCCTGAGAGTTGTCTACGGCTCCAGCAGTAACCGTATACGTCTTTGATGTAGACACAAGTGTTGCCCCTTTATACCATTTTATTGTTCCAAGTCCAGATACAGTTCCATTATCAGCTATTATCTGTTCGGCGCTTCCTTTAAATACATGTGCTGTAAGCACGGTAGAACCGGTATTATTTTTAAAGATAATGCCGTTGCTTGATGTGATTGTTACAGTTATTGCGTCTGCTCCTGCATTGCCTTGAGGTCCCCGTGGTCCGGTTGGTCCAGTATTCCCCTGTGGTCCGGTTGGTCCTGTAGCCCCTTTATCGCCCTTGGCACCTGTTTCACCTTTGATTCTCGCCCATGTATATGAACTGACGGTTGCTGGGTCTGTCGGGTTATAATCCGTGCATGTACCTATATACATTCCAACATCTTCACCCGAGTTTGACGTGAATGTTTTCCCTCCATCATTTGAATATTTTACATGAAAATATGATGTCTTACCGTTTACCCCTGTTGCTCCTGGAGTTCCATTAGTGCCGTCCTTAACAGTCTGGGTATGTGTGCCGTTTTTATCGGTGATGGTTATGGTTGTCACACCATTGGTTTTGGTGACCGATACAGTTGGGGATACCCCCTGGGGGCCCTGTGGTCCGGTTGGACCTGTAGCTCCTGTATCGCCCTTAGCACCTGTTGCACCTGTTCTCGATACTGCAAACGAAAACTTCTTACTAATTGTTATTCCATCAACAACAACAGGGATAGTCGCTTCACATGCGGTTGTCAACTTTGCTGTCAGTGTAAATGTGATTGTGACTTTTGAAGTTCCACTGTTGCTTACTCCCGCTGTCACTCCTGTTGGGCATACGATTGCCTTAGGATCTACTGTAACAACGGAACACATGTTATTACCGCAATATGCTGCTGCATCTGTTGTGCATTTAGAACCGGCCACAGCTCCCTGCGTGTCCCCAAGAAACGTATACGCCTCGCTTGACAGCACAACGTTATATGCGTCTGACACATCAAGTACTGTAATCTGATCTGCTGCTTTTATTGTTGCCATAGATTATTTTCCTCCTCGTTAATCTGTTATAAGTTCACACATGAAAGTTACCTTTGTATCTACATCTTCTGGTGAAAGAGTAAAAGAAAATCCGTCGTTCCCCATTCTTGAGTCGGCGGATGATATAATTCCATATGATTCTTCATCTAGCCTCTGCCATTTCCATTGAATATACGCAGAGCTTCCATACGTTTCATGTAACTTATCTATATCTGTTATCCTGTCTTTTCCGTGGTATATCACCACAGATAATACTGTTGATACTGCATTATTCTTGAATACCGTTCCTCTTGATGATTCTATTCTCAAAAGTGTGGTTATCTCATCTCTAACATTATCAACATCCTGCTTTATGTCGCTTAGAATATTTTCTATGTTTTGCTTGCCAAGGGTGAACTTATCTGCTGATATAGCAAGATGTGATTCTCCTTTATTGTCCACATAAAACATAACAAAATTATCCGAATCCCCGATGTTGAGCTGTCCGTCACTTCCAAGATATGCGCCCCTGGATGTATTGCTCACGCTTTCTTTTGTGCCAGAGAATAAACCACCATCAGCTATGTGCCAACCGCCGATTGTCGCCCCAAAGGCAACGAGATCGTCAACAGCAATCTTAGTTGCCGTGATAGACTTAGCTCTGATCACACCACCATCAAGGCTGTTGTAATCCGTCTGCTCTTTCTCTACTGTATTACCATCAGTATTCAGCTTGTAATACAGTCCATCTTCACCTTTGATGACCAGCTTATCCGCTATGACTGTTCCACCCTTGATGCTGTCGCCTAAAATAGTCACTCCAACGAGCGTTCCTGTAACCTTCTGATCACCGACCACAACATCTTCAATCAGTCCTGACTTGGCGAAAAACTGCTCCAGTGCAGCCTTGCCTATATTTGCAAAGTCAATCTGAGCATACTTGATGTCTGCATCTGTCACATCCAGTTTATCTGCATACAAGCGTCTGTACACTTGCTGAACATAGCTCTCAGTTGGACTTACAAAAGTCGCTTCACTAAATTCTGTGCTGCCATATGATCCGATAGCCGTTATAAGCCCGCCATCATAGCTGAAATCGAGACTCATAATCGGCACTGAATATGCTTTGCCATCTCTGCTCAATACCTGTACTATGTGGTATGAAGAAAACGCAGTTATCTACGCTCCTGAAAATCGCAAGCCAGATACCTATTACGAACTTGACTATGTGAAAATTCTTTACAAGGGTGTTGTCTACCGAATAAATCCTATATTTATTCAGACTGTCGAAGGTTAGAATCACACTTAGCCAGTTCCTTAAAGACTTTGTCGGTATCCCTTAATGGTGTTGTGTTTGACATTAAGCGGATATCGGCATTGAATCTCTGATTCACTTCTCTCTCCAACTTAACCCAGTCCAAATAACTGATTCCGTCCAGTGCTTCCAGTATTTTGTTTAACTTCCCTGTTGTCATGCCTCTCCTTTCTCTTATCGGTTAAACTCTGTTTAACTTTCTAAGCAAAAAAATACGCTGGATAGTCCTTTAAATCAATGTCAAGTAGTTCAGCCCACTTGTTCATCTCTTCCTGAGTAAATCCAGTTCTACAGTTCAACTTCTTTGATACAGAATTACTTGATAATCCCAATGCCTTGGCAAAATTACCCTGCGTTCCGTACTTCTCTATTATTCTTCCTCTCAGCTTGTCATACTGATATGGCATTGTCGTACCTCCTTCCATTCGCATTTGTTAAACCTCGTTTAACTTTAATGCTAGTTTAACCCTGTTTAACTCAGTTGTCAACCCTAAAGTTTAAAGTTTTTTAACTTTTTGTTTGATTTCGGTTAAACGTTGTTGTATAATCCAAATATAAAATATGCATATATAGATAGAGGAGGTTTAGTATATGAAATGGCCAACAACTGCTAACCGATTAAAACAAGCTATGAATAATATAAATATGAGTGCACAAGAACTTGCAGATAGAAGTGGAGTTAGCAAAGCCTCCATAAGCCAATATGTTAATGGTAGTCATAAACCATCTAACATATCAGCACCGAAACTTGCAAAAGTTTTAAAAGTAAATGCTATGTGGTTGATGGGATTCGACATGGATGAAGAACCAGCCAAGCCTACATATTACTTTGACGATGAAACAGCTCAGAAAGCACAAGAGATATTCGAGAACAAACAGCTCTCTCTTCTCTTCGATGCCGCAAGGGATGCAGAGCCAGAGGACTTGGAGACAGTTCACACAATGCTCATGGCTCTCAAGAATAAAGAGAAACGATAATGCACATAAAACATCCCACTGATTTTGTTATTGTTTTTCTGACTACATTTGAAAGGGATGATTTCTTTGGAATATATAAACGTACAGATGATGGATTTAAAATCTACCAAGATTAAAGAAACCGTGACCAGTAACGAAGATGGCTCTTATACTATCTTCCTCAATTCACGATTCACTCAGGAACAACTCAATGACGCTTATATCCACGCTATCGGACACATAGACAGGGACGACTTCAACAAAGGCTCTGCCGATGTTGTTGAGGCTTATGCACATGGGCTAACTGAATTGTAAATTGGTAAAAACGCATTATCAAGGCTGCGAAAACAAGCCTCAAATTTTAAACATTTTGTTCATTATATACAAAAAAATGTTTAATTTTCTGAACTTTTAGTATTGACTTTTGATTAAAGGGCATATAATATAAATATACAATATTTATAAGTTAATTTTGCCCTTGGCAACGTCCTCCCACTATAAGGGATGTGACAACGCCCTGGGCTTTTTTTATACCTAAGAGGAGGATATTATGGGAAAAACGAACAACTTATTGCCAGATCAAAAACATCAAATAACTACCGCCATCCTAGTTGATGGAGGGTTTTATAGAAAAAGAGCCCGCTATCTATATGGTGACAAATCACCATCAGAAAGAGCGGACGAATTGAACGAATATTGCTATAAACATCTTCGTGATAAATATGAAAATAGATATTTGTACCGCATATTCTATTATGATTGTCCACCTGCAGAGAAGAATATATATAATCCCTTGACTAATAAGAGTGAAAATTTGAAAAAATCAAGCGAATATATCTGGATGACTGATTTTCTAAATGAATTAAAACATCATAGAAAATTTGCCCTCAGATTAGGTCGCTTATCCGATACACAACTCAACTATCATCTTAACACTGAGGCTACCAAAAAACTTCTTCAAGGCAAATTGGAAGTTGAGGATATAAGTCAGCAAGATCTTGTTCTTAATATAGAGCAAAAAGGGGTTGATATGAGAATTGGTGTGGATATATCGTCTCTTGCTTTTAAAAACCAAGTAAATCAAATTGTTCTCATTTCTGGTGATAGTGATTTTGTGCCCGCCGCCAAACAGGCTCGAAGAGAAGGCATAGACTTTATACTGGATCCAATGGGTGCACCGATAAAAGAAGATTTATTTGAACACATAGATGGAATACGCACACCTAAATTGAAAACACCAAACAAGGTCGAGGAGATAGAAAAATAATAAGGTAAAAAAACTATAAACCGTATGCTAATGATATTTTTTATAGTTGAATGCGAGATAGATTTTGATTATAATAACTATATTAAGCCGCCTATAGGGCACGAATTTTATGTAGTTATTTTTCTTAATATTTTAGACCTCGCAGAAATGCGGGGTCTTTTACGTTGTATGAACCTATTCCAATTTGGAAATAGTTCAAAATAAAAATCCCCCAGGTGCTGGAACACCTGAGGGAAGTTACCCACAAACCGAAGGCTTATGACTAACGTTTCAACAAACTACATTATATCATAAGCCTTCTCATTTTAGTAGGCTTATTTTTTATGCCTATTTTTAGGAAGGATGATCTATATGAAGATACTTACAAGAAATAGGAACAAGAACAAATTCTATAAAGACGGCAGACCCAAACCAGCAAACTGGGAATACCGCTTTGAAACAGCATCCATAGGTGGTAAGCGATACCATCACAGTGAATCTGGTTTCAATACCAAAAAGGATGCGCTTGATGCCGGTACTGCTGCCCTTGCAGAATATAACAAGTCTGGACAGATTTTTACCCCATCTGATATGTCTTTCTCTGACTATCTTGATTATTGGCTTGATACATACTGCAAGACAAATCTTGCCCAGAGCACATGTGACACTTATCGAAAGAGAATCAATAACCACATCCGCCCTACTCTCGGTGAATATTACTTAAAATCAATTACACCTGCTGCACTTCAGGATCTCATAAATGAGAAATTTAACTCCGGGTATTCACGCAATACCTTGACCGATCTGAAAGGTATACTTACTGGTGCATTTTCTTATGCTGTGGAACCATGCCGGTATATTGCTCAGAGTCCAGCTATATATATAAAGCTCCCTCAGCCAAGGGCAACCTCTGAAGATGTTCCGACAAGGAAAAAAATCCGCCGTGTTGTCACTCATGAAGAATGGAATCATATAATGGCCAGATTCCCAAAAGGGTCTACTGCTCATATACCTCTGATCCTTGGTTATAGATGTGGTCTCCGCATCAGTGAGGCATTTGCCATCACATGGTCCGATATTGATTTTGATAAGGGTACACTATCTGTAAACCGACAGGTGCAGAAATACGATGGTGACAAGCTATACACTATATGTAACCCCAAATACGACAGCTTCAGGACAATATCCCTTGACACAAAAACCATCGAACTCTTACAGGAAGAAAAAGATCACCAGGAGAAAGCCAAACTGTTTTATAGAGAGTTCCATCGCCAGGCAGGCGTTGATAAAGATAACCATATTGTTATGGATGATCCAAACGCTGAACCTATGGAATTTGTTACCCAAAGAGAAAATGGGGAATATATAAAGCCAGACATAATGAAACATGTTAGCCGTGTAATCCACGGCAAGGCTACTAAGAATGGAATAGCTATATCCGAAGATTGGGATTTTCATTCACTAAGACACACACATGCAACCATACTTCTTGAAAAAGGTGTACAAATGCCTATGATACAATACAGACTCGGACATACTGATGTTGAAATAACTGAAAGATATGTTCACCCTACAACTGCCATGAATGTTCAGGTAGAAGATATAATAAATGAGCTATATTAAATATAAAAAATCCACATTTTTTGTCCACGTGTCCACGCAAGATTACGTGGACAAATTTTTTTACGTGGACAAAATGTGGACAAAAACACATTTTATACTGAATGTGGACAAGTTTTTGGAAAATTCTGAATTATCTCACAATTCCCCAAAGCCTTGATTTTACTTAGAATTTACCAGCGTTAGCAGCTTCCTCAACAGAAACAGCTACAGCAACTGTAGCACCAACCATAGGGTTGTTACCCATAGTGCAAAGTAATATGATTTTATATTTATATGTATTTAATCATATCTATTTTTTATTTTAAATTCACAGTATAACGATAATTTTAGCATTCTTTTTATACTAATGGTTATAAATAGGTACAAATATGTATCTGTTTTATTTGTAGACTTATTGTAGACTTAGACTATTGTAATTCATGTTATATAATAGCAACAACTTCACGGCTTTATTCAATATTTTATTTAATTTTATAAATATTTATCTATTTTTATATCACAATAAACGTCGTTTTACAAGAAAAAAGTGCAAGTAAGTTACTTTACTTGCACTTTAAATCCGTATTCATTAACTATCTATTATTCATATTCAAGCTTTACAATATTATCTAAATCTGACATATCCATACCTTCGTATTGTTTTGCAAACTCTGTCAATGCAGTTTTTCTAATTTTTAGACTACCCAATTTAATTGCAGGTAAGTAGCCTTTCTTCACTAATGCATAAACAGTATTTACATTAACTCCAAGTGCATAAGCCGCCTCTTTGACCGAGAACAATATTTTCTCTTGCTTTACTTTATTTTCACTCATCAGCGTAATCCCCCTGTCTGTTTTAATTATAAGAAATATGAAAGAAAATAATTTATTTCCCTTGAAGTCCCATATTTTCGGTAAAATCAAGAAAAGGAGAGTATGAATATGAAGATCAATGAAATCATCAAAAAGGGAGAGGTTGTATCGCATGTAAATAAAATTAAAAGATACAGTGCGGTAAATATCGACTTTATCAACCGCAAAGGAGAGGAAGATCAGACACAGCTTGATGTTGAAAATAACATTTTAACAAAAGCGGGCGCCAAAGAACTTGAAGATTTGTGGGAAAGTCTGTCGGAAGAATTTAATGCAGACAAAAATTCTGTAACCGGAATTACGATTATTGCATCTGCGCAGACGAAAGAAAAATTTGAGAAAATCGCATCATAAGTTATTTTCTCAAGTATGGACCATAAGACACCATGCAGATTATTGTATGGTGTCTTATTTTATGCATCAATTTTGTCGTACAGTCAGCAAAAGCAGCGGCGATAGTATGTGTTATGTTGGGATTTTCTGTCAGGCTAAGATTGTTCGTTACGTGTATTTTTATCTTTGTTGCAACAACTAGATAAAACATAAATGCCTGTATTATATAAACACCCGGTATATATTTATATCAGAGCCGTTACGCAGAATTTTATTATGAGTAAATAACGCAAGGCAAACTAGATAACTTAGGAAAATACCTTAAAAAACATCCATGCAAGGTATCTGTATTTTTTTAGGTGGTAGACCTATAAAAAACGGAACTCAGTTCCTTTTTTTTGATATATTATTTTCTATTAATATACCACTTATTGCGTGAAACAGCAATTTCACGCAATAAGTAAGACAGATTATCAACGGGTAAAGACAATATAAGGCCATTGAATATAAAATCCAATGGCCTTATATACTACTATCCTGCAGTTTCAATAACTGATTCTTTTACGACTTCAACATTTGTTTTGCCAACTCAGTGCATGTAGCTCCTTTATTTTATTTCCAAATATATGCTCCGAACTTGTTCTGATATAGATATTCAAGTCTGCAGATATCAAAATACATATCTTCGTTTGAACTGCTGCCATAACATGTTCTCTTTAAATCGTATAGAAGTTTATCATCGTTCCTCTTGTTCAGTAAACATTTATTTAACAAGCGCCTGTTCACACAAAATGAAGCCTCTCTTAGATTTTCGTACCTGTATTGATTAAATAGCACATATACAGCTATCCAAAAATCAGTTGCGGAACCATCTATGAGTTTTTGCACAGCCTGTTCAAAGGCTGATACTATATTTACATCTTCAGTTTCTATGTACAGCCTGTATATGCCATCGTGTAGTATCTGTGTCCAATCTGTAGGAATACTTACCGGGGCATTTGGTGGTACTTCGTATATGTCTCCTCTAATAAATTGATATAATTTGCCATCATTATAGGCTATGCGTGTATATTTTAATACATCATCAGCATGCATATTAATGTTCCTTTCTCATGCAATAGATATAAATAAATATGCTGCTTTACATATTTACTCACATTTATGCCATTTGCATTTTAGACACTTCTTTGTTTTGACATTTTCATAATGTGATCCATTCCATACTCGTCTCACAGAGCCACTGCAAGGCTTGTTGGATGTTGGATTATACTTGTAGCATACAGGTGGTTCGTTTTCCCAGAATTCAACTGGATCAACCCCTGCCTCAACACATAATTTCAAGTATTCGCTCTTAGCAAGAAATATTGTTGTCTCGAACGACATATCATTAAAACTATCTTTTATTATAGAAAGGCAAGGATCAATATTGTCTAAGAGTGAATTTCCAAAATAAGGGTGAGATTTTTTATCAAAGAACTGCAATTCTTCTGGTAAATCCTTTACACTTACACCACAAAGAAGAGCTAGTTCCTCTGCATTTTTGGGACTGACTTTGACAACAACACCGGCCGGCTTTCCTGTAAAAGCACACCTATAATCAGTCTTGTTGTTAGGCCACCTATCACCATAATGATACTCCCCTAACCCTGGCCAATCATTATAATATTTATTAAATTCCCATGTCTTACTGAATGGTTCGGACTCATCGGTATATGATGTAGCAAAGCTATGACGTTTAACTGCCTTCCCGAGATACTTTCCTCTAAGGTGCTCCTTGACGATTTCTCTGATTCTTGGTGCAATTAGCTTTCCGATACACTCTTGCAGCCTTATTCCGTTTTCATTATAATCCTCTTTATTTAAGGCATTGACCGCCACCGCAAAATTTCTCCTCGCAATCCACTTTTGCTTATACTTTATTTCCTCTTCTGTTCCGGTTTCGTTATCTATATCAAGTGGAACATACGGAGATGCGGTCTTTTCACCCCAGGAATTTTTCGTTGCGTATGTATCCTCTATGAATCCCGCCTTATCAGTATTTTTTATTATATTGAGTAAGGTAGGATCAACCTTATCTTTATACCTGTCAATTATGTTTTTTACAAGTCCTATGTATTTACTATTATCTCTGTCATATTCAAGATCATCGGTGTCGCCGATTGCTACGTTATCAAGAGATATTGACGGAATCAGATCTCGTAAAGCTATAGCTGTATCTGATTTTTCTAGTAGAGGACTGTCTATCATGCACCGTGTATATGATATGGGTAGTTCAGGGAGCGTTGTTTCATAAAATTTCTTTTTTATGAGGTCGGCCATAAGTATACACCAAAGAGCTTCCTCTTCAGATAAGGTGTCGATTGTTCCTATTATCGTATATAGTTTAGCATCACCTTTCTCTATTATCTGATTACCTATTTCTGAAACACCATATCGACTATTATCCCATAAATCACTTGTATCAATATTGGCAACTGTAGAATACGGAAAATAGTTCGCCTCAATACGCCTGCTCATATCCCTGCCGGGACATCTACTTATATATACAGGGATATTACGTTGAGGCATATCTGTAAGTATATACATGTTGTCACCATTTTTAATTACAAATGAGAAATAGCTGTTTGCTAATTCCTCAGAGTCTTTTACATAAGAAAGCATTATACCATTCAAATTTTCACTTATACATGCTCTTATAATTGAGTCGAGATTATCGAACATATAGATATTCCTAGATAATTTGAACTCGGATGACCGACGCTCACCCCTAGAAAACTGTCTGAGCTTCAAGCCATTATTTACACAGTATTCTGCAGAACTTTTTATTTCCATAATGCTTAATGTATCAAGATTACAGTCACGGTTGTAATGGCTCATTGCAGACTTAGCTTCTGCTTTTATCTTATCTTCTGCCTTATCTTCTTTCACATCATTATACAATATTTTTATATCTTCGATGTAATCATAAAGCTCCTGGTTATTGAGCATATCTATAAGTGTCACTTTTTTATTCTTCAAAAACTGATCTAAATATATAGACAAGTATGCAGTTGTAAATATACCCGTATTATCATATTTGAGTGCTTCGATAATACGGTCGTTCATTTTCTTGATGTCGTAATCCGATAAGCGGCCATCAAGATAGATGGTGTAACTGCCCTTATCTTCCTGTGGATTAATACCTGTTATTTCTGTCCATTTCTTTAACCTTTCTTCAAGAGTCATATCACTTGCCCTCTCTTTCTCATTGTAAATATTTATTCAACTTCTGCCTTGCCTAGTTTTCTTCACATATTAAAACAAGATCATCTGCACTTAAATTCGCAACAGCTTCTCTTTTCTCTTTTGATATATTTTAAATATTTCCCCCATACCTTAAAGTCTTTGATTAATTCGTTACTTAACAGTACAGTCTCTATTCGCTAATTCTCCACTAATCACTGTATCAACAAACCACTCAAGTTCTTTTGGAATTTCCTTCTCACACTCATACAGTTTATTGTGAAACTCTCCGTCACACGGCACAAATAATGTATATTTCTCTTTGTTATACTCAAGAACGTAGGTTATTTTTTTTTCATCTCTACTAACTTCCTTAAATTTTACACATAAGTTCATCATATTGATCACTCCTCCATATCTGCGTCTGTTAATCCACCATTTCGCTCAATTTCCTGTACCTGCTTCTGTGTTATTCCAAATACAGTGATCAAAACATAACTCATTTCGAGCAATGCTCCGTGATTATCGGCATTAGATTCATCCTCTTTTGCTTTTTTACACATTTTTGCGTATCTAATCTGATATGCAATTCTCATTTTTTCCCATTCTTCTTGTACTGTGTTCATAATTACACCTCCATAATTTTTTCTAATATATAAGTACAATTTCCAATCATGAAACCATTCTCAAAATATTCAATTTTGTTTTCTGTTCTTACATCTACCTGTAAATACACGGACTGTCGTCCATCGAAGAAAACTAATTCATGCGATTTCACCTGATGTAACACTCTGTAAAACGTTCCATCATCCATACTGTTAATACGTTCTAATTTGAATATAGCCCGGCCTTGTAGCTGCCGTAGCTGTTTCTTTAATTCTTCCCAATTTGTTGCATTAAGTATATTTCTCACTCCATTTCTATGACAATTCACCGATAGTGATCTACAGATATGTCGCATTACGTATTATATTTATATAAATATGATAACAAAAACTGAGAAGATGATTATTTTACACAAGAAAAAATGCAGCCAACCATTTCACGATTGACTGCATCCTTTATATCCGTTTGTGCCATTAAGCTATGCTGTTTTTAATACTTCATTGTTAAATATATCTACAGCCTCCTGCTCAGTGATATTTAACGCCTTCATCAGAAAGCGTACTATAAATTCCTGTTCAGCTCCTAACTGTAAATTAACTCTGGCACTATTTACAATAGCTTTTCTTTCAACTTCATCTAAGAAACTTCCCATATTGATCACCACTTTCCTTTTACTTTTCTCAATGATATTATCTCTTATCGCTTTATACCTGTTATCATTAGTATATGCAATCAACATATCTAATGTCTCAACAGGATGAGCAAGTGCTATAGTCTTGTCTTCATCAGGGATACCATTTTCTGCCATGACATTTGCAATAAACCTAAAATCACTTGTGAACCGTTTTCTCTCTTCCCGGGACAATCTTCTTACATCAACTACTGTAATTTCATAATCCTGCATATATTTTGAAAAAGAATTATCCATAGACAGCCCGCTGAGTGTTTTTGGCTGATTCCAAGATTTTTCATCAAAATTTAATACAAGAGTTAATGCCGGAATAAGTTTGAATTCTCCAAGATTATTGATTTCACGTTTTACAAAATCTTTCTCTTCGTCGGTTGTTGCTGAATGTTTGAGCCTCATCAAAGCTTTTTTCGTCTCAGTATAACAATCCAACTGTTTTTTGTAATTGGTATAATCGTATCCCATAATTCTAATAGGCATGGGTCTTTCAACCCTGGTTTCGTTCTCTAATCCAAGAAAAACCAGTGTCATCTGATGATTATTATATGACTTTAAAATATCTCTGAACATATTTCGCATATTACCATCATCGTCAACATAAAAAGACTCTGTCGGCTCATCTCGTAGCTTCTGAGGATCTATAACCTGCCGACCTCCAAAAAGAATTGAATTGAAAATGTCCGCAAACACGTCATCTTCCGATTCTAATTTTTTCGCACTTATATCTTTCTCTTTAGTCATTTTATCCCTTCTTTCTCTAATACAGAGAAGTTCCAAAGGATCTTCTCTGTCGAAAATCCTTTGGTAAGGATATAATTATTATAGCATACACTATTGATCATTAAAAGAACAGTTATCTCTATGGTTATTACCTTACATTCATACACATCACTCCTTTATTTATTTGTTCACATACAATATGGATTGCGAATAAAATCAAAATAAAACCGCATAATCAACTAATTAAAAGTTGATTATACGGTGTACTATTTTTTTATAACGCCATGCTTTTTTTTTCACTTTATTGCTAAATAACAAAATTCTCTGAAGCGCATTCACAAATAATTCACTCTAAAAAATTTATTTCACATAAAAAATCATTTTCCTCCACATCCACACCCTTAGTAACAAGAATTCGTGATACAGTGCCTTTGCGTGGAGCTACGATTTCATTTTCCATCTTGCAACTTTCAAGAATAAATAGAGGCTGTTCTTTTTCAACCTTATCTCCTGCTGCCACCATTACCTCTATGATTTCTCCTGACATAGGTGATGGTATATACTGGCTCTCCATCCTGCCTGTTGTATCATACTTACCAACTAAGTCCGACATGTCGCCGTTTTCTTCGTCATAGAGCTTATTTATATTTTCAAGATTTGAAAATGGTGTTTGGTCTGACATAAGTGATAGTTTGGCTTTTTTTTCATCTCGTTTATACTTCCAATTTTCCATTTCTTTAGCATATATAGCCTCATATACATTCTTTGCTGCATCTTCGGCAATATGCAACCTTGCTTGTAACTTTTGGAACATTTCTCCCTTTATCTGTTTGTCCTCTAAACAGTGATCTATTTCCATTTTCAAATCATTGTATATAGACTCTATATATGAGTTATAACTCATGTATGCAATTGATAAGTTTTCATTCTTTCCGGCTATTTTTGCTGCATTTTGCAAAGGAATTTCTATGCTATCTCTTAATAATTTCACCAAAGGTTCCGGTACATCTGAGATTTTCAATGTTTTATACTTTACTTTATAGTGGAAAATACCCTTCTTCATAATTGGAAAATAGATGTGATCTTCACTATATGCAGAACTCTCACTATCAATTATTGGAATTGCTACATCCAATACAAGACGAACGACTACAAGTATCGTAACTAATATACAGAAGATTACAGCTCCCGCCTGCATTATACTAATAACACCATCATAACCATCCATTGTATTTGTTAATATTAACATACTTTTATCCTCCTTAAACCTTCATTTATAATATTACTTTTATTTTTCAAGCATGGCATTAGCCAATGGATTACTTTCTCGTAATCGCTCCCATGCTATTGAACAGGTATGGCATTTACAGCTACGTATCTTCTCCATAATGACAGATACAGTGTCATATATTGATGCTACAGAAGGACATAACGCCGACTCTCCGACTTTAATGCCTCCATCAGGAGCTATTACCGGAGTACATACTTTCTTGTTGGAGAGAAGAATATACACAAGTTCCGAAAATGTAGCATTGGGTTTCTGTTTTGCAATAAGTATACAATTACTGCATTTAGGACCTACGGTATTCCACTTGGCAGCAGGGTAATTCACCAACGCTCTTCCCTGTGGATATAGGCAACAATCCTTGTCATATGGACTTGATGGAACCGGTTCTATAATGGCATCTAATTTTGATAGCCAATATTTTTCTTTGTTTGATAATGGATCCGGGTAAAACCTTGGATCATCAGTTACCTGAATCATTACTGCACGTTTACCATGTTTCTTCTGAAGATTTGAAACTACATTATATATGTTCTTATTACGGACCAGCTCTCTTCCATTTGTAATAAACGTCAGAGGATACTTGAACCTATTCAGCTTACACATCCGGATCCAAGCTTCCTCTATCAAGTCAAGCATTTTTAATATATCCGGATGCTCAAACATCTCCCCTCCGGAAAATGTCCATGTTGGTATATTATTTTCTATCATGAAGTGAAGGGTATCTCTAAGAGTCACCAATGACATATTTTCTCCATCAGGAGAACAGTCAGACATACAATGTGAACATCCCATTTTACATGCATATGTCAATTCTACAAGCATAATATAATCTCCTTTCCTCTTGTATATAAAATATAATATCAAATGATACACACTGATAATTTTTTCCAAAAAGGAAAAGTACCACTGCAATAAATGCAGTGATACCCTTGTAATCTATCCTCTTTAGAAAAGCAAAGCCACAAGAGAGAAATCCCTTGTGGCTTTGCTTTTATCTCCTTATATTTTTTTGCACTGGTGCTGACTACTCTTCCCAGAATATAACCTGATCAGTTATATCTTTGTACTCTGAAATTTTCTCATAGTCATCGTCAGTGATCTCGATAATATTCCAGGTCCAAGAGCCAACCTTGTTTGAATTTTCACCAAAGTAGTCGCCTCCGCCGCGTCCGTTGCCAATAGCGGTAAGTAACGACACCGGATTTACAATCCATTCCTTGTCGTGCATCCATTCCTTGTCGTGCTTTTTGGTTTTCTCAAGGTATTTGTCAAGATTAACAAATTACCCTTTGGTATGATTTACAAACAGAGAGATTAGAATAAATATATCTAATCTCTCCAATTCTCTCTATATTTAATCGTCTCCCGTGTATAATCTCTTATTTGTTTTAAAGAAAATTTTTCCAGTATTATTTGCCGCAATATTCTTCTATTTTTTCCAGATATTCCTTTTACTCCAGCCTTTTTCAATAACGAAATAAGTTCTTCTTTCCATAATAATTCAAGTAAAGAAATAGCCTCTATGTTTTTATTTATTTTAGCATTTCGTTTTTTTCTAATTCTATATTCTCCTTTGAATTCCCAAACTATGTATATTCCCCAATATTCGGGAATATATTCTTCTATTTTATCTTTAAACTTCTCTCCTACCACAATTGAAACCATATCAAACGTCTTATCATAGCATTTTTGTTGCAACGGAAGTCGTTCTAATGTATCTGCATCACTTTTGATCTCGTATCCACACAGTTTTTCATTTGCAACCGCAACATCAACTCTTGCTTCCCCATCACAAACAACCAATTCCTCTACAATTCTATAATCATGTTTGGCATTTATTTTATTCAATTCATCAAGCAAGGTTGTTCTTATATCATTGTCTTTCAACAAAGCACAATCCCCCTATACATTTCCTGACATATTTGAACTAGCAATTAAAAAGTATACCACTTTATATAATACATCACTCTCCTCTTTCGATCATTTCTATAATTTCTTTCTTTGTATTTGCATGATAGTCGGCGCAGCCTGTTTTGATATCTACTGCCTCCCACCATATACAGTGATCAGGCTCATGATAGCCGCAATTGCATATTCTGTATCCCCGATATTCATATATTCCTTGATGAAGTTTTTTGCACTTACTCATATTTTTTTCACCTCCTGTAAAATATGATAACAAAAACATATAGCTTTCATTTATTTGCACAAAATAAATGCTATTCCTATTTTTGCAAAGCAAAAGCCCTGTACATTTCTGTACAGAGCCTTTACTTTATTCAAGGATCTCAACCTCCCCGGTACATATATTAACTGAAGCTCTCATTGTCCGAGATTCTTCATGGTCATTATATGCACCGAGATCAACTCCATACATATCTGTAGTAAACACCTTTTTATTAAGAATAAATACTACATCATACGTATTTTTCTCTATTTCTTTCTTTTCCTTCACAACAATGCTCCTTGTTGTGTGAGTCCCCGCATAGCAGCAGTTATATTCTTTTTCATCCTCCGTTATTTCAAAGAAATTCTCCAACATCTTTTCTATCTTTTCCATAGATATTCTCCTTTTCTTATTTATTTGAGAATAATATGAAATGTCGGATCAATAAAAAAAACACCACATACATACTGTCAATATAGCATATTTGCATGTATCTGACTGAATGGTTTTACTGGTTCTCCATCTTTACGAGGTCTGCCATTAGATACATTCATTACAAAAGCAGATTTGCTCTGATATGGTGGATTGAAGTCCGAACCATCTGTTGCAAATACTCTGTAGCCCTGCATGGTACGAGGATTGCTGATTGTTTTATTGTACTCATCGAAAATATGCTTAAATACTTCTGGTGTGAGCTTGGCTTTCTGCTGTTCGTATGCAGATGCCGTCATACGGTCATCAAGATTAGGGAAAGCATCTATCAACTCTGTAATTAAGCTGTTACCCTGCATATTTAGGGTAACTTTAATAGTTGTAACTGCATTAAGCTTACGATTACGGGTAAAGTCATTAGGAGATTTTGTGAAATCCTGTATATGTGATACAGTATCATCAATCACAAAATCTAATTGTTCTAATGCTGTATTCAGTTTTTGGTCTGAAACCATAAGACATCACCTGCCCTTGGCTCAAAGGATGCTTGCTTATGGGAAATTCGTTACAGAAAATATAAAGAAAACTACTCATACCTGAGCAATTTTGTTGAATTTTGTATATGATTGGTCGTTGACAATCCTTTCGGACTGATGTATTATAATATTTGTAAAAAGCAGTAACGAATTGGTACGCAAGTACCGTTGAGTTAAATAACTTAAAGAAATAGCATCTGTTAATCTTTGGTCGGAGAAGCAGATGCTTTTCTTTTGCCTATAATGATACATAATTATAGTAACATAATATTGTCAGTTTTTCAACATTTATGACGAACAATCGTTACTTTTCTGACAATAAAAAAGACCGCCACTTTTTCATAATGTGAACGGTCATATTTTTTATCTTGACATCAGTTTTATCATATCTACAATGCGTTTCTGCTGCTTTTCATCCATAGATGCAAGCATTTCTTGTAATTCGGGTATTAAGTTAAGTTCGTTATATCCAAGAATATCATTTGGTGTTATCCCTATCTTTTCACAATATCCAATCAGCATACGAATACTGGCTTTAGATACACCACGTTCTACGGCTGAGATATGATTTTTCGTTAGTCCAGTCGTTTCACATAATTCTGACTGTAAAACACCATGACTTTCCCTTGCACCTTGTAATAGTCTGCCTATCTTTACATTTTCCTCATCTATCGTTCGATTTGCCATAACAACCACCTTTTAATTCATAATAAATTTCATTATAAATGCTGCCGTTACAAGGTTCAACACAAGTTGATAAAAATAATGAATAATCGTTACTTGAATGTTGAAAAGTAACGATATACGGGTTATAATATATGTAAATAGTAACGATGTGTCGTTATTTGATGTATGCTATTAATATGCAACCATAATTATTTATTTTTCTGTCATATTGATAGTATATAAATAAATTAAAGGAGAAAAAGTAAAATGAAGAAAACTCTGATAGTTAGCGTCTTTGCAGGTTGTGGTAAAACATGGCTCACACAGCATCAGGAGCAGTATGGGTATATGATTTGTGATAGTGACAGCTCATCTTATGAAAAAGTAAATGGATGGGAAACTTATTATGTTGCAGACATCCTTGAAAAAGCAAAGTCTGGTCAGTATGATTTTGTATTTGTTTGTCAGACAGAATCCGTTATAGATGAGATGGACAGACAAGGTATTCTATATGTAATTGTTGAGCCAGATAATATTATTTGGAATGATTCAGAACTTCCTGAAAGAACCAAAGAAAGACAGTTAATAAAGCAACAATGGTTCGGCAGATTTGCTCTTAGAGATAATTCTCATATCAAAGATTTTTCAAAATGGTTAAAACATATAGAAGAAATTTATGATGAACGAACAAGCCTTGATTTTATTAACAGACATCATCAGTTATCATTTTTTACATTAAATCAGAACCAATATCTGTCTGATATTATAGATGATTTATATTGGAAGAAAGAACATTACGAATTTTATACAATCTATAGTGATGACTGTTTGAGAGATTAAACTGTGAAAGGAAGAATAAGATATGGAAACTGGAAGTATTAGAAAAAGTGATTTAGAAGGTAAATATGTTTTTTGGGATATTGATGGAACTTTAGCACCTTATCGTTTTAATGACCATGTTTCAGACCCAGATGGTACGAACAATGGTATGAGTTTAAAAGAAATTAGTGAACATATTTTCTTAACAAGAAAACCATCTCAGCATATGATAAAAGTTGTTTATTCTTGTGGAGCAAGAAGAAATTTCATCATGGGTCATTGTCAAGTTCAGCAGGAAATGGATGATAAACAATTGTGGCTGGATAAGCATTTTCCAATTATTAGACAACAAGATAGAATACTTACTTTTGAAAATATCTCGAAAGCTGATAGTATTGTTGAATACTGTGCAGGACATCGAATTGACTTAAAAGATGTTGTTTATGTGGATGATGTACTTGCATTTTTAAGGGAAGCGGAGCAAAAGGGTATCAAATCGTATCATATCAGCAGTTTCTTAGATTGGGATTACTCGGACGATTATTTCAGTTTAAAAGATACAGACTTATACCCATTAGAATCAACCGATGTATTTTTTGATATACACAATGGTTAAAAAGTGAATAATGAATAGGAGCGATAACTATGTCAAGAAAAGAATACAAGAATCTGAATTGTAAAATTGATAAGTCTGTATCAGACAAACTGGAAAAGTTCATTGCTGATACGAAGCTTTCTAAGACGGCTACAGTCGAAAAAGCATTAGAAGAATATATCAATAAGTACAATAAGACAGGCAAGATTTAAGAAAAAAGACAGCCACTTTTCCGTTAATTGGAATGTGACTGTCTTTTGATTTTTACTGTCAAGTGCTTAACTTAATGACATTGATACGTACTGTATGCAGTGTTTTTTTGTTATAACTGAGATGGAAAATAGCTACTTGCTGTATATTACCTTACCGCCAAACATAACCTCTTTTATATTTGTGTGATACAGTCCGTTCTGCCAGGTAATACCAAGCATCTTTATAATCTTTTCTCCTTCCTTGCCATTTGAGAAATTATAAGAACTAATATCGTATTCAGTCTTGATAATTCTTAACAGATTTTCTCTGTCAAATTTGGCAAAAGGTGATACAACTCCATTCTTTTCAAATGATACATTTACCGTTTTCCCGGTAATCCCGTAGAGAGCTGTAAGGAGCCTGTCATCGTCCTCTGTGAGAAAATTATCTGCTTTTATAGCGTCTCTAAGCAGATCATCATGCTGTTTGTGCCAAAGAAGGTATATCTGTTCTATGTCCCCTGTCTCATTAAATTCATTACAGATTTCCGAAACAATGCATCTTTTACCTAACAAATCTTCAAGTATATCTCTCCTTGTAACATGATACTCAGAAATGTTGTTATTCTTTTCTTCATATTTGAATTCGATCAATTCTCGCCTAAGATTTCGTTTACTCTCTTCAGGTAAAACATCATAATCCATCTTAGTCGGAGTCGCTTTGTCATAGCAGTCTTTCACTACTTCAGCGACCTTATTTTTAAACCGTCTCGAATACTCTTCAATACTCATTATCTGATCTGTTTCTTCATCCGGGGTAATAGAATACTTGGTGACAACCAGTATATTGCCGGCAAAAATAGCCATCAATTCCTGTTTAGAATAATCAGATGTAGCACATTTAATAATAGCATCCCTTGCATCCTCTTTTGAATAAAGATACACTCCAAAAGCTGCAACTATACCTTTATATGTATCGGTGACAATCCGGTAGTCCTCAAAATCAAAACCTGATTTCTCGTGCAACATTTTTTCTCTTAATTCTTTTAACTTGCTTATTTCCATAATATAAGCCTCCTTTTATTTATTTACATGAAATATCGGAGATGCGAGAATATAAAATAAATTTATATAGACATCGTTTCACATATTTACTGTAAATAGAACAAAAGGAGGATTAAAAATAAACTATGAATAAAATTTTCTTATTCGATTCGCCAGAGGAAATGCATGATACTTTGCTAAATACGGATCTATATAGTCCTGATCTTGAAGAATATGTCTTCAGATATAGCGAAGCCGGGGCAATCTGTGTATATGACATAGGACCGTCTTACGCAGCAAGCCTTATTAAAAAAAGCAAAGAAACTGAGCAGCCGGGGTATCTTGCGCAGTTCCTTGGTGCAGGCGGTATGATACTTGAAGTAGAAGATGCCATCCGGTATTGCAAGAATCATTATAAAGAAGAATGGTTCTGTACAAGAGATGAATAGTCTTATACATGAATGGCAAAAACCACCTTATGCTACATATGTAGCGTAGGGTGTTTTTTTATTACAACATCAGGTCAGTATGGTGTCTGCTGTCGCAACAAAAAAAACACACCCATAAGCACAGATTATTGTACTTATGAATGTGTTTTTAAGATCTATTAGTGAACTCTGACTATTCCGCCAAGTACCGGTCTGATCCCAATCACACCAAACTCGGAAAATTCAGGATACGTCTTATTCACCACATAGGCAAACGGATAACCTGCCTCAAGATCCTCGTTATCCATTGGCCATTCCTCCTCATGATCAGAGACATAGAGCAAATCATACATCTCTCCCACATTTGTACATTCGTGGCAAACATGATATACGAGTGCTTTATACTCTTTCTCAAACTTTTCTACCATCTTCTTCTGCTCATCGTCAAGCCAGTAGAGCATTCCGTTCTCGCTTAGATTAAGTGTACCATGCTCAAACTCAGTGATTACTTTTGGCAGCAATCCAATGTTTTTCATTCTCTTTACAGCTTCTTTCTTCTTATTCATATCTCTATTTCTCCTGTTTTATATTTTGTATAAATATGAGAACAGGAAGCAAAAATAAAAACACACCCACAGGTACACGGAAATAATATCCGTGCATGTCGATGTGCTTTTATTTATTCTGTCGTTTTTCTAGGTGTGGTACTCAATCTTTACAAGCCACTTCAGTTTTGCCTTAGACTTTGTCTTCTGCTGCAGTTTCTTTTCTTCAGCTTTAAAATCTTTCCTTGCCTTTTCAGCATTTTCTTTGGCATTTTCGATTAGCTGCAGCGTTGATTCAGGTCTGAGATCCGCCATACAGACAGGACATTTATTCTTTATCCTGTCACCGAAATATGCGCTTGCAAGCTTACTCCCACAGCCCCTGCAGCTCACATAAGCAGACTTTACGCCTTTGTAGTGTATATTGTCTCTAAGCTCAACATACCGCCTCTCAAGTCGCTCTGAACGCTCTTTAAGAGTGTTGTAAGTCTTAGTAGGTTCTACCTTTCCATAATCATAGAACCTTACTGCAAGCTGATCATACCAGCCTTTGTCATGTTCACTGATATACATCTCTGCCTCTTCATAGTTTTCACAGATAGGCTTGTTTATCCATCTGATCGGTTTATCAAGTCCACTACATCCTTCTTGCCAGCCTTCATGTGCTGCATAGTCGTTCCAATACGCCTCGCAGCTCTTCATCGCCTTTTCTGTGTCGTCGCATGTGTCATAACTAATATTATGCCCCATCTTTCATCCTCCTTTTATTTATTTGAGAAAAATATGGGAGCATGGAAATGTACAAATAAATATAAAGCGAAATTGAATTTAGCGCGTCCTGTACTGTGCTGCAAGCCTATAGCACGGATACACTACATGGCTGCCTGCAGAAAGTGCGCAGCCGCCATGACCATATACAACCTCATATCCTTTATTCACTTTTTTCTTCATAACAAATTTCTCCTTTTTTCTTTTGTTTTGAGAAAAATGAGAAATTTGAATGCAAAAAATACACCTGCGTATGCAAGTGTATTTTTATGAATTAAAGGAATAACAAAAGAAATCACCATAGTGCGTCGAGTATTTCTTCTACTTTCTTTCCTATCTTCTGGTAATCCTCATACTTCATTTTATCCGTTGGAATAAATATTCTTAGTATGTATCCAATAATGCTATCTTCTGGCGGAATAAGTTCGACGATAACCGGATATCCCATAATGACTATAAGGTTAATAGCTATGGCTGTTTTTGTTTCTCCGATCTTAATAAAGTCGTCACGTCTGCACTCGTCAGGATCCCATTCAAGTTCAAGAGCTATTCCGTATCGTCCGTCTTTCTCAAAAAGGTAATTTGTACACCCAAATTCGTATTCCTTAAACCAAGGATATATCGCCTTTAGCTGATCCGGTAGCTGTTCTTCTTCTAAGTCTTCAAAGCCTCCATGATGAAGATCGCCTGCGCTATTAGACCAGTATACGTTTTGTACCTTTGTCATAAAAGCATCACCGACTTTTTTTAATTTACGCCTGTTTCTGTCGTGAAGCTCATATACCGGCTGAAGGTCGCCTACACCGTTAGCCCAGTATCTATCAGCAATCCTTACAATAGGTTTGTCGCAAGCTTCCGGTTCAACCCCTATGACTTCATATTCCTTTCCTACAATTTCTACAATGTCACCTTTTTTAAACATACCTTATCCTCCTTAATCTTATATTTTGCTTAAAATATGAATGCTGCACTGCATAAAAAAACACGCCTGCTATATATACAAACGTGTTTTCTTGTTATTATGCTTTGTGTTATAAGTAATAGCATGTCATATTCCACGCATTTCCAAGCTCAAAGTAGCAACCATATTTTTCGCATATCTTACCCATCTCATCATAGACTGTATACGGACCTGAATATCCATTTAGGACATGATACAGAGGACCTTCAAACGACATCGAAAGAATATTATCCTTTGAGACATACTCAAAGCAGTCCCTTGGATCTTTGTTTTCAGTTATTACTATATGATTCTTATCATTATAGTAAAACTTCTCATTCTCCCTGTCGTATGTGCCATATGATCTGCCGTTTACATAGACAGTAACATCTGTGAACAATCCTTTGCTTATCAGATAGTCTATAAGCTCAAGGGCAAGTTGTTCTTTCTGCTCGCTTGTAAGGGTCTTACTCATAATGGACACCCTCATTCCTGTCAATGTATTCATTATGCCAGTTGCTAAGCAAATTGCTATCGTCCTCACATACCTCATAACCTGTAGCACTGCATAGTTCAGGTTTTCCGTCTACGTAAAAGACCTTTCCTTTTGGCATATAGCCAAGTTCTCTTTTTCTCTTCATAATATGTCCTCCTGTTTCTTTATTTACAGGAAATATGGAAGTATTTATATACACAAAAAAAGCACCACAGCCATTTCTAGCCGTGATGTTCTTTTCTTTTCCTATGTTACTTATGGACCTTAAGCCGTCAGCATAAAGTCATTTGTCACGGATGATTTATGCTCAGCACCTTATTTTTTTTACCTGCTTAGGTGAGAATTATGCCGTTTCTTTTAAAAATTTATTAACAGCTCTTCTCACAAAGTATTCGATGCCTTTGTGCATCTGCCATTCGTTTTCAAAATCCAACCGATTAACTTCATATTCAGCCAGATATTATATGGACTAATTTTTATAGTTGCATAAAATATAAGAGAATAAAGCAAAAATAAGAAACGCCCCGGCATATACCGGGACGCTTCCATTTATAATAAGAGATTATGAAAATTGGAGACTATCTTATCTTCTTCTTAAAGAAGAATACTCCTGCTGCTCCGCAAAAAAGCACTATCATGAACAGGAGCATAAGCATGTTGCTTACGCCTGTCTGAATTGAAAAATCCAGCCACTCATGTTATCTGCTGTATATTATTTTTCCCTTAGATCTTATCTCTTTGATATCTGATGGATACAAATGGTTGTTCCATTTAATATCAAGAAGACTACAAACAGATTCTCCTTCTTTTCCATTTACAAAATTATAAGATGATATATCCCTACTACACTTAATCATGTTAGTGAGAGTCGTCTTGTTGAATTTTGCAAAATCGGACTCTATTCCGTTCTTTTCAAACGAAATATTCACCGTTTTGGTGTCTGTTTTTAGTACAGCATCTAAGATGCTCTTTTCACTAGGCGTAAGGAAATTACCTTCTTTAATGACTGCATCAATCTGTGTCGCCTGATTCTTTACAGAGACAAGAGAATAGCCATCAAATACCGAGCAAGTGTCCCCGGTTTTCTCAAAATCCTGGCGGATATCTTTAATCTGATCCTTTACGCCAAAGAGCTGATCGTGTATTACTCCAAACGGTACAGTTAAATCTAAATCATCAATCGAACCGCTTTCATAACATACTTCAATGGCCCTTCTTTTGTAGTAATCCTTATCTTCAAGCTGGTCATATGGAACTGGTTTGGATGGAGTAATTTTGGCATATACCTTATAAACAGTTTCCATCACCTTTTCACTGCATCTCTTTGAGTATTCGTCGATACTCATAATATCTTCTGTTTCCTCATCAGGCGTAAATGGATATTTGATTACAACCATTGTGCCATCGGGAGTAATAACAGCCAGTACCTCCATATGCCTGTATGAAAACATGCATAGGTCTCTATAAATATCCCCTATAGACTCCTTAGCGTAAAAATACGCCCCATTTACGACAGTCACTTTGTTTTTATCATTTAGAGCTGTATCATATGAATCACACACTATATGATACCTCTCAAAATCGAAACTGCCTCCATTCTCTGCCATTTTCTTTAATCTTTTCAATTTACTTATTTCCATAAATAAGCCTCCTTTTTTTTATTTTGAAATAAATATGGAATTGACAAAGAATACAAAAAAAATACCACATACAGATTTTGTATGTGGTACCCTTTTTCACATATCCTGGCTTACCAAAGATATACTTCAAAGTAAGGAAGAATCTCTCCGTCACAATCAAGACAAAGCATGCCACAACCAAGATCAACGGCAAACTTGATAAGCTTTTCAAGTTCTTCTGGAATTATGTTTTCGCATGTGTCAATGTACTGAACAACATCTGCTGAAACGTTGATAAACCATCCATGTCTTCCCTTGCGATATACACTTAACCCCAAACAATCTGCTCCCTGATCTTTATCAAGCAACTTAGCCGTATCCTCTGATATGTGTGCGGTTGAAATAGTAAGCATTTTTGTTATTTCCATAATATCATCCTCCAATTTTATTTTTGTAATTAAAATATGGCGTATATAGTGAAATAAAATATATTTTTTGATTCATAACATTTCATGTTTAATTCAAAGTAAAATAATAGGAGGATAAAAGATGACAACAAGAGAACCATACAGTTTCAAAAACTGGGAAGAAATGTACGACACCATAAAAGCCGGCGCCGATCTATATTGTGTAGAATTAGGTATATATGCATTTCTTTATAATGAAGATGGCGCTATCTGTACTTATCAAATTGATCTGCAGGAGGCTAAAAAATTAGCTACCGACACAGCAAATTTAGAACAGTCAGGTTACTGGGGCCAGTTTCTCGGTGCAGGTGGCGATATTCATGATGATGATTCCTTTGACCGGAATACACAGTATGAGTCATATATAAAGCCATCTTTTGATTTTTGTAAAAAATGTTATAAGTATACATGGTACAAAACAACAGATATCATAGTATAAAAAATACCACTCTGAGTATATTTAATATAAACTCAGGGTGGTTTTTTATTAGCGAAATTTTTTATTAACTAACTCTAACTATTGTTCCGCCTATTGGCAGTATGCCAATACTTCCAAATTCGGAACAATCCGGCATGCTCTTATTCACAACATATGCGAATGGCATATTGGCTTCTAAATCTGTCATGTCAGCATCCCACTCTTCCTGGTACTTTGATATGTACAAGAAGTCATACAGCTCTCCTATATTTGTATATTCGTGGCATACAAGATACACAAGAGCACCATTCTTCTCTTCGAATGCCTTGACCATCTCTTTCTGCTCATCGTTGAGCTGAATAAGAAAACCTTGGTCACTCTCATACACGATACCTTCACGAAAATCTGTTATAACCTCAGGTAAAATGCTAAGTTTCTCCATTCTTTTTACAGCTTCTTCTTTCATAATTTCTCTGTTCATATAGATCTCTCCTTTTTATTTTATTTTTCACAATAAAATATGAGAAATATGTATCATAAAAAAGCCTCACACTAGAAACTAATGTGAGACCAATTTTTTATACGTGATACTCCGTCTTAACAAGCCATACTATCTTTGCATTCTTTTTTAACTTGTTATTTATATTTTTCTCCTCAATCCTAAGATCGTCCTTTGCTTTCTCTGCATTTGCTTTGGCATTGTTGATAGCTGTAAGTGTTGATTCCGGACGGAGATCTGCTCCGCATATCGGGCAGTTGTTTCCCAATCTACCACCAAAGTAGGAGCTGGCAAGTTTGCTGCCACAATTCTTGCATGATACATAAGCTGACTTCACTCCCTTGTAGTGAATGTTATTGCTAAGCTCAATATATCGTGCTGTAAGTCGATCAGCTCTTTCTTTGAGAATCTCATATGTCTTTGTAGGCTTGATTGGTGGATACTTGCAAAATTTCACAGCAAGCTGATCATACCCTCCATTATCATGTGCTTTTATATACTCATTTGCCTCTTCATAGTCCGTGCACACATGGTCAATCCACCTTATCGGCTTACAAAGCCCACTGCACCCTTCCTGCCAGTCATCGTGTTCAGCAACTTCATTCCAGTAAGCCTCACATTCCACTCTCGCCGTCTTGTTATCTTCACAAGTGTCATAATTTACAATATGTCCCATTATTTCGTCCTCCTGTTTTTTATTTTTCTGAAAATATGGTCAATTAAAAGCAAGAAAAAAACGGAATTAAATTCCACAAAAAAAGAGCTCTGCATTACTATGCAAAGCCCTAATTTGTAAAATCAATATTTACCATCCCTGTCTAGGATCACCCAACGATGCACAAACATCGTCGTATCCGCATAGCTCATCTACTATTTTTATCGGATACTTCAGGTTCTTGTTGTCTTCATCGTAGCAGGCGATATTGATGCCGATCTCTCGAAGATACTCATCGCCATACTTGACCTTCATATCTCCATCAGAACATCCGGATTCAAAGTCTTCCAGCATCTGCAGGTCTCTTTTATATCTGGACAAAGCTCGGTTATACGGTCTACTTCGCTTTTCATAATCCAGTGCTTCCACTTCTGCGTCAGATAATCCTGACTTCCTAAGCTCTTCTTTATTGAAATTCCAAAGTCCCTCAAAGTCTTCTAAGACTGGTTTTTTCATAACCGTTGTCTCTTTAGGCAGCCATTGACGATTCCAAATCGCAACAAGCTCGTAGACGTCATATCTACCAATGCGGCCATACCCGTTATAACAGTCATCGTAGATTGCTTCTCCATACTGATCCTGAAACTCCGGAGGAACTAACAGGTAAGAATCGTGCTTAACATTATTCTTCATAGTTCTCCTGTTTTTTCTGTTCGCATACTTCCATGAAAGTTCTCCCATAGCTTTTATTCTCCTTTTTTCTATTTGTTGAAAACATGAGAAAATGTTGAATGAAATAAACGGGTAAAATTACTTATTTTTAGCAGTTACTCCAATATTGTCTTGTTTTTTCTCCAACAATATCAGGATATTCATATGCGATATCCAGAAGGCATTTTTTCAAAGCTTTACAATAGCCATGTAATCCAAACAGTTGAAGAGACTGCATAATTCTTGTAAGGCGAAGAAAATTATGGTTTCCTTTATTAAGCCATCCTTTGTCAATAACATCATTAGGTTTAATTGTTATGGATCCGTCTATGTTATAAAATACATGGAAACCATAAAACTTTGCCATACGAAAGAAACTTTCAAGTATTTTTTCTTTTAATTTATCTCCATGTTTCTGAACAAGGTCATCAGCCGACTTCGTTGAAATCACAGGGGCCTTGAGATTAAAGTGACTGAGTTGATCTGTCGGAAAAAGCCATTGTATGTAATCGTGTTTTTGTTCCAGCCAGTCATCACTTTGATTTAGAATATATTCAAGTGTATGACCACTTGCATATGCACATCCATTCATGTAGAATTTTTCAATTTCTGACGCTCCCAGTTTTTCATGTCTAAAATGGTTCAATGAAAACATTACGTGATACCTCTTTTCGTGTATGATATATTTAAAGCTCATTCTTTGCCAAAGTCGTCAAAAATGCAAAAAGAAATAGCGTGAATTATATTGTGAATTATTATTTGCAATTTCAGCTATACATTAGCAGTATTAAAGCTATGAAGACCTAGCGGACATAATAAACATGGTAAAAATAGAGAAAGCCCCAAAGAACTTTCTCTATTAAGTATCCCTTATTGAAAAATTACACGCTATTGATAAGATAGCATAACGAAATCAACATTCTAGGTGTATCACTTGAATCACAATACAGTCACAATCTCGTCTTTCAGCCTAGTCTTCATATTTCCATCCACATTTACTGCAGGTATTTTCGCCTGTACCTCCGGCATAATTTATAAATCGGTTGCAATTAGGACAGACAACCCATTCCTCATTACAAACCCAGTCTTCTGCCTGGCTTTCCAAGCACTGCCAATCAACACCTTCAAAAAGCTCATCAGCTAAGTCCTGCTGCCCATCGCAATATTCTAAAAAGTCATTTGCAGTGTAGACATTATCAGTAAGTTCCGGAACGTAGCAAGGTTTATCTGGATGATTTAGATAATTCTCAAAGTTTTTGAATACACTTCCCTGTCTGTAAAATGCTCTTGTCAGTTTACTTACAGTTCCATCATCCGACAAAACGCACTCCCCTATTGTTCCATATTTTTCAGCCTGTGATCTTATTATATCTCTCATCTGATCACCCACTTTCCGAAAACCATCTTGCCATCTTTTACTACGCAGGATGATCGGTCGTTATCCGGACAAACAATAAGTTCTGAATCATCCTCTAAGAACGGTGCAATCTTTTCAAACACCTCATACATAACTCTTTCCCATGAACATGTAGCGTCAAAATAACTCTTGACATAAATGTTATTGTCAACAATATCCGATTCATACATATTCTGGTGTCCTGCAAATAGCCAGTAAAGAAGCGAGTTCAGTTCCAAAGTATATACGTCTACATGATGTCTCTCTTTGAAACAGTCAATTGTAGACATATATTCCTTCATCTGATCTTCTACCGCATTTTTCTTTCCATTTTTTACAATAGCCTTTAACTCTACAGCATATGTTGCTCCCATATTTTATCCTCCTGTTTTTTTTATTTTCATTAAATATGTAGATAAAAAGAAGGAAAAAAAAAGCATGTGACATATCACCACTTGCAGTATATTTCTCCGTAAAAACAAAAAGCTGCCTGTGTGATTTTAGCACAGGCAACCTTTTATTATGCAACGTCCGTTATAATAAACAACAGTTCTTCTTCCATGGAAGCGATCTCCTGAACGTTGTGAGTTAGCTTTCTGATAAACTCAAGACAAGCCTTCAGGATAGTGTCACACTCAATTTTATCATATTGATTACCTCGTTCACCGTTGTAAACAACCCATCCGACATCATCAGATTGTATGCAAACCGCAGCTTCCTGGTATCCACCAATATGATAAGAATTGCATGGAAATCTCTTTTTTACCACTTTGTCTAAAGCAGTCAGATATTTTTCTGAATCCATAAAAAATCCTCCTTTAGATAGCCGTCTTCACATTCTAACACAGACAGTCTTTTCTTGTACTAAAAACACTGAGCAACACTTAATTTGTCAAGTCTCTCTCGTAGAAGCTTAGAATCGACTTCTTTTTTAGGTACTGCAGGATAGTCAAGAGGTATTGACTGCTGCCCGTCATAATGACAAAGAATATAATCTCCATATTCATTAACTCCGACTTCAAGCTCATCGCAGTCATAATCAGTATCATGGATATATCCTACGATTGTACATATTCCTTTCTTATTCATAACAACACATCTCCTTTTCTTATTTTGGTTGAAATATGGAATTGTGTATATCATAAAAAATACGCCTATACATTACTGTATAAGCGTATTCTTCCATCATCTTAAATTGTTAAGGCCTACATATCTCTCAATATGTAAAAGATAATCTTCAAAGAAAAAAGTCCTTGTACGAAATTCTGATAATGTCCCGATCCTCTTTACTACTGTACATGGAATTCCAATGTGTTCCGCTACCATGGCAATTTTCTTCATTGTTTTTATCTGCCTTGCTGTTGGAGTCTTAGAAATTTCAAAGCAGTATTCACAGTTGCTACATCCCATTCGGATATTACCTCTGTTCTCAAATTTCCTTAAGTATATCTGGCTTGACCCCGGATCTTCTCTTACACTTCTTTTATAATAAAAAGAAATATCTCTATGATCTCTTTCTCTTATATATCCAGCGTAGCTGCCACTTAACATTCTGCCATCCTTTGTCATCCAACATGCAAGCTCAGGTGCATAGGTTTCTCCCCAGTCGGCATAAGCTCTTTCCTCTATTGTCATCTAGGCCACCTCCTTGCTGTGACCTTTAGTACAATATCCTTTGTATTCCCATACCTCATCCGATAACATAATAAATGTAGGATATACATAAAAAAATCTGTCATCTACATATCTGCATACCGGCTCACCTCCGAGCTGGAAAAATCCAGGCTTATAACAAGCGGGCGTTATCTGATTGATATATATATCTACAAATTTAGAATCAACCAGATTTCCACTATCAAGGCAATCAATATTAGGGATCCAATCTTCAGGATAAACCAACTTTCCGTTATACTCCTTTGGTTTAGAGTAAACGGTATGATCTTCTACCCTTCTGATGAAAAGTTCTCTATCCTCCATCCACGGTCTTTCCTGGTACCTTTTTCTGTACTGCGCTGCTAGTCTGTAACAAGGAAATATTACTGGCATGCCTGCATGAAAAATTCTTTCTCCTACTTTATAAACTACTTCATAGCCTTTATTACTTTTACTCATAGCTCAAGTCCTCCTTTTTTATTTTTTTATGTGTAAAATATGAGAACTTAAGCACAAATAAAAAATGCACCTGCAATATAACCGCGCAAGTGCATTTCCATATAAAAAATTACTTAATTAGTTCCAGTCAGTCCAGAATGGTGAAAGTCTCTCAAGGATAGTTCCGACTCTCTTATATACCTTCTTTCCGGCATCATAAGGAACAAACACCCTGAGTATGGAAACTACATCATCATCACCAGTATCCTTTTCTAACTCCACTTCAATAGGAAAACTCATAACAAATCGTAAAGAATACATAATCAACCATTCCATATTAGAAATGAACCTGTTGTACTCTGAAACAGACAAATTATTTACTTTTCTGTCATCCTCGTAATACTCGATCTCAATAGCCATTCCGTATCTATCATCTTTCTCAAACAGATAATTATGAAAACCAAATTCGTTTTCTACAAACCACTCATCATAAATGGTCTGTAATGGCTGTGGAAGGTCATCTTTGTTGACATCATAGAATCCACCATAATGCAAATCTCCACAAGAGTTTGACCAGTAAATATTAGTTTCCTTTTCCGGAATGGCGCGCGGATGTTCCGGGACTAAATCCGGGGCTAAATGTATCAGCCTCTTGTTTGACCAGAAAGTTTCTTTGACAGGAACGTTCCATCCATAAACACGTCCATTTCTATCCCTAAGGCGATAAATAACATTGACGTCGCCTTTCCAGACATTTTCCACTAGGAAAACACTTTTTCCAATTTTTACAACTTCTCCTTTTTTAAACATAACAAGCCTCCTTTATATTTTATTTATACAAAATATGGTCTGTTACGACTCCACAAAAAAACAGCATCTATGTGTATTATCACATTGACGCTGTTTCATAAGTTAAATATCACTTTATTACTTATTTTCTCACTTTTAATCAAGCATCTTTTTTGCTTTTGAAATTACATCTTCGTATGAAACTCCTGTGCAAAGCGGATGTTTCAATTTTTCAGATGACATATTCGTCAGACACTCAGCTAATATCAAACAAGGGTTATCCGGAGTCTCTTTTTCAAGATTTAAGCTACATCTGCCATAATAGCCCTTGTAAACATGCAATTTATTATAAATGTCGCATTCCTCGACCACAATTACATACTCATATTTATTCAGCATTATTCTTCGGATTACTGAACGTTCATCCACTTGTATCCACGGATCCTTAGGGGAAATATTCGTCACAAAAAACTCCGACAGCTTATCATAATACTCCCCGACTTCTTCCGGAAGACTCTTTGAAAACTTCAGACCGCCCTCCAAATATGTTTCACGCATTTCAAAAGAATCAGCGCCAAAGCCATAAGACTCCTTTCTTACCTTCCAATCTTCGCCAGCATACACAGCAAACGCCAAAGCTGCAATTATAGCATCCGGTAATTTCTTCAAAAACTCGATTGATTTTTCTGCATCTTTGAACAATTCCTCATCTTCAGTTTCTGTCACATAATCAACAAGTAATTTTCCATAATCTTTCATCATGACCTCAAGGACATCTTTTGCTTTATTAATCTCTTCCATAACTTTCATAGTTACATCCTCCTTTTTTATTTTTATGATAAAAATATGAACGCAACCATTTCATGAAATAATCATTAACTTTTGTTCATGATGATCAGATGTGTCATTTCTGCGCTTTTTCAAGATAGTTTTGCAGATAGACATACAATTTATTAGAACTTGCCTTGTCGTATCGCCCCTGCACCTGCTCAACGTAATATCGTCCATTAGATTTTCTCATAAACTCTATTGTATATCTCTTAGGAGTATCCCCATATTCCGAATTTCCGTCGTAATAACTATATATTGCACATTTATCAGATGTTATTTTAGGTGCATAACTCCATACACAATGATGTTGTATTCTTGTTTCATCAATGAGACGTTTCCGCGTTTTTATCCACTCAAAATCGGATGGAAGCATTTTATTAAGTTCGTTAAATACACTTGGCAAAGGAATATTTACATTCCCTGTCTTTTCTTCGTAATCAATATTTTTCGATATTTCATCATGTATATTTTGAAGCTCAGAATATGACTTTATAGAAATTTTCATTTTTCCTTTTGTAGTAAATTTCATAATTAATGTATCTTTAATCAATCGTTTTATTCTTGCCTTCGTATCTTCTACTTCTTCCTGGACTTCTTCTGGATGAAGAGTCGTTTCTATTCCTTCATACACATCTATAATAAAAGCTTTATCATTACAGAGTCTGTAATATATCACATCGCAAAGGAATACTGCTATTTGATTTTTTATTCTTCCTCCATAAAAACAAGTTGGAATAAAATCACTGTAGGCATATGATATGAGCCTATTCTGATCTTCTGGAATAACATATCTCAGGGACTTTAATATGTAATACGCCTTATGTATATTTACTTTGTTCCAGTTTACCTGCTTGTAATTATCTGCACCATACTTTGCAAGATATTCCCTTCGATTATGATACTTGAACAAATCATTTAATACGATTGTACACAGTGCGTTTGTGGATTTTGTGTCATTTCTTATATCGCGTGCAAAATATACTCCACTGTTGCAGCACGCATCTAAGAATAGCTCTAGTATCTGTCTGCATACTATATTTTTGTATAGCTGCTTAATGCTGAGAGGGTACACACTCCTGCCATTTTTTTGCATAATGCTGCCGTCAGGATAAATTGCAAAACTTACAAGTGTCGATTGATCATTATAATATTGTCTACGTTTATCAAGACTTATATTTTTGAATCTTTTTACTACTATATTCGTATAATATTCATTGTAAGAAAGTGATACTGATATACCACTTCGTTCTATTTTTATTTGTGTGTCATCTTCAAGGATACTCCTAATTCTTTTGGTCAAATGATCCGTTGCCTCATCAACAATGTATCCCTTACAAGAGGTTTTACTTGTAGTAACATCTATTCCGTTTTCTACAATATATTTTTTCAAATTCTTCTCAAATTCTGTTACGACATTGTATACAACAGGAGGCATACTATATGGTCTTATATCAAAAGAAGATATTAAATTGTTATCTGAAACTACATCTGTATACAACCTATCCTTTGCCGAATCAGAAAGAGTTACAAACAAAGGACTATCCATCACCAGATGAAAATTTGAGAATGTGACATCAGATATGCGCTGATCTTTATACAGTCTGTAAAAAATTGATTTATCAATGTAGCTCTTTATATCTGTTTTGAAACACTCCAAAAAAGAATAATTTTTAAATATATTAGCTGTATCACAAAACATTGAAATCCATTCTTTTATCTTTTCACTAGACATATTGTTTGAAATAAAATGAATTAATATTTCGCATATATCAACACTAAAAAACATATCTTCACATCCAAGTACCTGCAGTTTGTTGTACGCATCATAAATAAGCGTTTTTCCTTCGGAGTTTCCCATCAGCAAGTCTTCAGAGCAAGACGGCAGAAATATATTTGTACCGGGAGCATCTATATATAGCTCCAATTCCTTAATTATAGCAGCCATATCATGTTTGTTGATATTGGCAGTAATATAATCATACGCAATTTTTAATTGCGCTATTGTCAAGTCTTCTCTGCTTAAAAATGCGATAGCTTCGTCAGTTACCCCTTTATACTTATTTATTTTATCAAGATATTTTTTTTGCATTTTTCTCAAAAATACCACATCCCTTCTTAGCATTTTCTTGTTATTGAAATATGCAATTATAAAGGACATATAAAAAAGTCACCACAGAATTATATTCTGTGATGACTTCGATTTTTATGAAACAACTTTCTCATATTCTCTCATTGGGCAGCCAAATATCTTATTGGCATAATTGAGACTATGCGAATATCTCTTCATTATTTGATCATGAACATACTGCTCACTTCTTGAATCACTCAATGGTCCATACTTCCAGTTCTCAAAATATTCCTTGCCTTTGTCAGTAAGCCGGCGGATTTCGTAATGATTAGTTCCGTCATGATGTGAGCACTGAAGATAAAAATGCCCATTCTCATCATAAAGCTCTACATAGTCACAGCTCTCAGTTGCCTTATAATAAACATCCCAGAAATCTGTAAATATGGTGCCAGCTTCATGCGCACCATCCCATCTGCCGGAAGTGCCACGTAAGATGTAGGTTCCATCTTCAAAAAATGAATCAATCACATCTTTGGTATCCGACCATTCCATTTCGCTCAAAAATGAACATTCATCCCAGATCTGCTGCTCTGTAGGGTCCTGGACATCTCTTTCAAGCAAAAGCTCTCTTGCATCTTTTTCATAGTCATCCCAAATATCATAATTAGAGTAAATTACCCTTTTCTTCATTTGTCTCATAATTTCTTATCCTCCATTTTTATTATTTTGTATAAAATATGAAGAAATATGCGCAAAAAAAACACTGTATGCAATGATACAGTGTCTTTCCTTAATTCGTCTTTATACTTATGAGTTGGACTGATCTATTGTCCGTATTTTCTTTTGCTGTATTTTCAATCTTTTGTCTCAGATTCTCGATCACTTTAGGATTAGTGTCGTCTTCCACTGAAAGATCAATGATAATTTGTTTATAATGCCACACCTTTTATACCTCTTTTTTTTATTTTTCATTATAGCAGAATGCAAATCGTGGGACAATGCTCATTTTTCATTTTTTATCCTGTTTTTCTCCTGCTCTACCTGCATCAGTCTATATTCAAAGTCACACAATGACCTATTTTTCAAGGTGCTTAGCATTATGCCTATGGCAAGCATTAAGCAAGCCATAACCATTACCGTACCGCACATCACAAGAGTAGGGATTTTTTCAACCACCCCTGTTTTTATAAAAGAATACATAACAGGTGTAAAAAAAATAACGCTGACCATTGCCAATACCAAAGCGATACTCGCAAAAAAAGCAAATGGTCTGTAATACTTGTACATTCTGACTATCGTGCAGATAACCTTTGCTCCATCAGCGTATGTATTGAGCTTTGATACACTACCCGTGCACCTGTCTCTATATTCTATAGGGACACTTTCAACTCTCATATTTTTATCTATCGCGTGTATTGTCATCTCTGTTTCTATTTCAAAGCCCTCAGATATGACTGGAAAGCTCTTCACAAAATTATAGCTAAAAGCTCTATACCCGGTCATAATATCCTGTATATCAGACTTGAATAATCTATTTATTGAATATCTAACCATGCGATTTCCAAGATTATGAAATTTTCGCTTATTTTCGGTAAAATATGTTCCATTTAACCGATCTCCTACGGCCATATCAGCTCCATCTTCTATTTTTTCAATTAATGCCGTTGCTGCTTCCGCCGGGTAGGTGTCATCTGCATCTACCATGATGTATATTTCAGCTTCAACTTCACGGAACATACGTCTTATCACATTACCCTTACCCTGCCTTTTCTCATACCTTACTATGGCACCGGCATTCCTGGCCTTTTCAACAGATGAATCTGTTGAATTGTTGTCATATACATATATTACAGACCCAGGGATATTTTTCTTAAATTCTTCTATAACCTTTTCAATTGTATTTTCTTCATTGTAACATGGAATTAATACAGCTATATTATCCATACGTAATCTCCTGTCCGACATTCTGCGCATTCTCGTTCTTCAGTGTACCTTTTTAAATAGACATGAGCTTCTAACATTGTATTTGTTGTAGACTTCTCCATAATTTCCCTCAGCTACACATTCGTAGTCGGAACTCATTTGAAGATATAAGAGCAATCCAGTTTGGTTATATGGTACATACAAATAATCGAAGTCATATAGCTCAAGAAAGTTTTCAAGTCCCTCTTTATCTGCAAAATTATCAATATAAGCATACTCCGTCACAACATCTTTTTTATGATTAACACCTTGCAAATAAGGCTCTGTTTTTGCCTGCATATACACCTTTCCAACACCATTCCATAAGAAATATGCACCGGAATTGAAGTCACTGTATACTTTTAAACCAGACATATCTGTTTCATTTTCCTGCAGGTACTTAACTGCGTATTTTGTATTGTCAAAAATTGTATGCTGCATATTCATGTAAAAATTGATCAGAAGTACAACAATAAACAAGAAAACAAGAGCTATCTTTAAAGAAACTCTCATTTTCATATTATTCATGCCTATGCATACACCTTCAATACATCCATCTTCGTTGATATTGTTTATCAAGTATACAAAAGGAAAAATTAAAAACTCAAAGTTACGTATTGCATACAAAGACATCAGAATAGTCCCAAGTAACATATAAAAAGTTGTTGATTTCAATTTTTCTCTCCTATATATAAACAGTGCAAATACACACAAAAGTACAATCAGTAGAAATTGCCCTGACATAATATCGACCTTTTGCAGCTCATCAATTTCTAAAAATTTGATATTACCTGATTTAAACAAGCATGTGATCATGCTTGTCCCATATGGGTTTACAAATAATGTTAATGCCATAAAGAAGAAAGGGACTATAAACGGCTTGATCTTCATATTGTCATCAACTATTTTTATATCCATTTTTAACAGCTTTTTAATCGGAACCAAATAAGGAAGAATGAACAAAAAATGAAATATCCAGTAAGTACCATGCACATTTATTTCACATAACGTGAGAAATGGAAGTATATACAAAACCACTTTCTTGCCAGTTTTCCTATATTTTTCTACAATTATCATCTGTGTTTCTAACAGAATTAAGCTCAAAATATGCGGTCTGCAGTTGATATACCCCATCACTATAAATACCATTACTTCCAAACACATAATGCATACTGCTTTGTTTTTATTATGAATTTTGAGTAATTTGTAAGACGTAAAGCAAAAAAGTATATATTGCAAATACGTAAATATAACTGTTCCAACCTTCCCTATTTGTGCAGACATATATATAAGTACACAATATAACCATTGCTGTATTACAGTATCATAACCATCTAATATAAACTGATCATTTTGATACTGTATAGATCTATGCTCAACGATCCATTTTCCAGAGACAGCCATATGGTAAAAATCGGTTTCAGTACGTAGCAATACATTTAATACTACAGAAATATTTACAAATACAAAAAATGCAAATACACACTTATTTTCTTTTATCCAATTAATCAACACTTACCTCCAATTACTATCTATGTAAAATTTTGTTATATAAAATATGAAAAATTCTATTTCAAGTCAAAAAAAACAGATCCGCTTACCTTAGTTGTAAGATAAGCGAACCTGTTTATTAGCAAGCAAACAATTTACTTGAACGGCAAATCATCCTCGATACCCTCCGGTATATTCATGAATCCGTTAGACGGAGCCGGGCCTGCTGCATTTGCTGGATTAGGTGCACCGCTAGGTGCTGACTGGCCACTAGCTGCCTTACTCTCAGCAAATTCCTGCTCTTCAACAACAACATCTGTTGTGTACACCTTGTTTCCGTCCTTATTCGTATAACTTCCGGTCTGGATCCTGCCGGATATAGCGATCTTGGTTCCCTGCCTCAGATACTTCTCTGCGAACTCAGCACTTTTGCCAAAAGCAACGCAGCTTATGAAATCAGCAGTCTGCTCACCGTCTCTTTTATATCGGCGATCAACTGCAAGAGTGTATCTTGCAATAGCCATCTGCTCCCCGCTCTGTGTCTGAGAATATCTAACCTCAGGATCTCTCGTAGGTCTTCCCATTAATATTACCTTGTTCATATTTCTATTCCTCCTTTTTATTTTTAATGAACTGTAATAAATATGAATATATTAAAAAAATAAAATAAATTGACCTTTATCTGTCTCAAAAAACGGAATTAAGTTCCGTTTTATAGTTCTAAATCATCATCAAGCTCATCGTATTCGGAAGAGTCATATAAACATTCAGGTGTATCTCCATTCATATATGCAATTACATCATTATAAAGCTGCTCATAATCCGTTCTCGGTACAGGTCCTTCCTCCATGTGTGTCCAGTCATCACTTTTTATATACGCATTTATATCATCCCTTATATGCATAAATCCAAGTGTTTTATCTGCTAAGTCTTCAGGATAGTCTCTGTATAATACCGGAGCAACAGTTTCATTTATCCATTCATTTGTGATCTTCATTCCCGTCTCGTTATTTATCTTATGTGCAAGCACATATATGCCATACTGTTCAATGTCTCCGATAAGAGATCTAACAGTTTTGCCATCCATTTCCTCTCCGTGAAAAATAAATACATCGCTATATTTATTTGAACAGTCGATCTCATCTCTGATAAACTTATCAAATACTATGTCCTGTTTTAAGTGCATCTCAATTCCTGTGAACATAGTCTCTGGCAGATGTTTATTTCTTGCATAGAATGCATTTATATCAGTATCCTCACCTATAGCACATGGCTTTATTTCGGCCAAATGTGCATACTCCTTTATATCTGCCTGTATAAACTCCTTTGTATATCCTTTTACATCCGTCGGAAAGGCCCAATATGATACATCTTTTCCATCACTACTTCTTTCAAAATGGCTGTATGGCCTTGGTCCGCTGTATGCTCTTACTGCATCCGGCAGCAGTACATACCCCAACCGTTCTGTAAATTCTTCGCTTTTATCGTTCCTGTAATACAGTGCGCTGCACATAGCATGTTGTATTGATAACATATTCTTTATTCCTTTCTTTTTGCTTTATAATCATGTTTCATGGAAAATATGGCAAAAATACGCAAAAAAAATACCACAGTTTATACACCTGTGATATTTTCTTCTTTATCTGTTCTTATACCGATATGATGCCAAGGCTTTCTCGACCGTCTTATACCCATATCCTTGTGCATCATCTAGCACAATACCTGTGCCAGTTTCCACAATACGTACCGCATCTCGGCCCACTTGCCACCATCTTTGAGAATACTAGATTTTCAATATTCCTTTACCTTATAGTCCGCCATACTTTATACCTTCATTCTCATTGTTTTCTTGTATTATAAAATATGTCTTGAAAAATATAAAGAAATACCTCCACAACTCACAAAAGCTGTGGTATCGCATCTACAATACTTCTTTCTCAAAAATAAGAAGGATTTTTCCATCTACATACTGCGTAGTAGTAACAAATCTCCACCCCTCAGAAATATATTCTTCGATCTTTTCTCCTTTTTCAGAATCTTCGCATTTAACACACATTTGTTTTGTATGTTTTATTCTGTCGTTAGGTTTTTCTTTTAATTCCACTAATACACGCTCTTTAACACGTCCAAGAAAAAAACCCAATAAATACACCAATACTGCTGCTATAATTACTATTATTATTTTCATAAAATAACCTTACCCTTTCTGCCAAACTTTTAGCAGTTCTCCCGCCGTAAAGTCTGTCTCAAGTCCATTTTCTTTCAGCATATGACTGACAAATTTTGCATCAAACTTATTTATCTCTCGGACTATGTACTATGCTGTATCTTTCTACCTTATAACCCTTTCCCATATATCTCTAGCAGGCATTCGGTAAAATGCCTGCTGTTACCTCTCTTTCTGTCAATTTGTCAGATTACCACGTATATAGCACCTGCATGGGTATTTTCCTGTAAATTCAAGATTGTTTTTATTCTTCCTGTGGAAATCCGTCATCGTATGCCTTATCATCACGAGGACTTTCAACCTGAACCTTAACTGTGTCGATACCTGTGAGATTGACATTCTTATTGACCTTTGCATCATATGTATTTGCACGCATGATCTCGGTTATATCTATGCCTGTTGTTTCTTTAACGGATTCTATCGTTTTTGCAAGAACCTGTGGTACATATGCACCCATGGATCCAACGCCAGACTCCCCGCCGTTTCCACTGCCATCTATGATTGTAACCTTGTCGATAGTGGAAAGCGGTTCTGCAATGGCCTTTGCCATCTCCGGAAGCGCATTGACTATCATTTCAACCATTGCAGCCTGCCCGTACTTCTTCATTGCATCAGCTTTCTTTTCAAGAGCCTCTGCCTCTGCAATACCTTTTGCCTCAATAGCCTTTGCCTCTGCCTCACCTACAGCACGGATACCTTCAGCTTCCTGTTTCTTTGCAAAAAGTTCTGCTTCCGCCTGAGCTTTCCTTGCTTCAGCCTCCTGCTGTTTTTCAAACTTCTCGGCCTCGGCATTTCGCTGTCTCTGATAAAGCTGTGCATCAGCTTCCTGCTGCTTAGCAAATTTATCAGCTTCAGCTTTCTTGCGAATCTCAGCATTCAATGACTGCTCTTTTACATCAGCCTCCCTCTTCTTCAGATCGACCTCTTTTTCCTGTCTTGCAATATCAGCCTCCGTCTTAGTGATCTCAATAGTCTTTCTCTGAGCCTCTTTCTGAATTTCATATGCGGCATCTGCCTCAGCCTTCTTTGTATCCTCTATAGTCTTAAGCTCTGACTTCTTAATAGAAAGTTCATTCTGCTTAATCGAGATCTCTGTCTGAGCAAGAACCTGTGCATCATTAGACTCCTTTGCAGCCTGAGCCTGGGCTATAGCCACATCCCTGTCGGCATTCGCCTTTGCAATACTTGCGTTCTTCTGGATTGCAGCCATATTGTCCTGTCCAAGAGCAATGATAAGGTCGTTCTGATCCTCTACATGCTGTATGTTACATGAAATAATCTCAATACCAAGTCTGTTCATATCGACCTGGGCTTTTTCCTGTACCTGATCGCCAAATGATTTTCTGTCATTACACAGATCTTTAAGACTTATGGTTCCTATAATCTCTCGCATATTACCCTGTAGTGAATCCACAAGAGCCTCCATGATCTGCTCTTCTCTCATGTTAAGGAAGTTCTTCATTGCAAGCTGTATCCCGTCCTCATCTGTCCGGATCTTGACCTTGGCAACAGCATCAATATTTACACCTATGAAATCAAGTGTTGGAACATAATCCCCAGTCTTTATATCAATGCTTATCTGCTTTATAAGCAGCTCATCCTTTCTCTCAAAAAACGGTATTTTGAGTCCGGCTCGGCCTATAAGTATCTTTGGTTTCTTTCTAAAACCAGATATAATGTAAGCCTTATTTGGCGGAGCCTTTACGTAGCTCACACAAAACACAAGTAATACAAAAAAAATAACAGCCACTCCAATAATAAGTTTAATATTCATGTTTTTCCTCTCCTTTGCAAACAGATAATTCGGTTAATCCCCGCCCGTTTATGGGGCGAGGAGTTGTTTTTTATCCAAGATATGCGGCAAGTGCCTTTTCTATTATGTCTTCAATCTCTTTCTTCTTCTTTCCCGCAAAATACTTTGAAAATGTACTGCTTGATACAGAAATCTTCTGATTTGTTACTATCTTTTCAGGGTGAATCATTATATTTCTGCATGCAGTAAGATCAAAATCGCCGGACTCAAAGAGCGTCCTTATCTTCCTTGACATGTTTTCATTTACCTTTACTCCACTCTCTTTCATAACAGAGTAAACGTCACACTGAGCATTATCGTCAATGTATGATAAATTTACAGCAGAAAGAAGTGGCAGCTTTCCATTATCCACGGCTGTTTTCATATCGCAGGTCAGATAATTAACCCTTAAAAGTCTTGCCATTGTAGCGCCTGACAAGCCATATTCCCCTGCAATATCATCTCTGTTTGAGCTGTCGTCTGCAGGTTCCTCGATTTCCTCACCATTTAACTTTTTAAGCTCCCTGATAATATCATTTCTCTTTCCCTGAGACTTTATGTTGTCATATCGTTCCTTAAGGACTACGGCTTTCTCAGACGTGGACAGATCGCCAAATGATCTCTGCATCAGATTTGTCTCTATAACATAGACGTATGCCTCTTCATCCGTGAGCTTATCCTTTACGATACATGGGACCTTAGAAAGGCCTGCCAGCCTTGCTGCATTTGTTCTGTTATGTCCGGCAAGGATCTCGTAATCTTTCTTCATCTTTCTCACGATAACAGGAGTCATAACTCCATACGTTTTGATACTTTCAACCATATCATTCAGTCTCTCGCCCTCATACAGTTTGAATGGATGGTCATGGAATGGCTTTAAGAGATCTATATCAATCTCTTCCACAGAGCCAATCTCATTGTCTTCTGTGTAGAAGTCGATGGCATCACCGAGGATATTCTTGCCCTTTGGTTCAAACTTTCCCATAATCTACTCACCCTCCTTTTCAAGTTCAAGAAGCTCTTTCGCAAAGTCCATGTATGCGACTCCTGCAGTTGACTTGGCATCGTACTCTTCTATCGACTGACCATTGTATATGGCTTCTCCTACCTTTGTTGTCGTTGGAATTTTTGTGTCGAATATCGGTATGTTTATACCGTCACATGCCTCTTCCACGTCTCTTACAACTGCCTTGTAAAGATTTGTACGTGAATCGCACATAGTTATCAAAATACCCTTAATTGCGAGCTTTGGATTAACTCTTTTCTTGATCTTCTTGATTGTCTTTAAGAGATCCTTAAGCCCCATCATGGCCAGCATCTGCGGATTTACAGTGATGATCACCTCATCGGCAGCAGTTAATGCGTTGATCGTAAGTATTCCAAGGGAAGGACATGTGTCGATCAGGATATAGTCATAATCCCCACTTATCCTCTCAAGAATCTCGCTTAATGTTTTCTCTGCGAAAATAGTTGACTGCTGCATCTTTGCTTCAACCGCTGACAGACTAATAGACGATGGGATGAAATCAACGCCGTTATGATTCATTATGTAATCTTCTCTTTCTGGAAAATCTTCATCTTCAATTTCGCAAAGAAGCAGATCTGCTATGGAATATTCGATCTTCCTTGGATCTGTAATGCCATAGCATAATGTAAGGTTTGCCTGGGAATCGAAATCAACCGTAAGCACTCTCTTTCCAGCCTTACTGAGCGCATATGCAAGATTAAGAGTTGTTGTCGTCTTGCCAACTCCGCCCTTCTGATTTGATATTGTTATTATCTTTGCCATAATATTTTTTCTCCTTTCGGCTTGTTTGTGTGTTTGTTATGAATAAAGCATACCAAACACAATAAAAATGAAATTTTTTCCAATAGGATCGCTTTTTTGAAATTTTGCGCAAAAAAAATGACATTGCATACAAATACAATGTCATTCTTCTTATGTTATTAAAATTTGTAATTGATCCCGCTTTGTCTAAGTATCGCGTTAGCCGTCTGCCTTGATTTTATCTTTCCATCTACAGTTACATTTCTATTTGACAAAGGACTATACCAGATATCATGATCTCCCTTACCATGACGGACAAAATAACAGCCATTATTCTGCAAGACCTGCCTAACTTTTTTTTCGTATTCCGCCATTATGCACACACGATCTGTCTGTCCTTTGTGCAAACCCAGATGTCCTTGTTAGTGAATCCATTTAATTCAATCAGTTCCGGAACGACAGTCTTTATCCGCTCTAGCAAAGCATCATAGGATCCGGATTCTAATGCTAATCCTATTTCATCGCATTCCGCAACCCAAACATCCGCATTTTCATCATAACTAACAAATACCTTCATATACATACCTCCGTACATACAGATTCTCCTTTCTCTACTATTCCAAATAGAGAAAGCCATTCGGATTTCTCTTTTATCTCCAATTAGAGAAATCCTTCTTGGTAAGGATATTATAACATACTTAATCATTCAATAGAATAATTGTCAACATAACTAATTATGCCAATTTCTTCTTTTTTTGAGGTAACGCATACGTGCTTTCAGGGTTAGCGAGTATCCCAATTTCTATGAGTTTTTTAAATATCGCTTCAAGAACCGGCACGCATATACTATTACCGGCCAGTTTCTTGATCTGGTCCGTTGTGATGCCTGCTGCCACCATCTTCTTGTAATCAACGTCTCTAAATCCCATTAGCCTCATGTACTCTTTCGCTGAAAGCTTTCTGAACTGTCCATTGTAAAATACTGCCTGCTGCGCACTACAGGTGATTGTAGATGCATATGGCGCAACTCTGCCTCTCCTGTTTTTAGATCCAGGAATCGCCAGGTCGATTCTGTCCCATTCATTGATCTCTTTGTAGCCCTTCTTCGTTCCCTCTTTTACAGCCCATGTGCCATCATCAAGCTGAAAAAGAATAGATTTCTCTTTTTCGCTCAGTGTAACATCTGGGTCTGAAAATCTGATAGATTTGTCGATGAAGTCTTTAAGAGACCACCTCATACCGGTCTTTTCCGGGAATTCAAATTTGTCGGCATTTGATTCTGTATTCAGTATAGAAACTGTAAAAAGTCTCTGCCTTTTCTGAGGGATTCCATAATCCGATGCTGTAAGGATCGCATACTTCGATACATAGCCAAATTCAGACATAACATCAATGTAATAATCGAGAATGTCCTTAAATGACCATAGCAGTTTCGGAACATTCTCCCAGATCACTACCTTAGGCATTCTTGAAAGTTCCGGATTACCTGTAGCAGGGGCTGGATCCAGTATCTGCAGCACACGTTCAAAGAGTATTGATCTTCCTGTGTTTAGATCGTTCATTCCTTCATTAGAAAAATCCTGACATGGGCTGCCATGGACTACAACATCGGGGGACATATTCCATATACGAATATCCTGTGGCTCAGGACCGCACTTAAACATCTCATTGTAAGCCATGACCGCATAAGGCAATACCTCTACATAGTCTATACTCTTGAGATTATATCCGCATAGTTCAAGAGCACGCCTTGGTGCACCTATCCCGCCGAATAACTCAAGTAATTTAAGCGGATGCGCCTGATCACATGGATCGCTGAGCCCTTTTTCAGACATCTGTGAAAAATCCTTACCCCTGAAATCTAATTTTATATCTCCTTCTTCTCTTCTTCTTGCCATTTTACTTTCCTCCTATTTTTTATTTTAGAGTAAATATGAGGAAACGAAAGCAATAAAATAAGGCACTTATATATAATGATATATATAAATGCCCTATTTCTATCATTTTCCTTTGTAAAAATCAATCGTTTCTTTTTTTTCTTTAAGATAGCTTTCCATATCGGTAAACGGAGTGAAATTAATATCTCCTTCGCAATATGTAAATACAGCCATCTGCTCATCTGAAAATGCATATGCTGAATAGCTATCAACAACAGTTAGGTCAAAACCACATTTATCCGCAAATGAATATGATAGATTAGCCCACCAGTGCCCACTAAGCATATAATCTCCATTCCTATTTACTGTTTCTTCCATAAAATTGTTATTGACAACCTTCTGCGTGATCTCTCGTAAATGATATTTCGAAAGGTCAAGATCTAGTATGTCATATCTCGCCTCAATATCCCTCCGGTTACACTCTGAAAGCATCTTGAAATAATCATTTCTGTTTATTTTTTTCTTTTCCATCACTTGTCTCCTTTGATTTATTTACAAGAAATATCAAATTTTACTATTACAAAAATCATTGCATAAAAAAATCACTAGCACTTAGCCAGTGATTTTCTTTTTCATAAACTTTTCGTAAATAGTCATTAAGCTTAAACAACATAACTGGCTACAAACGCCATAGCCGATTCAAGTCTCTTCTTATCTTCATTCAGCTTGCGGTATTCCCTTTTTAAATCAGGGAGTGCCATGTTGCATTCGATCTCAAATCCTGCATGACAGAAACCGATTTCATCTGATATGAAATCAGATATAGCATCTGTGTCCGTATCAAATGTGATCATATTATCAGGAATCTCAACTTCAGATGGCAAGCCCATCAGCTCTGCAGCAATAGACTTATCCTTTGTAATTGCATCACATATATACTCCTTACGTTCCTTGTCTGTCATATTACCGTAAATTGAACGAGAAATTCCAAGTATTTCTGCATCCTGATCACAACTGATTTCGTCAATATAACCACTGTCAATACAATCCATGACATCATCGACATCTACATCCCACTTAATATTTGTAGCCTTAAAAACAGGAAATTCTATCATAGTCTATTCCTCCCTAATTATTTAAAATGAACCATTTCCATACAACAGGCATATCTGATTTTAAGACCAGATAGGTAATAAGACTAGATAAAATCAATCCAACTACTATGAGTAATCTTATCAAAAATTTCTTCATATTATTTTTCTCCTTTTTAATTGTAACAGCAACCAAAGTTCTGCTCTGAACCTTCTGCAAGTTTATTGTGGTATAAATCAGATGTAACATATGTCCATCCTCCAAAGCCGTGCCCTATCTTCTCATGGATATTCATATCATCACCAAGATAACAGTCATAACCACCATAATTAGTATGCATATGTGTCCATAGTGAAATTATTATCCCATCCTTTTCAACAAACGAAATCTGTACATCTCTGTTGTAACCAGTTGTGAATGATACAAAATGCACGTCACCCTTTATCCTTTCACTCTCGGCATATGCATAGTTGTAATTATCATCAAGTGACACATTCTGAGTTTTCAACAAACCCTTCAGATAATCATAAGCATCCTGTGGTTCCATTTCTTTTATCTTCTTCAATTCTTCGTCCTCCTTTAATTTTTTATATTGAAAATATGCGTAATATTTTCAACAAAAAAATACGCACACCAATTAAGGTATGTGTACTTTCTTTGTTGTGTATTTGTGAATACTTACCATCTGAGTTTTTTGTTATCAGATATTCCCTGGTTACTGATGGACTTAAGCCTGTCATTGACCATATACCATGACTCAACCAGCTTTTTAACATCCTCATCTGAATAATCTTCGTAATGTCTAAAACGTATTGCATTATCAATTTTAGACCGTATAGTCAAAATATACTCTGAGCTGGTTTTAGATATATCATATCCCATAACCTTTTTAAGGAATATATGATCCATCAATATATACATGCTATACTCGTCTGTTGCCCCGATAACATCATCATATGAAAAGTCAGGATCATCTAGCATCTCAAGATATAGCTCTTTCTGAACCCCAAAAGAACCTAATCTTTTTGCTTTTTTATACGACTTTGCAGCCTCAAGCACGACTTCTTTATTGTTTCGAGCTATTTTACTTTCATCAAGTATAGTATAATTCAAAAAAGCAGCCTTCTTCAAAAAAGAAACATCCTCCTTCAGATCTTCCGGCAGTGAGTCAAAATTGATCTCATTATGCATAAGAGATAGCATAGCTTCAAGCTTTCTTCCTGTATCATTTCCATACGATCTCGCAGTTTCTATATACCAATCGTAAATACTATCTGGGATATACGAATACGGCTGAGGTTGACTTCGTATTACCTCTTCAAATAAGTCTGGATCATTTTTCAATCTGAGACGCGCCTCATCAGCTATGGGTTTATTGCGGTCTACTATCAATTCAACAAATAACTTTGCCGGGGTGTTTGTATTTTTTTCAATGTTCATCCTAGTCTCCTCAGAAGAGCGTTTGATCAGTTTTTCAAGTACATTTGACGATGTATGCGGATTCCCCGCTACCGCTGCTTCTGCCTTAGCGTTTCCTGCAACGACAATTTTGTTCTGCACATCTTCGGAGAGAATATAATCCCGGGCAATAGAAACAAGTGCTCCACATCCTATCTCATCTGAAAAATAGAGGGCTATTTGTGCTTTGTCATTTATCGGTGTAGATGGATTGTCGAATAGTGCTCTAACAAGTCTCGTATCTGGATAAGTGAACATTGCTGTAGCAAGATCTGATAAGACTTCAGGTAAGGTGTCTTCACGCATTGCAAGAGCAACCTTCTCATCGTAATCTTTCATAATTTCTTCATATGTTTTCATATGGGTATCCTCCTTATATTTTACTTTTGATAAAATATGCAAAATATATATGTACAAAAAAACACGGTTGTATCTCAAACCGTGTTTATTCTCTTTTGATACTCAAAGTCGTTACCCGTCGATAGTCTGTAGATAATTATATCATTTAATCTTATACTTAACAATTAAGTTCTAATAATAAACATCAACATCATTTACGAGATTAGGGTTATCATCAGCTCCTGCAGGAAGATATGTCTCTCCATTTTTATAGTGATGTGCATGTTCAAGAATATCCTTGATCTTCTCATCATCTTCGTTTTTTATTGCATCTGATAACTCCGCGTATTGCTTTTCAGACATCTCATATGTCATACCGACCCTTGCCCATATTTTTTTCATTATTCTGCATCTCCTTTTTATTATTTATCATAAACATGACAAATGAAACATAAAAAAATCTACACACCATTTCTGATGTGTAGATCTTAATAAAGGCAAAACTTTTTACTTTTCAAAGATTATAAGTTGGAAATGATCTGCACCTGGTATACATGATACAAATCTTGATCCATTTGCAATTTCTTCTTCAACAACCTCTGCAACATGTATTTTTGAGGTTCTCACTGTATACTGCTGTGGTTTTTTTGAAAGACGTTCGTTAAGCGCCTCTATCTGCTCAATAAGAGCCGGCATAGTATATCCCGTGAATCTCTGTCCCGCAATTGTATCAAAATAATCCATATTACTGTTCCTCCTGATCTGCATACTTTTCAAACATATCACTTAATGATTTACCAAATACGTACTCATATAAATCGCATAGTTCTTTGGTGTTCTCATAGAGATAATTATATCTTACTCCATTACAAAATTCTTTCTTACTTGTGTGTAAAAAATCAGTTTCGATGTAAAAAGCCATTGTGTTATACAGCAACCATTTATCTTTATACGTGAAATCATGATTCCAGGAAACATTATTTGAAACAATTACAAATTCCGATATTCCAGTACTTCTTACCCTTGAAAAATAGCCATCTACTGAATCACCGGCTACCGTTACAAGAAACGCATCAAACGCTGCGCTCTCTCGGCTTTCCAAGAATTCGCCCGAATAACTGAAAAGCAAATCCCTAAGCAGATCATGGAAGTTTCCATTTCTGCTCATCTTTTTCAGTTTCTTATACATTTTTCTTCCGGCTTTTTTCACCGCCTTCTCAAATCCAATATTTTCAAACGAAAAGGCGTCATTTCTCCTATCTGCTGCAATAGCCATTGCAACTTCTTTATTCTTTTTTGACATATCATATACTCTCCTTTTTTATTTTTATATCTCAAATATGTTCTATCTCATCATAAAAAAAATACCGGCATCTATATTTGTAGATACCGGTATCTTTCTTTATCTTGAGGTAACAAAGCAATTTTTATGCAATGCCCTCTCTTTTTACAACTTCTCTATCCTTAATATGGTAAGCATGATCAGAAAGAACCAAATCAGGGTCTACGGCATCTGACATATTAGAATCTCTAACCATTCCATCATAATCCCCATCAGGATCATATGCCACAGCTAACCATTCATGAATAGAATTTGGAAGAAGTACATACTCACTTCCAAATTTCTTTTCTAAGTATTCTGTTACATGATCATCAACAATACAAGCAGCTCCGTTAATACCGGACTTGTTCGTTATAATGACCATGTCATCCATGCCTGGGAAATCAGCACCTAATTTCTCGGCCATTGTTAGAATCTCTGTTTCCTTGACAGTATTTTCCAATGCAACGGAATACAAGGTATCAGGATCTATTCCCCAAAATGCCAGATACTCATTCCTGACCTTAACAGACACAAGGCTATCTGGGTCTTCGCAAAGCTTTATCCTTAAGAAAAGTTCAAGATCTCCGAAAAGATTCCACTTAAAAACCCCTTCAGTAGATCCATGCTGAAGACATAAGATTATATGATCTTTCACATAATCCCAGTCAGAAATCATCTCAAGAAATGGAGTTTTACTCTTTTCCTCTATACTAGGAAGTGCTGATACAATCTTATTAACAACTTCCTGCATAGGGAAATGTTTCATATCATCCGCATAAAATATAGGACATACAGATCCATCTCCTATTTTTACAACAATGCCATGCTTTCTAACACCATTCTTGACAGTGTCAATCTCTCTAGCTTCAAATCCTCTTCTTTTGAGCTCATCTATAAGCTCGTTCATTGTAAATTCCATATTATGTTTTCTCCTTTTTTTATTTTTTTTGATAATAAAAATATGGTGATTAATATCAAAATAAAAAGAGGAAATAAAAGGAAATAAATTCCGTTTTTGCAAACATTGATTCTGGATTCAACACAAAAAATGCCCTGGTAAATCATACCAAGGCACATTTCTATTTTGTCTTTTTTTCTATTATCGTTACAGTTCCTTCGAAAACGCCATACTCAGAGCTTTCCCGAAAAGTATGTGTTTCTGCCACATCATCATCTGTCATCGGCCTGGTTAAATACCAGAGAGAGTTATCTTTCCATGTGATCTCTTCCAGTTTTGTATTCGGTTCAAGTTCTATTGTTGTTGAACCTCCCATATCTTTTGTCATACCCTGCTGAGTACAACCTACCACAAGAACTGCAATAGCTATACAAACTATTAATCCTAAAATAAAATCTTTCATTTGTTTTTTCTCCTTTTTTAATTTTTCAATTAAAATATGAAGAAAAAACATAAAAGAAATATATTTGATGTTCGCATTTCTATATGGCTTCACATTTTTTCATAAAAAGAAACGCCCCGGACATGCCGGGACGCCTCAATATATTATGAAAGGTTATGAAACTAGCTTATCTGATCTTCTTTTTGAAGAAGAATATACCTGCTCCGCCACCTATCAGCATAATTGCAAGCAATACTATCAGCATTGCACTTACACCTGTAGGAACTCTTGATGGAGGAGTGTCTGTATCACTAAATGATACGGTCTGGGCTTTGTCATTTATATCCTTATGCTCTCCGATGAGAGTCTTGCCGTAGTAAAGCTCCTCAAATACTACAAGTTCATCATACTTTGTAGTATCTATCGTAAACTTAACTTCAGCCGTGCCATCAGACTTCTTTGCTGTGAACTTAGCCTCAGCTGTAACGCCTGTAGACTTACCGGTCTTCTTGTCCATAAGAACACCCTTCAGAGTATATGACTTACCCTTTTCAAGGTTATTATAGCTTACGGTATCAACTATTACTGTATTTGAACTCTTTTTTGCTTTCTTCTTTCCATCCACAGTAGCCTTAGTTGAAACACCCGGTACTGTAACAGTCTGATCTGAGCTGTTTATATCTTCATGCTTTGCAATAACCTTATTGTCAAGCTTCAGATACTCATAAGCAACGAGACTCTTTCCGGAAAGATCCTTAGTGCTTATAACAAAGTTCATGTCAACCGTGCCATCAGCCTTCTTAGGAACAAATGTAATTGTAACAGTGTTACTATCTGTCTTGCTATTCTTGTCGCCAGATATCAGCTTTATAGCCTTCTTTGTACCCTTATCCATAAGTTTTCCGGTGAGTGAATACTTCTTGCCTGGCTCAAGGCCTGTATATGTAACGGTATCAGTTACCGTCACCTTTTCTCCATAAGCCACTGACTTGCCCTTTGTGGACTTATCATAAGCCTTGGTTTTGATGCTAACCACAGTTACGGTCTGATCCGCACTGTTTATATCTTCATGCTTAGCTATCTGTTTACCATTAGCGTAAAGCTTTTCGTAAACTACTATGCTCTTGCCTGCAAGACCTGTTGTGTCGATCTCAAATTTAACCGTTACACTGCCCTTAGCTGCAGCCGGAGTAAACTTGATCTCGCTTACATATTCATTAGATTTTCCTGTCACCTTATTTGCAATACTCTTTATAGCAGATGTATTGTTTCCGTTTGTTACAGCTTTCTGTGTCTTTTTATCCATAAGCTTTCCAGAAAGTACATATTCACATCCCGGTATAAGGCCATCATATTCAATTGTATCTACGATGACTGTTTTGCCATTTATTGCAACATGCTGCTTAGTATTTTCGTCAAGTGCCGTTGTACTAATTCCTACTACATGGATTGACTGGTCTGAATCATTTATATCTCGATGCGACGCAACGTGCTTATCTTCGTGATATATGTCTTCAAAGACAACGATAGTCTTGCCACAGAGCAGCTTAGCATCAAATGTAAATTCCAGATCAGTGTAGCCGTCACTCTTATCTGCAGTAAACTTCTTTGAAGCTGTTACTGTATTTCCGGCTGTTTCACCCTTCTTTGGATCAATTAGCAACGGCTTATTTGCTTCCTTATCCATGAGTGTTCCCTTGACCTCATATTCCTTACCTATGATAAGACCTGTATAGCTTACACGGTCAACGATGGTTGTCTTTTCACCGCTTGCATAGTGAGTTCCATCTTTTTTATTTGTAGCATTTGTCTTTATCTTAGGTACGGTCACAGTCTGCGTATCGCTATTAAGATCTTTGTGTTCTGCAACTAAATATCCATTTGCATACACAGACTCAAAAGCAACTGTAGCACCTGCATATTCACGTCCATCGAAAACAAATGTCATCTCGACCTTACCGTTTGCAGATGTCGGTGTGAACTTCTTGATCACATATGTTCCTCCGGCAGTGCTTTCTACTGACTTAGAAGAGCCTGTATTATCAGCATTTGCATCATTCTTTGCATCATCAGATGTGTCCGCATTTTCGCTTGCACCTGGCTTTGTCTTTCCATTCAGCTTATCTGAAACCGCAATCTCAGTCTCCATTGGATGTTCAAGTGCTGTTTCATCAAAACTTGTTCCGTTTGTAAGCTTTATCGGCTCCTTTGTACTCTTGTTTATAAGCTGTCCGACAAATGTATACTCATATCCAGGAACAAGATTATCATATGCAATCTCATCATTTATGGTAATGTCTTCATCTGCATTTGCAATGTGAAGTCCTGTTTTAGCATCTGTCGCCGTGGTGCCGATCTTAGGAAGATAAATAGTTTCTTTCTCATCATCAATTTTCTCATGACTCTTAACCAAAACATCTTTATCCTTTACAACATAGAGCTTTTCAAATGCAACAAGTGTCTTTCCTGAAAGATCGCTTGCATCGAACTTGAATGTAACATCTACTGTTCCATAGCTGTTATCAGGAGTAAACTCTGCTTCTGCTGTTACTTCCTTTCCATCGACTGTGACAGCCTTTGCTGTATCCTTGTCTATAAGTGTACCAACAACCTTATACGGTATATTCGGCAGTACATTGTAGTATGCAACAGTATCTACTATTTCTGCCTTTCCTGCCTTTGCAACGTTTATCTTTGTATCATTTGAGAATGCAGTTGTGTGAAGCTCCGGGAAGTATACTGTCTGATCCTCATTGTCAAGGGAGATCTCACTTGCTACCAAGATCAAAGATCCATCGGCTTTCTTTAAATAAGCATCCTCAAAAACAACAACGTTCTTTCCTTCAAGCTCCGTATAACCCTCAAAAGTAAAGGTTACATCAGTAGTTCCATCTTTCTCCTTAGGAGTTACTTCATTTTCTGATACAACATCGTTTCCGTCCTTATCCTTAAGTGTTTCTCCTGTTGCAATATCAACAAGACGTCCCTTAAATACATAGGTAAGTTCAGGAATGAAGTTTTCATATGAAATAATATCTGTAATTGATACTGTTCCATCTGGGTTTATAAGTTTCAGACCGCTTTCACTGTCCTTTGCAACAGTGCTTATCTTTGCTGTGTATATAGTCTGTTCCTCATCATCAATATCACGATGATCCGCTATAATCTCACCATTCAGATAAAGGTCCTCGTACACAACCAGACTCTTTCCGATTATTGCACTTGCATCAAATGTAAATGTAACATCAACAGTTCCCATTGTATTTTCTGCAGTGAAGCTCGCTGAACCTGTTATTTCCTTGCCGTCTATGAGTAAAGGCTCATTTGTATTCTTATCCATGAGTGTTCCCTTAACATCATAAGCAAATCCAGGCTGCAGACCGCTATACTTAACGGTATCAATTACTTCGGCTATGCCATCTGCAATTATCATGTGAGTTCCGGTCGCCTTATCAAGTGCCGTTGTCTTTATGCCCGGTATATAAACCGTCTGATCCTCATCAGCAATATCTTTGTGTGCTGCTATCGTTTCTCTATTCTTCTTTACTTCTACATAAGAAACAAGAGTTTTTCCGGAGAGTGTCTTTCCATTAAACTTATATGAAAGTTTGAATGTTCCCTCTGAAGCCTTTGGTTTAAAGATGAGCTCTCCGTTCTTATTATATTTAAGCTCGTCAGTCTCTTCGTAAATTTCTGCCTTGATGCTCTCGTCATCATCATCTGCTGCCTCAGTCACATTCTCGCCATCCATAAGCACACCTTCGATCACGTATGTCTTATCAGGCTCAAACCCTTCGTAAGATATTGTATCTACAAGACTCAGGTCTTCGTCAGCCTTGATCATATGCTGCTCTGATCCTTCAGGAAGAAGCAATGAATCAATTGTCGGAAAATGAATCTGCTGATCCATCTCTTTTATATTCGCTTCTTTCATTACAGGGCTTTCAAGACCACTGTCAAGGTCGTACAAATACTCAAATACTACAATACTTCCGCCATTCTTGTAATCCGATGCATCATACTCGATGTTCATATCAAGACTACCTGTTGTGAGCTTTGCAGTAAATTCCTTTTCTACACGGACATCCTTACCCCAGTTGTCCTGAAGTATCTCACCAGTAACTGCATCGTGGAGCTCGGCTACCATCTTATACTTTGTTCCCGGAACCAGTCCTTCATATGAAACCTTGTCTATAATAACAAGATCTGAGTAAGCATAGCTGTAGTGGCTCTGCTCTTTCTGTGTAAGTGCTACTGTTTCAAGACCCTTTACAGTGTTGTATATAGTACCAAAGTTGATCGTGCTGTGCATCTTATGTTCCTTGAAACTCTCTGGATCTGTCACAGCATCAGTTTCACATGCATCTGTATCTACGATGATAGTATCTGAAACCATGTCATAGTTCTTATTATTAGGACATCTGAGCTCTTCAATTGTGTATGTGCCAAATGGAAGTGCTCCGGTCTGTGAAAGCACCTTATCAAGATTTCCCTGTCTATTAAGGTTATCACTTACCTTTGTATTAAGGCCAAACCATGTTCCAACACCCTTTGCAAGTCCGGCAGTCAGGTCTTTATACTGTGCATCAAGTTCTGCGATCTTATCTTCATCCTCATCATCGTATGCCTTAGCATATTCCATGAGATAATCGTAAAGTTCATCACCGGCATTCGTCTTGTATGTGTGATCTACATAATCAGCACATGTGTTGAAATCGCCGTTCTGGTCCGTGAAAATAATATGGCTTTCAATTACATTTCCATCTTCGTCATATGACTTCATAAGGAATGGTATAAATGCCATCTTCTTTTTGTCGATTCCGCTCTTCTTCTCAAAGAACAGGTCGCCTCTCATTACATAGTTATAAATGATAAGTCTTGCATCTGTGACTTCTTTCTTTTCCCCGGCAAGTTCTTTCTCTGTAATCCTCTTTCCATTCTCATCGAAAGCATTAACAGGAGCGTAATGAGTAAATGACTCTACCTTATTGCCATCCTTGTCATAAAACCATCCGTCACTTACGATCTTACCATCTTCTCTTACGTTGAAGAATACTGAAGTATTAGGATTGATATCACTTAAATGCAGATATCCGTATGGCGGATATGTCTCATGTATCTCATAAGTACCATATGGCAGCAGCCTGTTACTTGATGTATACCTTCCTGTCTTCGCATCTGTCTTGAATGTGAATACAACTGCGCCTGGCTCGTAATACTCATCGTCTGAAAGCACGCCATCCTCGTTACTGTCTACCCATACATAAGACTCACTTCTGTTTATTACCTCAAACGAACCGGCAAGGTTTGCGGTTCCCTGTGGTACACTCATAAGTGTTTCCTCATCATACTTGTAAACTTCAAAGCCACCTCTGATTACAGACTCATAAAGTCCCCTGTCTGTAGACTTTGCATCGTAATTTACATCAACAGTTTCGTTTTCTTCCCTGATCCTTACTATCTTTGCTATACAGCCTCCATCACTTGATGTGTTTCTATAACCCTTTGATGGAGTCTTTTCTAAGATGAGGTATGTTCCATATGGAAGTGCTCCCTTATCTGTAGATGCATTGCCGTTTCCGTCTGTGGTAAGTGTATAGCATATATTTGCTGCAAGACCGCTTCTAATGCTTTCTGCAGTCTTATCGGTAAATACTGCATCAAATGTCTGCTCACAAACTCCATTTGTATATTCAAGGCTTTCAGTATCAATACCTGTAAGCTTAGCGAATGCGGTCTTACCACTCTCATATCTTTCAAGGGTTGTATTTCCGTTTGTACCCTTAGTGTACACATATGAATCTGAAATGTTGTAAATGTTATATACAGCATTAGCAAATGATGCATCACCCTGGGCGTACTTTGAATCGTAATCGCCCTTGAACATGCTGTTTGTACCAGTCTTATGCTCTTTCCTGTCAGCATCATTCTTCTTTATAGAAACCTGTCCTCGCATAATAGGCTCGGCAAATACGTCTGTTTTTTTCTCTATCCACTTGATCTCATGTGTATGTCCATCAAATACAGTGTTAGGGTACTTATCTGTAACGATCTGTTTTAATGCAGTGAGTGCCTTATCTGATGTTCCATAAAGCAGATATGCACCATCATCCTTTACTTCGTATGAATGACTTACTATACCGCCTCGATCGGTACTGTTAAGGTATCCGACAGAAGGTGTTTTCTCGACTAATTTATAAGTTCCTGCAGGAAGGAATGTTGTATTTGTTGCTGCATACTCAAGGCCAGTCTCATCGTCAAGCACTGTCTTAAGTACTGTACATACACCATTCTTCTCTATCTTTGTGTCACCCTTATGGTCGTTATCGGTATCTACCATGATAGCGCCGTTGTTCATATTGATGACTTCGTATTCTGCACCGATAAGCTTTCCATCGCCCTGTGGTGTAGGAAGTGTCTCGCTATATGCTGCATCCGCATGCTCATCAGAGTCATACTTTATTATAGCAACGCCATGCCTGTTTACCTTATTTGCAAATACATTGTCATTGCCAAGCGCTGTAAATGTCACATTACGCTTTACATCCATTTTTGAACCATCTGCAAAGTGCGAACTGATACTCGTCATATATGGACCGTACTTTGTCTTGAGATCTCCGGTAAGTTCATCCTCATCCGCATCAAGCACAAACATCTGGTACTCAAGGTCATTCTTTATTGAAAAGCTTATGCCCTCCTTGCTGTACTTGTCAGGGATGATATATGTGTCATTGCTTCCCTGTCTCTCATAAAGTACATAATCACCATAAGGAAGGAATGCAGGTGATGTTGAAAACTCTGTATTGCCATTTTCAAGTGTAGCTATCTTGTACTCATCTCCGGCAGTCAGTTTGTAATCATCATCAGTTATTACACCATCTTCGTTTGTGTCAAGCCATACGTCATGGTCATTTACATTCTTTATCCAGAACTCGATACCGTCAAATGAACTTCCCGCCATGGCTTCCTTAAGAAGTGTGTCATAATCGTACTTATATCCTGTGACACCGCCTCTTATCATTGAGTTTGCAAGAGGTGTCTTTGTAAGGTCAATGATGTCCTTATCGTTTATATTCTCCCACTTATCCGGGAATGTGATATCGAATCTGTCATACTCGCTGTCTGCAAGCATTCCTATAGGTGGAACTGTCTCTACTATTTCATATGTTCCGGTCTGAAGGATTGCAGCACACTCATAGAGTCCATTCTTATCAGTAAGCCATGTATTGTTTCCTGTTTCAGGATCCTTTACATTCGCTCCCTTTGCTACTCTTTCTGAAGCTCCGTCATACTCTCCGTTGCCGTTATAATCAATCCATGCATATGAATCATCATTATCTCCTTCACGGCCAACATAGATGACTTCAAAACCTGTTGTATAATCTGTCATACCACCCTCTAAGGTGTTATCATCAGTATCAACGTTTGTCTTGTTTATCTTAAAGCCCATGAGCTTCGCTGCATCTACAACGGTCATCTTCTCATTATCAAGAATAAGACTACCAATCTTTGCTGTTGCATGTCCGTCAGATCCTGAAGTGATATTGAAATCGCAAACCTTACCACTGAATTTAATCTTTGTGTCATCACTTGATGTGATATACCATCCGGATGTTTTGTATCCGGCAGGAGCACTTATCTCTGTAAGAGTGTAATTGCTCGCAAAGAACTGGATCTTTCCTGCCTCATCAAGAATAACTTCTCCCGATCTGAGGTACGCTGTGTCTGAAAAATCTATGATACCATTTTTATCTGTTATATATACATAATCAGAGCTGTTTGTTCCATCAGAGGATCTCAGTCTGAATACTGCACCTGCAAGCTTTCCGCTTACATCATTCTGCTTTGTGAGTGAAAGCTTAAGTTCTGTTCCGTAAAATCTATCAGTAAATGATACCTTAGGTGTGCCTGTTACAGTCAGGGTAAGAGTCTGCTTATCTCCTGTACCACTCCATCCCTTAGGTGATGTCTCAGTTACAGTAAATTTCGATCCGGCAGGTGTATCCTTCATATAATAGGTAACTCCTGCTTTGAGGTTTCCGGAATGCTTCTTAGTACAATCTGCGTCATCATAAACAACTTTAGCATTGCTGCTTTCATCTGTTATTGTAAACGCAGCAGATGAAAGACGACCGTACATCTTATTGCCTGACGCTATCTCATCACAGCTCTTACTACCTGTTGATGTCACCTTGCCATCTGCATATGTCTTTATAGTATACTTTGCAGCATCTGTTGCATCTGTCTTTTCTATAGTAAACGGATGAGGCTTTATTTCATTTCTTACGTTTACCACTCCCCTTGCAGTGTTGGTTACTTCTATATTATCAATGCTTACAGAAGCCGTTCCTGTGCCATCTGTCTTTGGCTTTATGACTATGGTAGCAAGTACCGCACTGCTTCCTTCAAACGCCTGCTTGGTCTTTAGTGTCTCTGTGCCAACCTTTAAGGTACAGTCTCCCTTGATCATATAATCCGAAGGAACCTTTGTCTCCGTCAGTGTATATGTTCCACCAAAGAACTGAAGTTTTGTCTTATCTGCATTTGTATAGAACGCTGTACCTCTTACAAGGTAACTAGGATCTGAGAAATTGATCTTGCCATCTTTGTCAGTCTTAAATATCCATTTTCGTCCTAATGTACTGTTATCAGTAAGAGTAAATAAAGCGCCTTCGATCTTGTTGCTGTGCTTATCTGTCTTTGTAAGTGTAAGATTGAGTGCTGCTCCGCTGAACTTATCTGAGAAGTTTACAGCCGTGTTTGCATTGCTCTTTAATGTCACTGTCTTATCTGCACTCTTATTCCATCCTGCAGGGACAATTGACTCACTTACAGTTACCTTATATCCGTTTGCCTTGATGTCATTTTCTGCTACGTAATATTTCTTTCCTCTTTCAAGACCGCCTGTGACCTGCTTTGTACAATCCTCATCCGAATATACAGGGATAGTCTTTGTACCCGCTTTTGCAGTGAACCTTACAGTGTCCAGTCTTTCATATCCGCCTGCAGCATTCGTTGCTGATATATTGTCACAGTTAGTGCTGCCTGCAGTCTTTGTGCCATTTGATGATATTGTATCTGTTATTATCTTATGGTTTTCTTTGTTGTCATAATCATATGTCGCATCCTTTTTGCTGATGGAGAATGAATATGGCCTCTGGGTGTTGGATATACTTACAGATGCATTTGTGAGAGAAACATTATTTATCTCAGCCTTTGCCTGTCCATTCGTACCAACAGTAACCTTGAATGTAAGTATATTATTATCCGATGAACTTGTCTTATCAAATGAATCCGAACTGATCACACTGCCGTTCTGCATAGCAAGGTAATTTCCCTTAACAAGATATCCAGCAGGAGGGGCAACCTCGGATAAGGTGTAAGTGCCGGCATAATATCTAATATATTTTTTATCATCAGTCATAAAAGCTGTTCCACTTACTATAAACTTAGGATCAGAAAAATTAATTTCACCTTTTTCATCCGTCTGGAATATCCAGGATCTGTGAGCCCCATTAGTATTTATAGTGCTGTCGTCGGTGAGCTTAAACTTTACTCCCGCAAGTGGTTCATCCTTTGTAGCTCCCTTTTTCTTCAATTTAAGTGCCACAGGATCACCGCTAAATGTATCTACAAGTGTTACTGAGGCTGTCTTATCATCCACAAGTTTAAACTTCTTATCTGCTGCAGTTTGCCATCCCTTAGGAGTTACAGACTCGGATACCGTATACTTAGTTCCCGCCTTTGCTCCCTTTATATAATAGGTAGTTCCTGCTTTAAGCTTTGTGCTTGCAGCTTTCTTGGTACAGTCTGCATCCGTATACACAGTTACGGCTTTTCCATCTGCTGTCTTTACTTCAAATCTGGCATCAGTAAGCTTACCATACCCTTTGTTTGTTGAGGCTATACGCTTGCAGCTGACCGTACCGGTTTTTGTAACCGAAGTTGTACCGTCTTTTGTAGTATAAGTATTATACTTTATTGTGCTTCCGCCATCTGTCTTTGTTATCTTAAAGGCATGCACTATCGGCGCCTGATACCTGAGCACGGAGATATACTTGCCAAGTGGGGAAGCTTCCATATCTATTACAAGATCATTGGTATCATTTCCGCTTTCCTCACTATCTTCAGAATCTTCTATATCCACTGTAAGGTCATTGACCTGACCAAGATTTCTTACACCCGTCCTTCCCTGACCTTCACCTTCCATGTTTCCATTGCAATCAGCTATCCAGATAGTTCCATCAGAATCTATATCATACACAAAGGCTATATGGGTTCCGCCGGATGCGTTTCCACTTTCATCGAAAGTAACCTTTCCTTTGCCATCAGTGCTGAATAAGAGGATGTCACCTTTCTGCAGATAGACCTTGCCATTTGATGAGCCAGAGTTCTGATACACGACTTTGAAATAAGAGCTGGATTTCTTTATGGCATTAAATACATCTGACACTTCACAGGATGCAGCTTTATGCTTCGCAGATAAAGTGGATGAATTCCATGCATATCCAACAAGATCAGAACAATGAGCCCTGCCTCCATTTGTGCCATTTAGATGTGTTGACGGACACCAGTTAAGCACCGCTTTTCCATCTTTATATGTCGATGCGAACTCAACACCTGAAGTCGTACCATCTTTACTCAGGAAATCATCTACATACTTTTTCATTGCAGCATAGTATACCGGATCGTCACTTCTCTGCTGTCCCTGGATCTGAATAGAAGTACCCTCTATGGTATACGTCTTGTAATCGGCATTGTCCTGAGTGTCCTCTGCCTCTTCTGTACTTTCTGTGTCGCTTTTTGTAAATTTTCCTCCGACAACAATATCCATCTCAGGCATAGTGAACTCAAATACATCATCACTTGTATCGTCTGAGTAAAGTTCAGCGCCATCAGTATCATTGATAACGAAACCGCCAATGGAATACCCATCGTCTGCTGTAAGCTTTACCTCTACAGTATCACCTTCTGCATACTGCTTATCGGTCACACTCTCTGTAGTACCGCTTTCTGAATTGTAAAACTCTACCTGACCACCATCAGCGTCACCAAGTGTTACCGTATAAGATGCTGAATCGTCGGCAGCAGATACACTTACATCAGGGACGAGTGACAAGCACATCGAAAGCGCCATAGCCGAGGCTAACAACCTTTTTCCTATGTTCCTTAATCTTTCCCTTGTTTTCATAACCTACTTCTTCCTTTCTATAATATTTGTCTATCATGAACGCAAAACCTTGCGAAAAGCGAAAATAAAATGGAAATAAGTTCCGTTTAGAGACCTTAAAAAGAAGCAATCCCCAAAGTCCCTCTCAGTAGACAAATATGAAAGAATTTAGAGTACAAAAAAACAGCCAATTCTTTTTCTTGAATTGACTGTTTTATAAATTCAGATCGAATGTTGATTGTGTTTTAAACTCTAAGGTCTGCTTTCTCCACTGGTGGTAACTGTCTTACCGCAATCAAGGCATTCCCATGTAGTCGATACAACAACAGGCTCATCGTGTGACCCGCCTTCGCAATTGTATACTTCAAAAGGTGTATCACCCACCATGATTTTATGCGTACCCGAAGCTCTACAATGATCACTTACACTCATTCCACTTGCAGTAATATCCGCCCCACACGTATTACAATATACATGATCCTCTGTTTCCTGGCTAAGCACTTCCCAGTCATGTACATGCTGTGTGGTAGCTGCCTCTGTAGTGGTCGGTGCTGCCGTGGTTGTTGCCGGAGTCTCTGTTCTTCTTTCTGTCGGTGCTGCCGTAGGTGCTTCCGTGTCTGGAATGTAAGGAGCTTCTGTCGGTGCATGAGTTGTAGTTTCCCATGTTTGCTGCTCTGTGGTAGTGTTTTCAGCAGTTGTGGTTGCCTTAGTAGTTTTCCCTGCTGTTACTTTTTCTGTCGTTTTCTTTTCTGTTGTCTTTTTTTCTGTAGTTTTAGTTGCCTTTTCTGTAGTAGCCTTTGTTGTAGCTTTTGCAGCCTTCTTCGTTGTGGCTTCTGTAGTAGCCTTTGTCGTCATCGCAACCTTATCATCCTTACCCTTTGTACAGCTTGTAAGCGTGAATGCAAGTACGATAGCAACGATTGCTGCAACTGTAACAGATACAATTATTGTAATTTTCTTCTTATCCATAATCTTTTTCTCCTTTCATTAATTTCGATTATTTCGTTAATATGTATCCTAATGATATATTAACACACTCGGCATAAATATAATTTTTGCACAGAGAAAAAATAACCGAAAAATCCCTGATACGACATTCTTTATACAAAATAAACGCAGCTATAAAATCCACCATTACAAGTATAATCGAAACAACTCCCAAGCCTGAGTATACATCATGTGAGACAAGTTGAAAATAGTGAAAAGTGAAAATCATGCATAAAAAAAGGAATGTGGGAAATCCACAGCCCTTTTTTATGGTGTTAGATTGGTTTTATAAGTTGACTTTATCGAACACTTGGCTCAATGGCATTGCCTCTGTTGGCTTACTTCAACATAAGAGGGATTTTCAAATAAATTTATTCAGTAACAATGGTTTTGCATTCACCAGCATATGTAAGACTCTCAGCACGTATACTGTTCTAACACTTTCATCTATAAAGAAATATATCTTATAGTTTTTATAATAGCACTTCCGGATTTCTTGCGCCGCTAATTCTTCATCCTCGTCCAATTCATGCTGTTTAGGCATAAACTCAAGTTTGGCAATGGTGTTACGAAACCCCATTGCCAATTCTAACGCTGTTTCAGGTGCTTTTTTCTCAAACGCAATATAATCCGTATTATTCATGATATCCTCCTCTGCCATAGGAAGTATCATAACTTTATACATTTGCATTCCTGTACCTACTTTCTAATTCTGCAAAAAACTCTTTGTAATCTCTTCCTTTTTTCTTTTCAATATCACGGTAACTGTCCATTACCATCTTACGGACATCCTTCTGATTCTCTTCTATTGCATCTATAAAATCTGATTTTTTTACTGTTGCTGTTGCTCCCATTGACAACTCCTCCTTTCAAATTATCCAATTTTTAATTCACTTGTTATAATCTATAGTTCCATAGCTTATTTTTTGTTTTCTTTACATTTATTATAATCTTATTGCCACTGCTTATGCAACAAGATTTCTCCGTATGTTTTTTATTTTACTATTTACAACAAGAGGGAAAATCTACTCTCCGCTATTACTTCTTTCTACATACTTCCAAAATGTCATTGTAAATTCCTCCGTAAAATACAATTTTCACTATATACAATAACATAAATGCCGATGGAGTGTTTTTTACTAAAGAATATTTCTAAATGACTCAAATTTGAGTATACACAATTAGAATAAAACAGAGTCGAACATAATCATACAAATACAAATAAGACTCAGAATATTCCACTTTTCATAAAATATCGCTTCAAACACCCTCTCTCTTGCTTTGTCATCGTTGTATACCCAAGGCTCTTTACGAAAGTATATCACATCTCTTACAATTCTGATTACAGTCAAAACCATCAATGTCATTAGCAATATAGTCAATATCATATTTTCTTACTCCAATTCTATGTCTTTGTATAATTTGCAAAGTTCTTCGGTGCATTCGTAATTATTATCTATACAGATTTTGTAGACGAGTCTATCATCAAACTTTCCCATTTTAGCATACTCTATGCGCTGTTTGTGTGATGGATGAGTTGAAGTGATTTTGCCCGATCCATCTCCCCACTTTGCTTCCATAACACAGACAAAGTTCTTTTTAGATAGTTTAATCATTGCTGCACCGCCGTAATCAGCATGCACTTCATTTATCTTACTAATCACCGAATATTTTTTATTTACAGGGAAAGCACTTTTGAAATAATATCTATCCTTTTTGTGAGTTAGTTCATGCCCTAGGGAATGCAGTATCACCATACCTGCTAACTCATCACCAGATTTTTGTCGTATCATCTCACAATACCACTTGCCGATCACTATAAACTTGCCCGTCAATGATAAACTGCATTTAGCAGTCCTATTTCCTGAAAATAGTAATCTGGTCTTTCCCTTATACTCAGTTTCAATCGTATTCCAAAGTTGTTCTACATAAGTTATTGTATTCACACTTTACCCTCTTTTATAATTTTTTGAATACAATAATTATACAAATGATAATACACAAAAGCAATCTGCACAAAGAAATCAGAGGCTGGGTATTTTCGCCATCCTTGAATGAAATTATGCTGTTTACAAATTGCACTATTGCTATTATAACCAATACAACTACAGCTATTATCGACATAACTCTACCTTCTTTCCATCATGGTATAAATATGTCGTTAATTAAATTTTGGACATTCAAAAAAAGGGAACTGAATTCCGTTTATATACGCAAAAAGACACACCCTCTCAGGTGTGCCTTCTTTTTCAGTGTCCATCTTACAGTTAGTCGTTTAATATGGTATATCCATATTTCGCAAAAGCCCTTTTTGCGTAGTCTGGATCAGACTGCAAAAATAGCTCTACTAACTCTGTAACTGTTGTAGGTTCACTTATCTGAGCCTTAACAGTATCTATTGCCTGCTGAGATGCGCCGATACCAACATCCATACTGTCCTCGGACTCAATCAAATCAACAAGCTTCACTTCGTTGATTTGACTTCTTGTTATATTGTCATCTCCTAATGCGTTTACATTGATAACTGCTCCAAACATCATCAAACTCATTATTGCACCTGCTATTGCTATTATAATTTTCTTCATAATTTCCTCCTTCTTGAAGAGGCAATAACTGGACACTGAACACCTCTCCTCTTTTTGTAATTATTTGTATCTAAAATATGCAGTTCAGATAAAATAAAAAAAAACAGGGTACGCAGAAAGAAAACGCACCCTGCTTGCCTAGATCTGTTGAAATCTAGGCAGGAGACTTAAATGGAAAAATTTTTGACACAATAAATATGAGCAAAAAACATTATCATATTAAATACACAGCGATCACAATTAGTAACCGCTGTGTACAAAACAAGTATAAAAGAGAAGGAATATTATGTCCATGAATTGAATATCTCCCTGGCAGTTCTAGGATCGCTTCCTATACGTTCTGCGCACTCTCTTACAAAATCCCCAAGGTATCTTCTACTTTCCTCTGTATTGTTATCATACCAATACTCACCACTATCACAATTGATACATGAAGGTATAAGGGATTCGTAACATGCTACTGTATACAATCTCTCTGAAATCTCTTTTACAGGAGGGAAACATCTATATTTCCATACGTCCTTTTCCCCTATATAGTTGCAGTTTTCAGAATATATCAGCATATATCCTTTATGCTTGATACCTATATCAGGCTTTCCAGTGTCAAGCGACACAGTCCCTCTTGTATCTCCTATTGCTATTGACCTATAACCAGAGTCATCTTTAACCTCAATAATTCCGGGAACGGAATCTGATCTTGTCATGCCCAACATCATAGTCACATCTTCTGTCTTGCAATACTCATCCTCCCTACTGATATCTTCGGCAGCGAGTTTAATTAACTGGGCCAGCTTGTAGAAATTCTTCTTTTTTAGGGTATGTTCTACTACTGACTCATTGATCCGTATAATAACAGATTCCTCGTCAACTCCTTCTCTTGCAAGCTCTTTTATTCGCTTTTTCTGTTTTACATCTGCGTCACGCTTGTCAGCATAGACCCCAAGTATTTCTGGTGGATATTCTCTATCCCTCCAATCCTCGTATACAACATAAACCTTATTCATTACATATCCTCCTTTGTATTTTTTATAAAATAAATATGACGGACTAATAAGATACAAAAAAAAAACTTGTGTTCATACTGAACAGATGTAAAAAAAAGAACACAACGAATTTTCGCTGTGTCCTAATTTTCTAAAAATATGTTAATATCTCTACAACCCTTTCCAATAATAACCTCTTATTATTTCTACGGAAAACGCACCTCTCGCCGTATACCATGGTCTTTCTTTCCAAAGTTCAGGGAGACAGACGCATAAACTATGAAGTTCATCACGATCATTTCTTGCTATACACTCTTTTACATTATCCATAATTTCAGACATTCTCATAAGTCCTGGTATATTTTCCTTAATTATGGATCTAAGTGCATTAGTCGAGGATCTTTCACTTCCATATCCCGAAGAAATTACTGCACGGCAAAATGGAAGCTGTACCAAAACCTCCCACTTATTCGTAAGAGCGTCTTTTCCTACATAGAATGTTATACAATGTCTACGTCCAGAATCTGGCGAACATTTGTGTAATCTCAGTATCCTACTGTAGCATGGGTATTCCCGTGTGTATCCCGCAGCGATAACGTTTCCTGTGTCAAGAACATACATAGAATCTTTTTCTTTCTGGTATCTATTCACAAGTTTCTTCATATCATCAATTGTGAACGATTCAATGATCTTCCTGGTAAGTTTTTTCCTGTTATAATCCAACATTACCGGATCATATATGCAGACATCTACTATCTCCTGGTGGTTTGTAAAGAAATACAAGTATTTCTCTCTTTCTTCTGCAGAAATTTTATATATTAACTTACCCAAGTTATAAACCTGCAGAACACCATTATTCTCATTGTACAAATAGCCATACTCACAAAAATCATACTTTCCCCAATCCTTATTACTTTGATCCTTTCTAATCCAGCTCAACGTAAACTCAGGATTTGGTTCTTCATCTCCATAGCATGCATGGTTATCCTTTATGATATTATCGACATATCTGTCAATATTACCATCTATGATTGCCTGTAGAATTCTTTTACCATACCAAGATTCGTAGGCATCACTATTCAAATAACCATATTTCTTTACCTTTTTTTCGCATGTAATAACAACATATCCTCTAGTCATAACATGACCTCCTTTTTTTTTATTTTCACAAAATATGAATAAGAATATATACAAAATAAAATGGACATACTCTGAATTGTCTTATAGACGATAGACACAAAAAGAACACAGCGAATTTCGCTGTGTTCTAATTCAAAATAATACAATACCTACATCTGCCTTGAGTAAAAATCCTTGATATTATCAATTGTAAATTGATCGCAAGCTGTATACCATGGTTCAATCTCCCATAGATCAGGCAGGCTGACTATTAGACTTTCAAGTTCATGATACTCCTTTTTATTATAATGAGTCTCCAAAATTTTCATAATCTTAGCCATCATCATAAGCTGTTTAGGATTTTCGTGCACTATCTCTCTTATTTTATCTGCTGCCATAGATACACATTTGCAACCCGAAGCAATCATAGCACGGTCATATGGCAATTCTATCATAATGTCCCACAAATCATTCTCTATGTTTTGAAAAACATAAAATACAACAGAATATTTCGACATATATAATGTCCACCTATAATTAATGTATTGTGTTTTCCTTGGCGCATTTGAGAATGTCCACGTTTTAATATCATTTACGAGATTCCATATTTCAATATCATTTACGTCGAGTATAAACATATCATCTTTATATTTGTCATACTTATTTACAAGCTCTTTCATATCCGCCAGATTTAATGCCTCAACGACATTTCTAGTGAGTTTGTTTCTATCAAATGATAATTTCTCCCAATGATAGGTATATGCATCTGTGATTTTTTTTTGATTTTTAAAGAAAAATAAATATTTTTCCCTTTCTTCAATGGTTGCATCCACATTATATATAAACTCTCCACGTCTATATATTTTCAAAATACCAGTTTTTTCATCATACAGATAGCCGTATTCACAAAAGGTTGATATACGTTCTAACTTGGTATAAGGGCAACGATAATTATCTTTAGAATCATCTACATACGCATCAATGGTTTTCTCTATTATATGATGTAAAATCGTCCATCCAACACGATCAACTTCAGAATTACTACTTAAGTAACGATACTTTATCATTTTTACTCCATTTGTAATAGCTACATATCCATTTGCCATAACTATGTCTCCTTTTTTTTTATTTAAAAAAAATATGAACAAACTGCAAACAAAATAAAAACTCATATTTATAAAGACACAAAAAGGAAGCTACACTCCAAGAATGTCAAAACCCCGATGCATTATCTGATACATCGGGGCTTTCTTATGACAATCTACCTATTTCTTTTAACGATGTGTAACAGCCATCTCCTATAATGATATGATCACAAAGCGTGATTCCCATGATTTTAGAAGCCTTCTCAAGTTCTTCTGTACGTTTAATGTCTTGAACAGATGCCTCCGGATCACCTGAAGGATGATTGTGTACAATTATGAAAGCTGCAGCTCCGCACAAACATATTCTTGTAAAGATTTCTCGTGCACCGATCAAGGAGCAATTTGACGTACCATGCGACAACTCAAATACACCTATAAGATGTAACTTTGTATCTAAACACAATATCCATACATGTTCTTCCGCAAGCCTATCTGCATGAAAAACATCACAAATCATTTTGTAGGTACTGGAAGGCGTATTAAACGTATTAATTCCTGGATAATTCTTTGCACATTCTTTTACAAGGACAGTTCTTCTGTCTTCATCATCAAGTTCTATTCTATAGTTCGTGATTCTCATATCTTTCTTCTCCTTTTTTTGTTTTGAAAAATATGTACCTTCATTATGCGCAAAAAAAAATCCACACTGCGATTAGTCGCAATGTGGATTTATATTAAGCCAGTTCCTTGTAAAACTTCATCAGTTTTGTCACCTGGCTATTGCTAGGAAGTTCCACGTAAGAGGTCTTAATAAGTTCCCTAAGTGTCATAGACACTACTTTAGGCATAACACTTGCATACCGCTTTTTACCGATACACAAAGCAAGTTTATTTTTTACATCATCAGAAAGTGTGATCTCATTATCAAGCACCTTATCAAAGCTATCCATTTCCTCAACGAAACCATCAAAATACACACTCTGATACGATTCCTGAGCTGACTTTCTCTTCTTGCTTATGCGGACCCGCTCTTCCTTATTGCTGCAAAGATAAACGTATCCTTCGCCCACCTTAGCAAGTAGTGTAACCGCATTTTTCACCCCCGGCGTCTCAGAAACGGTTATTCGTATAACCGGTTCAAAAGAATACTGGACAACATTCATTCCAGTAAGAGGCACATAAAGGTTTGTCACTCCATTACTTATCGTCCAATAGCAATCGCTCTCACAGTAAAACAACTGTTGTCTTGGAATTTCCTCAAGAAAATCTTTTATGAACTTCACCTGATCGGTCTGGACAAACTGCTCACTACATACACTCATGAGCGGTTTTATTCTCGTTTTGCTGTCCTCATAAATGACATCAAGCTTTCGATGTTCTGATATCTTCTCGTTAAGAAGCATTGCAGCTCCAATTGGTACAGTCGCAACCGACTTGAAAGAGGCAACAGCATCCGTATATAGTCCGACCATTGCCTTTGCCTGATCAGTGATTGGATATATATTGCTTCCATCATACAAAGCAAGTCTTGTCTCAAGGCACCTTGAAAGCTCATAGGGAGTTACGTTCACGTCTAATACTTCAAAGTTAATTCTTCCATTGGCAAGATCCGCATCATCCATTGCACAGATTACATACCTAACTTCTTTCTTTGTAGCCCTAACAAGACACAATACTTCCGGCACAATTGGAAAAGTCATCTCAGTAAACATTTCATTGAGTTTCAGAAAAAGACTTTTTATTCCATGTCCTGTGAATTTCTTCATCTTCTTCTCGGTTTTAATAATCTTCCATTGAACGCTGTCCTCACTATCCTGATTTTTCACAATGTTTATATCTAACGTTTGATTATTAATAAGACATTTCCTTGAATAAGTACCTTCTATAATATTATACAAGGATTCAATACCCTTCCCGCACTTTACCTGGTCCATATTTTATTTTCCTCCTTCTTTTATTTTCATTAAATATGTAGATATAAAGAAGGAAAAAAAATCGGCATGAATCATATTACCCATGCCGATACGAACCGTTACCTTATTCTGTTATATAGTCTATGATGTCTACAATTTGATATATAGTGCTATTTCCTGCATTATCTACATACTCATAACCTTCATTAGTTGGCTCATACTCAACTCTTACAATTGCCTCATCGCCGGGTGGCACAAGTTTCGTTACAATGTCTTTTCTGCATCTGACGGCCAGACCATCCTGAACAATGTAATACGATGAGTTACCCTTCAAACATGCAGCTTTCTTGTTGTTAAGCTCTATGTAATTAACTTTCTCGTACCAACTTGCAGGCTCACTGACTTTTTTCACGCTGCTCTCCTGCGCTATTACAACAAGCCTATTTCCGTCCTGAGAACCATAGGAATCACATGTAGATATCATGATAGTTTTACTATTATCCTTTTCAACTCCAAAATCCCTTGCTGAATTTGCTTTTACTTCGTCCTTATAATCTGCAAATTCCTTGAGTGTTCCAAACTGCGTTTTATATGCATATCCAAGATCCCTTACATGATCTATACTGTATACATCATATGTATGTTTCATACCATCTGGGGTATAAATATATATTTTTGGATCTTTTATACTCTCATCAAGCAACTGCTTAACCTTTCCAAACATCTGCCCAGTATACCCCATGTTATGTCCATATATTATCGTGTTGAGATCCATGAAATCTTTGTTGTTTTCACAGCTTACAAAAATAGATCCATTGTAGTTATATGTACCGTCATACAGGTGAGTGAGATAATACTCATTATCATCTCCTTTGACAACAGGATAGTCTGCAATATCATCAATCTTTATCCACCCTACCACATCATGACCTCCAAGAGCATCCCAGTCTATTACATCCGTATCCTTCTTTGTCTTTTTGCTCTTTTCTGACTTTTCCGTTGTATTCTTCTCACCAGTATCTTCCCTAATTTCAACTTCTTTTTTTATATTGTCATAGATCTCTTTTGATTCATCGTCTTTTTGAGCATTACTTTTTATAAGGTTCAAGGCGTATAGTCCTATACCAAAACAGCCTATTAATAAGACACACCCCAATGTTCTGAACAACGCTATCCTCTTTCTGTTTTTCTTTTGCCTTTTTCTCATAATATCAATCCTTTATATACATAATCTCCTTATCTGGCTTATTCTTTCTTATAAAATAGCTGATTCCTACCCTAGACTCTTCCTCAAGTCCCATAGAATAATTACGATTTTCATTTCGTAATCTATCCCTGTATCCATTGTAGAATACATTGCCATAGTCACTTATACACAACAAAAACTTACAAATACACTGCCAAACCTTTAAAAATAACATAAGCTCTGCAGTTATGCCTACTATAACATAAGCAAGAGCTATTACGGTTTTCCATCTTTCGTCAAACGGTGCAAGCCATACATACAGCATATAAGATGTACCACCTACTCCGCACATCAAAAATGCTACTTCAAAAAAACGGCTCTTGTTTAGAAAATTTCCAAACATGTGTATCAACTTTATTGGCGTTAGCAAAAACATAAAAAATCTACATTGCCACTTTTTACATTTATCCATATCGTACAAATGCTCTCTTTCGTAAACATTAAAATGCATATCGTCTCCGACTCTCAGTATATACATATGGATACGATGAACTAGATTCTTCATGGCGTAAAAAATATTTATGAAAAACTGCTTTCTCTTTCTCTTTCGCTCCCGTATCCTATCGTATTTCCGTGTCATTCGTTGATCGTATTCCTCATATGTTTCATTGAATCTCGACATACAAAACACCTCCTCTTATATAATAATAGCATATCACAAGTCGAAGCTGTTTTTACAAAAAACTCCGCCGGAATTCCGACGGAGCACAAATTATCTTCTAACATTTCTGGCCTTTATTTTTTGGTATCCAAGATATCCGCCCCCGCCTGCAATACCGAGTAATGCAATAATGCCGAGAGGACTCTTCTTTTTCTTCTCGCTTGAATTTTCCTTATTTACACTTTCTGTACTTTCGCTGCTTTCAGATGTGCCCTCAGTAGATGCATTTTCAGAGCTAGTTTTCTCCGCTTCTTTTTTCTGATCTTCAAGTATATCTCCAACGACCTCACTTGATTCTATTTTTGCTTCTGTAGTTGCAGGACTCCTATCCTCGGTTGTCTGAGGATTTGACAGATCAACCGAAGGAAGCTTTACTTTCTGAGTCTTATTCTCTGTAGTATCCGCTTTCTTAGTTGTTTTTGTATTCTTCTTTCCTGAACCTGTAAGGTTTATAGTTGGAAGAGTAACCCTTGGACTCTGTACCTGTTGCTCAGTAGTCTGTTTTTCCTGCTGCCCTGTTACCTGATTATCAATCCGTTTATTAACCTGATTGTCTGTAGATGCAATTACACTACTAACCGTTGTAGGCGTTCCTGCATAGTCTGTCTGGGCGGTATTATTATCCACTGTACTTGTCACCTTACTATTGCTCTTATCGGAACTCTTGCTTGATACTACATTAAAAGGATTACTTTTTTTGTTGTCAGTTTTTTTCTTACCGCCAGAATTTTGCTTAGATGGGGTTTCCGTTGTACCATCTTCTGTTGTTGTTTGTTCTGTAGTGTTGTTTTCATGTTTTTTCAATTCAGCCTTAGGAACCACATTGATAACAACATCTATATCTGATAATGAGTTGTAATGTTTTTTATCATAAGGAGTGAATTTACATGTTGTAGTAAAGCTCTTTGTAGCTGTTATATTTTTTTCAGTCCACGATAATTTTCCCTCGTTGACGCCCGGAAGTAATGAATTTGTAAGCTTCGTTCCCTCTGTTACCGTTATAGACACTCCACTCACATCAAATACACTCTTATTTACCTTTACAGCAATTACCTTTTCAGTGGATTCTATATAATCATATACCTCACTTCCATTGTAAACTGCCTTGTATTTTTTTGTTCCGACATCAAGTTTGCTTTCAGGTTTATCCCACTCCCATCCATCAGGAAGAGATATTGATGATAGTTTGTTATTAGGATAATATGACAGCTCATAACTGTCTTCCGGCATCGCTGATATATTTTTCTTGATCTTTTCAACTTCGACTTCAACCGTTGTATATGCCTGAGTATATTTCAGTGTATTTTCAGGTGTATAAACAACGTCAAAGACCATCGTACCAATCTTGTTTAATGTTTTATCTTTACAATTCCACTCGTATCCTTCAGGAAGAGAAATATCGTACAGAGAGCTGCCATATACAGTTTTCAGTGTATCAAGTTTAATGACAAGTGGTGTCTCTGGTGTGTGGCGATACACTTCTGATTCCGCATCAAAAAAGACATCATTTCGCACTTCTTCTAGCTTTCCGTTATTGTATACATACCAGGCTATATCAGGATCAACATCTCCCGCTGTAAATACATACATCGTGCCATCCTCGCCATACATAATATCTCCCGGCTGAAGATCATCTGCATCTTTAACAGTGATCTGTGAATATGAATTATCCTTCAGACTTTCCTTATCTGTGATATTTTTTACAAGTTCAAGAAAATACTCGATCTTATATATACCTTTGCTTTCTTCAGCTTCAATCACATAGGCATCTTCGGTATCTGCAGTTTCAGATGATTCAGATGCATCTTCCTGTTCATATTCTTCAATCTGTTCTGCAGACACAGGATCTATAATCTGTCCTGCATCCTCAGTGGTTTCAGTTGCCTTATCTGATGATATACCCTGAGCATACGCAGACGCAGCCGGAACGCCTGTTAGACATACACATATAGCTGCTGCCGTTATATAAATACGCTTCCTTTTCATAATTTTTACTCCTTCCGCAAGTTTCTTGAGAAAATATGGAATAAAGAAAAACTACCAGTCAAACGGGAAAAGTAAGATAAAATGCGTATCAGAAATTTGTATATAATATAAAAGGAACCGTTATTTTACCTGTTAAGGCAAATCCCGGTTCCTATGTTGTATATTATCATTCAATGAAACTACTAATATGATATGCTGTAGCCCCATGATCCTCAGCGTATTTTATATATGCTAATACGTCATCTATAAATACGCAATCTTCCATATCTATAAAATGATGATCTATGATCCAGGAGATCATTTTCGTTTTTGAGCCCTTTAAGATCAAACCATATTCAGTATCTATGTCACTTTCTCCTATAAATGGCCGGGTATAAAATGAAAAACCGGCATCGTTTTGTTCATCAGGAGATGAGTTGTGAGCAAAGTATTTAGTAAACGAGTCCCAGTATTCATCTGGCACAAACCAGAACATACCATTAAAATGAACTCTCTTGCAATTTTTCTTAAGCCATATGATTTTGTCCTGCAGTTCAACAGGGGCGACAATAGCCCCACAGATCCATATACCCTCATATTTGGCTTTGCGAATAGTCTTAATTACTGTTTTCAGTGGCCTGCTATGTAGAAAGACATGATCTTCTATCCCTTTCTTAGTCTGACCATTAACTGTGCCATCTTTTGCACTTACATGGCCATTGTAACGATATTCAGCTAATGTACCATCAATGTCAATGAAAATGCATTTACCTTTCAGTGATTTTTTCAATCGCTTATTCATTCGATTCCTCCTTCGCAAAGCACTTGTACGCTGTGCTTTAAATCTTAACAACACTCTTCATTTTTATATCTGGACCTGGGTCATCAACAAGTTTTTCGATAAAACACCCCTCCCATTTCACTTTACGAAAAGAGAGGGGCATCTTAATTATAATGACATGTGGGAAAATTTATGTACGATCAGGAAAGGCTATTCTCCGTAATTGACAATGGCGCTATCGACATAATCAAGCATCTCTCTTAATCTCTCAAAAGTCTCAAGCTCATTTTCAGTAAATGTCTTCTTCTTAAATATGGAATCAGCCCATTTATTAACTCTGTCTATGTCTTTATTTGCAGCAGTAACTACTGAACTTCCGGTCTTAACATTTGTGCTGATTGTATTCAGTATTATATCATCAGGAACATCACTAACATAGTCCTCGATCGCCTTTCTCTGCTTTTCTCCTCTAGCTATTGCCAGTATTTCCCTATAATCCTTTTCATCATTAACTGGCTCGTCCTCTGGATCAGATAGATCATCATAAGAATCCTCATCCGATTCATCATCATTGAGATAAACCGAATCCTCATAGTTAGTTACCATCTTTTTTATTTCCTGTGCCTCAAAGTTATTCACAGGATGCGGTGTCGCAGTCTGAGGTACAGGAGTTGCAACTGGTGGTTCAAGTTCAACACTTCCTTCAATGTTACCACCGGTCTGTAAAGTAGCAGCGCTTTCATCTACTTTCTTTGATTCTTCAATCTCTTTAAGAGCCTTCTTTGCTTCACGTACTTCCTGGCTTGTCTCCTTAACAACCTGAAGGAGGCCTTTCTTTGCAACTCCGTCTTTGATCGCATTCGCTACAACATCCTGAGTTTTTCCCGGAAGTTGTGAAAGAGCTGCACCCTCTGCTATCGAAAGCTGCTTGTCCAAAATAAGCTGCTTCGTGCTATCAGTACCCTTATCGAATATAGCAACATACATTCTTTTATATCTATCAGATTCCCGCATACATTTACCCATGATAGATACTATCTCTTTTTCTTTTATCTTGCCACTCTCAGCCATCTTTTTTAATATGCTGACAAGTTTGAATCTATGTTTATCTTTGTCGGAGCTGTCTCTTGTTTCAAGATTTGCAATCTCAAGCTCAAGCTCCTGTATCGTCTGATCGGTGTCATATCCATGTACGACATAGCAAGGAACCTTGTCAAAACTACCATCATAATCAGGATCTTCAATACATTTCTTCATTCCGGTGTATCTACGTTCTCCGGAAATTATAGAGTATTTGCCAGATGGATAAGGTCCGATGACAGTCAAAGGTGTAAGCAATCCCACACTTTTAAGCGTTCCCACCATGTCTTCAATGGCGGTTATCTCATACGAGTTAAATTGTGATGGTTCAAGATTACCAAAGTCTACAAATTCTAATTTTCTTTCGTTCATTCTTTCTTTTCCTCCTCTTTGTTATCTGTTTTTTCCCTGTTGTTTTTGATACATAGATCTATGATAGAGATCAAAGCTCCAAGTGGTATGAAAATCACTTGAAAAATAAGCCATGCATCATAGATTTTTGAATACCATTCCATATTCATGCTTTTCTCCTTTCATATGAAATATGGTATTATTTGGAATTTTTGTTCCGTTTTTCCATTTTATCTTACCACATGACCTAATATCATTATTTTTGCACAAGAAATAATGGCAGCAGAGAAAATCTTTTATATTCTTTCGTGTTAATGATCGCTGTGTTTATTGCAGATCCGACATTATATATAGTCACTTTCCTTTTCGCTCTTGTGACTGCAGTATACAGGAGTCTTCTACTGAGCATATTTTCAGATGTACTTTGAAGTATTATATGTACATCATCAAAACCACTTCCCTGCGACTTATGAATCGTCAGAGCATACGCAAGATCCATATCCGACATACAATCCCTTTCGATTGTTAGTATCCTGTTCTCGCCTAAAGAAACAATCAGACACCCATCCTCGATTCCTATAATCTCCCCAATATCTCCATTTACATATCCCGCTGTATAATTATTATCAGTCATTACGATCTTATCATGAAGCCTATAATCTACATCACCGTAAGACATCAATACATCACCTGAATGTCCCTGAAGCAACTTATTCAGATACCGAGTTCCATAATCCCCATATGCTTTAATAGGGCTTAAGATGGTACTTTTTAAGGTCGTCGCCGCTTTAACTGCATTCACAGCATCAATATCTGAAGAGAAATTACGTACAATAAACTTGTCATCGTAATCCAAGCTGCAGATACCTTGATTGATTTTACCGGCACTTGTACATATCGTTCCAGACTGCCGGAGAGCTTCCCGAAGTCTGTACACCTCTATTACCCCAGAATTGATAAGGTCATGCAGAATATTTCCATATTCAACGCTTTGCAACTGATCCTCGTCACCAACAAGCAACAATATACTTCCGCTTTTTATTCCCCCAAGCATTGTTGCAAAAAGTTGAAGTCCGCACATCGACATCTCATCAACTACTACAAAGTTCTCAGGAACCGGCTCATTTAAACTCCTTCCACGAAGTCTTTCATCATATGGTGTTATATCAAGCATCCTATGGACGGTTTCAGCCGTCTGCCCACACGCTTCCTGCATAACCTGGGCTGCCATTCCAGTTGTGGCCGACAAATGACATGCTTCGCCATAATACTCCATGAGTCCTTTTATTACCGCCGTTTTTCCGGATCCGGGAGGACCAGTGAGTATTTTAACCCCAGTTGTAGTTATCGCTTTAAAAACTTCCCTTTGTTCTTCGTTATATTTTATTCCAAGTTTCTCTTCTATATCTTCTATGGATGATGCAGGAATAATTTCTTTTCTATTTTCTTCCAGTCTCTTTATATTTCGAACAACTTTCTGCTCCTCTTCCCATATAGAATTAAAGTACACGCCATAGAATCGGTACTTAATTGGAATCCGGATACTGCTGTACAGAAATTTGACAGTTACATAATCCGGACTATGAGACTTGATGGACTTCTAAGATATATTGACTTTCCACCAGATCTTGAATTTGGTGATGCCAAGTATATCTTATCTAAGCTATATCCAAGTAAGGTAAGGATCAATCAGCAGTCGCTTACTATTACTACACTTACCGATGTTCTCGCTGGCAAGAGAGCGCAGTTTCCAAGGGATTATTTTATCGGTCCGGAGGGATTTATCAGATATTGTTATTGCATCAAATACCTCATTGAGGTATATGTACCTTTTAGCAGCATCCCTGATATATACGAATACTTCAGAATGTTACATATCTCTTCTCTTGA
>ERZ780151.15-NODE-15-length-184051-cov-11.063654_pt1 | contig 184051 bp, 179 predicted proteins | sample MGYA00510983_ERZ780151 | MGnify/ENA primary metagenome ERZ780151 (study PRJEB29588, sample SAMEA2144623) | human gut metagenome | biome: human gut; feature: human-associated habitat; material: faeces | place: Denmark | collected 2008/2010 ... | reverse complement strand
ATAACCTCCTGTGCGTCCATGTATGTGTCATTTACACTTAAAATTATGCACTCCACCTTGCCGAACCGTATTCTACTCCCTGCCGGAATTTCTTTGCATTTTTCGCTTTATAATAAACTACCATACGAAATCCTATCCCGCATCCCATGCCAACCAGTAAATCCCTCGGCATAAAACTGGGAAACGGGTTTACAAACGCACCTCCCATCCCATTGATCGTGTCCAACACCTTCTGTAATGTGTTATCTCCTGCCTGCTGTCCATACAGCCATGAAACCTTATTAAAGACATATCCAAATATCACATAGGGAGCGCATTTGAGGGCAAGCTGTTTCCCATTTACCCCTCTGCACTTTTCTTTGAGAATTTTCGGGATTGACTGCAAATCTTTTACAATCCCGTCAATGACCTTACTTATAGGCTCTGTCCCCTGTCTTTGTTTTTCTCTCTGCTCCGCTCCCTGTTCTTGTTCTGTGCGATCATCTTCTGAAGTCCTTTCAGTTTCTGCCGTAACGACGGACGCTGTTGCTTTTTCTCATTAACTTTTACAAATTCCTTGAATGCCTGTGCAATCACATCGGCATCTTTGCCCTTAAAAAATACAAGATACCTGGGTGGTTCCGTGGTCTTATCCTTTTTTACTGCGAAATCGACATTGTATTTCCTTGCGACACGCTCAAAGGATTTTATATTGCTATCCGTAACCTCAATGGACTTTGCACCCTCTCCCTGACCGACCAGCTTCTTTACCGGAATCTTTCCATGCGAAGGCTGCTTATGCTTCTGATGCTCCAGATACATCTTCATTGCCTTCTGTAAAACGCTTGCGGTCAGCTTGGAAGTCTTGATTGCAAGAGCAATGGTTTTCTGTGTTGTTTCCTCCTGCACGGTGTACCTCCTTCCTTATCTACACTGGTCGGATTCAGGGTGGAACAAACAGCCTGTGAAGCTGTGTTTTCATTGCCATATCGTTACTCCTCCCCTTCCTCAAGGTCTTTATCCCACCAGTTCATTTCTTCCTCATAAAAATCCTCGAATGTATCAGCATGAATGTTTTCTTTCTGCTTTCTCGCTTTCATAATGTCTCTTGCTATTTTTGTCACAATTACCACAGCAATAACAGCAAGCAATAATTTCTTCATATTTTTTCTGTTCATTTCTTTTCCTTTCCACTTCTGGACGCTGTGACCAGAAGTTGTTGCAATAAAAAAAGCAGATACAAAACCTTTCGATCTCATATCTGCCTTAACGCTGTATATTTTTCTATATTCTTTTTAATTAGTAGAGCTTTGCACCTGCCGGAATTGCATCATCCAGCATAACTAAATTCAGCTTTTCCTCTCCATTTACTGTATGAACAGCGGATAAAAGCATACCACAGGAATCAATTCCCATCATACTTCTAGGTGGTAAATTTGTAATTGCAAGTAATGTCTTTCCGACCAGTTCCTCCGGTTCATAATATGCATGGATTCCAGAGAGAATAATTCTGTCTATTCCTGTGCCATCATCTAAAACAAAATGTAACAGCTTTTTGCTTTTCTTCACAGCGCTACATTCTTTTACTTTTACAACACGGAAATCTGACTTGCTGAATGTATCAAAATCCACCATTTCCTCAAATAATGGTTCTGTTTCCACCTTTGGCTCAACAGGCTCAGTAACCTGTTCTTCTAAATTCATATTTTCATCGCACATATTCATTTCCTCCAGACATAATAAGCTAATGCCCATTATAGCAGAAAAGCTGTGCTTTGAGAAGAATTTCCTAATTTGAAAATCGTGTACATCTTTGCACCAATCAGATTATTTTCTATCCATACATCATCAAGCAGCAAACAATGTGACAACACTTCCAGATTATCCATATTTATAAGCCGCTGAATAATTGTATTTGTATTCTCTGGTATTTCATTAGCTTCCATTGCAATATCCCGCCTTGCTTCCCTGCAATATTTATACAATCCCAAAATATACTTATTCGACAGGATAAAACCAAACGCATCATTATTCAGATACATCATTTTATGCTTTTCCCATTCCTCCGGCAATGAAAAATAGCACTTTGCTGTTTCGATATAACAATCTCCGTCATAAACTGGCTTCATCTTCTTTTCCTGCCGAAGCATCTGATGATATATCTTTTCCCGGTCAAATATACTTCTTGCTCTGGTAAAATCCGGTGTTCTTCCACGCATAAAAGTGTAAACATTATTGATCACCGTTTTTCCCGCTAAAGACTTGTAATTGCCTACCCTGTGAAGGTACTGCAATACCTGTGTCAGTTTCTCCACAGAAGTAATCTCTTGATAATTATTTTTATCAATCTCCATTTGTTCAAAGGATAATGGTGTGCTTCCTTTTTTGATTTCACGCTCCATGATACGCTTGGTGTCTCTCATTGATTCCATATCAGTTCCTTTCCACTTCTGGACGCTGTGACCAGAAGTTATAAAATAAGCAGGTATAAAAACTTTCATTTCATACCTGCTCCTATTCAACAAGAAATTCTCTTTCCTGCAAGTTCCATTATGATATTGATTACTTCCCTAATGATTGCAATAATTTTTATTGCAAGGACAATCACTCCGATCATGCCACCGATGATTGCGTCTAATGCCAACACTCCTATGCTCCCGGCTATTCCAAAATTACGAGGTATCAGCAATACAAGCATCTTTTGTATGCCGAAGGGAAAGCCACCCATAATCCAGAACTGAAGCCAGTTCATACCGTTTTCTCCCAGACATATCCAGTAACACATATCCAACCAGATCACAATAAATGCCATCGGCAAAATCAGCTTAAACAATACCCTTTTCATGCCATCCTCCTCCATACATATCATGCTGCACTTCCTGCTGATAGAAATGATTTATCGTGGCTGGTGCATTATAAAGCGCTGTTATCATATACGACTTGATATTGGTTATCTTCGTTGTTGTCTCTTTCATGCAACCAATCACATACTCAAGATGACTGCTGTTCAGTTTCAAGAATCTGGATTTTACAAGCTCATACGGATAATCCTCACCTGCAACTCGGATTGATTTTCTCTTTACGCACACTACTTCGCAGATTATCCCAAATAATTCGTCATAAAGTTCTTTTTCCCCATAGCCATCATACTTCATGTGATGATCATAATTGATATTTTCTTTAATCAGTTCTATGTATGCCTGTGCATCATCCATCGAATCAATCACATCATCTTGTGGCTTTTCTGTCACAGATTGATTGATTGGATTGGTATAACTCAACTCAGTCTGGTTATAATTAGTCTGATTCATATAAGTCTGATTATAGTTAGTATAATTAGGGTTCGATTCTCCGACTTCTTGAGGTTTGATTTCCGAACTTCCAGAGGTTTGATTTTCTGACTTCCGGAAGTTCGATTTTCTGACTTCTTGTGGTTCGGTTTTCTGACTTCCAGAAGTTCGATTTTCTGACTTCTTGAAGTTCGATTTTCCGACTTCTGTGATTTTATCAGCATTTGCTGGCTCTTTTTCGTCCATCTGTTCAGTAATAGAAGCAAAATTTTTCACATAAATTATATCCGGTTTTCCAAGTCCTCTGCGAACCTTTTCTACCAGACCAATTCCTTTTACAGAATCAAGCTCTGCCAATACCTTTACAGCCTTTTCTTTAGCGCATCCCAAATCATCCATTATGCTGTCTATGGTGTAAATGATGTATGCACGATTTTCATCGTCAAACCATTCATTTTTCATAGACAGCGACATACGATCAAGCATAAGTCCATACAATAATTTTGCATCACTGGACAGCTTCTTAAATCTCTCGTCCTTTATCAGCAGGCGTGGAACACGATAGAATGAGAACTGTTCCGCTTCTATTCCGTAATAATAGTCTAGCTGCAAAATTTCTCCCATTCTCGTCTCCTCCTTCCTACTGCGTATTTTTCCAGTTATCTAATAGCTGAAATATTATTTTTTCTATATCATCTGTGCTGTATGTATCCGGGAAATAACTGTTAATGCGTTCTGTTTTTATAACAACCTTACGCTCTACTGGCTTTTCTTTCTCCAGAAGCATACGCACCATTGGAAAGGTCAACTCTCCTTTTTTGTCACTTTCCTTTAGCAATGCGCTCTGCTGTTTTGTGATTGCTGCATTGGTGTCCTGTATTGCTACCAATATCCATTGCTGTGCATCCTCGGATAAAAACGAGAGGTCCACAGCCTGCATAATACCTATCTTTCCCAAATCCACCATATCAAGCAACGGTTCTGATAATCGTGAAATCCATATATACCTTTGGACAGTCTTTGCACTTTCTCCTGCGGTTTCTCCTAGTTCTTCAAGTGTAAGCCCGCCTGTCCTGCTTCCCTGATGCTTCATAGCATCATATTTCATGCGGTATGCCTTTGCTTTCTCACTTGGCAGAATATCTTCTCTTTGTATATTGCTGTCCACCATGATAATCGTAGCTTCATCATCCGTATAATCCCGGATAAACATCGGCATTGTTTCAAGTCCTACAAGCTCACACGCATGTCTCCTTCGGTGTCCTGCTATAATTTCATAGCCGCCCTCAGCTCTTGGTCTTGCAATACCCGGCATCAGCACGCCATGCTCTCTGACACTCTCCACCGTCTCCTGCATCTTTTCATCGTCCAGTACCTTAAATGGGTGACCTTTGAACTCATGCAGTTCTGATAATGCAATTTCCTGTACCTGCTCTATTCCTGCCTGTGGCTGTCCATCTCCGAATAAATCATCGAAGCTGTTCAGTTTTACCTTTGCGGCACTTCCTGTTTTATTCATCTGCAAGCACCTCCTCTGTCAATGACTGATAGGCACTCGCTACTTTTCCATTTGGATCATGCTCATAAATGCTGACACCTTCAGCAGAAATCTCCGCAGCTCTTACCGACATCGGAATACTGTTTTCAAATATTCTTACCTTGCTACCATAATTCTCCACAACCAATGCACTGATGTCTTTTGCATAATTCGTTCTGTTATCAACCATAGTAAGCAGAATACCTTCAATCTCCAATTTTGGATTGATCTGTCTTTTTACCTTTCCTATGGTCTTTATAAGCTGTTCCAGACCTTTTACCGGCAGATATGCTGCCTGCACCGGAATAAGGATGCTGTCGGCACTTGCAAAGGCATTTATGGTAATCATGCCAAGGGAAGGCATACAATCAATCAGAATGTAATCATACCTTTCTTTCTGCTGTTCTATATAAGTCCGAAGCACAAGCTCCCTGCTCATGACATTTACCAGTGATACTTCCAATCCCGACAACTCTATATTGCCGGGCATAAGGTCTACACCCTCGTCATGCTTCAATATGCCATAATCCGGCTCCATATCTTCTTCATTGATGATATTCGCCATAACGGTTGCAAGAGATGCATCCAATTTATCCGGCTCCTGAAAGCCTAAACTTGCAGTAAGACTTCCCTGTGCATCTGCATCAATCAGAAGCACCTTTTTCCCTTTTTTTGCAAGTCCAATACCTAAATTACTCGTTGTGGTGGTCTTTCCAACTCCACCTTTCTGGTTTCCGATTACTATAACTTTACACATGATGAAATTCCTCCAAATTCTACTATTATTCTTTTACATTGCTCTTTTTTACTTCTACATACGATCTGTAATATTTATCTGTTCCCTTGTTGGGATAGAGGTCTGACATTTCCAGAACCTCTACCTTTGGGTGTCTCTGCATGATTTTTTTGAACCATGTAATATCATTTTTTGTTCCCATCAACCGAATCTTTAACATCAATCATTTCCTCCAAACATTGCATACAAATTTTTATTGTATGTGGCATACTCCGGATAGCGAATCTGTATTGCCTGCCAGAAATATGGTGCATAGCAACAGCAGAACAAATCCTCTACTGAATATCTCCGGCACTCATCCACCTGCTCCTCTGTGTCCTGTTCATCATCCACGCTCGGTGTACCATTGCAATACAGATTAAATGCCATTCTGACAACCTTTGCACTTCCACTGGTCTGCCAGCCTTCATGCAGGCACTCCGGTTTTACACATCCAGTCTTGAAATTATAAATTCTATCCACATTTCTTCGTGTATCTTCGTTCATTCCAATGCAATAGCAAAGTGCCTTGTGATATACATCTGCTTCTCTAACTTTCTGAATTTTTTCATAGTAGAATTTCTCATGTGCTTCACTGATAAAGTTAATATTTTCTTTTTCTGCTCCTAACGCTGTACTGTTCATACTGACTTCCTCCATTTTCTTATTTTGTTCCGTTGACCATAACAAAAAAGGACATTCCTCTAAAATTTCTTTTAGAAAAATGTCCTTATAGTACAAAATATGAACTTGAACTGACTCGATTTTAATTTAAAATCGTTTGTTTTAACCCTTTAAGATAGGTTATTTTGTCGTACTCCTGTCGTACCATACAAGTTCGAAGTCCGCAAACCCTTGATTTTATTGGTCTTTTTTATCCAATGACTTCATTGTCGGGAACAGCAGTACGTCACGGATAGCCTGACTGTCTGTCAGCAACATTACCAGACGGTCAATTCCGTATCCGATACCACCTGTAGGCGGCATACCGATCTCCAGTGCATTCAGGAAATCTTCATCCGTGTGTTCTGCTTCGTCATCACCGGCTGCGGCATTGGCATCCTGTGCGGCGAAACGCTCACGCTGATCGATCGGATCGTTTAACTCGGAGTATGCGTTACACATCTCCCATGTATTACAGAACAACTCGAAACGCTCTACCTTGGTAGGATCGCTTGGTTTCTTCTTGGTCAGTGGAGAAATCTCGATCGGGTGATCCATGATAAAGGTCGGCTGGATCAGTTCCTTCTCGCAGTATTCCTCGAAGAAGAGGTTGATGATATCACCCTTCTTGTGACGCTCTTCGTATGCAATATGATGCTCGTCTGCAAGTTTCTTTGCTGCTGCATCATCCGGTACCTGATCAAAATCAATTCCGGTATATTTCTTGATCGCATCGTTCATTGTCAGACGTGCGAATGGCTTTCCAAGATCAATTTCTACACCATTGTAAGAGATCTTGGTAGATCCGCATACTTTTTCAGCGAGGTAACGGAACATGGATTCGGTCAGTTCCATCATACCCTCGTAATCGGTGTATGCCTGATACAGCTCCATCAGGGTAAATTCCGGATTGTGGCGGGTATCAACACCCTCGTTACGGAATACACGGCCGATCTCGTACACACGCTCAAGACCACCAACGATCAGTCTCTTTAAGTAAAGTTCCAGGGAAATACGAAGCTTTACATCCTCATTTAATGCATTGTAATGTGTCTCAAATGGTCTTGCTGCCGCACCACCTGCGTTTGCAACAAGCATCGGAGTCTCTACTTCCATGAAATCACGGTCTGCTAAGAAGTTACGGATCTCCTTTAAAATCTTGGAGCGCTTTACAAATACTTCCTTGCTCTCCTGATTCATGATCAGATCAATGTATCTCTGACGGTAGCGCATATCCGTGTCGGTCAGTCCATGGAATTTCTCTGGAAGAATCTGTAAAGACTTGGAAAGCAGAGTCATCTCCTCCGCATGGATGGAGATTTCTCCTGTCTTTGTGCGGAATGCGTATCCCTTAACACCCCAGATATCTCCGATATCGGATTTCTTGAAGGTTGCATACAGATCTTCTCCGATTGCGTCACGCGCAACATAGATCTGGATGCTTCCCTTGAGATCCTGAATGTTTGCGAAAGATGCTTTTCCCATGACGCGCTTGAACATCATACGTCCTGCGATGGATACGTGGACCGGATCGGCATCCATGATGCTTCTTCTCTCCTCATAATCTGCTTTGACTGCCTCTCTTGCAGCTGCCTCGTCCATACCATCGGTATTAACTGCCGGTCTGCCGGCTAAAAGCTTCTCTTCGTGTGCATTGTAAAGTTCCTTCACATCTGATGTGTGATGGGTTACATCATATTTGGTAATCTGAAACGGATCCTGTCCCGCTTCCTGCAGATTTGCAAGCTTTTCACGGCGCACCTTTAACAGCTGGTTGACATCCTGCTGCTGTCCGCCCTGCTTTCCGTTATTCTGTCCTGCCATTTTCATTTCCTCTCTTAATCTACGGTTGATCTCTGGATCTCGAGTACCTTGTAAGATAACTCTCCAGCCTGTGTCTCTACGGTAATGGTATCGCCTACTTTTTTACCTAACAGTGCGCGGCCTACCGGTGATTCATTACTGATCTTTCCCTTTAAGCTGTTTGCCTCTGTGGAACCAACAATCTTGTACTCTAACTCATCGTTGAACTCGCAGTCGAGAATCTTTACCTTACATCCGATGCTGATCTTCTCCAGATCGACCTCTTCCTCAACAACGACTTCGGCATTCTTTAAGATCTTTTCGATCTCCTCGATACGCGCCTCGATGTCTCTCTGCTCGTCCTTTGCTGCATCGTATTCTGCGTTCTCGGACAAGTCACCCTGCTCACGGGCTTCTTTGATCTTCTGAGCAACTTCCTTACGCTTTACAACTTTGAGATTCTGCAGTTCGTCTTCGAGCTTTTTCAGACCTTCATAGGTCAAGATATTTTTCTTATCCATTTGATTTACCCCTGATTCTATATTTTTTATATGCAGCTTTTTGAAAAAAGCGCATAAATAATCCACAATAACCTAGGTATTATAGCGAATTGTCCACATTCTGTCAAGATATTCTCCTTCAAACCGGACTGCCGCTCATCCGTAAAGTTACCGCCCGCCCCACACCGTGTCCACCCAGCAACCTGAACAGCAATTCCATGAACATCGACACAGCTTTCTATGCATCAGACGAAATACTCCATCAATAGTGTCTCCAGCTGTTCGTAATTTTCCACCTGATTGATTGCCACACGCAGCCGTGCTCCATGCGGATATCCGGCGGTATACCACGCTGCATGCTTGCGGATCTCACGGATACCGATATACTCTCCTTTAAACTCCAGCATCATCCGGGCATGACGCAGAATCATCTGTGCCACCTCCGATGCCGGCGGCTTCTGCAGATGCTCTCCCGTTTCAAAATAATGCAGGATCTGCCGGAAAATCCACGGATTTCCCTGTGCCCCCCTTGCAATCATGAAGCCATCACATCCGGTCTGTTCTTCCATGGCAATCACATCCTCCGCCGTAAGCAGATCTCCGTTTCCGATGACCGGAATCTTTACGGCTTCTTTTACCTGACGGATAATGTCCCAGTCTGCCTTGCCGGAATAGAACTGCTCCCTGGTCCGTCCATGCACGGCAACTGCTGCCGCACCGGAGGCTTCCGCAATCTTTGCCATCTCCACCGCATTGACATGCTCGTCATCAAACCCTTTGCGGATTTTTACCGTAACCGGTTTTTTGATCGCTTTTACCGTCTTTTCAATAATCTCTCCTGCGAGTTTTGGATTTTTCATGAGTGCCGAGCCTTCCCCATTGTTGACAATCTTTGGCACCGGGCAGCCCATATTCAGGTCAAGAATATCAAATGGGCGATCCTCAATCTGATGTGCAATCTCAGCAATAATATCCGGATCTGATCCAAACAACTGCAAAGACACCGGGTTTTCCCGCGGATCAATCGTCAGAAGTGCCTGTGTATTACGGTTTTTATAGAGAATTGCTTTGGCACTTACCATTTCCATGCACAAAAGCCCTGCCCCCTGCTCTTTGCACAACAAGCGAAATGGCAGGTCGGTTACGCCTGCCATAGGAGCTAATATTAAATTGTTTGGCAGTGTCACACTGCCGATCTGAAGTGGTCTGATCATAACTATTTTATTTTCCGATTCTGTTTTTTATACACAAGATTGATCCCTTTTAACGTCAGGTTCGGATCGTAAATATCCACAGCATCCGTCTCATTGGCAATGATGCGGCCAAGTCCTCCGGTTACAACGGTTTTGATATTTTCGAGTCCGACTTCCGCTTTCACGCGGTTGATGATGTATTCGGTCTGTCCGATCTGTCCGTACACAAGCCCTGCCTGCATACTTGTGATCGTGTCTTTTCCGAGAATTGATGCCGGCTTTTTGATCTCGATCTCCGGAAGTTTTGCAGCATCTTCCCACAAGGCTTTTGCCGAAATCCGGATTCCGGGTGCTGTGATCCCTCCCTGAAAGGCTCCGCTTTCATCCACATAATCATAGGTTGTGGCAGTACCGAAATCAATGACAAGCACCGGACCTCCGTATATTTCATATGCCCCGACTGCATCCACAATACGGTCAGCTCCGATCTGCTGCGGATTCGGTGTCACGATGCGGATTCCCGTTTTGATGCCCGCCTCCACCACGATCGGTGTGATATGGAAATATTTGACAAGTCCGCCCCTCAGGGAATGCATCACATTCGGCACAACGGAACAGATGATGGCATCCTTAATTTCTGTCGGATGAATATCGTTCTGCTCCAGCAGATTCAAAAGCATCATGCCGTACTCATCCGATGTCCGTGGCATTTTTGTCGTAATACGAAAACTTGCGGCGATCTCATCGCCCTGAAACACCCCGCAGGTAATATTCGTATTTCCAACATCTATGGTTAATATCATTTGTCTTCCTCCTCGTCCAGTGCCTCTAAGCCCTCGCCCAGATACAGAACTTTGTAATACATCTCAAGTGCTTCCAGCAATTCCCTTTTTTCGTTGCGCAGCTGCTTGATTTTCAGCACGCTTCCGATCTCATCATAGCAGAAATCGCCTTCTTCGCAGGAAGTGCGAAGTTCCAGATTTCCCGCTTCATCAAATACCAGCTCCAATACTCCGCCGATATCCTCGGTGTAAATGACGCACATGATTTTTAACTCGTCACGGATGGACTGTGGAAGTCCGTTGAAGTTTTCATTCAGATAAAATTTTTTCTGGTATGCGTTGGATACGCACAATACTACCTCATTTGCCTCTTTAGACATATCCATAGATTCCTCTCACGGAAACTTCTCCGGAAGACACCAGTTTTCTTGACTCCCAGGTGTCTACGATCAGTTCTCCCTTTTTTGTAATTCCCATAGCCTTTCCCTCAAATGGCTCCTTCGGATCCAGTACGCGCACCTGCCGGCCACGGTTCACCAGCAGCTGATCGTACTCTTCCTGTAATGCTGACAGATCCTCAGTTTGCAGATAGATCGCATACAGCCGTTCAAATTCTTCCAGAAATGCCTCAATCAGATCTGCACGGTGCACACGTTTTCCGCACTCCAGCAGCAGAGAACCTGCATGATCCTGCAGTTCTTCCGGGAAGCTTTCATTGTGCACATTAATTCCAATTCCGATCACTATATGGTTGATATAGTCAAACTGTGCACTCATTTCCGTAAGAATACCACAGATCTTCTTACCATTTATGACAATATCATTCGGCCATTTGATCAAAGCCTCTGCTCCCGTCACCCGGTGCATTGCATTTGCCACTGCCATCGCTGTCACGAGGGTCAGCATGGATGCATGGTTCGGATTGATGTCCGGTTTGAGCATAAGTGTCATATAAATTCCCGTTCCCGGAAGGGAATCCCATGACCGTCCGCGACGTCCTTTTCCCGCAGTCTGCTGGTCCGCTACCACAAAAGTTCCGGACGGATGTCCTTCTTCTGCCAGTTCTTTTGCTTTCGTGTTCGTGGAATCAATCTTGTCAAAATAATATGTTTCCGCGCCTGCCCATTCGGTCTTTCGGATGCTTGCCAGCTCCACTTCGTCCATACGGTCCGGCACAGATACCAGATGATATCCCTTATTCTGCACCGCCTCAATCTCATAACCGGCCTCTTTCAGCTGGTTAATTGCCTTCCAGACAGCGGTCCGGGATACGCCAAACTGATTGCACAGCTCCTGACCGGACACATATCCGTCCGTCTCACGGAGCAGTCTTAAAATTTCTGCTTTCATAATCATACTTTCCATTCACAAAAATATGTAAACGTTTTTTCTTAGTCAGATAACGTTGCCTTCATGATCGCCTTGATGGAATGCATACGGTTCTCAGCTTCATCGAAGACAACGGAGCGCTCACTTTCAAATACCTCATCGGTCACTTCCAGCTCGGATAATCCAAACTTTTCATAAACCTGTTTTCCGATCGTGGTCTTTAAATCATGGAATGCCGGCAGACAATGCATGAAGATCGCGCTGTCCTTTGCATTTTTGAATGCATCGGCATTGACCTGATACGGTTTCAGGTCATTGATACGCTCTGCCCATACTTCTTCCGGTTCACCCATGGATACCCATACATCTGTATAAATGACATCAGCATCCCTGGTTGCTTCCGCAACACTGTCTGTCAGTGTGATGGTTGCTCCTGTCGTGGAGGCCACGTCCACACAATAATCCACGAGCTTCTTGTCCGGATAATATTTTGGATTGGTGCAGGCAACAAAATGCATACCAAGCTTTGCACAGGTAACCATCAGGGAATTGCCCATATTGTAGCGGGCATCTCCCATGTATACAAACTTCACACCCTTAAGTTTTCCAAGATGCTCCTTGATAGTGAGCATATCGGCAATCATCTGTGTCGGATGGGATTCATTGGTCAGTCCGTTCCACACCGGAACCCCTGCATACTTTGCCAGTTCTTCCACGATTTCCTGTCCGTATCCACGATATTCGATTCCATCAAACATACGTCCCAGAACACGTGCGGTATCCGGAATACTTTCCTTTTTTCCAATCTGGGAACCGCTCGGATCAAGATATGTCACATGCATACCCAGATCATGTGCAGCTACCTCGAAAGAGCATCGGGTTCTTGTACTTGTCTTCTCGAAAATCAGTGCAATATTTTTTCCAACCAGACTGTCATGCATGATTCCCTGATGTTTCTTCTCTTTCAGCTCTGCGGACAGATCCACAAGATACAGGATCTCCTCCGGTGTAAAATCCATCATTTTTAACAAATTACGTCCCTTTAATGTCATTGCTCTTCCTCCTTAAGTGTACGTTGAAAACATTTTACTCCATTTGCCGGAATTTTACAACAATGGTATGGAAAATTGACCGATCAAAAAAGGAGCTCTGCCTTTCGACAAAGCTCCTGGATTTTTAAATTTAATAAAATACAATCGGTCCTACAACCGTTCCCGCATGACCGCTGGATGCCAGTTTGAAGTATTTTGCCCCACCTGTCGGATCACTGCCGTTTAATGCGGCTCTCGCTGCCTGTCTGGCGCTTGCGCTGACACCGCTGGCAAGTCTTGCTTCAAGTCTGCCGGAAGATGCCGGTCCAAACTGACCTCTCTGATAGATAACTCCGTAGATAGAATTTGCAAATCCGCCGCTTCTGACACGATTAACAACAACCGCTCCAACCGCTGTCATACACTGTACGCTGGTTCCTCCGGCCTCACACTGTACAAGTGCTGCCAGAAGTGTCTCTTCGTCCGCATTTGCAGCAATCGACGCATTCTGTGTTGTCTGGGAAGATGCCGACTGACCGGACGATGATTTCTTTTCAGCAGAAACAGAAGCATTCTTCTTCGCTTCTTCCGCTGCCTTTTTCTCTTCTGCAGCCTTGATTGCTGCCTGTTCTTCCTCAATGGTGACTGCTTTACCTGTATCCAGTGTGACGGTCACATAATCGTCACTCACATAACAGGTATCTGAACCAACTTTGACGGCAATCCATCCGTCTGTTTCTTCGGCTTTTGTATTCACATCCATGCGCTCACCCGACGCAACGGTTTTCACTACCTCCGCATCTGTGTCTGGCGCTTTACGAATACGAAGACCGTCAATAGAAACCTTCGCAACCGTATCACAGTGCTTCTTTGCATAATTTAATGCATCTGTTCCTGTCACACAATATTCATTCTTTACATATCCTGTTACATTGCCGGACTCAATCTTTGTCCAGGTATCGCCTGCTTCTTTCACAACTGCGCGATCCCCTTTGTACATCTTTCCGACAATTTCGGAATCAGAATCTGCCTTTTCACGGACGTATAGGAAATCATCTACCTTCGCCATCAGCTTATTCTGCCACTCCTGTTCCTCTTCGGAAACAGATTCCTTTTCCGTGGTTTCTTCACTTGTATCATTTCCGGATATAACCGTTCCATCTGCTGTTGCCGCAACCAAAGCCGCATTTGTCTTTTCAACAGAAATATATCTGTCCAGATAGTCTGCTGACTCCAGTTCATATTCATTCATGGCAGATGCCACTCCGGCAATCCCGTTATTGACAAACTGTGTGTCTGCTGCATCCTTTGCTGCAATATTCACTCCATTACCGGTAACTGCAGTGACCGCAAGTGTGAGTGCCAGTCCCGACACGATTACACTTTCCATCACCTTTTTGCTTGCTTTCATTGATGAACCTCCGTAGTTTGTTTCATCCACATCTCAACCGTGGATTCGTAACATTTTATGCAATAAGTATTACACTTATGTTGCGTTTTTAAACACTTTATTTCATTTGTTACAAGTTTGTTACGTGGCTCATTGTAGCACAGAAATTCCTGTTTGTCAAATTTTAGTAAAAAAATGGGTGGTGCTCTCCACTTTTACTCATATTCCGTTTAAAAAATGGGTGTGCGTTTTCACTGCACACCCATGCCGGTTTTGAAAATGTTACATATTTTATATTCCTGTGTCAATTTATGTATTGTTTTTGATAAAAAACATTCCACTATGGGAAAATTTCCTGCAAAACAGTTGAAATTATGCGGTTTTCTTCCTCATCCTCATATAAATTTTTATTTTGCACGTTCTCCGGTGATACACTTTTTTCTTCCTTTTTCCCAGGCTTGTCCATGTGTTTTTTTAAGTACAATTCCAGGCGTCTTCTGCACCGGTTTGCTTTTTTCTGTTGCCGCACAATACAAAACACCCCAATTGTTAAAAATAAAAAAAGTATGATCTGCAACCCCATAATCATTAACTCCATTTCATTTTGCCACCTGCTGATCCACATCAGTATTGTCATATCTGCTCCCATCCTTTCATATTATATAAAATCATTTCTTACTGTATAAATCTTATTATAATGAAAGAACGTCATCACCGGAATATCCTTTCGGTCGCAAGTTTCGACATATGTCGTTACTGCTCATGTTGCTTGACATTTCTATATGGATCATATAGAGTTGACTTAAGTAAAGAAAAGAGGAAATATCGAATGGCTAAATCAAAGAAAATTGTTATGACCGGTGGCGGAACTGCCGGACATGTTACTCCAAACATTGCCCTTATGCCGGCACTTCAGGAAGCCGGTTATGAAATTACATATATCGGTTCCTACAACGGAATGGAAAAAGAACTTATCGAAGCACAAAAAATCCCTTATATCGGAATTTCTTCCGGAAAACTTCGCCGTTATTTTGACTGGAAAAACTTTTCCGATCCTTTTAAAGTATTAAAAGGATATGGGCAGGCAATCTCCATCCTGCGCAAACTCAAACCGGACGTTGTCTTTTCCAAAGGTGGATTTGTGTCTGTTCCGGTTGTCCTTGCCGCAAAGCACTGCCATATTCCGGCAATTATCCACGAATCCGATATCACACCGGGACTTGCAAACAAAATCGCAATCCGCGGTGCAAAAAAAGTATGCTGTAATTTCCCGGAGACCATGAAATACCTTCCAGCGGAAAAAGCAGTTCTTACCGGTTCACCGATCCGCCGGGAACTGTTCCACGGAGATGCGGAAAAATCCCTTCACTACTGCGGTTTTCCAGATCACAACAAACCAGTACTCCTGATCGTCGGCGGAAGTTCAGGTTCCAAGGTAATCAATGAAGCGGTACGGAAAGTGCTTCCGGAACTGTTAGAGCAGTTTTATATCATTCATCTTTGCGGAAAAGGAAATCTCGATGAGAAATTAAAAGGCGTGATTGGCTATGCGCAGTTTGAATATGCAAGTGCAGAACTGACCGACATGTTTGCCCTGGCAGATCTTGCCATTTCCCGCGCAGGTGCAAATTCCATCTGTGAACTTCTTGCATTGCACAAACCAAACATCCTGATTCCGCTTTCTGCTGCTGCCAGCCGTGGTGATCAGATTTTAAATGCGAAATCTTTTGCTAAACAGGGATTTTCTTATGTGATTGAAGAAGAAAAACTGACGGATCAGACATTACTTGATGCTGTACGCGAAGTATATGCCGACCGCGAAAAATACATCCATACCATGTCAGAGAGCGGTCAGATGGATTCCATCGGAACGATATTAAAACTGATTGAAAGTGTTTCTAAATAATTCACACGCCAAAACAAAAAACATGCATATCTGCTGTACGTTTTTCCAGCGATATGCATGTTTTTGTATATAGAGATACAGATTTTTTACATCTTCATCTTATCACAGATTTCTTTCATCTCATCATCGGAAAGAGATAAATGCTCCCACTCAGGAACTGCCTGATCTCCTGCTTTACGCGGAATCAGATGCATATGGAAATGAAATACGGTCTGTCCTGCTGCTTCTCCGTTATTCTGAAGCACATTGTAACCGTCACATCCCAACACTTCTTTTTCGTGTGTAATAACTTTCTTTGCAAGCTTTGCAGCCTTTGCGAGTACTTCATCATCCATCTCAAACATATTTGCATAGTGCTGTTTCGGCAGAATCAGCGCATGTCCCTTTGTTGCAGGACTTGCATCCAGAATCACACGGAAATCCGCATCTTCATAGATCGTATTGGTCGGAATATCTCCGTTTGCCAGTTTACAAAAAATACAATTGTCGTCTTTCATTTTTTTGCCTCCTAAAATACAAATATCTGATCGAGCATACGAAGCGTTTTAAAATTCCCTTTCGCTGTCATCTCACCCGTCATAAACGCTCTCTGGAATGTCATCCGTCCGTCAATGATTGACTGCAGAACATCTCTGCTTAATTTTGCAACCACGTCAATCTTTTCTTCCTGACCGTAATGAATCTCCAATTCTCCGTTTTCAATTGCTACATACAATGGCTTTTTAATTCCCTCGATAATAAAGGAATAGCTGGCAGCAAAATCCTCGGTAGATACAAAATGGCTTTCGAGTTCCTTCACAAACGGTGTATCCATATCATCATCCGGTTTTCCAAGCATATCTTTGAACATTGATGCCAGTTCCTCAATATCCTCTTTCTGCTGCTTCACATAAGTATCATCCGATACATACTTCGAGAGCTGTTCGCTCTCCTGTGGTGTCAGATTCAGCTGCTGCGTCCGCAGAACGCTCTGCTTTACTGCCTGATTACTGGTCGGAAGGTTTTTGATCTTCTGGGAAATGGTCCGGTACAGGTTTTCCGCTTTTTTTTCAATGATCAGCGTATAATCTTTATTCTGCTTGAATTCCACCAGATCCTCTACATATCCGCATAACCCTGCACATGGTAATCCACCCAGAATCTCCCATGCATTCATCAGCGTCAGTTCTCCCTCACGCTCCCCATAGGTTGTAGACATAACAATCGGCTGCATATAGGTATGGCTGATTTTTTCCTTATCACCATATAACCAGCAGGCATCCAGAAACTGCTGCATATAACCACCGATTCCCAGCCACTCAATTGTCGTGGCAAGAATAATTCCGTCTGCCTCTTTGAACGTCAGCGGAAGGGTTGCAATTTCATTTTTATGTTCATATATATTGAATCGTTCGATGTTTACCCGAAGTTCCCGTAAAACATCTTCCATCTTTTTTAATACATACAGTGTCGGGTCATCCAAAAGTCCCCGGCCTCCATAATACACGTTGATTTTCATCGGTATACACTCCTTGCTTTGATACTAATTAGTATAGGGATTTTCCCCGGATAAATCAACTGCTTTACGAGGTTTCCGGTATAAAAAAATTGCAAGAACAAATCCCATCGCAAGACCTCCAACGTGTGCCCAGTTGTCCACATCCACGCTGGTAATTCCATAATACAGGCTGATCACAATCATAAAAAGCAGCCCTTTGCCCGTAAGAGATTCATATCTTCCTTTGTGTATCATCACAATCCACAGCAATGCCCCGATAATACCGAAAATAGCACCGGATGCCCCTGCCGATACATCATACTTTCCCCGTGCGATCATTTGCACATAGGACAGTGTACTTCCTCCCACACCGGCGATCAGATACAGACACAGGTATTTGATATGCCCCATCGCCTTCTCCAGAATCGGACCGGCACAGATCAGTACCAGCATATTATTCAAAATATGTTCAAATCCAAAATGCATAAAAGTAGCTGTAAACAGTCTCCAGTATTCTCCCTGCTTCACATATGGCGGCCAGACCGCTCCCATTCTTACCATAAACTCCGAATTTTCCGTATTTCCAAGGATTTCCAGAATCACATAAACAAGAACATTCACAGCGACAAATCCCACGGTTACAAATGGAAGTTTCTTTTTTTGTGGCATGCTTTTCCCTCCTGATTTTTTCACATGCTATCAGTATACTCACTTCCATTTGGAAAGACAAGACAGTTAGCAAAAACGATATCGGACATCCGCGAAACGGATCATGTCATTACTGTTTAATTTTCTTCTCTCTTTGTAAGCCAGCGGCTCATCATTCACAAACGTACCATTTGTCGAATTTAAATCTTCAATATAATAGGTCTCTCCATCATGATCAATCCGCGCATGCAGCTGACTAATCGTATCTGCCTGTATTTGTATGTCCGCATCGGGACCGTACCCGATTCTTGTCATTTTCTTTGTAACACAGATATCCTCGTAAGATTCAGCTCCCTGATACAACAACATTCCCCTGACTTTCCCTGTCATGCTGTTCAGGCATACCGTTGGCCGATATTCGGGTTGTGCCACCGTTTTTATTACTTCCTCCGGATATACAACCGCAGACTTCGAAAGTTTTCTGGTATCCTGCAGGCATTCCCTACTTCCATGATAAGATTCATATACCTGTTTTTCGGTTTCTTCCTCTTCCAGAAGACCTATTTCTATCAGTAGCTTTTTTAATTTTCTGATCCACTCCTTCTGCTCCTTTTTCTTTCCCTCCTTTTTCTTTCCCTCCTTTTTCTTTCTGTTGGCTCTTTTTACAGTTTCATCTTTTCTTTTTTTGTCTGGATGATCTTCATATTTTCTTTCAGGAACTACGGGTTGATTGTTTTCCTCTCTCCAAACTTTTTCCATTCCATTTCCCCCGGATTCCTCCACAGCCGCCTTTTTCCCCTCATTTTGTCTGGTTCTTACAATTTCATCCCGGATATCTGTAATAGAATAACCATCCAGAAGCGTCTTCTCATAAATTCCATATGCTGCTTTTACCGCCCGTGTGTCTTTATGATCCACTTTTGTAAGCAGAAATTCCATTAACTGCTGAAATTCTGTCCCAATGGTTCCACTCCCACCCGGATATACGGTAAAAATAATTTCCTGGTTGCTGTTGGTAATAAATAATAACTCGGGATCCAGCATCAGGCAATTGGTCTGAATCAGATTCCATTCCAGAATCTCCATCTCACTGCAAATGCTCATAATCAGTTTTTCAATGAAAGAAATATCTACTTCTTTTACCCTGCAATACATATCAAGCGACTGTTTGCCGGATATGTTATACCAGTACTGTCCCTCCCCATCCATATATGCCTTTTCCACCGCAAGAAGTCCCGGCAATTTTCTCCTCAGCATCAGCTTTTCATCCAGCCCCGCATGGATTCCCGCTGCAATTTTCATAAAACTTCCCGTAAGATTTCTTTCATATACTATTTCCCGATTGATCATTTTTTCACCTCTTTTAACGTCTGATACTGATAAAAGGAATCTACTGCCCACATATCTTCTATCTGTTTTTCTTCATGCTCCTCACGTACTTCATGCAACAAATCAATTCCTGTACACATAGCTGCTGCCATCGTCCATATCAGAACCGGTATAATCACAGCCGCCTCTACGGTATAACTTCCTCTCCATTTCATATTTTCTCCTTTTATCCCTGTAATCCCCACATGACCAGATGTGCCCCTAGCAGAAATGGTACAAACGGAAACTCGGATTTTCTGTTTTTATGTCCGAATACCAGCAAACCAAGAGCCGTAATTCCCGCAATGGTAATGGCAATCATGACAATTCCCATTATTTCACCCAGTGCATAAAAACATCCCATACCTAAAATTACCAGACCGTCTCCATACCCAATACTTTCCCTTGTACTCCAGGCCAGTATAAGCATAAATATCCCCGGCAATAATCCCAAAAACCATACCGGATTTTTCCAACAGCCCCCCAGCAGTGATATGGTCATGCCTGATATTCCCAGAAGCAAAATTGCCCAGCCATGAAGTTGCTGTTTTCTCATATCTTCCCAGGAGAGTCCTGCCAATCCAAACGTCAATATGCACATTCTGATCATTTCATAGTTATTCTGCATGATTTTACCTCACCTCCGTATTCGCACCACATTTACCACAGGCTCTTTTTCCTCCCGTCTCTTCCAAAAGGATCAGATAAATAGTTCTTTTTAGCCCACTGCAGGCAAGATCACTATGATAACAGGTTCCATAATCCGTCACATACACCTTTCCGGCAACATGATTTTTTGCCACGCACCCGGAACATGCGCTGTACTTATGTTCATTTTTGTTTCTCATACTGCTGATCTGTGCATAATCCGTACTTTTAATACTCAAATCCAGATAATGGCACTTTCTGCTCCTGTGATAAACAGTTCCATGTTTTGTAACATACACATAATCACTCTGCTTTCCATCTGTACGGTCGCCAATCCACTTATGGCTCTTACTTTTCTGACAGATACCAACACCCTTTACCTCAAAAAAGCTAATTGGAATTTTAATGTAATAATTAACCTGCAAATTAATATAATTTCCTGACAGATCGGATTTTGCCATCGTAATCGCATGTTTTCCACCGCGAATATATTTTTCCGGCAGGCTGTACGTTCCCAGCTCCTTTCTAAAATACGCTTCCGCAGATACCAGAAGCCCCGTTTGCGATGAAACCGCAGATGCTTCACATGCTGTTTTTCTGCTTGCATAATTCAACGCCTCCTGAACTTCTGTCTGAATCTGCAATACCCGAAAGAAAAATAAGAGCGTAAGGAAAAACACGGCTGCTACAGGAATAATCACGGCTGCTTCCAGCGTATACGATCCCTTAAAAAAGGAACATAAGGATGCCTTTTGGCAAGGATGTTCTCCCAGGTTATAGATATCGTCTTGCGGATTCGAATCTATTGGTTCGTTTATTATCTTATGAATACATGCCTGCTTCGGAAAAGGTTGATATTTGAGGGTAATTGTTGGTTTCCACTGTCCAAAAGACATCCTTACATCCCCTCCTTCCCATGAAAATAACTATATCCGGAATGATTTTGAATCCGGAATCCATTTGAGAAATTTTCAAGGATGGATACAAAGCCAAGAAATACCGGTTGGAATTCATAGGTGGCAGTAAGCTCAGTTTCACACAAAACGTGGTCCATCTGAAAATTTTCGTACCCTTCCTGTGTCTGTACATACGCTTCCTCCACATCCATGGTGCGCATTGCAAGGGTATTTCCCTTATGAAACAAAAGCAAAATGGCAGCATATTGCCCATAATCCAATCCCTGAGAACAATCTTTCGCCACAGACCAGCCCGACAAAAGTTCCGGAATCATATGTACATTTGAAGTCCAGTCCGCATCACTTTTTATCATTGTAATTTTCCCACCGGACAATAGTGTCCTTACATCTAACACACTTTCTGCAAATGCCCACGCTACTAAGATTCCGTATTTTACAGCTTCGATTACGGCCGGATTTGCGGATACTCCCGCCAACGTGACCGCAAGTGCCATTGCCTCTGATTGTCGCTGGGAAGATGCGGTTAATGACGCCATATTTAACGGTTCTCTCATTGCCAGCAACTCCGAAACCACAATTTTTAAATTATCCGCGTCATTTCTTTTTCCGCCCAGAACATACTCCAGCTCATATTCCAATACGCGATCCTGCTTTTTTTCCACATAGTTTCCAAGATAATTCACCAGATACTGATAAAACAATACTTTTTGATACCAGTCTGTTCCCACATAAGAATCCATCGTACCTTTTTCCAGACTTCTGTGTGAAACAGTTTCTTCCATAATAATTGATTTTCCGGATACCTTTGTATTTTCCGGCAAAACAAGGGATAGTACCCCTTCTTTTTTTACTTCTGTCACCGTTTCTAAAGGATTCTCTGTTGGCGTTGCCTTTTCCCCAGAATCCTCTTTCTTTGTTTTATCCCCCTGACGCGCTTCCCCCTTTAACTGCCGGGATGATGAATTACCTGCCCCCTCCGTTTCATATTTTTCCGGATGCTTCAGTGCATCCATTGCATCTGCAATACCCTCATCCGGATTTTTATAGTCCTTTTTTACTTCTTTTACTGCTTCATAATGATTGTAGACGGACTTTGCCATCTCATATGCAATATTCTTTTTCATATAAGTACATACAGCCTTCTGAAATACGACACCATTCTGATCTGTCAGCAATCGATAGGGATCATACCTTGCATCTGTCATCTCTGCGGTCAACAGACTCATCCCGGAAAGCAAAGTTTTTTGTTCTTTGCTTCCAAGATGATCCGATGTAAGGCCACGCAACTGTGCTTCCCGGTTATTAAAACATAATTTACCTTCTGTATCATCCACCCGTACTCCAAGAATTTTGTATGTTTCCCACAAAGGACTGCAATAATCGGCAAAAACGGATTCCAAAACCGTATCCGTATTCATATACAATACTTTCTGAAGTTCATAATGTCTCGCTGCTTCTAAAAGTGTAAAAAGAAGCTGCGCCACCAGCATCAGTGAAAGGGCTGCAAACACAGTAATACTCGCCTTTCTCCTCACTATACCTCCCCTGTGCGTTCTTTAATCGTGTTGAAAATATCAGAAACCAGCGTTGTCAGTTTTTTCTTGAACAACACAACAATTCCTATCAGCACCACAACGATCAACACCATTTCTACAACTCCTACCCCATCTTCTTCCATCAAAAAGTTTTTAAATCCTAACATAATTTTTCCTCCTTATACTTGAAATGACAGCATTGCCGGAATCATAATGATGGCAATCACGATGCCAAGCATCATCATGAGTGGCAACAGCATTTTCGTTCCTGCCTCTTCTCCCAATTTACAGGCCAGTGCCTTCCTTTCTTCCAGTGCATTCTCCGATTCCTGTTCCAAAAGTTTACATAATCCCCTGCTTCCGGTCTGTAAATTCTGTAAAAGAATCCGAATGAGTCTCTGATACTCTCCCAAATCCACTCTTTCTCCAAATTTCTGGTATGCAAGACGTTCACTTTCCCCGTCCAGGATTTCGTGATTCGTTATTATCATTTCTTCATAGATATACCGTTCTTTTATTTGTTTTTTCTGCCTTTTATCAGAGTATTGAGCGGAAATTCTATTCCATGCCTGTTTTAATGACATGCCTGCTCCCAGTAAAATCAGAAGTTTACTTACAACTTCCGCATAATCCAGTTTCATCTGCTCTTTTTTTATATGATCTGCAGTATGTTTTCTCTCCAGAACAATTCCCGCCATCAGGAAACAGACAAGCACCTCAAAAAACAAAATTTTCCATACCAGATGCTGTTTTTTTCTTTCCATTGCAGCTTCACCCCTGCCGCCTGATCCGGCAGCGTCAGATACCTCTCCCCTTCCTGCGTACTCTGCTGCTCTACTTCAGCTGCAATTTCATGAATGACCTTTTCCTGTTGCGACATCACTTTCGGGTATACTTGAAAAGAAAACGTATATTCCTCCCGGTACTTTTCACAGGTAAGTGCCACACTCGCCTGTACAAGTTCTCCCTGGGGATCTAATTGATCCTCCCGGATCGTTCCATCCACGTCCACTGCATTGTATTGATCCAATGTCCAGTCGGCTTTTACCAATCCTTTCACATAGCTTGGCTTCATATGCACCTGCTCTGTTACATGTGCAGCCTCTTCTCCCTCTGGGAAAAAGGTTTCGTCTATTTCCTTTTCTGCCCGGGAAAAATAGGATTGTGCTGTCTTTTCATCAATACATTGTGCAGGAACGCTTACCTGATAGTCATAATTTTTCAGTTTCTCCCCTGCATTCAGCGTAAGTTCCACTTCCTGCCGCCCACTGCCCGGACTGCCCCGGATAATTCTGTTTTTATCGTCCATACTGCGATCGGAAAATTCCATATATGCCCCAAGCAGCAATAACAGAATACAAACAACCGCTGCTTCTATTATTTTTTTCCTTCTCACACTTCCCCCTCTACATATGTATTGTCATTATTTTCTCTGCCAGTACAATCGCCCCACCATAAGCTGCAAGGCATACTGTCATAAACAATGCCCCTGCCACATTTCCATATAAAACATTCAGGAAATCCATGGATGTCACCTTCAGATATAACAAAATGAACAACGGTATCACATTCATTACTTTCTGTTCCATCTTTCTAGAAGCAATCTGTACCTGAATCTCCCTCTCTGTTTCATGGCGCACCCGCATGTGCCGGGATGTTGCATCAATAATTGTCACAAAATTTCCACCGCTGCGTTTTGCAAATGAAAAAACTTCGGAAAAACTTGCAATATCCATATTTCCACTTCGGGTTGAGAAATCTCCCAGCAGCAGCTCCAATGGTTGATTGAGGCTGATGGAACAATTCATCTCCTTTACCTCCTGATACATATAGGACCTTTTCCCATATAATGCGAGTATTTCTTTTTCTGCCTCTTTCCACGCATTTTCTATAGAGAAACCAGCAAGTAAAGCCGCACTGATACTCCGGAGAGTATCCACAAATTCCTTCGCAAGCTGTAATTGCATCTGCTCTTCCCCTGCTTTTTTCTGACGCTTCATGAAAAACCAGATAAAAACAGGAAAAAATACTATCCCCAGCCAGCTGGCATAAAATAAATACGCAATTGCCACTGTCAGCAGCCCCGCCAAAGTAATGCTTTTACAAACTTCCTTCCGGCTCAGATGATACACACGATAATCCATCTTCTATCTCTCCCTTCTCCCGGGCAAGTCCTGCCATCTCCAGTTTTTTACGATTCTTTAATATGCCACAGTGCTTCCACTTCCAGCTGCCCTCGGTTCCTTCCAGCTGATAAATCGGAGAAATCTGAATCTCGCCATTTTCCACTCCGCATACCTCTGTAATTTCCAATACTCTGCGGCTTTTATCCGGTAATCTTCCCAGATGAACGATCAGGTCTATCCCCGATGCAATCTGTTGTCTGATTGCAGCAATCGGCAGTTCCATTCCCATCAGTACCATCATTTCCAGACGGGAGAGAATATCTCTGCTTGAATTTCCATGGGCGGTGGATAATCCGCCATCATGCCCGGTGTTCAATGCCTGAAGCATATCAAATGCCTCCGCTCCACGGCACTCCCCAACGAGTATTCTGTCCGGACGCATACGCAATGCCGTGCGGATCAGATCCCGGATTGTTACCGGCTGGACGCCCTCCATATTTGCATTCCGTGTTTCTAAACGTACCAGATTTTTGATTCCCTGTATTTGAAGTTCCGCGGAATCCTCAATCGTTATGACTCTCTCATCCTCCGGGATATACTGTGATAAAGCATTTAAAAATGTCGTTTTCCCGGAGCTTGTCCCTCCCGAAATCAACAGGTTGTATTTTGCCCTTACCAGCATCTTTAAAAACTCTGCTGCATCTTCCGGAAGTGCCCCTTTTTGAATAAGAGTCTGCATATCCAGCGGTTTCTCCGGAAATTTCCGGATTGTGATTGTAGAACCATCCAGAGAAACCGGTGCCAGGACAATATTTACACGGGAGCCATCTGCAAGTCTTGTATCTACGATTGGATTCGATAAATTAACCACCCGGTTATGTCTTCCAACGATCTGCTGTATCACATCCTGCATTTTTTCTTCACTTGCAAATGCCTGATTCCATGCGTGGACTCTTCCTGCCTTTTCATAAAAAATATGTTTCGCTCCATTTACCATGATCTCGGAAATTTCCGGATCATCCAGAAGTTCCTGCAAAGCATCCAGTTTTCTGAGTGAATTAAATACTCTTGCTTCCAGCATCAGACGTTCCCGAATAGAAATGGGTTCCTCCTGCATCAGCCGGGATGCCTCTTCCCCAATCAGATTTTCAATTTCTTCATCCGACATCTCCCGCGAAAGATCCATGCGTTCCAATACACGTTGCCGGATACATCCTACATACTCATCCAACCGGCATCATCCTCCGGATACTGTCTCCAAATTCGTTCCATTTCCATTGCTCGACGAGCCGCTCGCAGGATACCACAGGGGATGCCACAAGCGGAAGCTGTATTTCCCGCAGATTCTCGGATAACCGTTCTTCTCCGCGTTTTTGAATTTCTGTCAAAAATTCCTTCTCTCTCCACTGTCCAAGCCCTCCTCTGCTTTTCATCAGGAAAATTTTCTGGCAGCTCCCCAGCAATTCAAAAAATCCCATAAACCGTGACCCCAGATTTAAAACGATGGTTGTATAATTCATTTCCTGCGCTAAAATCTGAAACAATTTCTGATACGTCAGATTTTTCACTTCACACAGACACTCGGTATTTCCCAGAGGATACACAACATCTGTCCTGTCCAGATGACCGATGCAGGAAACCATCCTGCTCTTTGAGTATTTTCCGCTTTCTGCCATCACCAGAAGTTCTTCCATCCCGGACGAATAAAATTCCCCCATCAGCTGCGACAATCCACTGTTTTCCTGCAAATCCAGAAGCAGAACTTTTTCGTTTTCACTCAGAATGGAGGACAGCGTGACCGCAAACGGAAGCTGCATTTCATTTTCTGCCAGCGAATATACTGCAAGAACCTGTAATTTTTGCTTCACACCCCCACTGGCATTTTTTATTTCCTCCCCAATCTGTTTTAAAATCTCATCGACGATTTTATTCACTTCCTGATACTTATCCACAAACACCACCCCTTTTTCCACCTCTTTATCCACATTTTCATTTCCATCAAACAGATAAATTTGTGGAATTTCACATTCTATCCTATTTTCCCCAGCCAAATCATCCGACAGAACAATTGCATCCAGGGTTTTCCAGTTCTCCTGAAGTGCCTCCTTCTGGGAAAACATGTGCAGCTCAAGCTGATCCCGATAATGATTCATCAGGCAGCTGGTAAAACGGTCACCATACTCCCGGTCTCCAATACAGAGTCCCAATCGAGCTCTCCTCATAGCTCCTCCTTTCTTTTCAAAACAGTGACAGCCATACTGTCCGATGCGCATATAACATTCCCAGTAAAACCGCAACAGAAAAATGCATCAGATTCTGCTCCTGAACCCAGCCATTTCGATAAGAGGAGAATTTCCCCGAAAACAGTTCTCTTAAAAAAACCTGTGCTTTAAAAAGGCTGATTCTAAGATTGCGCATATACAACATCTTGAGCACGGCTATTACTGCTCCTGCCACAAATGCTGCCAGCACACAGTCTGTCAATGTTTTTAAATTTGTAAATCCACCGATAACGGAAAAAAGTTTGATATCTCCGGCGCCCAACACACCTATGAGATAAAAAAGATATAACATGATAACCGGAATAGAAATATTCAAAAGAACTTGAATGATTCGCGGCATTCCACCCAAAACTATACCGAATGCCATCGATAAAAATAAACCCATGATAATCAGCCGGTTACTAATCCTCATGCTGGTAATATCCTGAACGACTGCCACAATTAGGATTGCATACAGTGTCAGAACCGATGCCCCCTGCATCGAAATCAATTTGCATCACCCCTTTGTTGTGAATCGAATTATAACAATGCCAATTTTATTTGTCAAGCAGTTTTTTACAAATTTTTTGTATAACTTTTCCATTTTTGCTTATACTTGTAAAAGAGAGACTTCAGAAAGCAGGTGATCCAATGAAATTGTTTAAGACAACCCCTCAGCCCCCTGACGGCTATGCAATACTTCTCGATAATCTGAAACAGACAACCGCAGAACTGCAAAATACCTATGCCAATCTTGAAAATGTCGTTGATCCGGATTTGATCGACTATTACATTTATCAGGCAAAAGCGGTACAGATGCGCTATAAATTTCTTCTGGGATGTGTAAAAAAAATAGAGGGAAACTATTCGCTTCCCTCCTGACCGTTCACATTTTACGGAAATTTTATACAAAAAAGCCCCGGTGACTGTCCACATCCATATAATCTTCGTTTACGGCACCGCGCGCATAAGTCATCCCTGCATATACCTGCTGGGTATTTTTCATAAGGGGTGCACTCTTGTCCTGTTTCGCCACCTCTACAAAAGAAGCATACAATCTGTGCATGATATGTTCCGCTTCCTGCACTCCATCCAGCCGATTCTCGTACATCGCCCGTGAAAGCTCATTTTTACAGAACATATAGAGTTTATACAGGTTGTGCGAGATCGGATACGAAAAATTGAGACTTCCGATCAGTTCATCCAGAACACTCTGTGCATTCCGGATCGCATCCTTCTGTCCATCATGATCTCCCTTGCAGTGTGCCTGCCGAATATCATCCACATAGGCAAAAAAGATATCGTAAATGATGACGATCATCTCACCAGAATTACACTGGCTCAGTCGTCTCGTAAAATCTTTTTTCAGCTCATTTTCCATATGCTACTCCTATTTCTGCAGCAAAGACAGTACCTGCTGTGGAATATCATTTGCCTGTGATAACACCGAAACAGCAGCCTGTTCCAGAATATTCTGCTGTGTATATTCTGTCATTTCAGATGCCATATCGGTATCCATAAGCCCTGAATATGCGGTTGTCATATCTTCCTGTGTCTCTGCAAGACTGGAGCTTGCATACTCGAGACGATTGGTATATGCACCGATTCCGGAGCGGACAGCACTTAATTTTGCAATTGCTGCATCCATCGTGCTGATGGCTTTGTCAGCACCTCCGTTGACCGCCACATTTACCGTATCCAGATACAGACTCTCCGAGGAAACTTCCGGAATATGTACATCCATATTCTGATACTGGTTCGCACCGATCTGGATGGTCATCGCACCAACATCCGTCACATCAAATGTAAGGGTATCCCCATTTTGTACGTCATCACTCAGCAGAAAATCCATGGAAAATCCACCTTTATCCGTGATTTTCACACGATTTCCCTCAACATTTGTAATTACTGTACTTCCAAATTCGTTTCCAAGTGTGACCTTTGCGTCCGATCCACTTGCTATAAGTTTGTAACTTTCGTCATCAGCATTCTGAACAACTCCCTGTGCTTTTGACAGACCTGTTTTTTGTGCCATCTCTTTTGACATACCAATGGTCAGTGTCTCCTTTGATCCCTTGTTATCCGCAGTAATATTATAAACTCCTGCCTTATTTGGATCTTTTTCAAACTTGCACCCGATCTCATCTGCCACGGACATCAGCTGCTTATATACATCATCCGCACTCATGCCCTTTTCATACTCTATTCCTACTCCATTGATGGAAACCGTACCCCCGTCAAAATTCGGATCATTGATCAGGTTGGACATATCCAATGTATAAGTAGCTTCCTTTGCCACTTCATCTACTGTAATCGTATAATCTCCCGGAAGAACCTCCTCGGAAAAGTCAATTCTTGTTGCGCTCCGTGCAAATTTTGTAGTATCCTTATGTGTTCCACTCACATACACACGTGTATTTGCCGAACCGTCAAGCAGCGTCTTCTTGTTGTACTCTGTATCTGTGGAAATCCGGTCAACTTCCTGTGTCAGCTGATCAATCTCGTCCTGAATACTCTGGCGGTCCGAATAAGAGTTTGTTCCGTTTGCCGCCTGAACACTCAGTTCACGGATACGCTGCAGCATATTGCTGACTTCGTTTAATGCCCCGTCTGCAATTCTGAGTACGGACTGTCCATCATCAGAATTCGCTTCTGCCTGATCCAGACCATCAATCTGTGCTTTCATCTTGCTGGAGATTGCCATTCCCGCCGGATTATCTCCAGCTTTATTGATCTTATATCCGCTGGAAAGACGCCCCATAGAAAGGCTCAGTTTATTTTCTGTCCGAAGCAGCTGCCGATTGGCTACAACAGCAGACATATTGCGATTAATTTTCATATTTATTCCTTCCCGTATACGCTACGTTTGAGCATCCCTGCCCTCTGATTTGACGCTCCCTGTCATTTCATCTGACATATATATCGTCCGAAAATGTCAATTCTTTAATAAAAAAAAGTATAATTTGCAATTAACGGGAAATCGTATTATAATAGCAACATTAAACGATATTTGCAAAGGAGGATTTATCCCATGGCTAAAGTAACCAAGGATACTATGATCGGAGAACTTCTTCAGATTGATGAGAACGTAGCACCTATGCTTTTAAACATTGGTATGCATTGTCTTGGCTGCCCATCATCCCAGATGGAGACTATTGCTGAGGCAGCTATGGTTCATGGAATCGACCCGGATGATCTGGTAAATGATATCAACGATTTCATCGAGCATGATGCAACCGCATAGATTTCACGTATCAAAAAGGAGTGCTGAATTTCAGCACTCCTTTTTGATTTAAATTTTCTAAAGAGATGCAAACACCTGCAGTGCCTGCGGTCCCGTAATTTTATTTCCATGCTCCGCAAAATATGCTCCGACTGCAGGATTATAGTTTTTCTGCTGCGCATATTCGCAAATAATATTGCAGACTTTATTAAACTCTTCCGGTGTGTGGTCATCTTTGTGGATCACCAGATAAAACCGGTTTTTCTTCTCGTTCTTAAACAGGTCATTTCGTCCATTGTAATAATTTACAAGTACATGTGCGAGACGCTCCACCTGATCTATCGTCGTAAATTCAAACATTTTCGTCAGATCTGCCGGTACTTCCGGTACTTCTTCCGGTGCCTCTGTCTGCTGTGCATTTTCACTCTCCGGAGAGGCTTTTGCTTCACGTATTTTCTGGAAAAGTTCCAAAATATCATCTGCGCCTTTGCGTTCCACATTTCCGACTGCTCCCATATTTGAAAACAGTTCCTCATCTCCGGCTTCCGTAAACTGGGAAAAACGGGTATCGAGTTCTTCCGGGTATTCAACCTTTGTAATCAGCAAAACCAGGGATTCGGAAGACAATGGAATTGCCTCTACCATAAGTGGATTGTCACTCACATCAAATCCAAACTCATAATTTGCCTGCTGTATCATATCATGGAAAAGTCCTTTTGCTTTCTCAGAACCATATGCCAGTTCCCGCAGATTAATCTGACGATCTGCAAGATCCTGTTTTGTTAATGTGCATCGAATCTGATTTTCATTTACTTTTTCAATTTTCATCTCTATCACATCCTTCTCTGGAAATCGCTTTCCGTAAATGGTACACTTATTATAATCAAATGCCCTCCCGTTGTAAAGTTACCACGGATTAAAAAATTATAAAAAAAATACTTGCATTGCAAAATAAAGTGTGTTATAAGTTTATGCATGAGATGCGTCTCTGACCCAAAGGAGCGTATGAATAACAAAAATTTAATATTGTCTGACCGATACGAGTTGATTCGTCCCCTTGGCCAGGGAGAATGCGGAAGTGTCTTTCTTGTCAGACAGCAATCTTTAGAGCAGTACCGTGCAATGAAGCGATTCCCCAAAAATACTTCGGCACAACCGCTCTTCGCAATATCCGAAGCACAGATTCTAAAGTCTGTTCAGCATCCCGGAATTCCCACAATTTATGATTTTGAAGAAGATGAATCATTCTACTATCTTGTGGAAGAATATATTCAGGGTGACTCTTTAGAAGAATTTTTGCTTCATCAACAGTCAATATCCCAGAACCAGTTTTTATATTTTTGTGAGCAGCTTTGTGACATTTTTGCATATCTGCATACATTACGGCCTTCTCCGATTCTTTATCAGGATCTTAAGCCGGAACATATTATAGTATGTGGAACACAGCTTAAATTGATTGACTTCAGTGTCGCATCTTTTGCTGCCATTTCTGGAAAAGACTTCAACCATTTCGGAAACGTGGATTTTTCTGCTCCGGAACTTATCTCAGGAAAACCGGTAACCCTGAGATCCGATATCTACAGTATCGGAAAAATCATGGAATACATGATGCCATATCTGGATGCAGCCACCAACCGATCTATTTATCCCAAAATTCAGAAAGCAATTTCAGCAGATCCCGACCTGCGCTATGAATCACCGCAGGCTCTGTACTCTGCATTAAAAGAAGTAATTGAAACTACGGGAAGAACGCATCTCAGGCAGACAATTGCAGTCGTTGGAAGTCACAGCGGCTGTGGTGCAACACACATAGCCATCGCACTGGTGACAACACTTAACTACCTTGGCATTTCCGCGATTTACCAGGAAAAAAACTGGTCAAATGATCTGCGCAAGACGGTTGCCCAGCTGAAACATGTGTGGGAAAAAAACGGTTGTTTCTTTTATCGCAATTTTACAGGATTTCCAAAATATGACAGTGGCATCGAAATCCCGGAGCCTGTCGCACAAATCATGGTAAATGATTACGGATGTGATTTTTCTTCCTCCTGCCTTGCAACGGCGGATCATATTATTTATGTGTGTGGAGGAGCATTGTGGCATCGGGACGATGCAAAGTCCAAAGACTTTCTTTTACAAAATTTTGGTAACCGCCTGCATGTTGTTGCGAATCTGTGCGACCACAATTCTGCCATTTATTTTGCCAGAACATTTTCACAGCCGGTCTATTCTTATCCGTTTAATACGGACATCTTTCGTGCAGACAAAGAAAAGCTGGATTTTGTTCACTGGCTGCAACAACCTGAGAAAGGACGGAATCGCCTATTTTTATGTTTCATAAACCATTTATTCCGGCTCCTGCAACCATAGGAGTCTGCGGTACAACAGTAAATTCCGGTGTAACACACTTTAGTATTTCGCTTTGCAACTTTTTACACAGCAGATTTCTGGCCCGCACCGCATACCTGGAAGTCAATTCCAGTCATGAAATCGCTGCGCTTTCTTCGAAAAAGGACCCAACCATTCCTTTTCGCTGCAATGGTGTCAGCTACTATCCGGAGATTACACTCCGGCAGCTGCGGGAACAGTTACATCTGCAACACAAGTATAAAATTCTGGATTTCGGGGTTCTGACTCCATACTCATTTCCGGAATTTGTCCGCTGTGATTACTGTATTGTGCTGACAAATGTGAGTATTTGGAAGGATCGACAGCTCTTGCAATTTATTGAGGAACTGAAAAAAACAAATTTAGGAAAGGATTATAAAACAAATGTCCGTTTTATGAGTATGGGAAACCTCAAAAAAGACCGAAAAAGAGTCGAAACGTCCTATGGAATCCGTGTGATTCCGGTTCCCTTTCTCGAAAACCCGTTTCAAGTGTCCTCTCATGATTTTGGATTCTTTGAACAAATATGGAAAGGAAAACAGTTATCACATTAAATTTATCTACTGACAATCAGCTGGTCATTGAATTCAGACCAGAAGTATATGAAAGTCTGATCGTTACTTTTTAAAACGATCCATTAAAAAAAATAAAATAACAAATGGGCTATTATTATGGGTGTGAAATGAGTCTCAATGCAACTCCGTCACGCACAAAATAAACTGAAAAAAGACAAATGGGAGGGCAGATCCACAGACACAACTGCCCTCCCGAAAAAATTCAAACAACTTCTATTTCTTAATTTTATCTGATTCCATTTGAATCTGTACAGGCACAATGCTATAATCGGAATAAATATATAATTTGCCAACAGACAAAGGAAGGACGGCTCATGAAGAAAAAATCTCATTCCATTTTCGCTGTGCTTGCACTGGCACTTGTCATTGCTGCAGCGATCGTAGTCTTCGCCCTGATCCGCAAATACACACCGAGTAAGGAACACGAAGATTTAACCACTTATTATCATCTGACAAATTCCGATGAGGTTGCCATTGTTTTAAATAATGAAGTAACCTCTTCCAAAGCCAGGGTCATTGACGGTCATATTTATATTGATTATGATTTTGTCCATGACAATTTAAATTCACGTTTTTACTGGGACAATAACGAGAATATCCTTCTCTATGCAACAACACAAAATCTGATCTCGGCACAGGCCGAGCAGACCAGTTATATGGTTACAAAATCTTCCGCAGATTACGGTCGTAAAATTGTTACCATAGCCTCCGATACAGCATATATCGATCTGGATTTTGTGAAAGAATATTCCGATTTTAAATACAAACATGTAAAAGATCCTCACCGGATCATTATTACCAGTCAATGGGGAAAATACCAGACTGCCACTGCCAAAAAAAATGCCTCCCTGCGCGTAAGAGGCGGCATCAAAAGCCCGATTCTGAAAGAAGTTTCTTCCAAAGAGGAAGTCACCGTGATCGAACAGGGCGACAACTGGGACAAAGTAATGACAGATGACGGTATTATTGGATACATGCAGAAACGTATGCTTTCCTCCGTCAAGGAAAAAACAAGAAAAAGCGATTTCACTCCAGATACCTTTGCACATATAAAGAAAGATTACAATATCTGTATGGCCTGGCATCAGGTCACAAACCAGTCTGCAAATAACGCGGTTTCCTCTGTCCTTGCCAATACCAGAGGAATCAATGTACTCTCTCCTACCTGGTTTTATCTGAATGACAACAATGGAAACATTGCCAACCTGGCAAGCCTGAATTATGTAAATTACTGTCATAACCAGGGGATTGAAGTCTGGGCGCTTGTCAGCAATCTGGAAAATAAAAATGTCGATACAACAGAAGTCCTGACCCATACCTCTAAGAGACAGAATCTGGTAAACCAGATTGTTTCCATGGCGATTCAATACAATCTGGATGGAATCAACGTAGACTTTGAAAGTATGAACGGGGAGAAAGTCGGGGATGCATTTATTGAATTCATCCGGGAGCTTTCCATCAAGTGCAAAAACAACGGGGTTGTTCTTTCTGTAGACAATTACGTCCCGATGTCGCATACTTCCTTTTATAACCGAAAAGAACAGGCAAATTTTGCAGATTATGTTGTGATTATGGGATACGATGAACATTATGCCGGAAGCCCCGAAGCCGGGTCTGTTGCCTCTTTAAGCTGGGTAACCCAGGGTGTAAGCGATACTTTAAAAGAGGTTCCTGCCGATCAGGTAATTCTTGGAATGCCATTTTATACGCGTGTATGGGAAATCCCATCCGAGAGCAGTTCCGATGACACAGCAGCCGGTGCCAAAATTCCCTCAAAAATTTATGGCATGAAAGCTGCAAACGATTTTCTCGCCACACATGGTGCAACCAAAACATGGCAGGATGACTGTGGACAGAACTATTCGGAATTTACAGATAATGACACCACCTATAAGGTATGGCTGGAAGACTCCGCCTCCGCAGAATGCCGGTTGAAACTGGTTGAAGAAAAGAAGCTTGCCGGTGCATCCTTCTGGAAACTCGGATTTGAAACGAGTGATATCTGGGATACCGTTACCAGGTATATCCACTGACTTACCTGCATATATATAGGAATAAATAATTCCATAAAGCAGGTTCTATGAAAAAGAAATTTGAAATTCTTATGGTTGCCTGTCTGTTTATAAGTGCTTTCTTACTTGCGCGTGCATCAGCTGCACTGACATCTTCCAGACATGCGGCTTCCTCCAAAACCTGTATCGTTCTTGATGCCGGACATGGAGGAAGCGACCCTGGAAAAGTTGGCTGTAACGATGCTCTGGAAAAAGACATCAACCTGTCTATTGTGCTAAAACTCAAAACCCTGTTTGAAAACAAAGGATATAAGGTTGTACTCACGCGAAGTGATGATACCGTTCCTGCAGATGAAAACTCGCGCAGTGTAAAAGTAGAAGATCTGCGAAACCGCGTAAAACTGATCACAGATACCAATCCGGTTATGACCATCAGCATCCATCAGAACAGTTTTCCGGATGCCTCAGTCTCCGGTCCACAGGTGTTTTACTTCGAACAGTCTGCGGAAAGTTCTGCAATTGCCTCAGTAATGCAGGATACCCTAAACAACAGCCTTAATCCTCCAAAGCCAAGGGTCTGTAAATCCAACAACGACTACTACATATTAAAAAAAACACCCACACCGATCATAATTGTCGAATGTGGGTTTCTGAGCAATGAAACGGAAGCAGCTCTGCTGGTCACAGATGCCTATCAGGAAAAACTGGTCCGCGCCGTTTACCTCGGTGCCATAACCTATCTGGAAAGCGGAAAGGACGTACCGGATACTGCCACCTAATCCGTTTCTTTACGAAACGATATACTAGTTACACTTGATCTCAAACTCCTTATCCTGTGCAAACTGTGCACTGTTGTAAAGAATCAGTATATCGGTAGGTGAAAACATTTCCAAAAGCCGGTCTCCGCTTACATTCAGCTGGCGAAGATCCACAACGACAAGTTTTTCATAATCTTCTGCCAGAAAAGGAAGGATACTGTTCGCAAAAGAATCCTTGATCAAAAGCAGCGTTTTTCCGTTCTTTATTCCCCCGGTAATCTCAAGCACTGCCTGATTCCCACCGGTAAAAACGCTGTACTGGTCTGCTGTTTTCAGGAAGGAAACATCATACAGTGTCTTTGTCTTCTTTTCTCCCATATTATAAACAACACGCAGTTTATCCGCCGGCTCATAAATCTCAATTTTGTCTGCCTGTCTGGCATAATTTATTTTTGCATAAGTTGTTCCATAGAAATCTTTACTGATGCAACGGAACTTCTTTTTCCCCTGTGCCCTCTGAAGATCTCCACCAACCGCCTTTGTGTATTGTTCATAGGCATACCACGCTCCCAGCGTCGTCCAGTGATGGTCTGTCCGGTAATAAATTTCTTCCTCTTTATGTGCATCCAGTACGGGCTCCACGGAAATCAGTACATCCTCTTTTTCCAATTTCTGCTGCAATGCATCATAAAACTTCTGCTCCTTATAATGCGGGGCAAATGCCGGAAGTTTTTCCCGGAGTACCCACGACTTTGTCGGCACCATCATCACATGGACATCCGCGTTCTGTTTTGCTTTTCCGACAAACTTCTCCAGAGCCTGCAGATTTTTGGAAATCTGCTGCGGATCAAACTCTTTTTCTGTATAGTGTTCCAAAAGGTAATGGTTCTTTCCGATGTAAACATTATGAATTTCATTTTTGCCCATAAACAATTCCATGTCTGTCTGGAACGAAACCCAATGATCCCTTCCGGGAAACTGATCCCGCAGATACGATTCATATTTTTTCTGGAATCTTCCATCCAGAACTTTCGTTATACTTATTTCCGGGCGTGTCTGAAGTTCTCTTTTTTCAACCGGAGAATAGGTTCTCTGATGCGACAGTGCTTCTTTTCCTGCCAGACCGAGGAGAAGCACCATAAAAATCACCCCCGGCAGCCGTTTGAATATCCGTATCATAATTTTCTCTATTTGTACAGTTTATTGATGGCTTTTACGGCCTTTTCATTCTGCTTTTTATATGCAGCAATCACTTTGTCCTCGGACTGTTCCTCCTGCTTGTTGCTGATTGTTCCAAGCATGATAAAGCATACATAGTTTCCTTTTACATAAACTTTGGAAGCCTGAATCTTTAACTGGTTCATCGGGTACTGACAGGTATCCTGTATCAGTTCCTCCCTGTATTTTTTTAATGCCGACCGGATTTTCTTTTTGGAAGCTGCATTCTTTGCTTTTACAATAACCAGTGTGTCTGCATTTGCACTGATCATCGGCACCTCCGCAATTGCAGCACTGTACCATTTGGAAGAAATTCCGTAGCGTTCCTTCAATTCTTTCTTTGATACTTTTTCACTTGGGATATAATCATCCCCATACGCTTTCTTTACAGCATTGTATACTTTTTGTATGGATGGGGTTTTCTTCCCTTTCTGCGTGGATGCTTCTACCGTCACCGGTGCTTCCCATGCATTTTCCGGTGCATATATTCCTGTCACACAGGCAAGCACCAGTATCATTGCCACAATTTTCTTTTTCATTCGCCATTCTCCTTCCAGATCCTGTATATTTTCATTCTTATCGTGAAACCACCTATAATCTGGTTTCCGCACTATCCTACTACAGATCTTTTGTTTTTGTCAAAAGGGATTTTATGGAATTAATAAAAACTTCCGCTGTATGATACAACCGCGTTGTCTGTACCTGATTGGAACGGTCTTCCTCCAGTTCTCCCTGCTCTTTCATTTCACTTTCCCTCCGGATTCCGGACATCTCAAACTGCGACAAAGAAAGATCCGGTGTATATGCAACATGGATATCTGCCGGTTCCTGCATGGCATCCTGCATCTCCTGCAGGTGTTCTTCGATCTGTTTTGCGGTCTCTTCCTCGCTTGTCACAATTGTTCCAGAAATACGGTCTGATTTTACCTGAAAAGATGCCGTAATCTTTCCTGCCTTTTCTCCATCCAGAAAAATATCCACAAGACCCTTTTTCTTTTTTCCTCTTACGATTTTTAAAGAAACCCCGGTGACAGAATCTCCTGTCTGCATCGGAATCACATAACATTCTTCCTGCGATTGTTTCGCACCAATCTGAAACTGTGCGGTCATCTGGCGCATTTCCCGGATATCAATCGTGCGGACATCCGGATCTTCTACGATCATCGTATCCATCACATGCTCTGCCACATCCGCAAGCGTCTCCATGGCATCTGCAAGATCCGAAGGATTCTCAAGGGCTTTTGAAAACTGTTCAAGTACCTGCTCTTTCATCTCTGCAATCTCTGTCATGGAATCTTTGGAAACATGATCTTGCTGAAACAACCGCTCCATCATCCGGTTTGGTTTGCGCAGCATTTCCGATGCTGCCATGACATTTATCATACTGTTTGGAATATCATACCGCTCCAGATAGGTATATACGTCTTCCGGTGTTTCTGCAAGCTGCTGATACTGCGCAAGCTGTTCCTGCCGATAGCTTTTTTCCGCTTCCTGTTCCCCAACGGATTCATCCATCTGCCGGAGTGCCTCTGCCAGTTGTTCCGGAGACATATTCTGCCACTTTTCTTCTCCCAGACGGGAAAGTTTTTCCGGTGAAATATGTTCCATCACATCGCGCAGACAATTCTGCTGGAACGCAGCCGAGATCTGCTCGTCAATTTTCGAACCTTCTGCTGTGCTGTCAACTCCGTCAAAATCATCGTCCACCTGATAATCCAGACCACTCTTTTTTTCTGAACGCACAGCACGCAAAAGGTTTCGCATCGTCACGTCCGATCCCTGATTCATCAGAAATCCAAGTGCTGCCCCATCTCCTTTTTCCACCTGTGCGATCAGACGGTAAATGCCGATATAACTGCTGCGCTCTTCCTCAGAAATCTCATGATTCTGCTCCAGTTTCCACAGATATTTGCTGAACCGTTCCTGCTCCTGTGTTCCATTCTCCTGCTGAATCTCCTGTGCCACCTGATTCAGCTGCTCCATAGTCATATCCAGTGGATTTTCCCCACGGCGGATCATTTCCAACGTTACTGCCGGTTTCATATTAGAAAACGCACGCTGCATCTGCTCATCCAGTGCTTTTACTTCCATAATATTTTCTGGTGTAATTTCGGTATTGTTATATGCCAGTATCCGCACTGCACGGCGGTTTGTTTCACTTGTATCCAGCTGCAGATCCTGTAAAATATCGTCCACATTGGAAAATGCCTTTGTTATGGAATCCCCCATGTCACTGCGCGGAGCAGTCATCAGTGTTTCATAACTTTCATTTGCCTGTGCAAATGCGCGCTGCATCTGCGCTCCGGCATCATGAATCTCCTGAACGGAATCATCCGCATCCACCTGCCCGATTACATATGCCGGCTGCTGTTTCAGTTCGGCAAACACATCCATGGTTTCTGCCATAAGATCCACATTTTTTTCACTTGGCTCAACTCCGGCACCGGCAAGCAGGTCTTTATAGTATTCTCTCTCCTGAGATTTTAAATCCTCGACCAGATCCGCCAGCGGTGTCAGATCCATCTCTACGCCTGCTTTTTCCATCGCCACGGATGCCTCACTGGTCATTACCAGACGTGCTTCCTCCATCTGTCTGCGTGCAGTAATCATGGAAGCATCTGCCGGACGTTTTCCTGCCGCAATTGCCTTCGCCATGGAATCCACGATCTGGTCCCAGTCTATATGATCGGTCTGCAGATCGTCCGATAATCCCTGCAGATCTGTCAGATACTGCAGATTTTCCGGTGTAAGGGGAATCTGGTTTGCCACCAGCCACTTGCTGTTGTCCACCGCATGTTCGTCATCGGAAAGGCCTGCTTCTGCAATAATCTCACGAATCTGCGGCATCAGGGACCCAAAATCAATTCCGCTCTGCTCCGGCTCCACAATATTTTCTGCGCTGCTGCTGTAATTGGACAGATACAGATTGCGGATGGTCGGCTCCATATCATTTTTCAGAAGATAACTCATCGCCTGTTTCGTGATTTCCGGAATCGAGGCAGCCTGTGCCAGTGCCTCCGCACTGTCCTGCACATTTTCCTCCGTCGCCGGCAGGTCGTTTGCCGCAAGAGAGTCCATGATCTGCTGCGTCACAACCGGACTTCCGGTGATCTCCTCTAACTGTTCCTTTGTGAGTGTTCCGCCCATGGAAGACACATCCACTCCGGCTTTTGCCAGAGCCGCTTTAATCTTGTCCGTCACGGTAATAATGGTATGGCTGTCTGCATCGGAAATGGAAAATCCGTCCTCTTCCATCTTCTTTAAATCTTCTGTGGAAGTGGTATTTGCCACTACAGCGATTTCGTTGCTACGCGCCTGTCCCGAAGTTGTCTCCTGCTCTGTAATTTTTTCCGCTACTGTCTTTTCTTCCTGCCCCTGCTTTGCCGGGTTGGAATACGTTGCCATATCGATATTTCCAGCCTCGGACACCGCAGTTTTCTGCTGCACATAGGCTTCCTGTCCGCCAAAAGCTGCAACCGCTCCGGCATCCGGCATATTTGCCTGATAAGCCGCAATTGCCCTGTTACTGTTATCGCGTTTTGCATTCCGCGTTACATCTTCCCATATATTTTTCTGCTCAACCTGCATGTATTGCCTCCGTACCATTACATTTTACGCTATAACATGTATCGGCAGGTTATCCCGAAACCTAAAGTAAAATTACATTAATAACACTTCTGTCATCTTATGTACTTGCAGTAATATAACTACCGGCTCCAAACATTATATTATTAAATTTTATTTCTGTGCAAACGCAAGCAGTTCTTTTCTTACATCTGCCAGATATTTTCGTCCTGCCACAATCTGCGTTCCATCCGCCATGTAAATCAGGCTTCCAACTATAGAATCCACATACATGATATTTATAATATATGATTTATGACAACGAACAAATTGCGGAGGCAATCGTTTCTCCATCTCCCCAAGGGAAACTCTCTCCGCATATGCCATATTTTTCATTTGAATTACCGCATCATGTTTTTCCTTCCGAATCAAAATCATATCATAATATCGAATTTTAACAATATCATTTTCTTTATGGAAGTAATAAAAATCACCTGCATGGATTGTAAGATATTTGTCCATGCATACCGATAAGTTTTCCTGTGTGATTGGTTTTAACAGATAATGAAGTGCCCTCACATCATAACCACGAAAGACATACTCCCGAAAAGCTGTAAGAAAAATAATCTCTCCGGAATATCCCAGTTCCCTCAATCTTCCACAAAATGTAAGTCCTGTTTCGTTTTCTTCTAATTCAATGTCTGAAAACAAAATATCAAAACCATCCTGTTCAAAAGACTTTAGCATTTCATTTCCGGTCTGATACCAGAATAATTCGATTCGGTTTCCGCTACCCTCACTCCAAATTTTCAGAGCCGACTCCAATATGCGGTAATCGTTTTCTTTATCTTCCAAAACTGCAATTTTCAAATTCATGTCTGCTGCTCTCCCTGATGCAACGGAATCAAAATATTTACGGAGAACATTTCTTTTTCCGGCAATATTTCCATGATTCCGAAATGTCTCTCTACAATTTCCCGTATTCGCTTCAATCCAATTCCATGTTCCATTCCATTTTGATTGCCTTTCCCTGCTTTTGTGCTCAATAATTCATTCCTGGAATTAAATCTGTAACCCCCATCCGAAGTATTGACAATTTTTATTGACAGCATATTATGAAATGGCTTCATATACAACCATATTCTCTTACTTTCTGCCCGCATGCATCCCTCAATTGCATTATCGTAGAGATTCCCCAGCAAAGAACAAATCTCTACATCACTTAATGGAATCTCTTCCGGTAAATATATGATATTTTCTGTAAGAATCCCAACATTTTCCGCCATGCTTTGCTTATTGCTGACGATACAGTCAACCGTTGTATTTCCACTGGAAAGTGTATAATGCACCTTATTCAGGTCTGCTGTGATCTGCCGCATATAGTCAACGGCCTGTCCGGTATGGTTCCCTACCAAAAGCGTCTGCAACACATCCAGATGATTTTTTACATCATGCTTCATTATACGCAGCTCTTTGACCGAAGCAAGAATCTGCTCGTACTGCTGTGATTCCATATGTGACAGCAGATTTTCTTCCAGCAGTTTATTATTTTTTTCTCTTTCCACACCCAGATTATAAATAAATAACAGCATAATCATAAACAGGAATAACACAAAGACAAAAATTGTCACAAGCATGAAAAAATCGTTTTCCCGGGATTGCTGCAATGCTCTTACTACAGCAATCATGTCTATTTGCTCGATTGCCACACACAACAACGCAATTCCTATAAAAATCAGCTTTTCCTTTGTCCGCAGGCAGATATTTTGTTTTCCAATCATTATCGTCAATCCGATCAACACACCAAGCAGGATCAGGTAAACCAATGTAAAAACCGCCCGAACCCAGCCTCCCGATAAAACCTGATTGATATTTTCGTGAAAAAGAACCACTGGAAGCATTGCAGACACTACATCTGCAAGTAACGCATAGGTCGAATACAATATAACATAAAAAAACTGTGAAAAAAGAGAAGAATTTGTAAAAATCATTGTAATTAAAAAATGCACTATGATACCGTAAAACACAGTATAAAATATTGATACTTTCATCTGATTTAAAAAAAATAAAATGATAGAAAACAGTAACCATGCACACCATTGCCATTTAGAAATTCTCTTTTTGGAATCCAGCTTTCTATTCATAAATAAGAAAAACAAAAATGATTCAAATAAAATAATAAGAAATTCCCATATATTCCACAAAGTCAGCACCTCCACCTGACTACAATTGTACCATAAATGCAGAATAAAAAGGAAATTGAATCCTTAATTTCAATGTCGTTTAAAGCCAATATTTTGTATTTCGCGCCAATTCTATTGTTTTTTTATATAAATATGCTATTGTAAAATTCAATATATTCTGGTGTATATTATATTGCCAATTAACAATTTCCCCGAAAGAATATCATATCTTTCGGGGAAAGGAAAAGGAGCACCTATGTTACGATTTTTAATCAAACGAAATCTCAGCACTTTATCCACCGTTATGGTTCTTCTATGGATTTTTATTCTTCCATTTCTGGAATCCTGGTGGTACATATATCAGATTATTCAGGGAAACTATGCCTATCAGCCAGATTGTGCTTTCTTTTTATGCGGAAACAGCGTTGGTATCGGACATATCTTTCAAGGTCTTTACTTATGGCTGATTCCATTGTACTGTCTGGTAATTTCCTCCAATGATTGTTTGATGGATCAGGAACGGGGTTATGATAATATCCTGATCAGCCGGATTGGAAAGAGAAAAATGCTTTACCGTCTTCTTATAAAAAATTTTATATTGCTATCCGTATTGGTTTTTCTTTCTCTTTCCCTGAATCTACTCTGTGTTCACTTGATGTTTCGTGGTGGGAAATACAATCCATCTGAAATTTCTGCTTTAAACGTTTTTACAATGTTTTGGACTAACCATCCTTTGTTAAACAATTTTGTACATATTCTGATCACAAGTATTATCTATGGCATTATGGGTATGTTTTGTTGTACAACATCCTTTTATTTCCGCAACCGAAAAACGGTATATTTTGTAAGTATATTTTTCTGGCTGATTGAAATTTTAAAACCCGGCTCCCTGCTTTTAATTTTCCAGCCGTTTCAAATTAATTCTACCCTTACAGAAACAGCTTCAGGACTTTTATTATTTTTCGTGCCAGCAATCCTATACATCTGTATTCTGACCCGAAGGAGTGTCTATGAATAAGAAATGTATCACAACAGTTTTTACTTTTTTGTTTTTTTATGTCACAGTGGCTCTTGTATATGCGAAATCAGGTCATATGTATCATAAAAACCTGATTACATTTTCTTCTTATATGGCCTCCTTTTTCTCAGGTGATTTTTACTTTTTGCATGCTTATGCAATTATTATTCCTTTTGTATATCTGGTTTATCTTCCCCGGATGATAGCTCCGCAAACTAGCTGCTTTGTCTGCAGATACCAGACACGATACCAATATTTCCGCTGCCAATACCAGACAGTACTTTGTTTTACTTTGCTATTTGCTGCCCTTCACATACTTTCGGGAGGAATCTATCTGTTTACACAGATCGGATTTCGTTATTTGAATTGTTCTTCTGTTCTTTGCATTTTTTTATTTCAGTGGATTGCAGATTTTTTGTATTGTATGGGAATCTTTTGCATTCAGCAAATATTAAACAACTACATCCCTACCCTGTACGCTTCACTTGGAGTATGTCTTTTATGCTGCACGCAGATTTTTCTTTACAAAATAAGCAACAGTTATTTCCTTCCTCTTCGGAATTGCCTGGTAGCCATTCACTATATGGCGCACCACCAGTCTGTTATTGTATGCTTTTATGACTTGCTTCGGCTTACATTTCTTGCCCTTCTTTTGTATCTGGTATATTTGCAAACAAATAAGAAGAAGGAGTTTTATGAATGAAAGCACTTAAAAATTGTATTCGATTTCTTTTGCCGTTTTTTATTTTACAATTATTACATTTTAAATATATCAGTATTTTACCAGACACTGCATTTATGTTTGCTTACCAACTGCCATCACACTCCACATCTTTTTTAGATGTTTGTGCCCAATGGCTTCTTCCTATAAGTGCAATTTTATATTTTTCTGTTTATGATACCGATTTTTTGTATGATTACGGGAGTTTTATTATTCCTCGCTTAAAATCACGGAATATTTTAATCAATAAATTACATCTTTCCGGTATTATATTAGTTTTTATTACTTGCTCTATATATTTTTGTGGGAATGTATTATTATATTTGGAATGTTTTATGCAAAACAGCGTGACCATCATAATGCATTTATTTGGTACTTTTTTAAACCTGTATCTGTTGTTTCAGTGGGTTCTTTTACTCCGCTTATGTGTATCTGAAACGACCACCATTTTATTTCTCTCGATTTATTGCCTGATATCCGAATGTATGGTTTTCGTCCATCCATTCCGCAAAATTGCTTACCTTATATTTCCATGGTATTGCACACCTGCAATCAAAATCATTTTTATCATGATGCTGTATTTTTTACTTTATTTACAAATAAAAAGAAAGGACTTTGTATGATTCAATTAGAACACATCTCAAAAAAATTTAAAAAGAAAACCGTACTAAATGATATTTCTTACACATTTGAGACCGGAAAAATTTACGGTATTTATGGCATTAACGGTTCCGGAAAAACAATGTTACTCCGTATCATATCCGGTCTGGTTTTCCCGACTTCCGGCTCAATAATAATTAATGGGAAAACGCTGCATAAAGAAATTTCTTTTCCTGACCATATGGGACTAATTATAGAAAACATGGAATTACAACCCCAGTTAACTGCATTCGAAAATCTGGAAGAATTGAATAAAATCAATCATTATGCCACCACTTCCGACATTCAGGACGCACTCCGGAAAATAAACCTTCAAAGCAATGAAAAAGTCAAAAAATTCTCTCTGGGGATGAAACAAAAGCTCAATATTGCGCAGGCAATTTTTGAAAACCCACAATTACTTCTTTTAGACGAACCAACCAATGCGCTGGATACAGATACCATTGGGTGTCTGAAAGCCATTCTGGAAGATTTAAAAAAGAAGAAGTCCTGTATTATAATTGCCACACATGATCATCAGAATATTACCAGTCTCTGTGACCAGATTCTTGAAATGAAAGAAGGAAACCTTTATGATAAAAATTAATCATCGCATCGTTTTTTGGATATTTTCTATTCTTATTATTGGCATGATCTTACTCTCTTGTGGTTGCAATCAATTGTTAAAATTTTATTTTCCGCAGTCTTTTTCTGTCTCAAAAAATGAAATGACTACCAACGATCCGCTTCAAAATGCCGAAAATTATAATTACAGAATTCGTGCGCAAAATTATGCAGATCTTGTTTCCTATCTACCAAGCAATTCGACACCTGTAGATCTGCGTATCCCCAAAGAACTTGCTGGTTATAAAGTATCCGAAATTGAAGAAGGATGTTTTTCATGGTGCGAGGCTATCAAAACAGTATACATTCCAGCTTCTGTCAATAAAATTGGTCATGTGGCTTTTTATGATAATCCTTCTTTAACATCAATTTCGATAGAAAACGGAAATTGCACAATTGAAAAAGATTCTTTTGGAAATTTTACTGGAATTATCTATGCTCCCCAAAATAGTCAGGTCTATGAACAATTAAAAAATTACGGATATACCGTAAAAACTTTGTAATTACATACTTAAATACCTTAATTTTAAATGCCAGAATGTCAATCAAAGTAAACTCTTTATCTTAACTGACACTTCTGGCATTTGATAAAATATCCTTTATTTCACTATTTTTTACTATATTCTAACACTATCAAAACCACTCCGCAAAATAGTACTATTACAGAACCTATTAGAAATGGCCACAACCCATAATTTTTTATAAATCCAATAAAATGATTTGTATCTTCATACATTACCCTGTCAAAGGTTGAAATTGCACTCAATACTATAATTTCCAAAAACCCAAATATTAAAAAAATTGTTCCAAGATATTTTTTCATTCTCATTTTTCTCCTAATTCATCTCATTATACATCTTTATCTTTATCTTTTTCCCATTTATTAACAAATCTATTCCATATAAAAACTCGGCAGAAATTATCCCCATAAAAACAGCATTCCCTAATTTTGTATTGCCAAGGTTTAAAAATACCGCACAAACTACTCCACCTGCTAATATAACAACACCGATTTTACAATAGTTTCTCTTATAACCTTTCAAGTTTTCATCATGAATGACAGGTCCTGTAAAAATATTAATCAATAACAGGCCTCCACATACAATCAATTTTATTGTCAGGGGAACAACCGCCAACCAGATTATTCCATACATTGCTATAACTCCATAAACACTACTATACAAAATACATCGGAAATGCGTTTTTGCATGATATCCTCCAATATAATTCCGAAGCATTAAAAACATCACACACCAAATCAACATTGGGATCAACATTTTAAAATACCATGCACACACAAATATAACCATAAAGGGAATACTCATATTTATTTTCACCATTTTTCTAATATACTGCTTTCATTATATCATATATACATAAAAATGCTGTTCTTCCCTCTCTTTTTGTTCTGTCGTTTAAAGCCAATATTTTGCAGTTCACACCAATTGCACCAATTCTATTGCTTTTTCTATACAAATATACTATTATGGAATTAAATATATTTTTTAAGAAAATATTATGTCGTCAATTAACTATCTATCAGGATACCGAGTCATACACTATTAATGGCACTTTATCAGATACAATTTCTGATATCACGGATTTAATTTTGAGTTTTTCTGCTTAAACAAATGGTTCTATAAAGGATATACACCACAGAATTGGAAGAATGGAGATGATTAAAATGCACCGTATTCCACTTAAAATTGTGACAAGATTATCCGTTATATTTACGGTCATAGGTTTACTTCTTGTTATCATAGGTATTTGCACAGGAACTATGATAGGATTGATAATATTAGGAGCCGGGTTAGTGGAACTTGTTGGAACGATAATTTTTATTGCTGTGTTCAGAAGATGTCCTCATTGTGGTAGTTTTCTTAAAACAGGTTGTAATCGATATTGTCCACATTGTGGTAAATATGTGAACGAGAATGATTATATTTACTTCTAAGCAATGATCCTTTTTTTAAAGTTGTACTTGAAAAGACTGCGCTGTGGTTTATGGTGAATTCATGGACAAAGCTGGTCCATGACCTTATGAAAGACGCGTTGTGTACAAAGGCAAAATTCTTTGCAGAAAGTTTGATCGCGTAGTCCGGTTCATAGCATATCAATTATTCGTGTAAAATTCAACGTATTTTTCATTTGTTTTTACACTAAATCACATGAATTATTTCTAAAATTATACATTATTTAACATGAATCCCATATTACGATCAAATAATTAAAAAAGAAGCCGGACATCCACTTCCATGAATCTCCGGCTTCCACCATTTCTGTTTAAAATTTAAATACTGCTACTCCGTAAGGCGGCAGCTTATATCCGATCGAATAATCCCGTCCATCGCAAGGCTTCTTTTCCGCCTTGTAGGAAACCGGACGTTTCGTATCTTCTGTGTCGCTTCCGCCAAACTGCGGATCTGCACTGTTCAATACAAGTTTATAGGTATGTCTGCCCGGCACACCTACCCGATAATCGTCACGCTCTACCGGTGTGAAACTGATCACAAAAAGCAGGTTATTCTTTCCATCCTTACTCTTTCGCACAAAGCTGAAAATACTGCGTTCATAGTCGTTGGCATTCATCCACTCAAATCCTGCCCAGGTCGTATCCTGCTCGTACAGGCATGGATTCTTACGGTACAAATGAAGCAATGCCTTTACCCAATCCTGCATATGTTTGTGTTTCGGATCATCCAGCAGGAACCAGTCCAGTTCGCGCTTCTCGCTCCACTCACGCTCCTGCGCGAATTCCTGTCCCATAAACAACAGCTTCTTGCCGGAATGTCCCATCATGAATGCGTAACCCGCCATAAGGTTTTTAAACTTATCCCCTTCAAGTCCCGGCATCTTGTTGAGCATGGAGCATTTCAGATGTACGACCTCATCATGGGATAATACCAGAATGTACTTCTCACTCTCATTGTAACTCATGGCAAAGGTCATCTTGTTGTGATTGTCCTTGCGGAAATACGGGTCAAGCTTCATATAGTCAAGGAAATCATGCATCCAGCCCATGTTCCACTTGTAGCTGAAATTAAGTCCGTCATCCTCTACCGTACCCGTTACTTTCGGCCATGCCGTTGATTCCTCTGCAATCATCACAGAACCCGGATTTCTTCCGAGAATCAGCGTATTGATGTGCTTGAAAAACTCAATGGCTTCCAGATTTTTATTTCCACCATAAATATTCGGAACCCACTGTCCATCTTCCTTACCGTAATCCAGATACAGCATGGATGCAACTGCATCCACACGAAGTCCGTCTACGTGATAATTCTCAATCCACATCAGCGCACTTCCGATCAGAAAGTTCTTGACCTCATTCTTTCCGTAATCAAAGATTTTGGTTCCCCAGTCCGGATGCTCTCCTTTGCGCGGGTCTGCATATTCATAAGTTGCAGTACCATCGAACTCTGCCAATCCATGCGCATCTTTTGGAAAATGCGCCGGTACCCAGTCAAGAATCACGCCAATCTTGTTCTTATGGCATTCGTTGACCAGATGTGCAAAATCCTCCGGTGTTCCATAACGGGAAGTCGGTGCATAATATCCCGTTACCTGATATCCCCAGGAACCATCGTATGGATACTCGGAAATCCCCATCAGCTCAATGTGGGTATACCCCATCTCCCTGACATAAGGAATCAATGTCTTTGCCAGATCGCGGTAGGAATAAAATCCATCATCGTCCCGCCCCGGATGGCGCATCCAGGAACCCGGATGTACCTCATAAATTGCCAGCGGCTGCTCATATACTTCCTCTTTGGAAAGTTTTTTTCTGGCACTCATCCATTCGCTATCAGACCAGAGGAAATTGGAAATATCCGTGACAATGGAAGCTGTCTCCGGCCGCAGCTGTGCATAATTTGCATAAGGGTCTGCTTTGTACAGCTTTCTTCCGTCCTGCGCGATAATCAGGAACTTGTACATACAGCCAATCTGGACGCCCGGTACAAACAGTTCGTATACGCCCATCGTCTCCGGTGTCACACGTTTCATCTCGTGGGAAGTTTCATTCCATCCATTAAATTCCCCAATCACGTATACACGGTCCGCATGCGGTGCCCAGACATCGAAGCATACTCCCTCTTCTCCTTCAATTGTCATTTTGTGAGCACCCATTTTGCGATAAATATCATAATGTGTTGCCTGTCCAAACAGGTAACAATCCATCTCTGTAAAATTACTCATAAATACCCTCCCTGTCTTCTCTTATCTATCTTACTCGAAATCCTTTTCCGTTAGTACAATTCTGTCATCATCCGTATAACGACTAGCGGTCAGAATACTGATAGCTTTCTTTAACCCTCCATGTGCCTCCCGATGAATTGCTTCATCCACAATGTCTTTCACCTCTGTCAGGGTTGTCGCCTGATCCAGTCTCTGAATATTGCTGATCCGGTTATACAATGCCAGAACCGCCATATCATCAATTTTGTATCCAAGTTCCCTGGAATAAGAACGTGCAAACGTGACCAGCTCATCATTTGTAAAAATCGGAACTGAGATCTGTTCACTGAATTTTTTGGCAAATGTTTCATTCTGCGCAAATAATCTCTTGATGCCCTTGGATGTGTCTTCGAGTATAACGAAAAGACCACTCTCATCTGCGTCCAGCAATCCGGATAACTCCGACACGGTCTTTTTCTCCATATCTCCTGCCTGTTCAATAATCAGGCATCCTCCTGCCACCTTATCCAGCAGCCCGCCGACATTTTTCTGGTTCAATGCTTCCGCATGGATCTTTCCAATCTTTCCATCCAAAACCCCGGTCTCCTGCTGCAGGACTTTGATCATGCTGGTGGCAAGTGTTGTTTTTCCACTTCCCTGTCCGCCTTTAATTACGAGATTCCCCCTCGATGCAGTTTCCTTATTTTTCAGATGGGACGAAGCAACTGTCAACGCTTTGCAGAGCTGATCCTCCATGCCCTTCACCGGCATAAAATAAGAAAAAATCGCTTTCTGTTCATCGGTCAGTTCTACAAGCGGAAGATTCTGTTTTTCCTCTTTTCCCAGATCCACCGGTGTGTCTACCTGTGGAATATGTACTGTTTTTCCTTTCCAGGAAGAGCGATCTGTTTTTCTTCTTACAAAAGCAAACTCTTCTTCCCTCTCCTGTGCAAGTGTTGGTTTCTGTGGCAGATCCTCGATCGGAACCTCCTCAAAATCCTTTTTCTTTGTTGTATCTGATTCTGTCTTTGTTTCCATTTCTTCTACACCACGATTCTCATTTAAGTTTTTGTCATCTTCTGTCACATCGGATGTCTCTTCTGCCGGTTTCTGTGCGGCAGCTTCAGTCTTCTTTTTCTGCTGGGAACGTACCATTTCTTCTAAAGATACTCCCTCTGGCCAAAGTTCTTCGGCATCTGTATCCCTGGCAGGCTGTTCCTCTTTTTTGTTCTCTTCCTCTTCTTCCTTTCGTTCCTCCGGCTCATTCGTTGCCAGCGGTGTTTCCCTTTCCGGCGTCTGTGGCGGTGTTTCCGTCGTTTCCTCCACAATATCCGCCTTCTCTGCCAGTACCGCATCCAGTTTTGGCAATACTCCTGTCAGGCGGTCCATAATATCGCCTGCCTCCTGCAGTGCACGCGCTTTTGCGGATTCGAGTTTCCGCTTTCTGGCATCTTCCAATGCAGCTTCCGCAGCCTTGCGCATTTTCTCCCACTCACTCAGCACTTCCTCAATTGTCATCTGGCCTGTGATCTGATGCTCAATCATATTTTTCTCATTTGTCATCATGCTCATCTGGCCATCGGAGTCTTCTCCTAACAATTCTTTGAAGTTTGTCCTAAGTGAACCATCAATCTCCTCATCTGTCTCAATGTGCCGTGTATTCTGTTCCGGCTGTGCCTCAGGCTTTTCTTCCTCCATCTGCATTTTCAGATAAGGGACATCTTCCACCATACGATTGATATTGTCCAGCGTATCCGTGACGGTTTCTTTTTCGGTTGCATCCATGATCTGCTGCATTCCCTTTGCAATTTCCGCCTGAAGATTGACGGTATTAAACCGTTCTGTATTTACTTCTACTTTTGGAATTGCGACCGGATCATGCACGGTCTCCCCGGCACGCGCCATCTCCTCCACATCAATGTGTGTCAAACCTGCTCTGTCATCTTTTGCCTGACAAAACGACCGATACTTTTCTTCCTGTGTTTTCGTCAATGGCTGATACAGCATTTTCAGTTCCAATGCACGCTCTACATATGGCCCGTCTCCAAACCAGAGAACCAGCTCATCACATGCATCAATACACTTCTCACTCATCCCTGCTTTGTGATACAGATAAGCAAGCTCATATGCCCACTCTTCCGTATATTCCTGCTCCTTGAGTTCTTCAAGAATCGGTATCAGTTCTTCATAAGAAGCCCCCTGTGCCTTCTGTATATCATAGCGAAGTACATATTTAAGGGTGTCATGAGGCGCAATCTCCACAAACTCATCATAATAATCCTGTGCCGCCTGAAAATCTTTCATCTTGACCGCCACTTCCGCAAGACGGTAAATAATCATTCTTCCGATCGGCGAGCGGTCATATGCCATCAGCAAAACTTCCCGGCTCTCCTCATAACGCTGTACTTTTTCGTACACTTCCCCAGCTTTTACCAGACCATTTACATTTTTAACCTTATTCCAATTGATAGTATCTGCAATATCTGCTGCCTCATCGTATTTCTCTTCCGCATAACGGGATTTCATCTGATCAAGCTTCAGATTATATTCGTATTTGTCCAATTGTTATCTCCTTAAAATATCCCCAAACAGGTCTATCTGTCTATTTTCAAGTATACCATAGGCGGCAATTAGTGTCAAAAAATAATCCGAAAAAAAGAGCTGCACACAAACGCGTACAGCCCTTGAAATTACTGGTTTTTCTTTGTTTCGTCTTTCTTTCCGGAATCTTTTAAAGTTCTCTTTTTCTTTTGTTTTTCCCCGTAATATATGATCGCACTGGTTGCCTCATCTACACCGGCTGCCTCCACATATGCCTCCGTTACGGTTGTAAGGTTTTTCTTCCGTATGCTGTGGTTTACCAGTCTGCGGATAATATAGTAAATCATCGCAAACACCGGAACCCCAAGCAGCATTCCCAGAAATCCAAACAGTCCGCCTCCGATCAGAATCGAAAACATTACCCAGAACGCGGATAATCCGGTGGAATCACCTAAAATCTTCGGTCCGATAATATTTCCATCCACCTGCTGCAGAATAATGATAAATATCAGCAGATACAACGCATGCAGCGGACTCTGGATCACCACCAGAAGAAGTGTCGGAATCGCACCGATAAACGGTCCAAACACCGGAATGACATTGGTTACTCCAATGATAACCGCAACCAGTATCGTATCTGGGATATGCAGAATCAGACATCCAAAATAACAGATTACTCCGATGATGGCAGAATCTATAATCTTTCCAATGATGAAACCACCAAATACTTCATCTGCCTTGTGGAAAACTTCGATAATAATGTTTCCATGTTTCGGTTTAAAGATCGCATACACAATCTTTTTGCTCTGTCCCACCAGGCTTTCTTTAATGGATAAGACATAAACAACGACAATGATCCCAATGATGAAGTTTAATATGGATTTGACCATCGTGATTACGCCGGAAGTAATCTGCAGCAGATATTGCTGCATCTGTGGCAGCAGATCCTTCGTTGCCCAGTTTTCCACCTGATCCGTCAGTTTTGTCAGCATATCACTGATGGTATCTGTCACTCCATAGGCTCCGAGTTTTCCACTTTTCACCATATGGATCAGGCTCTCCACATTACCAGGCAGTGCTTCCACCAGCCCGGTAACACTTGATACCACCGAAGGAACAATTGCCGCAATCAAAAGTACCAGAATCACCAGAAGAAACAGGATTGCCCCGGCAATGGACAATCCACGTGCCACTTTAGCCGCTGATTTTTCTGATTTCATTTTCTTTTTCAGAAACGGCAGCCAGTGCCGCTCCTGAAATTTCATAACCGGGTTAAGCAGATAAGCAAGTCCCAGTCCGATAATAATCGGCTGCAATGCACCTGTAATCAGATGCCAGGTATCTGCAACCCCCTTATACCGGAGCACCAGGAAGAAAAATACGGTACAACAGGCAAAGGTGAGAAATACCATCAATCCGATTTTAATCAGAAGAACCGTCTGACGCATGCCATCCTCACTCTGTTTGATCTGTTCCATCTGTTTTTGTTTTTCCACGTCTGTCATACAAGATCTCCTATCCGCGGTAATAATTGATCAGGCAGCCTTTGAGAATAATATCTTTCTCATCCGGTGTCAGTTCTCCCATACGCAGGGTAAATGGCTTTAAAGCACCATCCTTTACCACATATGCCTCAAATTCTGTTTTTCCGTCTGCGATCGCCTCACGGATCTTTGGAACAAACAGGTAATCCAGATTGTGGAACGGAAGGTCTCCCTGATCAATAACAAACGGAATCATACCCCAGTTAATCAGGTTGGAACGATATCTCTTGGTCGCATATTCATTTGCAATGTTTGCCCATCCGCCAAGTACCTTCTGGCAGGAAGCCGCCTGCTCACGCGCAGAACCGTCTCCCGGTTTTACTGCAAAAATCGTACTTCCGAAACCAACGTTTGAGCGGTTGACATCGGAGAACGTTGCACGGATGGTATCCATAACCGGATGAATCTCCGGAAGTGCATCCCCCGGACAGGTATCTGCCTCGACAGCCTTCTGTGCCTTCTGTACTTCCTTGGCACGTCCAACATATTCCGGATCCTTTCTGGAAAGTGCAAACTCTGCCAGTCCCAGTGGGTTGGAACGGAAAGAGGATGTCTCTCCGGAAGGAATCAGCTCGTCCGTTGTGGTCACCGGATCGTGAATCTCGGAAACAACTTTCAGCACAAGATTCTCCGGAAGCGGGCTCATAGCCGGCCAGTCCTTGATATTTGGTCCAAACTGGATCTCTACGTCCGGATCTGCCACACCCTTGCTGTCAAATACACGATTTTCATAAATGGTCTTATCAAAGAAGTATTTCGGCTTGCTGTAGTTTACATCAATATCGGTAGCTGCGGTAAGGAATCCCTTATTTGCAGCGGTTGCAGCGATAGAACGCGCATCCATCAGTGCTACGGAAGCAACCTGTCCGTTCTGTACCTTAGATCCCTCACGATTCGGGAAGTTACGTGTAGAATGACGGATAGAAAATGCATTGTTCGCAGGCGTATCTCCGGCACCAAAGCATGGTCCGCAGAATGCAGTCTTGACAATAGCACCTGTCTCTAACAGATTGGCAACGGCACCGTTCTTAACAAGTTCCATATAAATCGGAGTGGAAGCCGGGTAAACACTCAGCGTAAACTCGTCCGCTCCAATGGAAGTGCCCTTTAAGATGTCTGCTGCATCGCAGATATTTTCAAATCCACCACCAGCACATCCGGCAATGATACCCTGATCTACATACAGTCTTCCGTTCTTTACTTTGCTCTTTAAGTCAAGGTCTACTTTTCCATCAAAGCTTACCTGTGCACGCTTCTCACAGTCATCGAGAATATCCATCAGGTTTGCATTTAATTCCTCGATCGTGTATGTATTGCTTGGATGGAACGGCATCGCGATCATTGGCTTAATCTCGCTTAAATCAAGTTCGATAAAGCTGTCATAGTATGCAGTTTCTCCCGGATTCAGTTCCTCGAAATCTCCGGTTCTTCCATGAATCTCATAGAATTCCTTCACCTGGTCATCGGTTCTCCAGATAGAGGACAGACAGGTGGTCTCTGTTGTCATAACATCAACACCGATACGGTAATCAACACTCAGATTGGATACGCCCGGTCCGACAAACTCCATCACTTTATTCTTTACAAATCCGTTGGCAAATACTTCACCGATAATGGCAAGCGCGATATCCTGCGGTCCGACACCCTTCTGCGGGGTACCTGTCAGGTAAATGCCGACAACTCCCGGCATATCAATATCGTAGGTTTTATTCAAAAGCTGCTTTACAAGCTCCGGACCACCTTCTCCAATTGCCATGGTTCCCAGTGCCCCGTAACGGGTATGGGAGTCTGATCCAAGGATCATCTTTCCGCCGCCTGCAAGCATTTCCCTTGCGAACTGGTGAATAACTGCCTGATGAGGAGGAACATAGATTCCACCGTATTTCTTTGCACATGTCAGTCCAAACATATGGTCATCTTCGTTGATGGTTCCACCGACTGCACACAGACTGTTGTGACAGTTGGTGAGTACATAAGGAATCGGGAACTTCTCAAGACCTGATGCCCTGGCGGTCTGGATGATGCCGACAAATGTAATATCGTGGGAAGTCAGCTTATCAAATTTGATCTGCAGTTTTTCCATGTTGCCGGATGTATTGTGGTTCTTTAAAATTCCATATGCAATGGTTTGTTTCTTTGCATCTTCCGGTGTAACAGTCTTTCCTGTCTTTGCATTGACAGCAGATGCCGCTTCCGGTGAATTAATGACAACATCCCTGCCGTTGACCAGGTATGCGCCGTTCTCGTATAACTTCATAGTTTCCTCCTTGTTTTCGAAATCATAGTTAATGATAATTATATAATAAAATGTATTTTTATGCAACGACTGCAAACGTAATGGATGCCGCAAACAGATCGCCATCTACCAGGATTGCAAACTCACCGCCCATCAGCTGTGTAAGATTCTTTGCAATGGACAGTCCAAGACCGCTTCCCTCTGTCGTGCGGGATTCCTCTCCCCTCACAAAACGCTCCGTCAGGTCTTTCCTCGCCGCTCCCTGTTCCGGCAGCGGATTTTTCGAAATATTTTTGATACGGAAAACCGCATGGTTCTCCTCTACTTCCAGATCTACATAAACCCGGGTATTTTCGAGTGCATATTTTGCCGCATTGGTATACAGATTTTCAATTGCACGGTAGAGCTGCCGTCCGTCTGCCCGGATCATCACCGAATTGTGCGGCAGTTTCGTCACAATGGTCAGCCCCCGTGCCTCAAAACGTTCATTGAACTCACCACCCGTCTGGTACAGCAGTTCTACCAGATCGATGGTCTGCATATCCAGCTGGATATTTCCGGAACTGATCTTTGATGCTTCGACCAGATCCTCCGTCAGCTGTTTCAGCCGCTGGGATTTTTCATCCAGAACCCGGATATAATTACGTGCATTTTCGTTTTCCAGGTTTTCACGTTTGAGCAGATCCACATAATTGACAATGGAAGTAAGCGGTGTTTTGATATCATGGGAAACATTCGTGATCAGGTCTGCCTTCATCCGTTCATTCCGGATCCGCTCCTGAATGGCTTCGCTCAGCCCTGCACGGATATTATTCACAGAAGCTGCAATGCCTCTTTCCTGTCCGTGAAACTGTTCCACATCCAGTGTCGTATCCAGTGCCCCTGCCGCAATTTTTTCAATTGCATGCTGGATCTCATATCTTTCGCGCGCCTTACGCGTACACAGTCTGGGATTCTGTCCGGAGATAAACACCCGTCTCAGGAAGCTTCCTGCCTGATAGATCAGACTGTATGTCAGAAGGGTATTGTTTTTGACCCGCCGGACAATGCTCATATAAAACAGCAGGAATACAACATCGACCAGATACCCGACTGTTCCGACCGCTACCATCAGTCCGGACAGTTCAAACTGGATGTCATGGAGATTTCTCCCCAAAAAGAGCACAAGATAAATGAATGCCACAAAAAGCACCATCTGGATATCCGTATAAATTTTATCGATCCAGGTCAGGTAAATGGTTGCATCCTCCTCCGACCGGCGCCCTGCAACACCTGTCAGATAGGCAAGAAATACAAAGCTTCCGACCATGCCGATCACCATAAACAGGCTGAGAATCCTCAGCCCTCCGATATGTCTGCGCAGATTGTATCCGATCCCATAGATTCCGCAAAGCATCATAATCAGGAACATCTGATGCATGACAATGGCTGCGCCCTTTTTTCCGCTGGAGAATTCTTTCATAGACAGCTACGCCCCCGCTTCGATTTTATAGCCGACACCCCAGACCACTTTCAGATACCGCGGTTCTTTCGGATTGATTTCGATTTTTTCCCGGATATGCCGGATGTGGACAGCAACTGTATTGTCAGCGCCAATTGCTTCTTCATTCCAGATTTCCTCATAAATCTGACTGATGGAAAATACTTTTCCTTTATTTTTCATTAAAAGCAGAAGGATGTTGTATTCGATCGGAGTCAGTTTGACCTCTTCCCCATCTACCGTAACTTTTTTTAATTCATCGTTAATAACCAGGCCGCCGGCTTCATAAACGGCATCACCGGAAGGGGTGCTCGAAAGTGTGGTATAACGCCGCAGCTGTGACTTCACACGGGCAACCAGTTCCAGCGGATTAAACGGCTTGGTCACATAATCGTCCGCCCCCACGTTCAGCCCCAGAATCTTATCCGCATCTTCTGTCTTGGCAGACAGGATGATAATGGGAATGCTGCTTGTTTTACGTGCCTGGAATGTCGCACGGATTCCATCCAGTTTCGGCATCATCACATCGATCACCATCAGATCAATTTTCTTTGTGCGAAGCATATCCAGAGCCTGTTCCCCGTCATATGCTTTTACTACCTGGTATCCTTCCTGAATCAGGTAAATCTCAATTGCGTCTACAATTTCCTTGTCATCATCACACACCAGAATCGTCATGCGGATGTCCTCCTATCAGGTTCTTGATCTTGTTCTGAAAGCCGGCGGATTTTTCTTTTTCTTCTGCCGCTTCCTGTTCTTCCTGTTCATCTTTCCACTTAAAATAATCAGCATCCAGATTCACACGCAGTTGTTCTTCCAGCTGCTTTAACTCTTCATCGTCATCTTCTACCGTAACCGGTGCCGGAATCTCCGGCTTCGGCGACAGCTTCTTTGGTTTTTCCACCGGCTTTTCCACCGGCTTTTCTACTGGTTCTTCCGCAAGGTCTTCTACCGGTTCTTCCGGTACGGAAAGTCCAAGCTTATCCAGATATTCCTGGTTAATCTTAATATCGGTCTGCCGGTTTGCGTAAATTGCTTTTTCTTCCCGCTTCTCCTGCTCGTACTCCGGTCTTCCTTCCATCTTTTCCTTCTCAATCTCGCGGTTCCGTTCCTCGATGATCTTTAAGTACTTTTCGGTATCAACCAGATCCTGCAGCTGTCCTTTGAGTTCGGACTTGTTGGTTCTTAATGTCTTTTCTTCTTTTTCCATCTGTTCTTTAATTTCCTGATAGATGGCACCGACCTTTTTGTCTGCCTCCTGCATGATATCCTGCATACGGTTTAACGTTTCATCCATATACATGACAGATGCCGCATAAATGTCCTCTGCCTTACGGCTTGCATCCCAGATGATCTGATCTCCCTTTTTATGGAAATCGCGCTCTGCCTTATCACGGCTTCGAATGGTCAGCTCGTATTCATCCATAATCTGATAAATACAGGTATTTAATTCTGCCAGCAGATCAATCACCTGCTGCTTATCTATGATAACTTTACTCGGCTCTTTCGGATACGGCTCACTCTTCGACAGCAAAACGTGAAGACTGCGCAGTACCTTTTCCGTATTGTCCTGTGCTCCCATGTGTCCTGATTCCTTCCATAATAGATAATTCCGTACTTTCTATTATAATCAATCCCCCTATAATACGCAATATTTTAGATTCTTAGGTTTTTCTAAATTTTATTACACAAAACTTTATTTTTTACAGACACAAGGTTATAATAATTTTTTGAAAATGAACCTGTTTAATAAAGGATATATACTATGAATATCGTCAAAACTTACGGAAATTATATTAAAAAATATGCCGGCACCCACCCGGCAGTTTCCCGCAAAATGATTGACATCGGATTACATCTCGAACAGTTCCGGACGGAACATTTTGCAGAAAAAACAATGCCGAAAGCATATCAGAAGCTGAATACGCTCGGCGTAAAAAATACGCTTCATGCGCTGGAATACCCGGAATCCACGGTCTGGTGCAATCTGTTTGCACCCGTGGAAATTTTCCAGTGCTTCGGACTCAGTGCGCTTTCCATGGAATGTCTTTCCTCGTTTCTCTCAGGATTTACGTGTGAAGACTATTTTATCGACCGCGCAGAAAGCCGTGGAATTGCCTCCACGCTCTGTTCCTATCACAAAGATTTTATCGGTGCCGTAGACTCCGGAATTATTTCACCTGCCAGACTCGGTGTGACAACTTCCATGATTTGTGACGGCAATATTAACACATTCCGCTATGTCAGCCGGCACACGGATCTTGACACTTATGTGATCGATGTGCCGGACAGCTGTTCTCCGGAAGCCGTGGAATATGTGACCATGCAGCTGAAAGAACTGATTCAGAAACTGGAAGCACTGACCGGAAAACGTCTGTCCATGGATGACCTGTCGGAAACACTTGCCCGCGAAAACCAGTCGAAAGCTTATTACAAAGAGTTTTTAAAACTGCAGGCAGAGCGCTATTATCCATCGACACTGACTCTGCAGATGTACATGCTTTTTGCCACCCACTTAAACATCGGAACACCGGAAACCCTTGACCTGTTCCGCAGTTTTGCCGAGGATATCAAACAATATCCGAAATATGACGGCACCCGGATTGTATGGGTACATCTGCTTCCTTTTTATCAGGAAACACTCAAACACTATTTTAACCTGAACAGAGATTACCAGATCCAGTGTACCGAAATGAACCTGGATTACATGGACGAACTGGATACCACCCACCCACTGGAAGCACTTGCCACTAAAATGCTAAACAATCTCTATAACGGTCCATACGAAAAAAAAGCAAACATGGTCGTAAAACTGGCAAAAGAAATGCATGCCGATGGCGTAATTAACTTCTGCCACTGGGGCTGTAAGCAATCTGCCGGCGGAGTATTCCAGCTGCGCGAAGCGCTCAAGGCGGCGGATATTCCACTGCTCGTTCTGGATGGCGATGCCATGGACCGCCGGAACAGCCATGACGGACAGATCAAAACCCGTCTGGAAGCTTTTCTGGAAATTCTGGATAAAGAGAGGAATTCATCATGTTAGGTTATGTATGTAAATATACCCCCATGGAATTATTTGAAGCCATGGACACGGAAATCCCACGTCTGGAACCATCCGTTACGGATTTTAACCACGCGGACACCCTGATGCACGCCAACATCTGTTCCTATACCAAGGCCGTGCTGGAAGATGTGATGGAACATGACTATGAGGGTGTCATTCTGACTACCTGCTGCGACAGCATCCGGCGTCTGTATGACACATTAAAAAGCCAGTTCCCGGATAAATTTTTCTTTTTACTGGATATTCCCCGCAAATTTAATGATTTTGCAGTGACGCTCTATGAGCGCCAGCTAAAACAAATGCTCACGGAGTACGAGGCTTTCTCCGGAAAAACACTGGATCTGAAACGTTTTGTTTCCATGATGCAGAACAAAGCGGCTCTGAAAAAACAGGAAAACACCCGCATGTCTGCCAGTGCAGCGTCCGAAAAAGGAAACGGACAGAAACTCAATATCGGAATCATGGGTGCCCGATGCAACAATGAAATCCGTCAGCTGCTTGTCGACCGCGGTGCCAATCTGCTGTTTGATTTAACATGCACCGGACTTGCACCTGATTTTTCCATTACAGAGGATCAGGTCCTGCATTCTTATGCTGCCGCGCTGCTAAACCAGATTCCATGCATGCGCATGTTAAAAGCAGCAAACCGTGAACATTTTCTTGACGGTTTTACCGACCGCCTGGATGGAATTATATATCATACCGTCAAATTCTGTGACTCTTATTCTTACGAGTATGCGGATTTCCGCCAGCGGCTGGATCTGCCGATTCTGCTGGTAGAAACCGATTCCACCAGACAATGTGCCGGACAGGTCCGGACCCGTGTGGAAGCCTTTATGGAAGAATTGAAAGTGAAAAAAGGATTGTCCCTGACCGGGGAAAAACAAATGATAAAAAGAAAGGGTGATACTGTGTATACATTAGGAATTGACAGCGGCTCTACCTCTACAAACGCCGTAATCTTAGACGAAAACAGACAGATCAAAGCATTTTCAGTTGTCCGCACCGGAGCCAAATCTTCCCAGAGTGCAGATGCCGCACTGGCAGACGTTCTGAAAAAGGCCGGACTTGACCGGGAAGATATTTCCCTGATTGTATCCACGGGTTATGGTCGTGTCAGCATTCCATTTGCGGACAAAAATGTAACCGAAATCAGCTGCCACGGAAAAGGTGCGCATCTTCTCTTCCCGGACGTTCACACGATCCTCGATATCGGCGGTCAGGATAGCAAAGCCATCCGGCTGAATGACAATGGAGAAGTTGCCGATTTTGTCATGAATGATAAATGTGCCGCCGGAACCGGCCGCTTTCTGGAAATGATGGCGCGCTCCCTGGAAATCAGTATCGACGAACTTGGCCCGGTATCCCTGCAGTCCAAAGAAAATATTGAAATCAGCAGCATGTGCAGTGTTTTTGCTGAATCGGAAGTTATCTCCCTGATCGCACAGAACAAAGAGATTGCCGATATTGCACATGGAATTCACAAGGCAATTGCCGGGAAAGCAATGTCCCTCCTGAAACGTGTCGGTCTGAATCCGGGATATATGATGACTGGCGGTGTTGCCAAGAATCCGGGTGTCGTCGCCGTGCTGGAGGAGCAGCTTGGAGAAAAACTACATATCTATGAGGAACCAGAGATTGTCGGTGCACTGGGCGCGGCATTGTATGGGCTTGAGGAGATCCTATAAACCAGAAAATAATTTTACAACAACAATCGTGATACGATTTATTTTCCAATCGTATCGCAATTGTTGTTTTTCTGTTACTGTTATAAATCATTTGACTTCTGTCCGAAAATACGATATTCTGTTTTTACTGGGTTTATAAAATTATATACCACAATTACTTATGCGATACATCGCCATTGTACCGCAATCACCACTCATGGAGAGCATTTCGCTCATAAATTTCCATTAGAACCACAATTTCATAGAACTGGTCATAACAGCTCTGTTTTTTATACTTTCTATATTGTAAAAGCAGATGCTTATGATATATACTAAAGGAAAGGTAGGACACTACATGGGGAACACTGACATTTTGACAACTTCGTTGCCAGATGCCGACACAGAAAACACAACAGAACACAGCACGATTTTCGACGATGTATTCCGAACCATTGCGCAAAAAATGCCGCAGCTTCTCATTCCGCTGATCAATGAAGTTTTCCACACTTCTTACAGCGAGGAGGAACAGTTTGAACAATTGCGAAACGAACATTACGAAAAGTACGGAACCGTGATCACGGACTCCATTATCCGGATTGGTGGACATATATACCATCTGGAATGCCAGTCCTCTAAGGACAGGACAATGGTTATCCGGATGTTCGAGTACGACATTTCGATTGCACTTGAACATGCTTCTTTGGGGGAACATGCAATTTGGGAGATTGCGTTTCCTCAATCGTGCGTGCTTTATATCCGCAATCACCGTTCGCTTCCAGATTATCATGAGGCAATCGTAACGTTTGCAGATGGTCAGAAAGTACGTTACCGCGTTCCGGTTTTGCAGGCGAAAAGATACACGGTGGATCGGATTTTTGAAAAACGGCTGCTGATTCTGCTTCCGTATCATATCTTACGGTATGAACATTTTTTGAAGCACAATGGAACGAATTCGAAAAAAGTGAAGCATCTGCTGGACGATTTCCGGGAGATCAACCGAAGGTTAGAGGACGCGTCCGAAAAAGAACAAAAGTCGCATTTTTATATGGATATGATTGTTTTAATTGAGAAAATCGCGGATTATATTATCCCAGAGGATAATGCTATCAGGAAAGGATTGGGTGAGATTATGGGTGGTAAGATTTTGAAGTTACGGTCTGAAGAATTGCTGGAACAAGGCGAAGCCAGAGGAGAAGCCAGAGGCAGAATCGATGCAATTCAAAATATGATTGATCTTGGTTTAACCAAAGAACAAATTTTAAAAAAATATTCTCCAGAAGAATATGAAAAAGCATTAAATTCTATGCCAGTGAAAGCATAAACACACCAAAAGGGATTCCGAGGAATCCCTTTTGATGTGTAATGACCATATTTACTTTTACTGTAACAGAGAAAGTACACCCTGATTAGACTGATTAGCCTGTGCGAGCATAGACTGTCCAGCCTGTGCAAGAATGTTGTTCTTGCTGTAGTTTACCATCTCTTTTGCCATATCTGTATCACGGATACGAGACTCAGCAGAAGATGTATTCTCGGAAATGTTATCCAGGTTGTCGATGGTGTGCTCTAATCTGTTCTGTACAGCACCGAGTGCAGATCTCTGGGAAGATACCTTAGCAACGGCATCAGCAATTGCATCAATTGCATATGTAGCCTCTGTTCCTGAAGCATCCTTAACGTTAATACCCTTAATTCCAAGATTTGCAGAATTCATAGTATCGATATCGACAGTAATTTTATTTGTCATATCCGCATCAGCACCTACATGTAAATTAAATGATAATGTATCTGCTACAGTTGCATACCCTTTATTGATTGTATAAGAGGTCTTACCATTTGCTGTATTAGCATCTTCTACAGTTGCTGCCTGATCTACTGTTCCAATATTATTTGCAGTTAATAATTCTGCCTTTATCTTGGTTTCAGCTACATCTTTTGTAATAATAGAAGAATCATCGTCATCAACACCATCAGTATCAGCATCTGTCATTGCTGTTAAGCTTGTGTTTCCGTATGTGACCTTGCTTCCACCTGTAACAGCTTTTTTCAAGTTATCCAATGTAATTGCAGTTCCATCTGCGTCCGCGATAGTATTGCCTGCAGCATTATATGTAATGGTATATGTTTTTCCATTAACATCAACTGTTTTATTTGCTGTATCTGCTGTGGCATCTGTATTTGCCTTATCAATAAGTGCTGTTACTTCTGTTGTAGCAGATCCAATCGTGTACTCTTTTCCTGCAATTGTATACTTATCACCAGCCTGAAGCGCATCCATTGTGAATGTTGCAGACTTTGCCCCATCAGTAAGCGTTCCCTTTAATCCAGCATCATGACCTTTCATATATACGTTCTTTGTATTAGAATTGTCACCCTTTAAAAGATAAATCTCATTGAATTTTGTAGTTTCAGCAACACGATCAATCTCTGTAGTAAGCTGATCAACCTCATCCTGAATAGCCTGTCTGTCATCAGAAGAATTAGTTCCGTTTGCAGACTGAACTGCAAGCTCATTCATACGCTGTAACATGCTGTGAACTTCTGTTAAAGCACCTTCAGCGGTCTGTACAGAAGATACACCGTCCTGTGCATTGGAAGAAGCCTTGTCCAATCCACGGATCTGCTTTCTCATCTTCTCGGAAATGGTAAGTCCTGCTGCATCATCTGCTGCACGGTTGATCTTGTAACCGGAAGATAACTTCTCGGTTGACTTAGCCTGTGCTCCGGATGTGATACCAAGCATTCTGTTTGCGTTTGCTGCCTGCATGTTGTGTTGTACTACCATACTCATAATTGAATCCTCCTTGAACTCCCACTTTGTGGGGTATTATGTTTTTTCCTTTGGAAATCCTTTTCCTAAGGTGTTCTTATTGCGTCACTTTGCAGTAACGCGTCACAAGCATCTTTTGATGCTTTGCGACCTTGTATCAAATAAGCGGAGCGTCCCGGGTGTGCCCCACCTATTACCAGAATTTAAAACAGATCAGGAGTTAAATTTATCTTTCAAACTCTCTGCATCTTTCTTTGCCTCTGCCTTCATCCGCTCGTTCCACAGAATCCTCTTAATTTCCTGCTGTGCCTCTCTGGAAATGCCCGGCTCTGCATAATAGGTTTCTCTCCTTCGTGCCGGATTTTCTTCCGTGGTACTTCTGGCAATATTAAGTTCTCTCGGGGCATCAATGAGCAGCCTTGCGTGATTACCCGAACCACCGACATAGACCACACGGATGTCATCCCCGATATTTACGTATTGTCCCTGTTTCAATGAAAGTTTCAGCATTTTTTACCTCCATGCACGCAAAACCTTTTTGCTACGTTTTGTATCTTTTATATCGTCCGTTCGCTACGGTTTGTTAACCTCTATTTTTTATAATTGCTACAATTTGTTACTTTTTATCTAATTTTTCCATTCTCATTCCTTTAAAAATCGTTTATTTTTGTGCATATTTTACATTTCTATGCAACATTCTGTAACTATATGACTATTTTTTCGCTTCCTACAATAAATTAACTTCTGTTTTATCAATAGCTACTATCTGTAACATTTCATGATATGTGAAAAAATAGACTAATTTTAAGAAAAGGTGGTATTTTATTATGAGTGAAAAAAAACTTCCTCAGAAATTGAAAGAACTGAGAAAGGTAAATAATTACACGCAGGATTATGTAGCCGCGGTGCTTGGTATTGTCCGCCAGACATACAGCCATTATGAAACGGGCAGACGGACACCGGATGCCGAAGCATTATATAAATTGGCGGGTCTATACAACATTTCGATTGACGATCTCATGCATCTGACTGTTGATATTGACCGCGAAGTTTCTTACGATGCACCGGTTCCTTCCCAATCCAGCGAAGACTTATCTGAGTTTCTTGAATTTTTTAATGATCCCGCGAATAAAAAAAAGTACATGTTTCATACGAATCTGGAAAAAGAATTGCTTTTTTATTTTAACAAGATATCCGAAGAGGATAAGAAAGAAATTATTGAATTTACAAAAATTAAGGCCCGCAAGCCTTTATAACAGAAAAATTGCTTCTCCAGATACTGTTTTTCATGGTATCTAAAGAAGCAATTTTTAATACTATGGAAATTACAATTTCACTACATGCACTTTATTCCGGCTTCCGCAAGCCTCTTGTATTCTTTTCCACAAGCTTGCGTGTCACCATCATCTGATGTCCACAGCCAGTGCATTTCAGGCGGAAATCCGCGCCCACGCGCAAAATCTCCCATTCATGGCTGCCACACGGATGTGGCTTTTTTAATTTCACAATATCTCCCACTTCATACTGATACTGATTCATAGCTGGTCTCCTTCTTTTTCTCCCCTTATAGACAATTGTAAAACCCGCGGCGGCAGGAGCCGGAGTATGTTTTGCAATTGTCTATTATTTTCTCTGGCTAACACTTGATCTGTGAAAAGACATTTCCAAGTCCATCCTGGATAAGAAGATCCGCACGCGCATCCATTGGAGTTGCACTCTTATTAATCAAAACAAGCTTATTTCCCCTGTAATAATCAATCAGGCCGGCCGCCGGATATACGGCAAGCGAAGTTCCTCCCACAATCAGCATATCCGCATGGCTGATATAAAATACCGCATCCTGCAGTGTTTTCTGGTTCAGCCCTTCTTCATAAAGAACTACGTCAGGCTTCACCGGACCACCACAGACAGGACAGACCGGAACTCCTTCCGAGTGGAGAATATCTTCCGCGCTGACAAACTGTCCACAGCGTTCGCAGTAATTGCGCAATACGCTTCCGTGCAATTCCATGACGTTTTTACTTCCGGCTTTCTGATGCAGACCATCGATATTCTGGGTCACGACCCCTTTCAGTTTTCCTGCTTTTTCCAACTCTGCCAGTTTGAAATGGGTGATATTTGGCTGTGCATCCAGACAGAGCATTTTGTTCCGGTAAAACCGGTAGAACTCTTCCGGATTCTGCCGGTAAAAACTATGGCTTAAAATAGTCTCCGGCGGATACTTATACTGTTGATTATACAAACCGTCCACACTACGGAAATCCGGGATTCCGCTCTCGGTCGATACCCCTGCTCCACCAAAAAATACAATGTTACCCGACTCCTCCACCCATTGCAAAAACTGTTCCGTTGCTTCCATTTTTTCTCCTTTCTCCGCAAACAGGGAAAAAAGAGGCTGTCACCGTGTGACAACCCCTGTCTGATTTCCTGTACTATATAGCAGAATTGATATTCTTATTATACAGCCTCTGTATTATAAAATACATCTTTCTTCATCTCTCCGGCAATTTGCTTTGCATTCTCCAGGTCATCCAAAATCTGGTGTACCGGTGTTGTTGCATCTTTTAAATTTTCACGGAGTTCTTCCAGTCTCTGTGCATCCTGTTGCTGCTGCTCACACTGCTGTTGGATATGGTTCGCCTGATTTGCCATCTCATCCATGGAACTTGAAATCTCTTCGCTGACAGCTGCCAGGGAACTGATGGAATCGGAAATCTTTCCCACACTCTTCTGGTTCGCATCATTGATCTCCCATGCAGAATTAATCTTCTCGCTCATATCCCCAAGTGCCTCCACCGCGGTGTTTGCACTGTCTGAACTCTTTGCGGATGCTTCTTTGATACGCTCCACGAACTCACTCATGTTGGCTGTCATGTTCTGGGTCTGTTCTGCAAGTTTACGGATCTCTTCCGCAACTACTGCAAATCCTTTTCCGGCTTCTCCTGCACGGGCTGCCTCGATGGATGCATTCAGTGCCAGCAGATTGGTCTGGCTGGAAATGGAATTGATCCCTTCAATGACTTCATTCATATTACTGATAATGTCAAAAAGCTTCTCCATATTCTGTTTCATGGTACTTGATTCACTGATCGTCTTATCGGACAGATCGCGGATAGCCGTCAGTTCCTGCTGTCCCTCTTCGATATTTTTGTAAATCGCTGCAGATTCTTCCGATGCAGACAATATCGTATTGGTCAGTTCCTCATGCTGGTTGGAAACCTCCCCTGCCACACGCGAACTTTCTGACGCAGACTGCGTAGCGTCCTCCGATGCCTGTGCGATCTGCTGTGAAACAGATTCCATCTTGGAATTATACTCTTTTACGGCATCCACAACCTCTGCGATCTGTAACGATGCGGATGCATTCTTTGCCAGGATCTGACCGAACTGGCTGCGTCCGTTCACCAGACGGGTATACAGCTGCTGTATCTCCGGATCTTTTGAATAATCTACATTTTTCAATTCCAGAACGGCCTGCAGACCGGCTCTGTCTGTCTTTTTTCCAAATGCCATATTATATACTTCCTCTCTGTTGTAACATACAAATCTCTGTATCTTCTGCTTTTTATTCTGAACTAAAATATGTTTAAAGTCAACATATTTCTATCATAATCCGGATATTTTTTGACAATTTTGCTGCTACACACAGATTGCCATGCGAACAATAACACGATTCTTACAACTTTAGGTTTTCCACACAAGAAATACACTTGCCACAATTCCGGCAGTGGTTGCAAAAAGGGCTCCCGGAAGTGTATATCTTGTCTTTTTTACTTTTACCGACATAAAATAAACCGACATGGTATAAAAAATGGTCTCTGTGCTGCTGAGCATAACCGATGCCGCACGTCCCAGCATCGAATCTGCACCATGTGTTTTGTAGATATCCAGTAAAAGTCCCGTTGCTGCAGAGGAAGAAAACATTTTTACCACAGCAACCGGGATCAGCTCGGTCGGAAATCCTGTCGCCGCCATTAATTTTCCAAGCCACCCGGAAATAAAATCCAAAAAACCCGAAGCCCGCAAAATACCTACTGCTGCCATCAGTCCGATTAGTGTCGGCATAATCTCCACTGCTGTGCGGATTCCGCTTTTTGCCCCTTCCAGGAAATCCTCATATACATGCTGCCGGTGCATCAGGCCATTTCCCACAATGAGCAATACCAGAATCGGAATGACTGCCTCGGATAAGTACAGAATCAAATTCATTTTTCCACCCTCCCAAATGCCTGCCGGAGCTTGATGAAAATGACAGCTGCCAACGTGGAAATACTAGTGGCAATGATGGCCGGTCCTACAATTGCAGCCGGACTTACGGCTCCATACTGGCTGCGATATGCAATGATATTCACAGGTATCAGCTGCAGGGAAGAAATATTAATGATAAGAAAATCACACATCGCGTCTGTCGCCTGATTTGACATTTTCTGCAGCCGCTTTAACTCTTTCATGGCAGAAATCCCTGCCGGGGTTGCCGCCCAGCCCAGCCCCAGAAAATTGGACACCATATTCGTTGCCATATATCTGCCTGCTGTGGAATTTTCCGGAACTGACGGAAACAAAAAACGTAGTATCGGTCCCATTGCAGATGCCGCACGGTTTACCATCCCCCCTTTTTCCGCAATCTTCATAAGTCCTACCCAGAATGCCATGGCACCTGTCATTGTCAGGCAAAGGCTTACCGCTTCCTTTGCCGAAGCAAGTGCCTGGTCAGTCACTGCTCCAAGATTTCCAGTCATTGCAGCATACACCACCCCGACAAGAATCATTCCACCCCATAAATAGTTCATCCGCGCCTCCTGTTTGCGTTCTTAAATCATTGTATGGGCTTTGCTTTTTTCATATTCCTTTTGCAATTACCGGATAAACCCAAAAGGGAAGGCATAGCCCAGGCTTTCCCTGCATAAATTTTCTTAAGTTTTCTTACAGGAGTTTCTGGTATGAAACATCTTTTGAAAAAACACCGGATGCTTTCCGTGGGTATTTTTCTGGCTGCGGTGCTCTCCATTATTTATGCAGCCATCCTCTCCCCTGCCGGAAAAAGTACCGGTTCTTTTTCTGAATTTTGTACCACGCTTTTTCGCGAAGAGATGAAATCCAACACCATGAATCTGCACTTTACGCTAAAAGATCCAAAAGCTGCCGGCATTGACTCTTATGAGATCACGCTTGGCAGTCTGTCCGGTGACAGCCCTCATAACCAGGCCAGACAGCTCAAAAAACTTTCGGAAGAACTCAAAAAATATTCTCACCGCTCTCTCAAAGGAAAAGACCGCTTGACCTGCCGGCTGCTTTCCGATTATATTTCACGCCAGCAGAACCTTGCTGCCTATCCCTATTACGATGAACCTCTGACCCCTTCCGGTGGTGTCACCTCACAGCTGCCTGTGCTTCTGGCAGAGTATACTTTCCGCAATACCAGAGATATTAAAGATTATCTCGGACTGTTGTCGCAGATAGATACTTATTTTTTAGGGATTTTAGATTATGAACAAAAGAAAGCCGATGCAGGACTTTTCATGTCCGATGAAGCCTGCTTAAAAGTCATTGAAGGGTGTGAAGTTTTCACCGAACATCCCGATGACAATTTTCTGATCGATACGTTTTCCAACCGGTTAAATGCCATGGATGGGCTTACGGATACCCAAAAGAATGCTTATTTGAAGCAACATTCCAAAGTTCTGAGTGATCATGTCATTCCGGCTTACAGCCAGATGATCAAAGGACTTACCATGCTGCTGGGACGGGGACATAACAACTGGGGGCTTTGTAACTTCCCGGAAGGAAAAGCCTATTACGAGGCGGTCGTGTCTGCAGATACGGGCTGTGATGACAGCGTGGAAGATCTGTTTTCCCAGATTGCCAAAGCCCGGCGGGAAGATCTCATGTTCTGTCAGAATCTTTTGGAAAAAAATCCGAAACTTGCTTCCCAGTCCCCGAAACCCGATGCTGCCCTAAAAGAGGAAAATGCCATGATTTCCCGGCTGCAAAAAGAAATCCTTACCGACTTCCCTGCACCACCACAGACAGACGTGGAAATCTGCCACGTTGATCCGGCACTCAGTGAGTACTTAGCTCCCGCCTTTTATATTACGGCTCCGATTGATGATATTTCACATAACCGGATCTACATAAACGATGCTAAAAATGATACGGATATCTATTACTTTACAACGCTTGCGCATGAAGGATATCCCGGTCATCTGTACCAGACCATCTGCACCTCCTCCTATGGTGCTCCGGAAGTCCTCTCCCTCCTCAACTATCCGGGTTACACCGAAGGCTGGGCAACCTACACGGAAATGCAGTCTTTCTATTATGCCGGACTTGATCCGGATCTCGCCTCCCTGTTACAGCACAACCAGGCCGCAACACTCAGCCTCTATGCCACTGCGGATATCGGGATTCATTATTTTGGATGGGAAAAAGAAAAAAACGCCGCATTCTGGAGCGAATACGGCGTAGATGATACTGCCACGGTAAAAAGAATCACGGATCTGATCCTCGAAGAACCGGGAAACTACCTAAAATATTATGTTGGCTATCTGAAATTCCGCCAGATGCGTGAACAGCTTGCGCTCGAAAACAAAAGCTTTTCGGTGTCTGCATTTCACGAAGCAATCCTTCGCACCGGTCCTTCGCCTTTTTCCGTTCTCGAAGAAACCGTGCGAGATCAGTTAAAATAAAGTCCATTGATCTTTTTTATTTTAACAGTGCCTGATAGATATCGCGCTTGCTGACCCCACGGTCTTTTGCGACACGTTTCATGGCTTCCTTGCGGTCAATCCCCCGGGACTCGTAATGCGCCATGTGTTCCTCCAAGGAAAGTGCTTCCCATCCGGCCTGTTCCTCCTTTTTCATCTCTTCGCGGGAACGGCCGGCAATGATGAGGACATATTCCCCACGCGGCTCATTGACTTCGTAATAGGATAAACTGTCCGTAAGCGTCATCTGCAGCTTTTCTTCATGCCGCTTGGTCAGTTCCCGACAGATGGTAAGCCTGCGGTCTCCGCCGAGGGTATCCGAAAGTTCCTGCAAAGTGCGCACAAGGTGGTGTGGTGCTTCGTAGATAATAATCGTACGTGTCTCGGTCTTTAATTCTTCAAGCACCGCCTGATGCTCCTTTTTATCCTTGGGAAGAAACGCCTCAAATGCAAACCGGCGTGTCGGAAGTCCCGACATGGTCAGTGCGGTGATACAGGCGGCTGCGCCCGGCAGCGAAGTGACCGGAATGCCTTCTTCATAGCAGATGCGCACAATATCCTCCCCGGGATCGGAAATGCCCGGTGTCCCTGCATCTGTAATTAATGCAATGTTTTTACCCTCACGCATTTTTGCGACAAGCTGGTAGGCCTTATCGATTTTGTTGTATTCGTGATAGCTGGTCATCGGTGTCTTAATCTCGAAATGATTGAGCAGCCGGATGGAGTTTCTCGTATCCTCTGCTGCGATCAGATCCACTTCTTTGAGTGTCCGCAGTACACGGTATGTAATATCCTCAAGATTGCCGATCGGGGTGGCACACAGATAGAGTGTGCCGGTTTTATGTTGTTCCATGGGAGTTCCTTCCTCTTCGTTTCTATACAGGCGATTGCGAAACAGGTACGAACGTTATGCGCTGCACCGGTTTCGCAATTGCCTGTATTTAAGAATAGGATGAAACTATCATACTTGTCAAGTCGCAAAATTATAACTGACTCCGCACCGCACACCGGGCAATGCAATCAAATGCAATCATTAATCGAATACTCCCTTTCCCATTGAAAAATATCGTGCTAAAATATATCTGGGAGTAAGAAAAGAGGATTTTATTTATGCACGATAACACACAGCATTTATATAACAATTTGGACTTACGAAAGCTGCTGATCCCGATTATTGTGGAACAACTGCTTTCTTCTTTAATGGGAACCGCCGATACCATGATGGTCAGCAATGTCGGCTCTGCCGCAATTTCTGCCGTTTCCCTGGTGGATTCCATCAATATTCTTGTCATTCAGGCACTGTCTGCCTTATCTGCCGGGGGCGCGATCCTGTGCTCCCAGTATCTCGGCAGCCAGAACAAAAAAAATGCCAACCGTTCTGCTCGGCAGGTTTTGTTTGTCATGGTCATTCTGTCTGTAACTTTATCCGTTTTCTGTCTGATATTCCGTGATCCGCTGCTTCATGTAATCTTTGGGAAAGTAGAACGCGATGTCATGACCAATTCCCGGATTTATTTCTTCTTTACTCTGTTATCGTTTCCGTTTATCGGACTGTACGATGCCGGTGCTTCGATTATGCGCTCCCAGAACAACAGCCGCAATCCGATGATCATCTCGGTTATTTCCAATTTTATGAACATTGGCGGAAATGCGATTTTGATCTTTGTACTTGGCATGGGCGTCGAAGGTGCGGCGATATCCACTCTGGTATCACGTATTTTCTGTGCCATCGTCGTTATCTGGCAGCTGCGCAATGCCAATGACCCGATCTGTATCCGCAATTATTTTTCCATCCGCCCCGACTGGTATCTGATTAAAAAAATCCTGTTTATCGGAATTCCGTCCGGTATTGAAAACAGTATGTTCCAGTTCGGTAAACTTGCCATCCAGTCTACGGTTTCCACACTTGGAACCGTAGCGATTGCCGCGCAGGCAATGACCAATATTCTGGAAAACTTAAACGGTATTGCTGCCATAGGTATCGGAATCGGACTGATGACCGTGGTCGGTCAGTGCCTGGGTGCAGGGCGCAAAGATGAGGCCATCTATTATATTAAGAAATTGTCCTGGCTGTCAGAGGCAGTCATCATCGCAAGCTGCCTGCTCGTTTTTGCACTGACCAAACCGATTACCATGCTTGCCGGAATGGAACCTGCCAGCGCAAAACTGTGCTTTTTCATGATAAGCTTCATCACGATCGTAAAGCCAGTTTCCTGGGTACTTTCCTTTATCCCACCCTATGGCATGCGCGCTGCAGGTGACGTAAAATTCTCCATGATTACCTCCTGCTGCACCATGTGGCTGTGCCGGGTAAGCCTGTGCATTTATCTCTGCCGGGTATGGGGATTCGGCCCGATTGCTGTCTGGATCGGTATGTTTTCCGACTGGACGCTGCGCGCGATCATTTTCTCCATCCGTTTCCACTCCCGGAAATGGTTAAATCATCGCGTCATTGAAAAATGATGATATTCCGTTTTGTGATCTTCCTTTGCATATTTTTCTTCGATGCTGTTTTTCATTTTATCGTATGCGGCAGCCATTCTGTTTACATGCTGGTCAAAACTGTCTGATTTTACGGCATCTGCATTACCATCTTTTTCATATACTTCTGACACTTCACTCTCAAAGCGGTTCACGTAGTCCTGATAACTGACCGAGGATAGCTGGTTGTAACTGTCCATTCCTGCCTGCGACAAAAAAAGATTGTCCGCGTACGATTTCATCTCCGTCCCGTTCATCTGCTCCTGCAGCCGTGCCGCTGCCTCTTTCCTTGCTTTTTCACTTTTTGCTTTCTGTTTTTCATGGATTTTATCAGCCCAGGTGTCTTTCTTATCCTTGTCCAGTTTGGTGCTGTTTCGCGTCTGCCCGCCATCATCATCTTCCGCAATTGACCAGCCACTGACACTGCCATCCGCATTGATGACCGTTCCTGCCGCTTTTATATGGTAGCCCATACCTCCCTGGCTCATTTTTCCGCTGTATACCAGCTGCGCACAATCATAAATCAAAGCCTCATATTCCACACGTTTGTCGGGATCATTTTGCATCTGCACCAGAATATTCGGTGCGATCTGAATATTGTTTGTGCCTTTCTGTGAAAAGTTCTGTGTGTTTGTTGTAAAATTCACGCCCGGATACCGGTCCGAAAGCGCTTTTAGCGATACGGACGTGCCGCTGCCGGATTTTGCCTTCGCATATGTCAGTGCCGTTTCCGACACCCAACTGTTTCCTACTTTTACTGCCATAATCTTATCTCTCCTTTTCACCCCAAAATATATTATCTGTAAAACAGTTTGTTAATTTTTGCACTCCAGTCCGCACCAATCCCCAGATCCACCGGGTAATCCTGAAACGAGGAAACTTTCTGCCGCTGCATATTTTTTTCATCCACTGCATTGTGCCACGATTCCATTACTTTCTTCTGCAGTTCATCTATAAAACCTTCCCCGTAATTTCCACCATGAAAGGTCTCGTCGATCTCTGCCATAACTTTTGCCGATGCAGCCGCAAATTCCGCTCTGGAGTTGTACGCCTTGTTTAAAGCGTCGATACGATCCTGTTTTGTTTCCTCCACAAGTGTTCCGTCCTCCTGTCTGATCCAGGTCGGGTCCCGGTCCGGATCGGAAAATTCTTCATCAATACGGTCATAAATGACCTGATAGGCTTTCGCCATGACGGTAAGAAATTCCTCCTGCGACCGCGAATGATCACCAAGTCCATTTTCTTTCTGGATCTGGTCTGCAACTTCCCCGAGTTCACAGTTGAACATACTTGCCGTGTCGATATTGTTTACCGTATTCAGTTCCTTATAAAGTTCCTCTTTTGGATTTACACCTGTGTGGAATATATTTTCATTGTCTTTTGTGTATTCTCGCCAGTCCTTCGCCTTTGCAAGACCTTCGTCGGAAATTGTTACAGTATCCACTCCGGTTGCTTCTTTTACTGATTTTCCAGGTGTACTTGCCGTGTATTTCTGCGTATCCAGCAAATTTGGTATTTCCGGTCTTTTGTAGTGATAACGTCCTGCGTAAATTTGTGAACTAGAAATATTCAGTGCCATTTTTTCCTCCCATCATGCTCTCTGTGAATATGTCAATATTTTCTTCGTATATATCTGTCACGTTTCTTCGTTCCTGCGCCCGTTTTAATGCTGCTTTCTGTTGTCTTTTCATCAGTTCTTTCATTCTTTTCTGACGCTTACTCCACCATGATTCGTCCTTTTTCCCAGACTTTTTCGGGCTTTCCGTATTCATTGGAATCCCTTCTCCATGATGTTCCTCGATCGATGCGCCGAATTTTTCTACGTTCAGAAATGATGCCTGAAACGGAAAGTGCACCGAACGGTTTTCTATCGTATAGCCAAGCACCCAGGCTTCATACTCCGGGTCATTTTTCATCTGCTCCCAGCCATCTTCGGTGATTGACCACATTTCCTTACAGTTTGCCTGTGAACTGTCAAAAGAGATGCCATCCATCAGGTTCTTAAAAAAAGCTTTATACTCATCCATTGTCATATCGCTTCTGGATATCTCATCGCCACCGCAGTTTTTCATATAGTTTTTGCCTGCCTGGACCTGCTGGTTCACATGAGATGCGGAATCTGGATGCTTCTGCTTATACTCTTTGACAACATTTTTGTATTCCTTTTGCGTCTGCTTCTCACAAGTATTCTCATTCGAAACATCCTTCTTTTGGGATACGCCTGTTTTTATATTTGTATAAGTATAACCCATAGCTGCTGTTGCACTTATATTCATTTCGCAACCATCTCCTTTGCCATATTTTACTAATGTTTATATCGCCCTTTTTCTTTTTTTCTTCCAATCAAATGTAACGAATCGCCCTTTTCATGTAACGAAAAAATCAGCGGGCATATTGTACCCGCTGATTTGCTGATTTCTGTTTCTTATCTGCAATCTATATTCATCAATTCACGCAACTGAAAAGCATTTCATTTACATTTTTGCTGCATCATCTTATTTTGAAAACACCGCATCATTTTTGGAAAGAAGATATACACAATACTGATTCATGCTGATTCCTTCTCTCTGGGAATGTTCTGCCAACGATCTGTGCAGACTTCGTGGAATTCTCAATTTGAATTGCCCGGAATAATCCTCCAGACTATCTGGCTCATGAATCTCTACACCATCTTCTAATGCAGCTTCAAGCCATGCCTTTTTTGCATCTAACGCATTTTCTACTGCACTTTCTACAGTTTCTCCACAGGTAATACACCCTGGCAGATCCGGATAAGAAACCACAAATCCACCCTCATCCTTATCTTCTATAATTTCCATACGATAGGACATTGCCATATAATCATTCAGCGTCTTCATCATTCTCCGCCTCGCTTTCTACAATCTGCCTTACCATTTCTACATATACTTTTTTGATCGGTTCATGTTTTGGTATTGTGATAGGCGCACATCCCTGCTTTCTGAACGTGTAATGACTGCTTCCACTTCTTGGTGCATTCATTTCGTACCCGCAGCTTTCCAATACTTTCCGTAACTCATCAAACCGGAGGTCTTTTGATAAATTGCATATACGTGTTATGAGTTTATCCCATTTTGACATTGTTATACCCTCCTGCTTATATTATATATGGTGTCGTATATGGTGTCAATTATTCTATTCGTTCCTGAAGCATAACCGCCAGTTCAAACTCATTCTCCCGAACGGTAACTTCCGTTTTTCCATAATATTTTTCCGCACACACTTCAATATTCCGAAGCCCCAGTCCATGATTTTTGGAATCCGGTTTTGTCGTGAGCAATCTGCCATCGCTCCGGCTTCTGACAAGTTTCCCGTCAAAACTGTTTTTAACGATAATAAAAAACATATTCTGGCGCCGGTACGCACTCAGTTCGATAAATTTTCTGCCCTCTTTTTGCCGCCTGCAGGCCTCTAACGCATTATTCAAAGCATTGTTTATGATAATGCTCAGGTCAAAAGCATCCATATTCATACTGGAAGGGAAAAGAAAGTCCGCCTGAAACGCAATGTCATAGTTTTTTGCCAGCTGCACATATCTTTGCATAATGACATCGGTCACCGGATTGCCGGTATTGTATTTCATATCCAGCTGTTCCACGGATGCCTGCAGGGAATCCAGATACTGCCGGAACGCAGTGGGGTTTCCTGTTTCCTCCTGCATCAATGCCTCCATATCCGCGATATAATTTTTCATGTCATGTTTCATCCCGCGGATTCCGGCATAAAGGTTTTCGATATCTCCGATATGCTGCTCCATTTCCCGGATCCATTCCTGATAAATACTGATTTCGATTTTCTGGTTGCTTTCAACGATTAGTTTGTGCAGCATTTTTGCGGTAAAAATAATCATCACAATACACAACAGGGAAGTACATGGAACCATAAGATTCATCTCAGGCCGGCTGTCAAACAGCGAATGAATATCATTGTCCTCCATCGAGAACATCATGCTGCGGATCATCAGACATAACAATAGTCCGGTCACGCTTGGAAATAACACAAAAATCAATTGTGAATTTTCATAGTTTTCTTTCATTTCAAGGTACTTTTTCATCCAGACAATGATCCTGTATGTGAAGACAAGAAGCACCAGAACGTAGCTCAGATTCCAGAACATTTCAATTCCGGAATTCACTTCAAAAAACATGGTTTCTCCATACATCTGCCTGTCCAGAAATAAATATTGATTCAGATCTACCAGCTTTGTAAGCAGCCACAGAAAAAGAGGATAAATGGCAAATTTTAAGAGTTCCATTACGGAATAAAAGGTCACAACATAGTAAATGATTTTGAGTCTGCTTTCGTTGAACAAAAAAATGCCTGCCACACAGATAACCAGCATGCTGATCAGCACCGGCAGGATACTCTGGCGGCTGTTATTCATGACCATGCTTTTCCCATAGAGCAGACTTTTTATAAAGACAGAATAGTGCAGAAAAATCTGGACTGCCACATACTGTCCCAGCAGTATCGCAGCACTATGATATTTTTTGAATGGAAAATGTGGCTGTGCTTCTTTCAACAAAGTAACCAGCAACATTCCCTGCACAAAATAGCTTATGATATCGAAAACGTTGTACACAATATCTCTCATTGCAGTTTATGCCTTTCTCAGATAATTCATATAGGCAGTTACAAAATCGTTATATTTTTGTTTTGCCAGAAACACTCTATCGCCATTTTTCAGTTCAATATTGGCATTGTCATAGCGGACAACTTCCTGCAGATTCACCAAAAATCCCCGGTGCGATCGGAAAAAATGATCTCCCAGTTTCTGCTCTAACACTTCCATTTTTTCGTAAAAACTGTAGGTTTCTTCCTTCATGTTTTTCGTGTGCAGAACGATTTTTCTCGCTTCATTTTCCGCATAAATAATATTGTTGACCGGTATCTTAATGTAATTGCCATCCATTCGGATAATGAGCGGCTGCGTATTCTTTTCCTTTTTGATCTGACTGATCGCCTTGTCCATGACTTCCATGAATTTCTGTTCATCGACCGGCTTTAAGAGATAATGAAATGCCCCTACATCATAGCCTTCAAACACATATTCCTTTAAGGCAGTCACAAAAATAATGATCACATCGGAGGTTTCCCTGATTTTCTTTGCGACTTCCATGCCGTTTGGTTTGCCACTGTCCGGCTTCCGATTCAGGGAAATATCAAGCAGAATGATATCATATACGGTCGGATCGGATAACAACTCTTCCCCATTTGCAAAGACATGGACCTGTGCATCCGTGCATTTCTCTGTCAGTTTTTTTAGGTAATCTCTAATTGGCTGTTCATCATCACATATTGCAATTTTCAGCATGCTTTCATTATTCAAAATCTACGACCTCTTTCTTACCATAAAGAAATGTCCGACAACAGATTCTGAATGGATACATTATTTTCCTGCCCATTCTTTACAAACTTATCCCGAAACATCGCCCCTGCTTTGATCACATTCTCTGAAAAATGTTCTGGCAGATTTTCCGGATTTTCTTTTTTCTTATCCTGCGCCGCTAAAAACTGCTGAGCCCTCTGACTTGAATTTTTCCAGACAGAACTTCTTCTAATCGCATCCTCAAGCATCTGTGCGGACTGATCCTGCTGCTTTGTTCTCCCTTCCAATGATTTCGCATGATCTTCAAAAGATTCCGTAAGTTTTTGCAATGCTTCCCTGCTTATATTGTATCGGCGCCTATCGTATATTTCTTTAACATCTATTATTTGAATTTCTTTAGCCTGCAGATCTGGTTGTATGATCCTTATTGATTTTATTTTAAAATCGGATCGTTTATGATCTGGACTTAGTTTCATGTAACGAAATGTCTTTTTTATGTAACGAATTTTTTTGCACAAGCTCAATAGTCACCCGATATTCATTATTTTTAGACCATAAGCCATAAAAACAGCCATGCATATTCCCCAAAATACACATGGCTGATTTACTCTACAAAAGCAAATTTCACAGATACCGTCCCGTAACACTATCTTCATTTCCCACAATCTCCTCCGGGGTCCCAGTTGCAATCACCCGGCCGCCGTCATCTCCGCCGCCCGGCCCCATATCAATGATATAATCGGCGTTGCAGATCACATCGAGATCGTGCTCAATGACCAGCACCGTCGCCCCATTGTCAACCAGCGCATCAAACACGCTAAGCAGCGTCTGCACATCCAGCGGATGCAGCCCGATCGTCGGCTCATCAAACACAAACACCGAATCCGACTGTCCTTTTCCCATTTCGCTGGCAAGTTTCAGCCGCTGTGCCTCTCCGCCGGAAAGGCTCGGCGTTTCCTCGCCCAGCGTCAGATAGCCCAGTCCCAGATTTTTGAGCACTTCCAGCCGCTGATGCACAACCTTTAAATCCGCGGTTGCCTGCAAAGCGGTATTTACATCCATCTCCATCAATTCCGGCAGGGAATAGCGGTTTCCCTGTTTGTTTTCATAGCCGATCTCCCATGCCTCTTTTGCATACCGGGAACCATTGCACTCTGGACACGGCACATCCACATCCGGCAGAAACTGCACATCGAGGCTGATCTGTCCGGTTCCGTCACAGACCGGACACTTTAATTTTCCGGTATTATAGGAAAAATCGCCCGCCTTGTATTTCCGGTTTTTCGCATCCGCGGTCCGGGCAAAAATCTTCCGGAGTTCGTCGTGTACATTCGCATAGGTTGCGACCGTGGAACGGACATTGATTCCAATCGGTGACGCATCGATCAGCTTCACATGGGCGATGCCCTCTGCCGAAAGATCTTTCACATGTTTCGGCAGATGCTCTCCGTTCAGCTGCGCCTGCAGCCCCGGAATCAGGCTTTCGAGAACCATCGTGGTCTTTCCGGAACCGGATACCCCGGTCACCACGGTAAGCCTGCCCTTAGGGATGTCCACCTCCAGCGGCTTTACCGTATGGATGCGGTCGGTGGAAAGATGCAGTTTTCCAAGGGCAAACAGTTCCTCCGGTGCGATCGGCTGACGGATGCGCAGATCCTTTGTCTTTGCGAGAAATGGTCCGATCATGGAGTTTTTATTGGCAATGATCTGTGGAATACTGCCCTCTGCGATCACATATCCACCGCCCGCTCCGGCTTCCGGTCCCATCTCAATCACCCAGTCCGCCTCCGATAAAATCTGCGTATCGTGATCGACCAAAAGCACTGAGTTTCCATCTTTGATCAGATCATGCATCACGGCATTCAGTCCCACGATATTTGACGGGTGCAGACCGATCGACGGCTCATCGAGCACATACAACACGCCTGTCGTGCGGTTCCGCACCGCCCGCGCAAGCTGCATGCGCTGCCGTTCCCCGGTTGAAAGCGTTGCCGCCGCCCGGTCGAGGGAAAGATAAGAAAGTCCCAGATCCATGAGCCTTTTTGCAACGGTCTTAAACGACTCGCAGATGGATTCCGCCATCGGACGCATCTCTTTCGGCAGGGATTCCGGCACATGCGCCACCCATTCGACCAGCTCTTTCAGCGTCATTTTGCAGGCTTCCGCCAGTCCGATCCCACAAAGTTTCGGTGCACGGGCTGCCTCCGACAGCCTGCTTCCGCCGCACTCCGGGCAGACTTCCTCCTTCAAAAACTTCTCCACCCGCTTCATGCCCTTTTCGTCTTTTACTTTTGCCAGAGCATTTTCTACGGTGTATACCGCATTGTAATAGGTAAAATCCAGCTCTCCTGCCTGATTGGATTTCTTTGCTTTGTAAAAAATATGCTTTTTCTCCGCCGGACCGTGATAGACGATATCCTTTTCTTCATCGGTCAGATCTTTAAACGGAATGTCGGTGCGCACGCCCATCTCCCGGCAGACGTCAGTCATTAACGACCACATCAGGCTGTTCCACGGTGCAACCGCACCCTCATCAATACTGATCGAATCGTCCGGTACAAGCGAATCCAGATCCACCGTCCGGACACTTCCCGTACCGCCACACTTCGGGCAGGCTCCCTGTGAATTAAAGGCAAGCTGCTCCGCACTCGGCGCATGGACACGTTCGCCGCACTCCGGACAGATGATCTCCTGTTCTGCCGCAACTTTCAGTGTCGGCGGAACATAATGCCCGTTCGGGCACCGGTGCGACGCGAGCCGCGAATACATCAGCCGCAGGCTGTTTAACAGTTCGGTTCCCGTTCCAAACGTGCTGCGGATGCCCGGAATGCCCGGACGCTGATGCAGGGCCAGCGCCGCCGGGACATACAGCACTTCGTCGACCTGTGCTTTTGCCGCTCTGGTCATGCGCCTTCTGGTGTAAGTCGAAAGCGACTCCAGATACCGTCTGGAGCCTTCTGCATACAACACGCCAAGTGCTAACGACGATTTTCCGGAGCCGGATACGCCTGCAATCCCGACAATCTGATGCAGAGGGACATTTACATTTACGTTTTTTAAGTTGTGGACACACGCGCCCCTTACTTCTATGTATTTTGGTTCGTTGTGACTGTTTTCCATAAAGACATTACCCGTGTATGAATTATCTTGCGTACTTTCTTCCTCAATTATACAGAAAAACATGCGAAATTCCAATAGTATTCCAGACAGAAAAAAGCCGATGCATCCCAGACGATGCACCGGTTTTTCCGTTTACTATATAAAATACTCCCTTGTATCGGCTGTTAAGTCAGCCACCCTTTTAAGCTTTCAGATCCAGTGAACGGATCTCCTGCCGAACCTTTAAAATCATGGACGGGCTGACAGAAAGCTCATCATATCCCATACTAAGAAATGTCTCGGTCAGTGTCGTGTCGGCCCCAAGCTCGCCACAGATACCAACCCAGCAGCCACCCTTATGACCGTTGTCCACAATCATCTTAAGCATCTTAAGGATTGCCGGATGATGGGAATCATAAATGTTGTCAAGCTTTGGATTCTGCCGGTCGATCGCCAGTGTATACTGTGTCAGATCATTCGTTCCGACAGAGAAGAAATCCACTTCCTGTGCCAGTTCTTCGGACATCATGACAGCTGCCGGAGTCTCGATCATAATACCAAGCTCGACATCCTTGTACGGAATCTTTTCCTCATCCAGTTCTTTTTTCACTTCCTCGATGATCTTCTTTATGGTCTGTACCTCTGTGACAGAAATGATCATCGGGAACATGATGGCGATGGTTCCGTAATAGCTTGCCCGATACAGTGCACGAAGCTGTGTCTTGAATACCTCGCGGCGGTCAAGGCAGATACGGATCGCACGGTAACCCATTGCCGGATTATCTTCTTTGTCGAGTCCGAAATAATCCACCTGCTTGTCCGCACCGATATCGAGTGTACGGATGATGACTTTCTTTCCTGCCATTGCCTCGGCTACCTTGCGGTATGCTGCAAACTGTTCTTCCTCGGTTGGATAATCCCTGCTCTCCAGATAAAGGAATTCGCTTCGGAACAGTCCGATGCCGCCGGCATCATTTGCCAGTACCGATGCCACATCCCCAACGCTTCCGATATTTGCATACAGGTTGATCTTTGTTCCGTCCTTTGTGATATTCTCCTTGCCCTTGAGTTCCTGCAGCAGACGCTTTTTCTCTTCATCCTCTGCTTTCTTCTTCTGGTAAGCTTCCATAACGGAGACCGGTGGATCAATGATGATCCTGCCTTCGTATCCATCGACGATACCCATTTTTCCATCGACATCTTCCGGAAAATCGACACCGATCAGTGCCGGGATATTCATGGTACGGGCCAGAATCGCGGTATGGGAATTGGTGGAACCGTGACGGGTGACAAAGGAAAGCACCTTCGATTTATCAAGCTGTACGGTCTCACTTGGTGCCAGATCATCGGCAAGTAAAATCACCGGCTCATCGGCATTCAGGCCATTTCCTCCGTTGCCCTGCAGGATGGAAACTACGCGGTTTGACACATCCCTGACATCGGCTGCACGCTCACGCATATAATCATCATCCATTGCCGCAAACATCTCGGAAAATGTATCTCCGGTCGTTGCCACGGCATATTCGGCATTCACCTGCTGGCCTTCAATCATATTTGTGATGGATTCGATATAATCAAGGTCATTCAGCATCATCTGATGTACTTCAAAGATTGCTGCATTGACTTCACCGACTTCTTTTAATGCCTTATCATAAAGCCCGGCAAGCTGCTGTTTTGCGGTATCTTTGGCATCTTCAAACCGTTTTACCTCTTTTGCGGTATCTGCGATTTTCTCCCGCTTTACCTGATTTTCTGATTTGCGGTATATGGCAAGGCGGCCGATGGCCACCCCGCTGTATACGCTTTTACCCTGAATTGTCATAGCGTCACCTCATCCTTTTGCTGATTCATTCTCCGTAAACGGTTGCCGGAACGGTTTCTTACAGTTTCTCCTCTAAGAATTTGCCAAGTGCTGCGATTGCTTCCTCTTCCTGATCTCCATCCGTCTTTAATACAATTTCCTGTCCGCATTTAACACCAAGACCCATAACTCCGAGGATTCTCTTTGCGTCTACTTCCTTGCCATCCTTACTGATGGTTACTTTACATGGATATGCAGAGGCTGCTTTTACCAGCTCTCCTGCCGGTCTTGCGTGGATTCCCTGCTCGTCTTTGATGGTATAAGTAAATTCTTTCATGATCATTCTCCTTTTCAAATTTTGTTTCTTTACCAATGTTACTGTTTACAAATTTTATTTAACATCCTTTTTGATCAGTCCGAGCAATACGGCTGTAATGACAGCGCCGACTGCCCATGCAAGGATGTATAAAAGCGGATGTCCTACGGTTGCAAATACGAAGATTCCACCGTGAGGAGCCATCAGTGTGCACTTAAACAGTGCGGATAAAAATCCTGCAACTCCGGCACCAATTAAGGTACATGGAATTACGTGAAGCGGATCTGCTGCTGCAAACGGGATCGCACCCTCGGTGATGAAGGAAGCACCCATTACAAAGTTGGATACCTTGGATCCACGTTCTTCCTTTGTAAATTTCTTCGGGAAGAACTGGCAGGCAAGCGCGATTCCGATCGGAGGAACCATACCACCGACCATGATCGCTGCCATGGCAATGTAACATGCCTGAACAGCCGGGTCGCCTGGCTGTGCACCTTTTTCAATCATCTGGCTTGCAGTTGCCAGTACGCCGGTACCAAATACATAAGCGGCTTTGTTGATTGGACCACCCATGTCGATCGCCATCATTGCTCCGAGGATCAGTCCGAGTACGGTGATGTATCCCGCATCAGAGATTGCGGTCAGTCCGTTGCTCAGTCCGGTATTGATCAGTCCGATCAATGGGTTAAAGATGAAGCACATTAAAATACTGATAATTAAAATTCCAAGCAACGGATAAATCAGAGTCGGCTTGATTCCGTCTAAGGAAGCCGGCAGTTTTGAAAACGCTTTTTTCAGGAACAGTACAATAAATCCGGCAAGGAATCCGGCTAAGATTCCGCCAAGGAAACCGGAAACGGTGTTACCGCCGTTGGCACCCTGGAATGCAAAGTCTGCGATAAATTTCTGGAAACCGGTTGTGGAATCCGCCCAGTTGTAACCGGTGACTAATGCGTTACCACTCGAGGCTAACAAACCGCCCGTAAAACCAACTGCAAGTCCCGGCCGGTCTGCGATCGAGTATGCAATGTAACCTGCAAGCACCGGAACCATCAGTCCCATTGCCAGTCCTCCGGCATACTTGAAGAATGCCGATAACGGCGTACAGGAACCGAATGCCGATCCACCGGTTGCACCATAGCCCATCAGGGTATCGATCAGAAATGCAATCGCTGTCATGATGCCGCCGCCGATAACGAATGGAAGCATGTGGGATACCCCACTCATCAGGTGTGTGTAAATCATGTGTGCGGTGGAGCCACCCTCTGCTTTTTCTTCTTTTCTGCTGCCCTCTGCCGCATGGTAGACAGGTGCATCCCCGGCCACGGCACGGTTTAACAGCTGCTCTGCCTTGTTGATGCCGTCTGCAACCTTGCACTCGATGACTTTCTTTCCATCGAAGCGGTCCATCGGAACTTTGGTGTCGGCTGCAACGATGATTGCGGCCGCTCCTGCGATCTCTTCATCGGTAAGCACATGCTTGGCTCCGCCGGAACCTCTAGTCTCTACCTTAATCGTGATTCCCATCTCAGCTGCATGCTTCTCTAAGCTTTCCGCTGCCATATAAGTATGTGCGATTCCGGTCGGGCATCCGGTTACGGCAAGTACCTTGTATTTTGCCCCAGTTTCGTCTTCTTTTTCGTCCTCATCTTTTGCGCTTTCCGCATCATCGATGACTTTTAAGAATTCGTCTACGGTCTTTGCATTTTTCAGTCCGTTGGTAAAATTCTCGTCCATCAGAAGTACGGAAAGTTTGCTGAGCACCTCCAGATGTACATTATCCTCGGTATTTGGAGCTGCAATCAGAAACAGTAAATTGACAGGTGCTCCATCTAACGCGTCAAACTCTACACCATCCTTTACTACCATAGCTGCCAGTCCCGGTGCTTTCACAGCATCTGACTTGCAGTGTGGAATCGCAATTCCTTCTCCGATTCCGGTTGTTCCTTCTTCTTCTCTTGCAAAAACCCCCTTGCGGTAAGTTTCCACATCGCGGATTTTTCCGCTTTTTGCCATGAGATCAACCATTTTGTTTAAAACATCCTGTTTTCCGGCTGCAGAACCATTCAGTTCAATGCTCTCGGCTGCAAGCAAATCTCTGATTCTCATAGTATACCCTCCTTAAAATAATTTTTTATTTGCATCCATCAATGCAAGTACTTCCTGTTTTGTTGCCAGTTCTTCGGAAAAAGCACTGGCACTTCCGGTACATACACCATAGTGGAACGCATCTGCATAGCTGCCACCATTTAAATATCCATATATAAAACCAGCCACCATGGAATCTCCGGCGCCTACCGAATTGACGAGCTTTCCTTTCGGTGCATCTGCCCGGAACTCCTGACCGTCTTCCGTCACAAGGACGGCCCCGTCACCTGCCATGGAAACAAGAACATTTCTTGCACCTTTTTCCTGCATGCGTTTTGCATATGTTACAACATCATCCTTATCATTGATTACCGTGTGGAAAATCTCTCCCAGCTCATGATTGTTTGGTTTGATCAAAAACGGATGATAAGCAAGTACGTTCATCAGCAGATCTCTGGTCGCGTCTACTACAATATTGAGTTTCTTGTTCTGCAGATGCTCCATGATATCCATATACATGGATTCCGGCATTGTATCCGGGATGCTTCCGGCAAGTACCAGTGTATCGCCATCCTGCAATGCATCCAGTTTTCCGTAAAGCTTCCGGATATCTTCTGATGCAATCTTTGGTCCCTGTCCGTTGATTTCCGTCTCGGTCTGTGCCCGGAGTTTTACGTTGATACGGGACAATCCTTCGGTAACGTGAATAAAATCTGCGGCAACACCTTTCTCCTGAAGAAGCCGTGTGATGGCATCTCCGGTAAATCCTGCCATAAATCCAAGTGCTGTGCTTTCTTCCCCAAGATTTTTCAGTACCATTGAAACATTGATTCCTTTCCCACCCGGAAAAATAATTTCCTTGCTGGTACGGTTGACCACACCGGTCATAAAGTTGTCCACATTTACAATGTAATCAATGGATGGGTTAAATGTTACGGTATAGATCATTCTTTCACCTCCACAATATTTTTGTATTTTTTAAGTGCCGGCTTGTACAGCTCCGTTGTTAAGATGGTTGCCTGTTCAAAATCAGCAAATTTCACACTGGAAAGCTGGTCAAACTTGCTGGCATCTGCCAGAATATAGCAGCGTTTGCAATTCTTCATGGAATATTTCTTTACCATGGCTTCCTTGATCTCCGGGGTGGAATATCCTTTGCTGACGCTGATTCCGTTCGTTCCCCAGAATCCTTTGGTAAAGTTATACTTGGAAAGCATCTCCATGGCTTCCTCCCCGACGATCGCCTCTGTCTGGGATTTGAATTCGCCTCCCAGCAGATAAACACGGCAGCCCTTTTCCGCCAGAAGCTTTGCATGGCTGATGGCATTTGTCACAAACACCGCCTGCGTCTCCTTAATAAAAGGGATCATCGCCTCGGTGGATGTTCCGGCATCCAGATAAACAAAATCATCCGGGCGGATGAGGGATGCTGCATACTTTGCAATTGCATTCTTTTGTTCCGCATTCATCGTCTTACGGTTTCTGACATCCTCATCATGTGTACTCACACTCGGCCGTCTGGCGATTGCACCGCCATGCACCTTGGTCAGAAGACCATTCTCATCCATTGTGATTAAGTCCCGGCGGACGGTTGATTCTGAAGCGTCAAGTGCAGTCATAAGTTCCTGTATTGTGGCACTTCCCTCCGCTTCTATTATGGACAGTATCCTTGAAAATCGTTCTTCTGCAAGCATATGCCTCACTCCTTTGTTTTCTTTTTCGTTCACAATCTTTCAAAAACGTTCATTTTGATGGTTCTTATTATAGTTACATTTTCTGTCACCGTCAATCACTTTCCGTCAAAATCATTCACAAAAACAGAACTGGGATTTTGTGCATAATGTCATGTTATTGAACAAGGCGGCTATGGCTCGAAAGGACAGGGGAGGGGGACACCAATGGCAATCCGGCTCATGCTCCTTGCAATTAAGAGGCTGTAGGAATTTTTGTTTTAATTGCTATCAGGCGGACGCAACCGGTGGTCATTCGCCTTCCGGGCTCAGTGACCACCTGCCTCGTACATCCATGTACGAGTCTTGCTGAAAATTGAAAAAATTCCAACAGCCTCTAAAATGCAGGAGAAATCGCTGGGTTGCCATTGGTGTCCCCCTCCCTGTCCTTTCTACCTAGCAGTTTACAGTACAATTGTTTCACACCATGTCAAAAGCCTATTATGTTTTGTAAAAAGAACAGCATACTTATTGAGAGTATGTGTATTATTTGCTACAATATCCCCGGAATATGACAAAACAGGTTTTTCTGTGAGTTTCTTGGTATTATCTTATAGAAATGCAGAAAATTTTATTTTACAATGATCCATTACAAACACAAGGAGGAATTATCATGAGAGGTGTTGAAACCCGAATTCAGGAAATCCGTCACAAAATTTTTACAGAAGTAGCCCGTATGGCTTATCATACCGAATGGCCTGTAAAGGAACGTATGGAAGAACTTCCATATAAGATTATTCCAGGAGAAACCGGAAATTTCAGAAACGATGTATTTTTGGAGCGTGCAATTGTAGGCGAACGCCTGCGTCTGGCAATGGGCCTGCCAAACCGCAGTGCAGCAGAGCATGCCCCGGTATCCGATGGCATTGAAGCTGCTGACCAGGCAGAAACTTACTATACTCCGCCTCTCATTAATGTCATTAAATTTGCCTGCAATGCCTGTCCCACAAAACGTGTGCACGTAACAGACGGCTGTCAGGGATGTCTGGCACATCCCTGTATGGAAGTATGCCCGAAAGGAGCGGTTTCCTTAGACCGTACCACCGGCAGATCTATCATTGACCAGGAGAAATGTATCAAGTGCGGCCGCTGTGCAAGTGTCTGCTCCTATAACGCCATTATCATTCAGGAACGTCCATGTGCCAAAGCATGCGGTATGGATGCCATTACTTCAGATGAAAACGGCAAAGCCAATATCGATTATGACAAGTGTGTTTCCTGCGGTCAGTGTCTAGTAAACTGCCCGTTCGGTGCCATTGCTGACAAATCCCAGATTTTCCAGACAATCCGTGCCATCCAGTCCGGTGAAAAGGTTTATGCAGCTGTCGCTCCTGCATTTGTCGGTCAGTTCGGACCAAAGGTTACCCCTGGCAAGCTGCGTGCTGCCATGAAAGAACTCGGGTTTGCAGACGTTTTTGAGGTAGCAATCGGTGCGGATCTGTGCGCAAAGCAGGAAGCAGAAGATTTCTTAAAAGAAGTGCCAGATGAACTTCCATTCATGGCAACTTCCTGCTGTCCGGCATGGTCTGTCATGGCAAAGAAATTATTCCCGGATCACGCCAACTGTATTTCCATGGCACTGACTCCGATGACATTAACTGCACGTCTTATCAAAAAGCATAACCCAAATGCGAAGGTTGTCTTTATTGGACCATGTGCGGCTAAAAAACTCGAAGCAATGCGCCGCAGCGTCCGCAGTGAAGTAGATTTCGTGCTCACCTTTGAAGAAATGGCCGGTATTTTTGATGCGAAACATGTGGATCTGGAAAACATGGAAGAAGATCCGGATGGTGTAAGCGACGCTTCCACCGACGGAAGAAACTTTGCCGTTGCCGGTGGCGTTGCTCAGGCTGTCGTAGATGTCATCAAACGGGATCATCCGGAACAGGAGATCAAGGTGGCAAATGCCGAGGGATTAAAGGAATGCCGTCAGCTTTTAAAACTTGCCACATTAGGCAAATATCCGGGCTATCTGCTCGAAGGCATGGCCTGTCCTGGCGGATGTGTCGCCGGAGCCGGAACCATGCAGGCAATCAAGAAATCCCAAACAGCGGTCGGTCTGTATGCCAAGAAAGCAAACCATCAGTTCTCAAGCGAAACCGAATACATCAAAGAACTGGATAAACTGGTGGATTAAGTATCTGCCATGTAAAAAAGCCCTGCGCTTTCGGAAATTCCGAAAACGCAGGGCTTTTTTTCTGTTCTTTTATTCTACTTCAATTCCCGTATCAAAGGTCCATTTCCACTGACCAAAGGAAGATGTGTATCTGCTGATTCCTGCAATATCATTGTCAATCATAATTCCGCTGCATGTAGAATGAATCCGCCAGTACCTACTGTTTCCATACTTATGCACAATCGTGCGGCCACTGTAACTGTACTTATCTCCTGCAGATCTCTTAATCGTTCCTTTCGCATAGACACCAATATCTTCCAGATAATCCTTTACCGCTTCCATCGAAGAAAATTCTCCGAAATATATGGCTATATGGGAGGAAGAACCGCCCTTGCCATAAACAACAACATCTCCAAGTTCCAACTGGGAAAGGCTTTTCCCACTGCTTTTTCTTCCAATAGACTTCTTTGTGCCGGAATTCCACTGGATCGCACCCTTTGTTGCAACCCCTGTTGTATACGAAATACTCGATCCGCTTACCCAGTCTCTGGTACAATGTGCTCCAACACTGACATTTTTCAGTGCAGTCCCTTTCCGTCCCTTACTCTCCAGACGATTCAGGGCTGCCCGTGTGTATCCACTGCAGTCACAGCGGATTCCATCAACCACACTGCCATAACTCTTTCCCAAAAATCCCTTACACAATGTTTTCCGGTAATTATCCTGTGCCACAACCGCGGTACTTTTCTTTCCTGCTGCTTCTGCCGGTGCTGCAGTACCCCCTACTACAACTGCCGCCAGCAAAATACCTGCGATCAGCTTCTTACCCCATGTAACCTTAAACTTCAATGCCTATCCTCCAATTTGTTACAACTTTGTTACTTAACTATAACATATAGTAACAAAAATCAGAGGCTTTTTCAAGAAAAATGTGCAAAAAAGTTTCGTTTTTATCTCATTTTTTATGCTTTTTTAATATTTTTTGGTCTCAATCTCCTGGAAATCATTTTTCATATCATACGAAATAAGTGAAAAATCATCCCGTTCCACATGAAGCACATAAAAACGGTCACCCGAAGAAAGTCCCCTCATCTGTTCTGCACCGGTCCACGTATCCATTTTCTGCTGTGTTCTCTTTAAGGAAATTTTCTTTACAAAAGACGTTCCATCCCACTGAAACAGCATATACCTGTTATAATTGGTTTTGGTCCAGGTCTCTGTCGCAAATCCGACCAGTCCACGTCCAGTATCTACAAATGCACACTTGTAATTCTCTGCGGCACTACAGAAATCTTCGTTTATCGTCACAGAATCCAAAATCCTGAGGTTTATCGGATCGGAGATATCAAACATTGTCAGTTTTACCCCTGTCTTCTCGCTTGTCTTAGCATCGGTTTCATAGCCGATGCCAAGCAACAGTCCATCTCCAAACGGGTGCAGATAATCGGAATATCCTGTCATCTTCACATTTCCCAGCGGCTTCGGATGTGCCGGATCGGAAATATCTACTGCAAACAACGGGTCGGTATTATGATAAGTAATGAAATATGCTATATTTCCCAGATACCGTGCCGCATAAATCTCTTCTCCCTTTGCAATATTTTCCAGCAATCCCTCTTTTTTCAGGTCCGCATCCAGCAGATACAGGCGGTTTTCGGATAAAGAATTTTGGGAATCTGTTGTCAGAATACGAAGTTCTCCCCCACTTTCCGAAATAGCAAACGTATCCCGGATCGCCCCCTTTACGGTTGTTTCTGCAATTGCTGAAAACATTCCATTCTTATAAGAAAACTTGGCGATCTTTGTCTTTTCTCCACGCTCATATTCCATCTGATACAGATAGATTGCATCCGTTCCCATATAAACCTGTCGTCCGCTGTCGAGAAGCACCATATGGTCTGCAGCCTTCGATGGCTCTTTAAGATTTACAGATGCCATAATGACTTCTGTTGTCCCATTCTTCTGCACATAAAAACATCCGGCATCTGCTTTTTTCCCGGCAATTTCCGGAATGACCTGAGCCTTCCAGTTCTTTCCGTCTCTGGACACCCAACGGTCAGTAAACAGATAAATAAAATTTCCAACCTTACGGGAACTCTGGTATGCTCCATCCATTTTCATGGTTGCACTTAATACCGGATTTGCGCGTTCGGAAATGTCATACGTCAAAAGAACTGTACTCACATTTCCGTCCGGTTCATATTTGTAACATCCGATAAAATCGGAATCATTGTCAGCCTCCGTGCTGTCGGACTGAATCGCCTCCTGTTGTGTTTCCCATCCCTGCTTGATAACATACAGCCGGTCATTATCCACGTATAGCTGCAAAAGGATGTCATTTTCCGTCAGTTCCGGCCGTATTTCCGACAGCTTACGCATATTTTTGTCCCGAATATCCACAATGGTCACCCGGTCATCATTCAGCACATACAGATAATTTCCGTCATTTTTGACGATGTCCCCCTCGTCCACACCGTTTACCTGCAAATTGGTGTCGGAATGGGTACCGGATGACTCTTTTTTCGCCTCGGCAGAACCGGTATCTTCCACAAAAAACAAATCATCCACTGTGCCTTCTGCCAACTCCTTTTGTGAATTGGATTTTTTCTGTACTGCTGCATATACATCCTGGTAACTTTTTGCCAGAGTAAATGCACCGATTTGTTCTTTCTTTTCTGTATCCTGCGTACTGTCGACAGTTTCTGTTACGGAAAGAGCAGCCTTTTTCGGTTGCGCATCATCGGTTCCATACTTATTCCATCCATAGGTTCCGACCGCAATCACCAGCACTGCAACTGCCGCAGCAATTCCGGCAAATCTCCGGTAATGTCTGTGTTCTTTCCTGCCTGCGGATGTCCGATTTTTCCGCTCCTCCAGCATCTGCTGCACCGCCCCGGGTGTCAGAGTATCCGGCACGGTAATCTGCTCTGCGGATCTGTCTATTTTCTCTTTCCATTCTTCCAGGTTCTGTTCCTGCATATTCTCACCTCAATCCCTTCAGCTGTTTTTCCATCCGCTGCAACGCCCGATGTTCTCTCGACCGCACAGTATTCTCATTCATTGCAAGAATCTGTGCAATCTCCCGCGTCTTATATCCACCGAAGACATGCATTCCCACAATCATGCGGTCCTCCTCATCCATCGTAAGAAATGCACGCCGGACTTCTATATATTCCTCACGGGTATCACCCCATACATAGCCGTCCCAGCCACCGTTTTCTTCCGTCAGTTCTTCTCCCCGTTGATAGTATTCCCGCATTTTCTGTTTGCACATATTTGCCACGATACGATACATCCAGGCGGAAAAAGCATCTTCCTTCCGCAATTTCCCGATATTTTCAAATGCTTCCATCACAGCGGCACTGACCACATCCTCCGCATCCTGTGTATTTCCAAGCGTATATAGCGCAAACTGATACAGCCTCTTATAAATTGTCCCATACAATTCGGCAAACGCTGCGGTATCCCCGCGCTTTGCCCTTTTTACTAATAAACGTTCATCCATGGAAGGCCCTCCTATCTATACAGTGTATCGGAGGTGTATTTTTGTTGCAAGAAAATAAAAAAGCGGTAAACCTCATCAGTTCACCGCAATTTCCAGTTGAAATCTTTTCTCCATCTCTTTCAGATAACGTTCATTGTAACTTGCAGCCACAAGCATTGGTGCATATGCATCCCTTCCACTAATGCGGAACATATAGGGAAATGCTCCAAAATGCTCCAGATACTGCTCTGCAAAATCCAAAATTCCCCGCTGGATTTCCCGGATTCCCTCCGGATTGTAATCATATTTTCCAAACTCCAGCGTAATATCCAGTGCATTCAGATAAATACTTTCATTTTTTGTATGGTATCTGCCCAGATGAAACCCAAAAAAAGAAGGTGTCAATGAGGAAAGTAATAATTCCCAGAATACATTATAGTCCTTATTCGGATCATGTTTTTTCAGCAGATCCCGATTCATCTGTCCGGAATACAGATATGACACAAGCCTGCCATCCTGCAGAAATGGATCTGATGCATCCGGCTCTGCGTTATGGACTGTATTAGTTCCTGCAACGATTCCTGTAATTTTACAGTCCATTCCCCATACCCGATTGACCAGATGGGAAAGTGCAATCGCTCCGCTCCCCGCCCAGCCAATATCAACTGCTGCTACATGCTTACATCCCTGTAAAATCTCTCTGTAATACGTTTCTGCTGCAAGCTGCTGTTCCTTATAGCATGCAGTCACTTCATCCCATTTTGCCTCTATAAACCGCCGAAGCAAGTATGCATTCTTATCTGTAATCTCATCGTTTTCCTGCAAATCAATAAACTTTTGTTTCTCTTTCATGCCGTTTTTCTTTTTCCATGCCGTCCAGATTTCCGGCCAGACCGAAAGCTCCGGGATCAACTTCTCCAGTTCCATAGAACGCAATGCGTCCCCGATAGAAACCTTTTGGTTCACCTTGTGATAAATAAACCTTCGGAAAAAATCGTGCTTGTCCTCACCCGCCATCAGTTTTGTAGCAGCCTTGCGGGACCAGTAAACATATACCGTTCGGTCATCCGGATATAACTTCTGATAAACCCTGCGAAGAATATCTCCATCCCGCGCGAGAAACAGTAATTGATCCAGATGATGCTGCTCGTAATACGCATGAATAAAATGGCAGTACCCCACAACAAACAACCCGCCGTACACATATCCATACTCGTATTCCATGCTGAATTTTTCTGTACCATTATACAAATGATTCGATACCAGCCCACGGTATGCCCCACCGATCATGGATGACATATCCATCGGACGGTACAGTAACACATTTTTATTTACATTCTGATAGGGCATGATAGCAAGTCCGCATTCCTGTGCCATTTTATGATCACTGTGCGGATTATCTCCAATATGTACGATACGATTACCAGAAAAATCCCGAAGCACACGGCGGAACAGAGCTCCACCGGCTTTATTCTCTCCATACTCATTGGAGATATAAATACGCTCCGCTCCCGTATATCCGGCATTCTGCAATATTTTTTCAATACAAGCACGCGGAAGATACATATCAGAAACAATGATCATGCGCTTCTCCAGTTCTTGCAGACGTTTCCATACCTGCAGCATATACGGATTTGCATAGCAGAGTTTTTCCTCGGTCTCACACTCCAGCCGCACTCCTTCTTCTGCATTCAGGCCGGTATCTTCCTCCAGATTTTCCCATATATCCTGTAACGACACTTCCATATGTCCGTTTTTCTGCCTGCATTTCATCCGGGCATCCCATTCTGCCCATACACGTAAATTCTTAAAATCGAGGAAATCAAATTTTTCTCCAATCAAATAAAACATATCTGTCGGAGAAGAAAACGGGCGAAAAATCAATGTATCAAAAATATCAAATGAGATCACATCGTAATCTTTGATTTTTCTGACAAAATCCTCTACGGAAAAAAACTCCTCATCTTTCCAGTGTCCTTCGGATTCGCTGGTTTTTATCATCAATTTGCGTTTTTCATATATTTCCATCTCTGGAATTCTTCCGAGAAATCTACAGAACAATACATAATATGCGAAATTTATCCACAACAAATATGCCCAGGAAAACATTCTGCGCATACCGGTTGCATCATCATGTACCTTATGATACCGGTATGAAATTCCCGGGTGCCTGTTTACCAGAAAACTGTATACTTCACTTCTCATATCTTAAAAACCTTTTCAAATGATGTTATAACTTACCTGCTTCTATATCTTTAATTTTATAAAACAAATTATTGTATCTACGTTACTCGTATGTTATGATACATATACCTATTTGTTATTCTGTTTTTCTTTTTTCAGTATTATAAAAACAACAATCTTTTTATTTTTCCAAATATTATACACACAACAGTATAGGAGGATATTACATGGCCAATACACGCCATACTTACCATCTTCACTCGAAAGAGATTGAAGAAATTATTCGTAACAACGGGCTGCCTGAAGAAATTTCCACGGAAACGCAACTTTGGGATTTAATTATAAAAAAAGCAACTTACAGTTCTCCCAAACTCCTGTTTCCGCTCATCTATGAAATCTATGGGAAAAAATATCCCGAAGATTCCTCTGTTGTTCCACTTTCCACAGAGTATTCTGTAGAACGCTCGGATACAAAAGAAATTTCGACCATTAAGGCTGACCTCACATTCTGTGTAAATGAATCGGATATTTATCACTTTGAATGTGAAATTACATACAATGGAATGATCACGATCCGTATGTTTGAGTATGATGTTCATGCGTCCCTGAATTACCGGCCCGACACCAAAAATCCACAACTTCTGCTCGAATTTCCAAACTCTGCCGTTCTTTTCCTGCAGGGAACGAAAAAGATCCCGGATTACCTGAGCTGTCTGATCCGGTTTCAGGATGGCAGTACTCACGAATACCGCATTCCAACCGTAAAGGTGCAGTCCTATACCCTCGAAGAAATCAAAGAGAAACATTTGTGTATGCTCATCCCGTTTCTTCCAATCCGGTTCCGCCGCCACATCCCTTCTGACCGCAAGATGCAGTCAGCAAAATCCCCTGATAAACGACATGATCTTGAGAAAAAAGTACAGAAATCCAAAGAAGAATTGACTTCTTTTCTGCAGGAAACTATACTTATCTTAGATCAGGAAATTGCAGAGGGATTTTTAACGGAAACTGACAAAAAACTTATTTTAATGCTTTTGCAAAAGTCCATGCTCCGCATTTCTTACCGTAACAGAAATTTATGTCAGGAGGTGTATAATATGACAGAACCTGTACTGAAACTTCCAACCGATGAATTATTCGAGGTTATCCATGAACGCGATGCACTGAAAAGAGCCTGTTCCAAAAAGGATTCCGAGATTGCTGACCGGGATGCCCGACTTGCTGACCAGGATGCCAAACTTGCTGACCAGGACGCCAAACTTGCTGAATATAGACGCAGATACGGTGATCTGTAAATAATACAGCATTTCACACAACGGCTCCGATTAACCGGAGCCGTTGTTTTTGTGTACCATGAATTTCTTTTTCGCCCGGTGCTCCACAAGCCGCCAGCATATCGCATTCTTTACCCTGCAGCTTTTTGCCTTCTGCAGTTTTTTGTGATACTTCCCCGCATCAATCCGCTTCAACCACCCCATGCCTTTTAGGAAATCATTCATTGCAAGGATCACATAATACTCCGAAAGCCAGTCTCCTTTTACATGAAATGCCGTCATCTTATCCTTCCACTGCTGCAAAAGCTGCAAAGGCTCCGGCAAAAACCCATAGAGCTGATTCACAAACAGCGGGTTTCGCATGTCATAATACTGCATGAGAGGTGTCATCCGCTTGTCGTATGTTTCATGCCACACCTGCACTCCTTCAATAATGATTGGCTTTTTTCCGCATCGCAGACCATATTCCACATCATCACAGTGGATGAAAAACGGAAGCACATCATTTTCCTGTACAAATACATATGGAAAACAGCAAAACCACCAGCCACCGTAATCCGCATCCGCGTCGTAGATCACTCTGCCCTGTGTGTATTCCATCTCCCGGACATCGCGCATGAACTCCACATGCGAAACTATTCCCCGGTTCCACTTCTCTGCCGCCGTGTACTGGATATATGGATCATCCATGCAAAACATGCGTCCCGCTACCGGGCGGTTCCTGTCCGCCTCCCCGACCCCGGATAAAAAATCAAACAGCAGGTAAAAGCTGCTGATGTCAAAGGCAACATCATCATCCATAAAAATGACATGGGTAAATCCCTCATTTCGTTTACGGATCTCCTCAATTCCTCTCTGAAATCCACCGGAACCTCCTGTATTCCTGTTATAAATACAATGCACATACGGACTCTCCGGCAATTGCAAACTGCTGCCATTGTCCACCACAAAAATATGAAGCCTTCCGTAATACTGCGGGTTGTCCGGATTGAAAAAATCCGATGCCTGCAAAAGTGACAGATTTCTGTGAATAAATTCTTCACGCTGGAATGTGCAGATATTCAATGCAATTTTCACTTCGTTTTTCATGATCACTGCCTCTTAACCTGTTACTGTTTTCTAGTTAGCCTGCGAACAGTAACTTTAAACTTTCCCGATGTTTCTATTAATTATTTTTGCAGATTTCTGCATTTTTGATCAATAGAGTTGATTTCTGGCACATTCCAGAGCACTTGCAATCACCGCATCCATATCATAATATTTGTATTCCCCTAAGCGGCCTCCAAAAATGATATTTTCCTCTTTCTCTGCCAGCGCTTTATACTTTTGGTAAAGTTCCCCGTTCTTCTTATCATTAACCGGGTAATATGGCTCATCCCCCGGCTTCCACTCCGAAGAATATTCCTTACTGATAATGGTCTTTGGCAAGTCATTTCCATTTTCATCTTTTCCGAACTCAAACCATTTGTGTTCAATGATCCTTGTCCACGGAGTCTCACGATCTGTATAATTTACCGCCGCATTCCCCTGAAAGTTCGGCATATCAAGAATCTCATTTTCAAAACGTACCGAACGGTATTCCAGATTTCCCAACGTATAGTCAAAATAGGCATCAATGGCTCCGGTATAAACAACTTTTTTCGCCATCGCATTCCATTTTGCCTTATCTTTCAGATAGTTCTCGTTTAACCGGACTTCAATGCCTTCCAGCAAATTCTCTACCAGTTTTGTGTAACCACCGATCGGAATTCCCTGATACAATGCATTGAAATAATTATTATCAAACGTAAGCCTGACAGGAAGACGCTTGATAATGAATGCCGGAAGCTCTTTACAGTCACGTCCCCACTGTTTTTCGGTATAACCCTTTACCAGTTTTTCATAGATGTCACGACCAACAAGAGAAATTGCCTGTTCTTCCAGGTTCTGCGGTTCTCCGGTGATCTCCTTCTTCTGCTCCTCAATTTTGGCAGCCGCTTCCTCCGGTGTGACAACGCCCCACATCTTGTTGAAGGTGTACATATTGAAAGGCATGGAATACAATTCCCCTTTGTAGTTTGCAACCGGTGAATTCGTAAACCGGTTGAACGTTGCAAAACGGTTTACATAATTCCATACCTCTGTGTTGTTTGTATGAAAAATATGGGCACCGTATTTGTGGAAATTGATGCCCTCTACTTTTTCTGTGTAAACATTTCCGGCAATGTTTGGGCGCTTATCTATTACAAGCACTTTCTTTCCGGCATCGGCTGCCTGTCTGGCAAATACAGAGCCGAATAATCCGGAACCTATAATTAAATAGTCATACATTTTAATTCTCCTTTTTGAGATTTCAATAAAATGTCAATTATGTAACTGCTATCAAACATATTATCTTCTCCCTCTTATGCACTACACTAAGTCAAACCCAATATCTATATCCTGTCTTTCTTATCAATAAGATTGCGTAATAAACTGTCCTTCCGAATATACCTGATAAAAACTCTGAAAACACCTTTTTAATCTTAAATCCTCCTTTAAATCACTCTTCATGAACTCCCCATATGTGCCATCATGTGTCAAAATAACAGTAATAATATAGTAATCTCCAAAATAAAGACATTTTTGTAAAACAAACCATGGTTGTCCATTATTTTTTTCACGGTCACTCACAATTGAATTTATAAACTCTTTTTTTCCTGCGAAAAAAGAAGCAGAAAAATATACTCCTTTTTCACTCTCAATATACCGCCATTGATCCTGTGTCTTCTTCTCTAATTTGCAATCATATTCCGTACATAAAGAAATGCACACCGCATTGTATATATCTTCTATGTAATTCCATTTTTCATCTTCAGATTGATAATTATTCATATCCCCAAAATACGATTCAATAGAAAACACTAATACACGAACATAATTTCCTTTATTCCGCTCAGCCAGACTGATATAAAACTCACTATCACACTTCTGAAAAGCTGTAGTACTATTATCATGCCTTATCAGTCCATCATAATTTCCATATACATATCGATTGTTGAACACTTGTTCCTTATTTGCATTTGTAATATTACTATTTTTTTCGGTGTCACTCTTCTTACCATAAATCGGTGCCAAAATACTAGCCACTATAACTATCACTATCAGTATCAAAAGAACTATCATTATCACAAGTATTCCCTTTAGATTACTTAGGTGATAATTCTCAATTTTTACGTCACCGTTTTCTGCCTCAATGTTCATTACATCTTTTTCTTTATGTATACTATTTCCAGTTACCGATACTGTAGTTTTTTTCTGATCCGAAAAAAGATCTTTTACCCATTTTAAAACCTTCATAGACCTCCTCTCTTACATGAGTTATTTTTTGAAATTATTTCTAATAAAAAATTAACCTTGTAATTTTCTAACCTGTTCTTCAAGTTTCTCAATTCTTCTTAGTAAACTATAAACCGTTTCTTCACCTGGAATAGTTTCTTTTTCAAACGCTTTTTTTAACCATTCTTTTGCTCTGAGAATCTCCTGTTCTAACTTAAACCTAACTTGTTTATAATCAATTTTTGAAACTGTATTTACCCTATCATAATCAAACGGTTGCGTAACAACCCTGTTTTGTGTCCCCAATTTTTCAGCCACTGTCAGAAACCGATCTATTCCCCTTTTTTTATTTCCCAGTGCAAAATAATTTTTTTCATAAATAATTCCCATGCAAGTCCCATGATGAGAATCGGTAATCAAAAAGTCACACTTTTTCACCAGCAAAACAAACTCTTCAATAGCAGGCTTTTCAACAAGTTGTCCTATATGCCAACAATCTTTATTTATGTTATATTCCTTCATTCCCAAAACAGATAATATTGTAAGCTTATTTTTTTCAGCAATATATTTAACAAATTTCTTTTTTTCTTCATCGGGATCTAAGATGTAACATAATAAATAATGTTCCGGTAATTCGTTTTCCGTTTCGGAATCAACTAATTGATCAAAAATCGTTTTTCCTTCCCAAAATATAGGATCAATAATCTGTTCTGCATTAATTCCAAAAGCTTTATGACATATCTCTACACCACTTTCTTCACGCACACTGATTGCGTCGAATTGTTTAAGATAATCCCGTGCCGTATATCTCATTTTTAAATCAGTATTAAAATGACTCGCACCAAACGATGTTGCACAGGCAACCTTCTTTTTTTCTTTGTCTACAAAATCCAAGAAAAAAGAATATCCGACTAACTTAGTTGTAGACTCTGTCCACATTTGATCTGATCCCAACAAAAATGAATCACAAAACCGATTCATTTCATTTAAATGTTTATAGTCTCTTTTATTAGCAATCTTAAAATGCTTGGACATAAATTCCTCAACAATTTGTGTATCGGAATCCCAGTCTTTCCCATTTAGCTGTGGAACTGGTATAAAAATAATACTTTTTCCAGTTTTTTCTATACTTTTTGCCAAAACATAATATGTTAATGCACTTCCATAATTAGAAGCAAACCACCACCCAACAATACCAACATCCCATCGCAATCCGCGTCCATACCATAATGCTTTATGATACCCATCTTTATCTAAATGTGAGAAAAAAAATCTTCTTGATAAATGTTGTTTTTGTGGATAATTTAAATTTCCATTATATTTTCTAATTTCTTCTAAATCAATTTTCTCACATAATTCCATTTCAGATTTAAGCACTTCATAAATCCTTTTTCCCTTATCTGAATTTACCAGTATCAGTGATGTTCCCAACTGATCATTGTAAGCTTTATTAATTCTTCCAACTTGCCAAGCATCACCCATGGTAAAATCAGCACATCTTTCTCCTTTTGCGTATGGACATGTGCTACAATTTTTTCTTATAATAACCCCCTCTAAGAAACCTTTATACCAATAACAATTCTCATGATTTTCCCGAATAATATTTCCATTTTCTAAATATGCAGTAGCCGTTGTTGACCATTTAAAAACAGATTTATCTCTAAAGTCCAGCTTTTTTACCGTCTGCCCTTTTGTAAATTCCAAAAGCCATGATTGATATGCCGCAACAGAATTTGCTCCATGACAGACAAAATCACATGTGATCAACTTTTCATAGTTTTTTCCAAGATAACTTATCAGACCAGCGATTTCACATGGTGTTCCTGTATATAAAACATAATTTCCATTTTCCAAATAATTTCTGGCAGATTGAAAAGCCTCTCTTGTTTCACAAAAAACATACTTTGATCCCCGCATAAAAGTAACTTCTGTCATTGTCTTTGCACATGCCGTATAAACTCCATCAAAATTATCAGTATAAACAGCACCAAATACCACACCTGAACGGTCTATAACATATTGAGCAATAATCGAAAAAAAACCGCCCGAAGAACTTGCCATTCTTACTTCCTTATTTTTGTTCCACACCGCATATGTATCAGGTGAATCATATAAATTTACAGGATTTATAACTTGGCAAACCGACTTACACTTACCACAATTAATACAATTTTCATTTATAATTGGGTACATAAACCCGTTTTGATCATACTGCATAACGACAGCATGTGCAGGACATATATTTTCACATGCCCCACATGCTGTACATAAATTCATATTTATACATTTTATGCTGTTTTCTTCCATAATCTTTTACAAACACTCTCTCAAATCCAGAATATCTTCTGCATTTATTATTAAGTTGTTTGTCCTTTCTTCTAGCTTTCTTTTTGATAATTTAGGATAACGGATATTACAATTAATTATTGCATCACAATTCGGATAATTCACTGTATTATATGGAAGTCTCGGAATTCTTCTCGGTTCCTTAACATCCTCTACAATATAATCAATTACAATTCCCAACTGATCAGCATAGTTAATTAACAGATCTGTTGCATAAGAATAATAGTACAATATAACGTGCTTAATATTTCTTTCTCTTAGCCTCTGCGCCAATTCTTCTACTTTTTTATTATTACTTAAAGTTTTATATGCCCTTATAACCCTTTTTCTTTCTCTTGCTTGTTTTTCTAATTCATTGTTTATTTGAACCATTTTATTTACAGATAAATTTTTTTCTATTTTTTCAATTATCTCAGGTTCTTTTTGCTTAATAATATGATATATATCTTCTAAATACGAGTAGCTATATCCATGAAATTTTATCTCATGAACCAAATACTGAAGTGCATCGTTTCTTCTTGCCTTATAATCATCAATATCATATACGTTCTTATATTCATCCAACAGATCCAAGGCATCAATCGTCAATAAATTTCTCATACATTTTACACATACACCGCAATTAAAATCTTGATTTAAACAAGAAAACAAATGTTTTTTTGTAAGAGGATGTTTTGAAATATACTTGAATTTTTCAAACCGGGTTTTTGCACCTCCCGCAGAATAAAAAAATGTCGGGCCATGGCTTATGCAATGTAAGCTAAGCAAATCTGCATACGAAACATCTCTTCCACTGATTGATTTTACAGAAAAATCTCCATAATCCCCCCCCCGACGAGCTATATAAATATGTGCCAATCAATTTCGATATCGTCATTACCATTATTCCCATTGCATATACAATAAACTGGTCTACCGGAATTTTTAAAAGACTTTCCAAATTTGTCGAAAGATTGATTACCGGGAGTTCAAGTTCATCTGCCAGCGCTTGCTCTTTTGCATGAAGATTTTTTACAACGAATGCTCTATTTGAACTGTAATAACTTCCACCAAATGCACCCTCGTTAAAATTAAGCAAATGTGTCAAAGATAATTCTTTCGAATATTTCGATTTATAATTTTCAATAATTGTATATAAACAATCAACTCCACATGATACCCCTGTAGCAACCGCTCCTTCATTTGGAATTTCATCATCCGTTATCTCTGCCTGTATTTTCGTATTATAAAGTTTCGGATCATATTTTGAGAGTGTTTGAATATATTGTGTATTTAAATTATATAAGAATTTTCCCGAAACTTTATCTTTGCATTTAATATCATGTCCATGACGCATTGCATATGGTAACACTCCCCACAAAAAAGCATCTAACCGATCCGTAACCGCATATTTGTGCCATTCCAACCCTTTAATGCGAACTGCTAATTCAAAATTATTTTCGTCAATCTCAAGCAGACTTGATAAAATTAAATCATCTCCCTCATTTTTGCTTTTTATTTTATTTAAAACAATCATTCAATTTTCTCCTTTTAAATACCTTCCAGTAATATGATTTTCAATTCACCTGAAATATCACCTTTACACTTCTATAATTTTATCAATATCAAGTCGCTTTTTTTTCCCTGTAAAAAATTTTCCCAACTTAAATGCCTTAGATTTTAAAGTTTCCTCTATTTCAAAATTTTCTTGTTCAATTTTTTTCTTTATTAGATTTAAATCACTCTCTGAAGATGTATTGCTTTCTGCCCATTTTTTTAACTCTTTATAATGTGATACTTCCGATCCTGAAACCAGATACTCCTCAACATCATATGTTCTCATTAAATCAAGCATTTGTATGGAGTATTCTTTTCTGAACTCAGATGGCAGATCATTAATCGTCCAATACATTAACTGGACTGCCCATGTCCAAATATCATCTTGATATAAACTGTAATACCCATCTTTCTTCCAGTTTTCTATAACAGTTTTAATAATTGTAAAATGGCATTCTGTTTTCTTGATTCTGCGGTTATTATACAACTGCATTAAGGATGCATTATTTTCAATTCTGTAGTTGTAAAACTTCTTATCAAGAACCAATACATTTTTTGCTCTTGGAATATATTCGAATTCAAAAATCTGATCTTCCCCCAAATTAATATCTTCCATAAATCTAATTTTTTCCGGCTTTTCAAGCAGCTCTCTCTTAAAAAAATGTAACCATAAAAAAGGTCTTGCTGCCTTCTCGCCAAATACAACTGTACCTGGTTTACAATCTAAATATTCCCTATACTCCGTGGACAATTTTTCTTCAAAATAGGTATTTCTTTCCCCTACAATATTTCCGCCAAATATAATTAAATCCCATGATCGTTCCTGTGTCGCATATTCAATCAGCGTGCTATATGTATATGGCTTTAAAAAATCGTCTGAATCTACAAAACTTATATAATCACCTTTTGCCATATCCAGTGCCTTGTTTCTTGCTGCAGATGGCCCGCTGTTTTCCTGTGTAAAAACTTTTATCCTGGAATCCTTTTTTTGATAAAAATTCAAAATATCCAAAGAATGATCTGTAGAACCATCATCCACGCATATTATCTCTATCTTTTTATAGGTCTGATTAATAACAGAATCCAAACATTCCTTTAAATAAAGTTCACTATTATAAACCGGAATTATAACAGAAATCAGTGGCTTTATCTGTTGATTATATGTAACCTGAACATTCCCATCATTTGAATAATCAATGAATTTCACTTTATTCCTTCCTCCTACATTTTCATACCTAATATTTTCTTTATTCGAATACCCTTTTTAAATTCTTCCGAGTTTCTTATTTTCATTAACTTTTCATGTACCCTGTTATATTCTTCTCGATACTCCCACAATTCATTTTCTATATAAAACAGTTTCGGGGAATCAATAATTCGATTAACCTGTTTATAAACCCATGGATCAATTGCACCTGTTTTTAATAGCGGATCTTTTAGATCTGTTTGAAACTCATCCCGTATAGTTTCTAAAAACTCCAATTTATATTCATCTGCTATTCTTTTATAAGAATTCATATAATTGAAAAATTTCTTTTCAAAAAAACGTTTGTGATATTCTTCTCCTAATTCTGTATGACTATTTAAAAAATCAGTCATAAATTTATACTCATCGCAAATACAATATACTTTCTTTTTATTATTGATCGAAGAATTCGGATTATCCTGTCTGTAATAATAAAATGCTTCATTTATAAATACAATTTTCTTTGCAAGAGATATTACCTGATACCAAAATCCATTATCCTGAAAACTTGCTCCCGGTGTTTCATTATGTTTAATTTGATTACTCTTCACAAAATCAGTACGATATATTCCTGTCCAGTTCATCATAGTAAATGTATATATTTCCGGACAAATTTCTGCGTTTAACACCCTGTTGTAATATTCTATGGGACAAACCCACTGATACTGACTTTTATTCTTACCATTTTTTGTGGAAAAAATATAATGGTCAGATTTTACAATATCTGCCTCATAGGTTTCAGCCGTATCATATAAACGTTCAAACATTTTAGAATCGATATAATCATCTGATTCAACAATTCCGATATATTTTCCTTTTGCCTGTTCCATTCCGACATTCATAGTATTTCCATATCCGGAATTTGCTTTTGTGATAACTTTTACTCTTTTATCTTTTTTCTCATAAGATCGTAAAATCGACAATGAATGATCTGTTGATCCATCATCTACACATATTATTTCAATATTTTGTAACGATTGATTTAAAATACTATCCATGCATTCCTTCAGATAATTTTCTACATTACATACAGGCACTACAATCGACACACTTATGTTTTCCATTTTTACCATTCCTCTCTTAAAATAGCATCTCACATCTTTGCGACTATATCTTCTATTTTTCTGTTAAAATAAACGCTCCCTACCAGATAACATCCACCTGCATACACACTTACAATTACCCACAACTTCCAATCTGGAAATATCCGCTCCATAATACATTCTCTTGCAATCGCAATAACTGTATAGAGTGGATTTACAATAGTCATTATCTTCTGCATCGCTGGTGATAATCGATCCAGCCGATAAAAAATTGCTGATCCGTACATGAGAAAAAGCGTAAATATCTTGTAAAAATATGTAATATCCGCAAATGTCACATTGATCACCGCCAGTATTTTTCCAATCCCCAGCATCATAATCAGCATCAGAAAAACATCTGGGATGAATAAAAGCCATGTCACGCTCGGTGAAATCCGGTACAAAGCGATTACAAATGCATAAATCATCAGGGAAAATAAAAAATTTCGAAAAGCCAGCAGAATTTTTTGAATTACATATACATTCCTGTTAAGCTGTGTTTTAATCAGGAAATTTTTATTTCCCATTAATGCCTGCAGACACATAGTAGTTCCAGAAGTAAACAATCCATAAAGTGTCGTTCCCGTAAGTACATAAAGCGGAAACCCTCCAGCAATACCATAACCAAACATCTTGCCAAAAACTAATACCATGACAATCATATTGATCAGAGGATTAATGATCTCCCACAATTCTCCCATGAAAGTAGATGACAGACTTCTTTGTTTATCTCTTTTTATCAGCTGTTGAATGACAAACCAGTTTTGTCTTAATGACTCCATTCTATTTTCCACTACAATCTCTCCACCACATCATTCTCATACCTTTTAAATATCAGAATCCCAACTACAAACATCCCTGCTGCCCAGATAATGCCGTTTCTCACATACATCCATTCCGGTCTCTGCCCATACACAACACACTGACGTAAAATATAAATATACAAATACACCGGATTATGTTCAATCACCCAGCGGACTCCCGCGGCAACCCAGTCAATTGAATAAAACATTGCAACAAAAAAACGCAGAATAAAAATAAAATTAGAATAAATGTTTCCTGCATCCCGCTGAAACACAAACCAGATCGATACCGCATAGGAAACTCCGGTTGTAAAAATCAGTAATAACAGCAACACTACCGGAATCATGTAATAATTAATGGTAATCGGTGTGCGATAACATGCCAGCACCAGTGCAAACGGTATACACCCCAGCAGGAAATTTACAAATGCCGTCAGCACACGGGACAACACAAACAATTCCCGCGGCAGCTTCGACTTTATCAGCAGATTCCTGTTATCTTTCAACGTAGTAAGCGACGTCTGTGTCGCCGTCGCAAAAAACTCAAACATAAGAAATCCCACGAAATAATACGCCGGATACTTATCAATCCCTTTATTGAAAATGGTCGAGAACAATACCACAACCAATGCCATACGCATCAACGGATACACACAGCTCCACAGAATTCCCAGAAAACTTCTGGCATATTTTCGTTTCAATTCTCTTTTGGTCAGTTCCCAGAGCACAAACCAATATTGCCGAATACTCATGCTTCTGCTCCTTTTTCTTTTCCCATGCGATAATATGCGCCCAGCACACCCAAGAAAATGGTGTAAAGTACATAGGTCAGAATATAAGGTCCGGTAAACAAGCCCTGCCCCAGATATCCAACCAGTGCTGCAAGAACTGCTGCCTTTTCCGGTTTTCGTTCTTTGCCTTTCGTGTACATCACAAATGGGAGAACATACATCAGGAGTCTGCATGCTGCGCCAAATACCCCCATGGTAACCAGATATTCCAACAGATCGTTGTGAGCAGTACAATACAGCCAGTTCCACTCTACATAAAAGTCGGCTTTCGCAATCTGTGCCTGTGTAACTGTATCCAAAAGTGCCGGTCCGACACCCATAAGTTTCTGCCAGAGCGTGCCATCTAAAAATCCCATAAAGGAGAAATACCAGATGGAACCACGGAAATTAAATAATTTCAGATTGTAATTGTAGATCACATAGAATACCACACCGATAACTCCGACCATGATCAGCCAGATCCATACTTTACTCAACACACGCTCCACACATGTATCAATCTTTGTCCGTTTTTTTTCCGGAAAAACCGTCCCCAGCAGGAACAGCAAAATGATTACCATTCCAAGAATACCCGGAACCAGATACAAACGGTGTGCCAAAAGCAGCTTAGACACACTGTCGGTATCAATTGCACGCGGAGTGCACGGATGTTTCCACAAAACTTCTGCAATTCCACCGGCTATCGCGAACAAAATTCCATTGATCGCAAGATTTTTCAGACGATTGACTTTGCAGAGTGAATACCATACAACAAATAATGCTGCAATGCCAATTCCTATGTAAGTCGTATTTGTCAGCGTGATAAACAGACTGAAATATGCTGCAAGCAAAAGTAGATAGATAAAAAACCGTGCAAACCGGTTTTTCGTAAACAGCACTGCCAGCATGAAAAACGGAATAATGATCGACAAATATCCCGCCCAGAAGTTTACATTTCCAATGGTTGAAATAAAGATGTTGTACTGCAATGGGATCTCATCGTGCATGATGAGAAAATCATACCCCAGCCGGTCTATGATACCGATTGCAAGCACTGCGGCGGTCCCGAAATACAGATATACCCAGAGATCTCCCTTTCCGCTGTAGCATCTGGAAATGATAAAATAAACAATAACACTGCAGACAATCATCTGTGTTCCCACATCCCACGCATTTTCTCCGGAGATGGAATTTCCGATGTCGGCACTATATACCGTTGACACAATTGCAAGTATGCCAAATAGCAGCATCACAACATCCAGTGCGCTGATTTTTCTAAGCTGTGTCCTCTTATTTTTTGAAAATTGATGGTTTTTAATCACAAGCATCAGACTGATGCACAAACTGACTGCGATAACTACAAATAAAATCCGCGAAAACAGCCAGTAAATATCCCTTTTATCGTTTAAAATATTATAGTAATTATCCGAATAGTACAGTGGCAATAATGTAAACATCAATACCATGAACATTTTCACGGCTTCTTCTCTTACTTTTTTCAAAATATATCCCCTATTGTCAAGATATAGGAGTCAGTATTTCCTGACTCCTATGGTAAACTCACATTTCATAAAAACTATTTTGTTTTAACTTTTGTTGTAGATGTCCACTTGGAATATACTTTCTTACCATTCTTGTCCAGCTTGTAAGCACGAACACGAACATAGTAAGTAGTCTTATCCTTCAGGCTCTTTACAGTGTAGCTTGTCTTCTTTGTTGTCTTAGACTTTGTAGTCTTCTTTGTAAATTTCTTGGATGTAGAATACTGTACTTCGTATCCTGCTGCTCCGGCAACTTTCTTGATGGTTACCTTTACAGAATCATTTTTTGCTGCAACAGTAGCTTTGGCAGGTTTCTTTACAGTAACCTCCTGCTCCGGTGTTGCGTCTGTAGCTGTAGTCTCTGCAGTTGTTGCTGCAAATACTGGTGTTGCAGTAGGTGCTACAGTTGTTGCAAGTACAGCTGCGGCCAGTAATGCAGCTGCTAATTTCTTCATTTTCATGACAATAAGTCTCCTTTCCTCTGAAAAATGTGAGTTATATATAAAAAATCTGTATACAGATTTTTTACCAGATTAATATACTTACTCGCTGTATTGGCTGCGATAGGCTTTACACACGGTTTTCGGTTCCCCAATCATGCGCATGTTTCCCTGTTCAATCCAGACAACTTTCGTACAATTATCGAGGATCGTCTGCATGCCATGCGAGACCATAAGGACGGTGGAGCCGCCGTGGATCAGTTCTTTGATCCTTGCGAGACTCTTTTTCCGGAAGAATTCATCTCCCACAGATAACACCTCATCCAAAATCAAAATTTCTGCCGCACCCGCCACCGTTGCGATGGAAAAGCCCAGCCTGGAAACCATACCGGAAGAAAAATTCTTTACTTTTTCTTCCATGAATCCCTCTAATTCTGCAAAATCTACGATTTCCTGATAATGTTCGTCAATAAATGCTTTGGAGTAACCAATGATTGCTCCATTTAAATACACGTTTTCCTTTGCGGACAGTTCAAAATCAAACCCGGTACCAAGCGTGAGAAGCTGGACCTTCCGCTGATCCACAACCACTCTTCCTGAGGTTGGATTGAGCGCACCTGATACAATCTTTAACAGGGTTGATTTTCCGGAACCATTCGTTCCGATCACCCCTACAATTTCTCCACGATATACGTTAAAGTTAATATGATTTAATGCATACAGTTCTTTGTATGACATCTGTTTTCGAAGGGTCTGTATCAGATATTCCTTAATACCTGACACATTATTGGTTGCAATCCGAAACCGCATAGTAAGATCCTCTACGCAGATAACCGGTGGCTCAGATCTTTGCTCTTTTTCCTTTTCAAGGTATGGCAGGATCTGTACCGACCACTCTTTTGCTTCCTGTTCTTTCTGTTCCCGGAACTTTTTGTTTTCTTCCGTGTAATCAACAACCGGACGTTGTTTTTCTATTTTTTCATACACCATTTGTAAGATGCAGGCACTTACGGCCATGACACCAACTGTTTCAAACATTGCAATCCTCTTTATCTATTTTGCTTTAAGGCTCTGCCTTAAATGTGTTACATACTTTGCCATTCTTGCGGATCTCAGATTTGAAGAAATATGTTTTCCCGCATTGACGATTGTCCCTTCAATCCACCCGCTTTCATGGATTACCTTTTTTGACAACCCCAACATGATACATAATTTTGAAAGAATTCTCAGGTCTTTAATTTCTCTCTGCGTCAGGCGATTGGCGATACAGCGCATATGTTCATCGGACAGATCATCCGAAAACAGCTGCATACCATAGTATTTTGCTTCCCATCGATTTGGTCTGGACATGATGGTTTCATACAACTTTCCTGCTATATCTTTCTGACATAGCATGGCTGCTTTATGTTCCGGCTGCTTCGACAGATGATCCATAAACATCCGGAGTAACTCATTGTTTCTCTTTAGCTGCTCTGTGTTTGGATTCTCTACTTGCGAGAATACCGGAATATATCGTCCGGCTTCACAGCAATAAGCTTTTATCATCGGACAAGGTTCACTGTACATCACTTCAAAAAGACAGTTACTGAATCCTGCCTTTTTTCTGATATTCCCCTTTGGCATGAAATAATATGCCTCATATCTGCAATTGTTTCGGTTTACCGGATACTCATATAATCCAAAATAGTATCCCGTCAAAGTAATTCCGGTTTTTTCCTGTGCCAAAAGTGTCTGCATACTTTTCTGGATGGTTCCTACCCATCCACTGTCAACAATTGCATAACGGACATTGTCAAGCAGGCCTTCCTGCCGCAGATATCCAATGGTAGTCTCATATGCTGCGTCTGACTTCTCATAAATCCTCTCCAGCAAATGTGTCGTTCCTTCCGCACAACATTTTTTTACCCGTTCTCTTAAATTGAAAATTTCTTTCCGATTTAAGGTTGCATGTAACGGTCTCTGATAATTGATTTCCCTGCATACAGCAATCATCTCTTCTTCACGGAGTGCCGCACGGTTTAAGATTTGATAGAAACTGATATCAATCCCCGAAAGAAATATGCGATCCAGACACGCATCCCCGAGGAGATGATATTCTGGAATACGCAAAGCATAACGGGATACTCGCAGATAACAGATTTCTATGGGAATATGTAAATATTCCACCATTTTCTTTGCAACAAGATACATCGGATATGCATCCCTTGCCAGAAAATACAGTCTTTTCTGTCTGTTTTTTTGTGCCTCTTCCAAAACCCATGCTACATACTGTACCAGTGCCGGTGCCCATAAGGTGACATATATCTGATCCTCCGGTGCACACAGCTGCTTCAGGCACTCCTCTGCAGCACCGGACAGAAAAGTATTCTGTTTTAACAGCGTACGGTACGTTTCCATTCGCGGTTGTATCGTTGCCTGATGTTTCATAAGTCTGCCATACGCTCCTTTTTTCTCACGATCATGCTGGACGGTACAAATCTGCTGACCATCGGACGAAAAATATAGAGCCAGCCTTTCGGCCAGAGGATTCCAAGACCACGAAATCCTTCGTAACGCACCTGACCTTCATGAAACCGGTTTTTCCATGACCGATTGTGATAATTTTCCCGGTCTACCCGGTAATCAAGCAGGCACTTCTGGATGTTATAACCTTTGTAGCCCAGTCCGAACAAACGCATAAACAATTCATAATCCTCGCATCGCGCAGTCTTTTTTCCTTCATCGTACCCAGCCACCTTTTTGAACAGGCTGGCACGGTACATGACGGTTGGATGAATATACGGCGAATATTTCAGGTAATCGTCCGTACCCGGCTCCTCCGGGCGGACTCCCTCTCCCCATATGCCTCTGTCATCAACCAGCTTGCAGTTTGTTCCGCACCACATATATTCGGGATGATCTTTCAAAAAACTGATTTCTTCTTCAAATCGTTTTGGATGGGAAATATCATCGGCATCCATCCGTGCAAGGTATTTTCCCCTTGCACTGGCAATGCATTGATTTAACGCATACCCCAGTCCATGATTTGCTTTCGAACCAATGACGCGAATTCTTGAATCTTTATTTTCCAGTTCTTTCATATATGTGTTTACTTTTTTGATAGAAGATCCATCGTTGTATATTAAAAACTCAAAATTCCGATATGTCTGTTGCAATACAGAATTTACTGCCTTTTCAAAAACCTCAAGATCCTGTTGATTGTAAACTCCCATGATCACCGATATCATGGGTCTCTCCCGGTCATTTTCTATAGTAACTTCCGGTACCTTCGGCAGTTTCTGGTAGATCTGACTCATTTTTGCCGCAGACTCATGGAGTGAAAATTTTTCAACTGTATTCTGCGCCCTTGCGGCATATCGTTGTCTTTGTTCTTTATTTTCATATAAAGAAAGAATTGCTTTTGCAAACTCGTCTGCAGAAGCAGCATTACAAACCAGCCCATTCTCCTGATCTATAAGATATTCTCTGGTTCCCCGATTATCTGCTGCAATTAATGGAATTCCACTCGCCATTGCTTCTAATCCTGCCATTCCCATACCTTCACGCAAAGACGGAAATACAGAAATATCCGCGGTTCTCCATATTTTTGGCATATCATTCCGATATCCCTGCAAGAAAACCCGGTCGGATAACCCGTACTTTTTAATCTCTGTTTCAAGATTTTTTCTATTAGGACCTTCTCCGCAAATGCTATAGTAGATGTCCGAACGTGCAAGTTTTGCAATTGCTTCAATCACTACTCTGTGATTTTTGTTTTTATTGATTTCACCTGCAGATACAATATGAAATGCATGCTCCGGAATTCCGAGATTTTTTCTTAAGGTATCCCGTTCATGAACTTCATCTTCTTTTAATGGATAAAATTTCTCAAGATCTACACCAACTCCCGGAATCAGTGCTGCTCCCCCATCTTTTTTATAATGAAATTTATCTGCTCTCGTATAATCCTCATGATTTATGGTAATGATAATATCTGAAAACTTTGCCAGAACTTTTTCTGCCGGATAATAAAACAACCAGTTTTTTACCGGTGCTCCCTGAAAAAAGTGAAATCCATGTGCTGTGTAAACCACAAATGGCTTTCTTTTACTGAGTACGGCTGCAAGACGCCCCAATACCCCACCATTTGGATTATGACAATGGACAACACTGATCGCTTCGCGGTCTATAATCCGTATAAGTTCCCGCAATGCCCATATATTCTTTTTTATTTTAAATGGATTTTTTTCAATACTGATATGATGCAGTACAACCCCCATATTCCGGAGTGTCTCATCTTTGACCTCATAGATTGGTACACCAAAATTTGTTGCGTAATGAACCTGATATCCTTTTTTCTGAAGAAGTCTGACATTATTTAATTCGAACTGCGACAAAAAACCACTGGTTGTGGTTATAATCAATGCCTTGTTCATCCCTTTTTATCCCTGATCTTTCGTAAACTAAAAAACATTTCCCACTTTTCTGATACTCATCATAAGAATATCACGATTTTATCGTTTGTCAAGCATTAGTATTCATATGTGATAAATAATAATATACATCATGGTATGGCTTCAGGTCAATTGTCACTTATCCCAAAAGATCATTATTGTTTTCATCCTGTCTTATAATATATACATAAATTCATAAATTTTATAATAATTGGGAGGGTTTTAATGAAAAAGTCTATAAATGAACGTATCCACGATCTTCGCGAACGATCCGGACTGACACAGAGTGACCTCGCGATCCAGCTGGGTATGACAAGGTCCGGTGTCAATGCCTGGGAAATGGGCATATCGAAACCTTCTCTTGAAAATCTTGTAATTCTAAGCAGAATCCTGCATACAACCACAGATTATTTACTTGGAAATAATAATGAAGAAACAATTGTGATTAATGATTTTACTCCCGAAGAGAAAGAAATGGTCATGCGTATGGTGCATTATATAGAAGAAGTGCACCAGCTAAAGTGTAAAAAAAACAGCCCTCCCGTCAAATAGGAGGGCTGTTTCGTTCCTCGATCAGGAATCTTTTTTCGCCTTATCAATCATATAAAGAATATCTGCAAGCTCATCTTCCGGAATTTTGACATAATCCGCAAGTTCTTTCTGCGTTGGCTGTGCACCGTTCTGTTTTTTCAGATAGTTCACCGCCTCACTTACCAGCGCAACTTTTCCAACCACAGAATTTTCATTCTCATCCTCACCGGTCTGTTCCCGGATGCAGGATTTCATCACTTCTTCCACCGCGGTAAGAAGTTCCTCTTCCACATCCACTTTTTCGTGGCTGCCGCACAGCTCGCTCAGGCGCAGGAAAAGTGCCATATTTCCTTCCTGCACAATATCCTCAAATCCTTCCGTGGAAACCGCCAGTTTCTTTGCTACTTCCAGTACGTTGCGCAGCCATGCATTGGAGAGCGCGTGTACCATGCTCTCTTCCCCTGCCAGCAGCTTCTTATACATATCAATCTGCTGCTCCTTGGTATACTCCGGAATATCTTTCAGTTCCTCCAGATACATCTGAAACATGGGAGAAGTGGAAATGTTGTCTGTGACGGAATCTTTTGCGGATTCCTTTTTCGCAGAAGATTCTTTGGTTTCTTCTTTCTCTGCGGTCTCCTCATATTCCGCTTCCTTTGTTTCCGGTTCGTTCTCTTCCGGCTGCGGATCATCATGTGGTGTTGACAGAAACTCTAACACCATCTCTTCCTGCTGTGCATTCAAATCCATATCCTTAAAATAGGAAAGGATCTCCTCTCTTGTCATCGGCTCCGCCGAAGTGCGGATAATATCCTGTACCGCACGTATGGTTTCTGTAAATGTATTCTGGTCTAACATATCAGGTCTCCTGTTCCTCATCATAACATTCGCTTCTGATCCGCGAACTGATCTCCTGCAGACATTCTATGAGGATCGGATTAAACTGTCCGCATTCCCCATGCAGGATCATTTCCAGTACCTTTTCATGCGGTACTGCTTTCTTATAAACACGCTCACTCGCCAGCGCATCGTACACATCCGCTACAGAAACTACCTGTGCGGAAATCGGGATTTCATCTCCCACAAGTCCATCCGGATAGCCTTTTCCATCGTAGCGCTCATGATGCCAGCGGCAGATCTGGTGTGCGATCTTTACCAGTGGCTCGTCCTGATAAATACCAAGCTGTTCCAGCATTTCTGCACCGATGACGGTATGCGTTTTCATAATCTCAAATTCTTCTTTTGTCAGTTTTCCCGGTTTATTCAGGATTTTTTCATCCACACCGATTTTTCCGATATCATGCAAAGAAGAAGCAAGTGCGATCATGGCTCTGGTATCCCCATCCAGATGATACTTTTCGGTTTTCTGCGCCAGTCTCTCCAGAAGCATCTCCGTAAGTTTGTGAATGTGAAGCACATGGCTTCCGCTCTCTCCGTTTCTAAACTCCACAATATGACTGAGAATATGAATCAGCATCTCGCTGTTTTTCTCTTTTTCGTTGATCTGCGCGGTAATCAGGGAAGTCAGCCGACGTTGCTTCGCATATAATTTCATGGTGTTCGTCACACGCTGATAAACGATCTGTGCATCGCATGGCTTGCTGACAAAATCCACTGCACCAAGTGCATATGCCCGCTTCACAGCCTCCGGGGCATCGGCTCCGGACATCATAATAACCGGAATATCCTCAATCCAGTGATTTTTATTCATATATGTCAGGACATCAAATCCATCCATCTTCGGCAATACCACATCCAGCAGAACCAAAGAAATACTATTGACCTGCTGTTCCAGTATTTCTATGCATTTTTCTCCGCTCTCCGCCTGCAGGACATGATAATCCTTGGAAAAAATCATATCCAGAAGCGTCCGGTTGACCTCCTCATCATCCACTACAAGGATCTCCGGAATCATCTTTTCCGGTTGCTTCTGTGCGTGTATCTTTCCCTCATGATCAATCATGTTATTCTCGGTGATGGCCATGTTTTTCTTATTTTTTGCCTGATACATCAGTTTATCTGCGCGAAGCATTGCATGCTCAACAGATTCGTTCTGCGAAATCACGGCACCCATACTGACAGAAATCTGAATATTGGAATACCCCGGAATCACTGTATTCTGGATCTTTTCCTGAATCTCCTGCAGTTTTTCTACCAGACCATCTTCCTTTATCTCCGGCAGCACAAGAACAAATTCATCTCCACCATAGCGCACAAGCGTATCCTCTCTGCGGATACAACGCCAGATCACACCAGCAACCGCCGCAAGTGCCATATCTCCGGTCAGATGTCCGTATGTATCATTGCAAAGCTTGAAATCATCCACATCAATCACAACAATTCCGGCATTTCCCGTCCACATTTTTATCTCTTCCTCAAAATACAGACGATTATAAACTCCGGTCAGGACATCCTTATATAATTTTTCATTATATCCGGTCAGTTTATTGATCAGCTTTTCTCTGCAGGATATGTCGATTAAGGTGTCGTCCTCCAGATGATTGATCAATTCCATGACGTATGGCTGTCCATCAATTTCCATATACCGGGAGATTACCTGATAGACTTCTGATTCAAGGAATTCCAGCTTAATCATCTGCTTCTTTTCCCGCAGCGCTTTATAGGAACTGCAGTTTTCGCACTTACCATTTTTCTTCCAGAAACTGTAGCACGGACATCCATCCTGCACATTTTCGCACGTTCCTTTCCCTTGCTGGTAAAATGTCCGCTCAACATCCTCTCCTTTTAACAGACGTACTACCTGAAAAATCTTCTGATAATATTTGATTTCCTGTTCTGCTTCCTGCATGGTCATCCCGTTACCGGATTGCATTACACCTCATCCTCCTGGCATTAGAAATTCAAGTCAATTTTAATCCCCTTCAGATCCTCGTTTACGAGATTGTTCTTTTTAAGAATCGTCTGGATGTGCTGCTGCGCCTCCTCCAGCTTACTCGTACCAGTCTGATCCACCGTTACATCTGCCTCCAGCCTGTCTGCCTCGACAGAACCCTCAATCATCTTCTCCTGCTGCTGTTTTTCCTCTTTCTTTTCGTCAATCTTTTCCTGCTGCTCGTCGCGCTTCTCCTGCGCTTCCTCTGCTTTCTCTTTCTCTTCTTCCTGTTTCTCGTCGATGTGATCTACCGCATCCTGTATCAGCATGCCAAAAGCATCTTTATCGGAAGCATCCAGCAGTTCATCCGCTGCATCCTGCGCTTTTTGCATATCCTGTGATTTCAGCTGGTCGAGCTTTGCATCTGCCGCTGCCTCAGTCAGAGAAGTCACGTTACGCTGCGCCCGGTCTTTCTTGTTCAGAATGACATCCCTTTGTGCATTCAGCTGTAATGCCCTGGTCTGATAATCGGTCAGAGGGGTATTCTGCAGTTCTTTCAAACGGTCTATCTCTTCCTTGGAAAAGTCATCCGTCTGCACACCTTTCTGATAATCCTGATATTTTTCCAGCAGTTCTAAGTCTTTCTGCTCCTGGGAATCCGAATCCACCCCATAACTCTGCCGCGCGATTTCTTTACTCTCGCGAATCTGTTTCAATTCCTCATTACACTCACGGACTTCTTTGAGTTTTTCCTCTTTCTGCTGTGCTATCTGATCTCGCTGGCTTACCGCCTTGTTATCACTGTCCCATGCATCCCGGATCAGCTTCATCGCCTGTTTCCGGGCGCTCTGTTTCTTGTCGCTTGCAGCATTGCCAGTGGTCTGGGCAAACTGCAGATCTCCGGCATATATGGTTCCTTTGTCGGATACTTTGTTTTTGCGCGTTTCATCGTCTCCGATTTCGTATGCATTCATGTTAGCATGTGGTGCCTGAATCGTCAATGACATATGATAATTCCCCCTTTATTTTTACATAATATCATCTTATATATCGGACATTTTCTGGAATTTCTCCATATATCCGGCTAAATATTGTTAATAGGAACTGCTGTCTTTATACTGCTGCTCATCCACCAGATTCTGTTTTAATGTCTTAAATGCCTCATCCCAGGTCTGCCCTGATTCATTTTTTCTGTTAAATTCGTTTTCTTTATCCCTGACATAGTTTTGTATCGGCAGATCGATCCGGTAAACCTTTTGTTCAAACGCCCAGTAATCGTCCTCCGAAGCAAAACCCGAGAGCAGTTTTTCTTTTTGCTCCTTTGTCCAGATACCATCCAGATTCTGTTTTAATTCCTCTACATATGCTTTTACCTGTTCATCGGTTACCTGATATCCATTCTGCATTGCCGCAACATACAGTGCGTTGCGTTCCTTGGCATAAGCAATTGCTTTCTTTTCCGACAATGTCTTATCATATGTAATTTCATAAAACTTCGTATACATCTGTACCTGTTCCCGGGTTACAATCGTATGATTTCCAATGGCACAGATTTCCTCTTTGTCGATACTCTTTGTCACACGCTCTTTGTCGGAAGACGCAAAATAATATACCGAAGCATCCGACTTCTGCAGTGTTTTCAGATAATCGCCAATCTCTTCACAGACATCTTCCACCACCTGTTCAAATGCATCCAGATCCGTCTGCTTTGCACCGCTTTCATATGCCTCCTGTTTGATTTCTTCCTCCGTCTGCGTTCCTGTCTGGCTGTCTATATACTTGCGCACCGCAAGATTCTGACGAATAACCGGCTCCATATTCTTCCAGTAAGCACTCTCGCCACCGAATCCCGCATAAAAATCGCGGATTTCTTTCCGGTTCTCCGCTTTGTTCATCTGTGTCTTCAGCAGTTTTGCATAATCATCATATTCCTGATCCGACACAGTACATCCGTTCTTTTTTGCAAGTACATACAACGTCTTTTTTGTAATAATATCTTTTATAACCTCTTTTTTTGCGGTTTTTACCGTTTCTCCGTTTTCCACACGCAATGCCACTCCTGCCTGGATTTCCTGCTGTGTTACCGGAATTCCCTGGATACGGTAAACCACCTTTGCAGCCTTCCCCGTAAATCTGGAAACAATTGTTCCAAGCCGGAAAAAGGAAGTTCCTCCCCCTACGGACACACCGACTCCCGCCAAAACAAGCATGGCAAGAACTGCTACAGCTGCTCTCCATTTAAAAGAAGCCTTTCTTTGGTGCATGTCATGTTTTGGCTTATATGTATACGCTTCCTCTATAATGTCATCACTGATTTCACCGATTGCATCGGATAATTTTTCGGATTTTCTCATAACACTACACCCTCCTTCTCCAGTTTCTTTCTCAGCTTTTTGCGCAGACGCATCAGTTTTACGGACACACTGTTTTCTTTCATCCCAAACGTTTCCGCAATCTGTGCGACAGACTCCGCATACCAGTACCGTTTGACGAACATCACGCGGCTGCCGGTATCCAGTTCCCGTAAAAAGCGTTCCAGGACTTTCGTCACCTCCTGTTCTTCCCACGGCTCCTGCTCCTGCGCTGCCGGAATACATTCTTCCAGTTCCGCAAGCGATACATCGTAATAGCTGTTGCGCTTTGCCGCCATGTTATGCCGCAGCCTTTTGACGGACAGATTGCGGGTAATCCTGCAGACATAGGAGACCAGCGGATTCGGGGTCTGCGGTGGGATACTGTTCCACACACCAAGCCACGTATCATTAACACATTCTTTTGCATCCTCTTCGTTATTTAAGATCCGGCGGGACAGGCTCTGACAGAGTTTTCCGTATTTCTGCGACAATTCGGCAATTGCCTGCTGTGACCGCTCCTGAAATAAGCGGATGATTGCAGTATCTTCCATGATGATTCCTCCCTTCTGTTGGATGCCAGTCCTTTTAAAGCCACCTGCGGCGGGGACTGGAGCATCTCTTATCTGTATACTACCGGTTTCTGGCGGGATGTGACGGGCAGATGTGTTTTTGTAAAAAAAATAGCATCTAACATTTCTGTTAAATGCTATTTGGACACCAATTTAAATTATATATTACACTGACTTCTTTTTTACAATCTGTAATTCATACCCGAGAGCATCTAAGATACGACTAAATGCCCGAATTGTCGGGATACTTTCTTTCCTTTCAATCCTTGATATAACCTGTTGTTTATTCCCTGTCAGCAAAGCTAATTCCTTTTGTGTAATTTTTTTCTTTTTACGTAAAGAAATCATTTCACCAATCAATCTATACTCTGCACGGGACTCATCCCATATTTTTTTAAACTCCGGATCGTTCTCTCTTTGCTTTTGAATTTCCTGCTCTACATTTACTTGCAAAAAAGGCATATTGACCACTCCCTCTAAATAAACTTCCTGCCTAACATATTTCCTAATTCTTTTGCCCGCTTCCGTACTATATTTGCATCCTTTTTTTCTGTTTTATTTTTCTGTTTTCGACAGGAATGGAGCAGATATATATTTTCCTTATCTACTGTAATATAGAATACACGGTTATTTTTCTGAAAATATACCTCATACACTTTCTTTTCCCATCTTTTAAAAAGAATTTTATCAAATTCTCCTTTTTCCATATGCTGCAGTACGGTATAACCATCAATTTTTTCAGCTTCCGGAAGACTATTAATGTATTCATATATTAAATCTCTTCCCGAATTCGAAAGATAATTGTGTAATATCATATGCTGTCTCCACTTTTGTTTTGTAATTACAAAATACAGCATATATGTTGTATTGTCAAGAGTTATTCTCTGTCTTATATATCTTTTTCACTTAATCTACTACGATTCATCATTTCTCCTTCGAACAGTTATTCCTAATCAAGTCCTTCCCCAAGAAGTCCCAGCCCCTTGCGGTCCGCAAGACTCTGTGCGCCTTCTTTGACTTCCTCCTTCGAATAATCGTGCTCTTCAAGAAATTCCTCCGGAAGTTCATTCAGATAATCGTAAAATCCGAGTGCTACTTCAAATGTGCCCTCTTCATCTCTTTCTAATTCTTCATACAAGCGATTTTCCGCTTCATTGATTTTTCCTGCATCGACCAGCGCAATCAGCCGGGCATATAAACTGTCCGTTGCTGTATGACGATCCTCTTCCTTATATTCATAGGTCGCGGTGTTTTTCCCAAATAAAATTTTTGCAAGCATGCGGGTCATGTCACGTACCTGCCGCATAATAATATCATTCTCGTATGCCATGATTGTCGATTTCCTTTCTTTTTTGCTGTTGTGTTTCCGGTTATTGTGCCTTTTTAGTAGCTGTATATTTTTTCAGAAAACAGCACCTTTTCTATCGCTATATCTTTTGGGCTATTATAAGTTTCCTGTAATTATAAAATTCACGATGTTTGTGCTGGCAAATGGCAAATATGTTTTTTGCTGGTTGATTATGTCCTGCTTTTACTGGCTGGTGGGACATATAGCCTTTTGCTAGTTCCCTATGCCCCGCATAGTCTGATCGGTGGGACATATAGCTTTTTACTGACTTCCTATGTCCCACATAGTCTGGTCGATAGGACATATAGCTTTTTTCTAGCCTACTATGTCCCACCCACACTGCCTCATGGGACTTTTCGCGCCACTTTTCTTGCATATGTCCCTCTCGCACTGTATCATGGGACTTTTTGCAACACTTTTTCTGCATATGTCCTGCTCTTGCTACCTCGAGGGACTTTTCGCGCCACTTTTCCTACATATGTCCCACACCCCTCATATTCTTAAAAACCCGGCTTTGATAACCACACTTATTCACTCTTTCTCATCTTATTATACACACTCTCTATATATTATCAATCGTCCTGCATACTTTGATCTATATATTTATACTGTTGTCCCAATCATATAGAAAAAACACTTTTAATCTTTACAAAAAAATATGCCCCCCTATTTATGTGAAGCCCAGCAAAAGAGATTTTTTTGTAAAAACCGATACAGTTCCTCATCGCTCCGTATATTTACCCGTTCTGCCCGCAGATACTCCGGCAGACTGTTTTCCTCCGGATACATCCCACAGATATCCACTCCGATCACATCATATTCCGTAACCAGCGTTTTTAATATCTGTTCCAGCATTCCCATTGACATTTTTCCCTGGTCCCAGTTTGTCACTGCATATTTTTCGTCCAGCACATCCTTGTCGATGGAAATATAAACAGGAACTTCATCCTGCAGTTCTTTTATTTTTTCATGTGCTTTTCCGTTTTTTAATTCCTCGTAACTGATTTCAACAAGCTTTCCATCTGTCTCCTGCTGTCTGGCTCCGGACTGTAACTTATCAAGCATTTTCATCTCCTGCCCGATCAAAACCAGCTTTTGCAGATACGGGTTTTCCTGCAATACCTTTTTCGCCCAGTTTCCGCAACTTAAGATATCTCCACCCAGACTTGCATCCTGCATATCCGTGTGATGGTCAATTAACACCAGCGTAAACGGCTCCTTGATAAAATCCGTCATAATTTTGGAAATATAATGATAATCCCCCGAATCTATAAAATGAATTCCGGATACTCCGGCCGGCGCAATCAGCGCTTTTATTTTTTCTTCCGCATCTCTGCTGCAATACAGACGGCTGCCTCCGATCGCACTGCAGTCATGCCACTCCAGTCCCGGTTCTTTTCGCTTTGGATAACATTGTGTAAAATCAAAGATCATGTTTCGGTTTTTCAAACTTTCATCCTCCCTTTTTCACAGGCGATTGCAAAACACGTGTGGCACATGCGCATGCTTTGCAATCGCCTGCGATATATTATAAGAAAAAGGGGACAGCCTCTCGACTGTCCCCCTTCTGAATAATTAGCCTTCAATAGAAATATACTTCTTTTCTTCTACCTTCGGTGCTTCCTCTTTCTTTGGAACTTCCAGTGTCAGAACACCGTTTTCAAATTTTGCTTTCACGTCATCCTGCGTTACTGCATCGCCGACATAAAAGCTTCGGCTGCAGCTTCCGCTGTAACGTTCCTTGCGGATGTACTTGCCATCCTTATCCTTCTCATCGTTATTCTTACTGGTGGTTGCGGTTACGGTTAAATAACCATCCTTTACCTCACCTTTGATATCTTCCTTCTGGTATCCCGGAAGATTCATTGTTACTTTGTATCCTTTATCTGTCTCAGACACATCCGTCTGCATTGTTCCGTTTGATTTGTATGGGAAACCACCAAAGAAATCATTCATAAAATCGTTACCAAAAATACTAGGCATTAACATAAGTCATCTCTCCTTCCAAATCTTAATCATCTATTTTATTATCAAAGTTTCAAGAGATTATTCATTTCTCTCAACCTCTTTTCCCTTTGTTCATGATATGTTATACCACCGTTTTTAGCACTCGTCAAGTAGGACTGCTAACAATTTTTGTGAAGATTTTGTGAATTTTCTAAATTATTCTGAAAATTATATTATTTTAGCAGAAAGAGCCATCGTTTTCATAGCTCATTTTCATGTAAAATATGCTGCATTTATGTTACATTATATAAATATATGAAAAAAATAAAAAATGCTGTAACGAAACACCGTATTTTTACATCAATAAATGTAACCCATATAAATTCCAGAGAAAAGGAGGTCGCACATGCAGGATATGGACGCAGTCTACCGTCAACATTTTCGCATGGTGTATCAGTACCTGATGTCACTGACACACCAGCCGGATGTTGCGGAAGAACTGGCACAGGAAACTTTCTGTCAGGCTGTCAGCAGTATCCACCGCTATGACGGAAGCTGCAAGATCACTACATGGCTTTGTGCCATTGCCAAAAATCAATATCTGTCCTATCTGCGAAAGCACCCACTGCACGAGGATCTGACAGACACCGAAGCGGAACTTCCGCACACACCGTCTGCAGAGCAGGAGGCGCTTTCCTCCGCCGGAAAAATGGAATTGCTGCAATGCCTGCACCAGTTTCAGGAACCCTACCGGGAAGTGATCTATCTGCGGGTATTTGGAAATCTCTCGTTCCGGGAAATCGGACAAATTATGGGACAGAGTGAAAACTGGGCGCGCGTGATGTTTTATCGCGGCAAGGAGCGCCTGCGAAAGGAGCTGAACAAACATGAAAAATGATTTGACCTGTGAGGTCGTACAGGATCTGCTGCCAAGCTATGTCGATCACCTGACGAGTGACGTCACAAATACGGCGATCGAAACACATATCCGGGAGTGTGCCGACTGTCGCCGGATACTTTCCGATATGCAGACTCCGGAACCCGTGCCGGCAGAAACGGCAACGGATGCTTCAACTATCGACTTTTTAAAAAAGAGCAACAAAAGGAACAAACGCCGGATTCTTGCCGCCATCCTGATCGTGACACTGTTGCTCGGCAGCATCTGGGGATATCGGACGTATTTCTACCCTGCACCGTTGAAAAATACCGCACTGATCGACTATGCGGTTACCGTAAAAGACAATAAAACCATTCAGATTAAAGGATCTTTAACCGATCAGACACTTGGTGTTGCCGGAATCGACTACTCCTGTGATCCGGATCACCCGGAAACCGTCACAATCAATGTCAGAACCAACCGCATATCGGCAGCCGGGCACAATACATTTTCCGATAAAAAGACAGAAACCCATGCCGTAAAAAAAGTATATGTGAACGATCAGATTGCATGGGAGGACGGCACCTCTATTCTGCCGAAAGCGGCACAGATTTATGCCACGATCCATCCATACGTCGGTGATATGTCTGCCAATGAAAAAACACTTGCGGCACTTGGCATCTCCAATGTATTTTCGATTGCAAACTTCAAACTGCAGACCACGGAAACCCCTTACGGCTGGACCATATATCTGGATGACGCATTTACAAAAAAACAACAGACCACAGTTGAAAAAACCATGAAAAACTATGCCATGGTCATTCTCGCCTGCACCAAAAATCTGGGAAGTGTAACGTTTTCTTACACATTGGATGGAAAAACGACAGATTTTACTTATACGAAAGAACAGGGAGAAAATGAATTTCTTGGCACCTGTAACTACTTCCGCAGTTCTGCCACAGAGTTTCAGACACTGCTTGCAAAAACCGGCATCTTAAGCGATCCCGTCTTTTCCAGACTGTCCGGAAACCAGGGATACCGCCTGACGGAGCAGCTCAACAATGTTCCGGATGCGGAAATTACCGGGACGATTCAAAACGAAAAACAAAATATTATTAAGCAATATGAAAGTTATCTGCCGACCAACAGCTGGTCGCCAGGATCAATCAGCAAATCATTTTCTTCCGAAAAAGATGCACTCGCTTATATCGGATACAAAAATCTGCGGTCATTTGCCCTCCCACAGAAAGCAGACAGCATTTCCGTCAACGCAACCGCGGATAAAAAAGGAAACATCTGCTACATCTCGCTTTCCGAACTATACAGTTGTGCAGACGGACAGATCAATGTGACGGCCGCCGCCGATCTCTATACAGAATCATCCAACATCGGTTCCTATATCGATATGGACTATCCATCGTATGAGGAAACGCCGGATGCCGTATCCACCAGCGAACTGTACACCACGGCTTCCGGCGATACCTGGCAGCTGATTACGACCACCTCTCAGAGTGATGATTTCAATGATTCGATAGACGCTTACCGAACCGAAGACACGATTTTATATGGCATTCACATCGGTTACCCGTCGAACCTGAAAGAAAGCGCACAGGCAGAACTGAAAAAAATTTTAGAAAACGGCATTGGCCAGAACTAAGGGATTTATAAAAAATTAAGAAACCTTTTTCAAAAAGGTATTGAGACAGAAGAAAATGTTCATTATAATCCATTATAAAACAATAAGGTGAATACCCCGGCCGTATCCGGGAGAAAGGAAACATCCCATCCAGTCTGACTGGATGGGATGAACATTGATAAACATGAAATGGATGATAGCATCTGATATCCACGGCTCAGCATACTACTGCAGACAGCTGTTAAATGCATACAACCGGGAACAGGCCGACCGTCTGCTGCTCCTTGGCGATCTTTTATACCACGGTCCACGCAATGACCTGCCGGAAGAATATGATCCAAAACAGGTGATTGAACTGCTCAACGCCAAAAAACAACATATTCTCTGTGTCCGGGGCAACTGCGATGCCGAAGTCGACCAGATGGTACTCCAATTTCCCATTATGGCAGATTACTGCGCCATTGCAGACGGTGATACGCTGATTTATGCCACCCACGGCCACACGTATAATGAACAGAACCTGCCTCCACTGCATCGCGGGGACATTCTGCTGCACGGACATACCCACGTCCCGGCATGCGTCCCACACGACACATATACCTGCATGAATCCCGGATCTGTTGCTATTCCAAAAGCCGGAAGCTGGCACGGCTACATGATTATGGAAAATGGCCGTTTCCAGTGGAAAACAATGACTAACGAAGTTAAAATGGAGTTTGCAGACGGAAAACGCATTCTCTAAACAAACTCTTTTACGGAAGCATAAATGCCTTCTGCATTCAGACCATACTTCTCAAGCAGTGCCACTGCCGGGCCGGACTCGCCGAAGCAGTCCTGTACACCGATGGTCTTTACCGGTGTCGGTGCCTTTCTCGAAAGTGTCTCACATACAGCGGAACCGAGGCCTCCGATGACGGAGTGTTCCTCAACGGTCACGACTTTCCCGCATTCTTTTGCTGCGGCAACGACAAGATCCTCATCGAGCGGCTTGATCGTATGGATGTTGATCACTTTTGCATCAATGCCGTCTGCTGCAAGTTTTTCTGCGGCTGCGAGCGACTCGGACACACATAAACCGGTCGCAATGATTGCCACATCTTTGCCTTCCCGCAAGGTGACACCTTTGCCGATTTCAAATTTGTAATCCGGACGGTCATTGATGATCGGAACTGCCAGACGGCCAAAACGCATGTAAACCGGGCCTTCGTGTTCATATGCGGCTTTTACTGCAGCTTTTGCTTCGATATCATCACTCGGATTTAAGATGACCATGCCCGGGATGGTGCGCATGAGTGCAATATCCTCATTACACTGGTGCGTTGCACCGTCTTCACCGACGGAAATTCCGGCATGGGTTGCACCGATTTTTACATTCAGGTGCGGATAACCGACCGAGTTTCGCACCTGCTCGAATGCACGTCCTGCTGCAAACATGGCAAACGAACTTGCAAACGGAACTTTACCGGTTGCGGCAAGGCCTGCTGCAATGCCGATCATGTTACATTCTGCGATACCACAGTCAATGTGGCGCTCCGGAAATTCCTTTTTGAAGATTGCAGTCTGTGTTGCCGCTGCAAGATCTGCGTCTAAAACATATACATCATCATGCTCCTTTGCCAGCTCTACGAGAGCGTTTCCGTAGCTGACACGGGTTGCGATTTTTGTTACTTCTGACATAATGCTTCACCTTCTTTCTTCAGGTCTTCCATTGCGATCGCATATTCTTCATCGTTTGGCGCTTTTCCGTGCCATCCTACCTGATTTTCCATGAAAGAGACACCCTTTCCTTTGACCGTATGCGCAATGATTGCGGTCGGCTGTCCCTTGGTGTTTCTTGCCTCTGCAAATGCAGCGGCGATCTGATCCATGTCATTGCCGTCTGCAAGGTCAACCACATGGAAATTGAATGCTTTGAATTTCTCGTTGATCGGGTACGGAGAGCATACCTGATCCACCGGTCCGTCGATCTGCAGTCCGTTGTTATCCACGATCACAACGAGGTTATCCAGTTTGCGGAATCCGGCAAACATGGCAGCTTCCCATACCTGCCCTTCCTGAATCTCTCCATCTCCGAGCAGTGTATACACACGGTAATCATCCCCGGAAAGTTTGGCGGACAATGCCATGCCGACTGCTGCGGAAATTCCCTGTCCTAAGGAACCGCTCGACATATCCACACCCGGAATGTGCTTCATGTCCGGATGTCCCTGCAGATACGAACCGAGGTGACGCAGTGTCTTTAAATCCTCGACCGGGAAATAGCCGCGCAGTGCCAGTGCGGAATACAGTCCCGGTGCGGTATGGCCCTTGGACAGTACGAAACGGTCTCTGTCCGGTTTCTTCGGATCTTTTGGATCGATATTTAATTCTTCAAAATATAAATAAGTAAAAATATCAGCTGCGGAAAGCGATCCACCCGGATGTCCGGCTTTGGCTGCATGGACGGCAGTCACAATGCCTTTGCGGACTTCATTTGCCTTCAGCTGAAGCTCCTGTTTGTTCATGTTCGTTCCTCCGTATGCGTGAACATCAGCCCATGAAAATTGCCTGCGGCAATGGGCTGACGCTACATTTCAGATTTTCTTCGAAAATCTGAAATATTACTCCCCAAAAACTGCCTTATAGTCTGCCTGGAATTTTTCGATTCCCTGATCGGTAAGCGGATGCTTTGTCATCTGCTCGATTACCTTGTAAGGAATAGTTGCAATGTCAGCGCCTGCAAGTGCGCAGTCGGTTACATGGATTGGGTTACGGATGGATGCTGCAATAATCTCGGTGTCATATCCGTAAATATCAAAGATCTCTGCGATCTGGCGGATCAGCTCGATACCCGGCTGGCTGATGTCATCCAGTCTGCCAAGGAATGGGGAAACATATGTAGCTCCTGCGTTTGCTGCAAGGATTGCCTGGTTTGCGCTGAAGATCAGGGTAACGTTTGTCTTGATGCCCTCAGAAGAAAGTACCTTTACGGCTTTGAGTCCCTCTACGGTCATAGGAATCTTTACAACCATGTTTGGATGGATGGCCGCAATCTCACGTCCCTCTTTGATCATGCCCTCTGCATCTACCGTTGTTGCCTTTACCTCGCCGCTGATCGGTCCGTCAACGATGGATGTAATTTCTTTGATGACTTCTGTAAAATCTCTTCCCTCTTTTGCGATCAGGGATGGGTTTGTGGTAACTCCACAGATAACCCCCATATCATTTGCTTTCTTAATATCCTCTACATTTGCTGTATCCACGAAAAACTTCATAATAAAATACCTCCATTTTTATTTACGTTTGTTTTTATCTGTTAGCCTTAATATAGCACAGTTCGAAAGTAAACGCAAGCATAAAACAAAAGAGAATAAAAGTTAGTGCAAATAAATAAAAGGCGCAGATACGGTTCTGTGTCTTTTGACAGAAAACGTATCTGTGCCTTTTTATATCAAAACAGCTTTCTTTATGATTGAAACCTTTTATATTCCAAGCACTCCTGCAGCACTGCGCAGTTCCGCGGCTGCCCGCTGCAGCTCAGCCGCCTGCTCTTCGGACACATTTCCCGGCTTTGTACGGCTGACCAGTTTCTTTACATAAGAAAGGCTGCTCTTGATCTGGTGACGCGCACCACTGTCGATGGTTTTTTTCTTCTCTTTATAAGCTACTTCCACCTGACGGATCAACGTGTCGGCCTCGCTTCGCGCATCAATATAAGCCTTTCTCTGCCCGTCTGTTGCTTCATATTCCGCGGCTTCTCTTATCGCGCGGTCAATCTCTGCGTCTGACAAATTGGAACTTGCCGTGATTGTGATCTCCTGATGCCGTCCGGTTCCCAGATCCTTTGCGGAAACCTGTACAATACCGTTCGCATCAATATCAAACGTTACCTCTATCTGCGGCACACCCGCCGGCGCCGGTTTAATGCCCCGCAGCTGGAACCGCCCAAGCAGCTTGTTGTCTCTTGCAAACTGACGCTCGCCCTGCAGTACTTTGATATCCACAGATGTCTGGAAATTTCCGGCAGTTGTAAACACTTTACTGAACCGTGTCGGAATCGTGGTATTCCGGTCAATCAGCTTCGTCGAAACACCTCCTACCGTCTCAATAGAAAGCGAAAGTGGTGTGACATCCATCAGGATAATCTCTGCCGCCTGTGATCCTGCCATCAGCGCACCGCCAAGTTTTCCACCCTGCACAGCCGCTCCCAGTGCCACACATTCATCCGGGTTTAAATTGCGTGAAGGTTCTTTTCCTGTCAGTCTGCGCACTTCCTCGAATACCGCCGGTACACGGGTAGAACCACCTACCAGAAGTACCATGCCAAGATCCGCTGCCGTAATTCCCGCATCCGAAAGTGCCTGCTGCACCGGACCTGCCGTGCGCTCAATGAGATCCATCGTCAGTTCCTCAAATTTTGCACGCGTCAGAGTCATTTCCATATGCTTTGGCTCACCCTTTACGGTCGCAATAAACGGCAGGTTGATGCCCGTTGTGGAAGAGGAGGACAATACCTTTTTGGCCTTTTCCGCCTCCTCACGCACACGCTGCATAGCCGTCGCATCTTTCCGCAAATCTACACGCTCCGTGCGCTGGAATTCCGATACCAGATACTCCGTGATACGCGCATCGAAATCATCCCCACCGAGGTGATTGTCTCCCGCGGTGGCAAGTACTTCGATGAGGTTGTCCCCGATTTCAATAACCGATACGTCAAATGTGCCGCCACCAAGATCATACACCAGAATTTTCTGTGGCTCCCCGTGATCCAGTCCGTATGCCAATGCCGCAGATGTCGGCTCGTTGATAATCCGAAGAACATTTAATCCGGCAATCTTTCCGGCATCCTTTGTCGCCTGTCGCTGGGAATCACTGAAATATGCCGGTACGGTAATCACCGCATCCGAAACTGTTTCCCCCAGATATTCCTCCGCATCTTTTTTGAGTTTGCGCAGGATCATCGCGGAAATCTCCTGCGGCGTATACTGTTTGCCATCTATTTTTGCCCGGAACGCACTTCCCATCTCACGCTTAATGGAGAAAAATGTCCGGTCTACATTGACAGCTGCCTGTCGTCTGGCAGCATCTCCCACCAGACGCTCTCCGTTTTTAGTAAATGCCACAACCGATGGTGTGGTCCGCGAGCCTTCCGCGTTTGTGATCACAACCGGCTGATCATTTTCCAAAACAGCGACACAGCTGTTTGTCGTTCCCAAATCAATTCCTATTACCTTACCCACGGTCTTTTCCTCCCTGTCTATGTGTATCCACACATCTCTTAATTACAAGAGTAAGTCGGGAAAGCCCCTGCGTCAAGGTTTCCGGCAGATATTTCACTTATTGTTTATACTTTTCATAATTCCTTCTGAATTACCACATCTCCGTGATACATCAGGAAGCGAAGCCCCACGGTCTTTTTCAGATCTCCATGTCCATGGTGTTTCATGTTTCCTGCCACAACTGCAATATTGGCATCTCCCTCTGTATTTGTACGGTCAAATGTAAACAGGGTGGAATTATGGTATTCCACCACCTCCGTATCCACTCCCAGATAATCCGACAATTCCGCACGCGCCCCGATCCGCAGGATATGTCCTCCTGCAATTGCGACACCCCCGTCAATTTCTTTTTTGCTCTGTGGGATTACCACACCGTCGCAGAGTATGATCATTTCTGCATCCATAGATTCGCCTCCTTTTCGACTCTTTTTTCGTTATATAAAAGAAGAGCTTCCTCTTATCCGAGAAAGCTCCTTTGCTGATCACCTGTTCTGTTTACGCCTACTGTAGCAGAAAACGATTGGAAACACAAGTACACTCCCGTACCTTTTTCATACTACAAAAATACCAACTGCCAATATTCTTCCTGTATACTCTCTGTTCCCGGCAATCTTTGGTGCAAACCTGAGTGCATACTTTTTATCTTTTATTTGTGCAATAGCCTCATCCGGTATCTTTTGAAAAAAAGAGCTGATCATGTTCGCCATAATTGTCTTTCCGAATCTGCGTGGTCTGGTGATACAGATATGACGATTTCCCGCACTTACATACGGAAACAGTTCCCTGAGCATAAGTGTTTTATCCACAAAATACGCGCTTAAGCACTCACTTTTATACAAAGTATATGGAGTTATGCTGTTCAAATATGTTCCCATAGTGTTGGCTCCTTTTCAACATAATTATCTTTTTCTGTATATTTTATTATACATGATGGCAGATATTTTTACGAGCCAATTACAAAATTTACTGCAACTGAATATGTCCACTCTTTATCCAATATACCTCATCACACAGTGAATACCCAGTCAGTCTCTTCCGTCACTACTTTATGGTATGTGACTGTACATGCTTCTTTTACCTATAACGGAACTTTACAGTAAAAAGAAAGCCGTGATGCATCCTGATATGCACCACGGTTTTTCATACCCGTAAATATCATAAATCTCCGGCATATAATTTTATTGTGTCAGGCACCACATGTTTCACAACTTTTCGATGTCCGTAACCAGCATATCAACCTCGTCCTCCGTTGTTGCCCAGCTCGTACAGAAACGCTGCGTATCACCTTCGTCTTCAAAATAATATTTTTGCGCAAGCTCCTGCTTCTGCTGCTCCGTCAGAATAACAAACTGCTGGTTGGTAAAGCTCTCCACCGCAAACGGAACACCCTTGTCCTCAAACGCTTTCTTAATCTGCATCGCAAGCGCATCGGCGCGCTTCGCAGCCTCAAAATACTCGCCGCTCTCCAGCATCGTTGCAAACTGCAGTCCCATCAGCCAGCCTTTCGCAAGTACTGCACCATTCTGCTTCATGTAGGCCTTAAAGCGATACTTCAGATCCTGCGCAGTAATAATGAGCGCCTCGCCGAACAAAGCGCCACACTTTGTTCCGCCAATATAAAATACATCCGTCAATTCCGCAAAATCCTTCAAAGTAAGATCATTTTTCTCCGATCCAAGTCCATATCCCATGCGCGCGCCATCCACGAAAAGATACATCCCATATTTTGTGCACACATCATGGATCTCCTTAATTTCCTTCTTCGAATAAAGTGTACCTTTTTCTGTCGGGAAAGACAGATATACCATCTTCGGTTCGGTCAGATACTCCGGCTCGTCCTGATCGTAATACGCCTTGGTGCAAGCGGCGATCTGCTGCGCGGTAATCTTGCCATCTGTATTCGGAAGTTCCAGAATCTTGTGTCCGGTGTTCTCGATGGACGCCGCCTCGTGACAATTGATATGTCCGGTATCTGCAGCGATCACGCTTTGCACCGAAGATAATGCAGCAGCGATCACGACATAATTCGCCTGCGTGGCTCCCGGAATGAATTTGATCAATGCATCGTCATTATCGACCAGCTTCTTTATGATGGTTTCCGCTTTATCGCACCACTCATCTTCCCCGTATCCGGCGTAGCTTGTGCTGTTCGTTGCGCCAAGTTCCTTCAATATGGATGCAAATGCTCCATGGTTGTAATCGTTATTAAATCTTATCATTTCTTACATACTCCTGTTCAATTAGAAAAGGCATCAAATAAAATGGTTTCAGTAACAAGTTTTCTTCCTTTCCAACATCCTTCTGCGACAATAAATATATATCATGCACATTTTTCGAAAACTTTTTATCGAATACCTTTATCGACTCATGTTTTCCAGATCCAGATGATTTAATTTCGAAAGCGTTCACTTTGCTTCCTTCCGAGATCAGGAAATCCACTTCATAATAATGCGTACTGCCTGACTTTTCCCATGTGTGATAGAAAAGCTCTCTGCCAGATGCCGCGATCATTTGTGCAACCAGATTTTCATATAAGAATCCGAGATTAGCCGGTAATTTGTCAGAAAGCAGCTTTGCGTAAACATCATTTTCTGTCACCGGTCGATCCATAAACATCAATGTAACAAACAATCCTGTATCTGCGAGGTAGAGTTTGTAACTGTCAAAATCCTTTGTGTCTGCTAAACTCACACGTGGATCGGTTGAATTATAACACGGCAAAATTGTTTTTGAATCAATCAGCTCATATAATAATTCCTCTGTTTTTGCTTTACTCTTCTTCCCGATTGCTGTTGAAATCCGATATTTTTTTGAATCTTTGGCGAGCTGCGCCGGAATCGAATGATACAATGCAGAAATTCTTCCAGACGCATCAATTTTCTTAAAATCATCTTCATACAATGATATGATCTGTCTCTTGACCATATCAATTTCCGAGAAATTCTTACCTTCCGTGTATGCTTCTACCGCCTGCGGCATTCCCCCAACAGCCATATAAATACGCAGATCTCGCATTAATTTTCGATTCGTTGCCTGTCCGATTGCAGATCCTGTACCATAAATCTGGCGCAAGAGCTCATAATTACCTCCTGTGGCATCACAAAATTCTTCATAGTCCATCGGATATACCTGTATCTTCATCTCCTCCGACGGAATCAAAATGTCTTTTACATTTTTCTTAATCGAGATTAGAGATCCCGTTTCCAGATAACTATATCTGCCATCTGCCACCAGATGCTTGATAGCCTGCCTTGCCTGTGGAAAAAGCTGCACTTCATCAAATATGATCAATGATTCATGTTCGTATAAAGTCACTCCTGTTTCGGCCTGAAGACGCAAAAAGAACATATTTAAATTTCCCACATCCTCAAAACAACTGCGTATATTGTCCGTTGTCTTTGAGAAATCAATCAAAAGATAAGACTTGTATTCATTTTGCCCAAAAGACTCCGCGATCGTTGATTTACCGACTCGTCTTCCCCCCTCAAGCAAAGCCGCATATTTATCTGAGTATTTTGCTTTCCATTCTAACAATCTGTCATATGCTTTCCGTTTAAAATACATCATTACCTCCCAAATATATCCTTGTTATAACATGAACCGGGCATTTCTTCAAGATTATATTTTGCATTTTTGTCCGTTTCTTCAAGATTTTCATCAAAAAAGCGCCCTTGTCTGATATGATGCCTCTAAAGTAGACAGATTAAATATTTATTGTGTCAGGCACCTCTGATTTCTGATTTTCCTGCACAAGCGCTGATGTTACCGCAGGAAGTAATTCTTCAGCATGGAAAGTTACCAATAAATCGAGTTGGAAATCCGGAAATACCGGATATGCTTCTGCAACAGGCTCACATATCCTTTCCAATTCCGAAATCACTTCAACTACGCGTACTGTTTCCATTTCCTGTACCAAAAATGGGACTTTACAGTAAAAAGAAAACCGTGATGCATCCTGATATGCACCACGGTTTTTAATATCCGTAAATATCATAAATCTCCGGCATATATACCCCCGGCTCTTATTTCACATCCCCGAGACAATGGAATCATGGCTCCATGCATATTCTACCGATAGATATACCTTTTCCCCTTTATATTCATAAAATTTTTGTTCTTTTCCATCCAGAAACAATCTGTCATAGTCTGTATCAGCTGCACCGCTTGAACCTCTGATAATTCCCATATCACTGATTCCCTCAATTGCACGGGTCGTAAAAGCATGCGCATACACTTTCTTATTTGACGCATCAAAAATTCTGCAGTCATTATAATCCGGACTGTTTTTTATATAAACAGCTAATTCATATTCTCCATCATTATCCCAGTCTGCCACCAGAAATTCTGCCCACCGGGGTCGATAACCTTCTTTTGTCAATGTTTTTATAAAAGAATTCTTATCATATTCTTTTCCTTTTTCCACATCAAAGAATGTTTGATTATCTGAAAAAATTTTCTGTATCTTCTGCGGAAGTTTTTCCAGATCCTTTTGTGTAGAATGAACCTGTTTCCAATCCTCTTCCTGTGTTTCCGTAGATAAGACAGCTGTTTCTGTATTATTTTTCTGTTCTTGATCTGCAGGAGCTTTGCAACCCGCAAATAATAAACAGACCGTTATAATAATTACCGGTAATGCTTTCTTTGACATTATTTATCCCTTCAAATCCAATTAAAAATTTTTTAGAGCATCATATATTTTTTTTGAATATGCACGTCTTTGTGCATAATTTTTTTGTTTTGGCTTCTCTACATTATCTAAAAATGCATCTGACACTTCATTATAGGTTGTTTTCGAAATTACAGCTTTCCAATCATTTATTCTAGTCTTCTCAATTTCTTTGCGAACAGTTGCAAGTTGTGCATTTATATCAGAAACATTTACTCCCATCTCTTTCGCCGTATTTTTCAAAATTTTTTTAACATCTGGAACTGTCCATTGCTCTATTCCATATCCAACCTTATCATCGGCTGAAAATGTGTACCCACTATCGTGGTCATTCTTATATTTTCCCCCTTTTTGCTCCTGTGCATTATCAGATGAGAATTTAGATTCATTATAAAAATTTCCACAAATTCCAGCTGCTTGATTTTTTGTAAAGCCCATTCCGACCCTTAGAAATGTCCAAATTTTGGCTAAATTTTGTTTTTCTATGTAATCTAATCCTAAATTTGAATTTGATGCTAATGCAGTTAATTCTTTCCCTGTTGATACACGACTATACATATTATGTACTTCCTGTAATTTTTTTCGCGTTTTATCAGTCATTTTCCCATCAACATTTAATCCATACACTTTTTGAAAATTAGATATAGCTTTTTTGCTTGCATCACTTGAGAAATCCCCATTTATAGCCCCCTTATAAAAGCCTAAACCAGATAAAAAGTTCTGAAGTTGCTGATTATTTACTGCGACCTTAACTTTAGCTTCTTGAATACTACATAGCGTATCCTTGTTAAAATTATTTTCATATAAAACCCCTGTATTTTCTTCTGATAAAGAATCATTTCTATTCAAATCATTTTTTATTTCCGTTTTTCTCATTTCATATGATATGTTTATTTTGTCTATTTTCTCTATATCTACCATATCTTATTTTCCTTCCTATTCTGTCAAGCCTAAATCTATTGATTTTACTGGCTTTGACGATTTTTATTTACCTCAAAACAAAAGCCGAGAGTGATGGATATCGTAGTATCATGTACTGAATAGTTGATAAATAAGTATAGCTAATAAAGCTTCCTTTTCGTTTGCTTTATAAAGGCTATTTTCCCTCTGATCAACTATGATGATGAATATTTTATTGTGTCAGGCACCTCTGGTTTCTTTATCAGAAAGCGATCTGTATACAACATTCTGATCCATCCTAGCAAAATTTACTGTAGCTGAATATGTCCATTCTTCATCCAATATACTTCATCACACAGTGATTGGATATCCTCCGGATAATGGGATGCAATAAGAACCAGCTTTCCACGCTCCTTTTCCTCCAAAATGCGCTTACGGGCTTCCTGCACCGAATCTGCATCCAGCGCGCTGAGCGGTTCATCCAGTATCAATACTTTCGGATCTTCCAGAAATGCCATGGAAAGTGCAAGCTTTTGCTTCATACCGAGCGAATACTTTCCCACCGCCTTCTTATCCGACGGGTCTAAGCCGAACATCTCCAATACCGTGCGAATGCGCTGATCATCTGCGACTTTCCGATAGGCCGCAATGATTTCCAGATTCTTTTTTGCTGAATAATATGGTATGTACTCCGGACGCTCAATGATAAAACCAACATCCTGCATCAGATCCTTCTGTTCCCTGCCATCTACCAGAATGGTCCCGGAAGTCTTGTGCATCAGTCCCAATAATACCTTGAACAATACCGTTTTTCCACTGCCATTATCTCCGACAAATCCATAGATATGACCGGATTCCAGTGCCAGGTTAATGTCTGTCAGAAGCGATACACCCTTTATTGTTTTGTTAATATTATTCATCTCGATCCTCATCGCCCAAATCCCCTTTCCTGTAATAAAGCATAATTCCCGTTCCGGTGATGACACATAAAAGAATGCCCGCAATAATACCATAGCGCATCCATGGCATAAATTGATCCGATTTTAGACAGGTTGTAAACAATGGTGTTATGGTAGCCTTTGATATACGAATATAACTGCGTTTATTTCCAATCGGATGTGCTGAATTCCAATAAGTAAATACATCATTCATATATAGTTTTACATAGCCTGCAATCGCTGCCAAAAGAATAACAATCCCCATTCCATTGCGCGTTTTACCAGTAATTAATGTTACCAGCAAAGCCAGCAATCCCAGAAAAATAAACCCAATCGTACTTCGCAAACAGATTAATCCTGCCACAAGCAGTGTTGGATATTTGCCTGCTCCAACCGGTATATTAATCCATGTAATTGTAGATAATCCATTGGCTGCAAGCTGTCTTTGCTGGATATCCATAAATTTAGGCCATGCCAATGAAAAGTCATGAAACCAGATCCCTCCAACAAGGATGGTAAGCATTACAAACCAAATAACATAAAGAATCGAAAAGGCTATAATTTTTCCTATGGCATACTTTGCCGCCCGCATACGGGACTGACACCGCATCATGGTCTGCCTTTCTATAAATGCATCCTTAACGATATCTGGAATCAATAATATATATCCAACAAAAAAGACTGAAAGATAAAATGAAAAATAACTGAATGTATGCATTAACAATAAAATAACCGTCATTCTTCCCACTTGTTGCCCGGATGACTGAATATAGTTATTGGATACCTGTTCAATCAACGAAACAACGAAAAGTAGCGAAATAGCAATTAATTTTATTCGAAACACCGGTTTGCGAACAACCGCCCCTATGGTTTCTCTCATACCTGTCTGATCTCCTCTCCGAGATAATACCGAACCACTTTAGATTCCATCCCTTTTCCAATACATAGCATTAAAATAATCAAAAAGATCACAATGCACCGGCTTAATAAGTTTCCAAATGAAATATATGCTCCTGTTATGTTATAAAAATATGCCAGCACATTTGCGGCAACAGAATCTCTTCCAAACAACAGGGAAATTGCATAAAGTCCCCCACACCCGGTCTCCATAATGATCATTGGCATTGCATATACAAGAACCCGTGCATCTGATACAAATGCAATTATCGCTCCTAACAACCCAAACAAACATCCCGTCAAAAAGAAGCTGACCATTCCCAACAATACAAGTTCAACGTGTCCTGCTGATTTTGTAAGAATATGGATGCCAAAATAAACCGTCTCGCTTTCCGATCCAAATTCGGGTGTAAGATACACTTGTATTGCATCTTTCCATAATGGATTTTGTCCTATCCCAATGTCTGTCAACAGATATAAGCTTATAAGAATAGCTACCGCAAGAAGTCCCCCAAGCAGTCCACTTGCGACAAAATGACTCCAGTAATAGGAATGAAACCCTCTTTTTTGTATAATCTGATAACAATATCCGTCTTTTCGCTCATCTATTATCGTTCCAGCATATGCTATTACTCCAATAAATGGAAAAAAAGTGACAAACAGATCCATTGATAAAATACCGATACGAACAGCAAATGGAGCCATCGAAATTGAGTCCAATTTCCAGTCAAACGTTCCATACCCATTATAATATTTTTGTAATGGATATATGATGTCAAGTGTAAGAAACACTACAAAAACAATTGTAACTACCCCAACAATGCCCCAAAACCGCTTACTGCAAAATCCCCTACAGATATCCAGCCACAGCATAGAAGCAGTGGAACCTTCTTTTTTCATTATTATTCTCCTCAAACAATTAAATTTAACTGTATAAATCGGGCAGACACTTTGAATAATCCAATTTATAAAACCCAATTATTTTTCTACGCGTCTGCCCTTATCTTCCTATTTACAGTTATAATCCATTATAATAGAATTTTCCATCAATATTAACTCCGCCTTTTATTCCCGTTTTATAAAATCGAGCACGTATGCTCTGATTCGGATAATTTGCAGCATTTGTAAATCTCTGCAGATCTCCACGACTTATTGGATATTGATTTGAAATTTTCGTATAATTTCCTGTGTTCGCACATGTACATGTATATACATCTACTGCTTGAGCATTGCAATAATTACTCATTTCCACTGCCGCATTTAATGATGTATTTGCCCCCGCCGGACTATATGCATATTCCCCATTATAAAGTATAACATCATAGCTTTTATATGGAGATGACGCTCTTGCCATGTCTATTTCCTTAGCAGCATCAACCGCTGCAAATGTCGGAACTGCAAGACTAAGTGCCAATGCGCCTGCCAATAACCCTTTTCCAAGATTTTTTTTGAAGTTTTTTGTTTTTACCATATTTACCCTCCTGTGTTTGAATGTTGAATTACTTGTTACATTTTCACGTTAGCATATTCGATTGTGTATGTCAACTATATTTTAGTTTTTCTATATATTGACTTATTATCTTATTTAATTTACAATACACTCAAAATAAGGAGAAGCCTATGAACAACAAAAGTAACTTCCGGCGCGGTTCCGTCGAATTGTTAATTTTGCATCTGCTTAGCCAGCAGGACTATTATGGTTATGAAATATCCACCCTGATCCGGGAACAGACCGATGGATACCTGAATATTCCAGTTGGTTCTTTGTATCCCGCCCTCTACAAATTAATAGATGCCGGATATATTTCAGACTACAAAAAACAGGTGGGACGCCGTCAGGTGAATGTTTATTATCATCTGGAAGACAGTGGCCGCACGCATCTGCAACAACTTTTGGAGGATTATTACGCGACTGCCAATGCGATCCAACAGGTATTGAAATATACGGTTACACAATAGAAAAAAAGGGGGATACAATGACCAAGGATAAAATTACGGATGAATATATAAAGGCTGTGCAGAAACAGTTTAAGCACTACCATGCCGCAGACACAAGATTTATTTCTGATTTGAAAGACGCTGTCATTTCTTATGCAGCGCAACAGGATTCTCTCGATTATGAACAGCTTGTTTCACAGTTTGGAGATCCACAGGAACTGGTAAACGATTATTTTTCGGAGCAATCAATTGATAAGCAAAAAAGAAGCCTACGCTTTTCACGAAATGTCAAAATAACCTGTACCATTGTAATTTTGATTGTCTTGGGGTGTACTGGCATTTTCTTTTATACTCTCAATCATTTAGCCCAAGAAGAGAGAAATGCTTTTATTCACCGAGAAATCATTATTTTAAAGGAGGATGATACCCAATGAAAAAATCAGGCAAATTTATCACCGCTTTATTACTTTCTTCCGCACTTATATGTGCCGCAATACCCAGTCAGTCTCTTCAGGCACAAACCGTCACGATTACAAAAGAGGCTATTTCCGATGATCTCTACTGTGTGACAGAACTTGTTGAAACGTCAGGTTCTGGAATTCAGCCTTTTTCAGCTACCCAGGCCAAAAGCGGAAGCAAAACCGTGCGTTATGAAAACGCTTCCGGCACTACTTTATGGTATGTGACGGTACATGCTTCTTTTACCTATAACGGAAGCACTTCTTCCTGCACAAGCACTAATGTTACCGCAGAAAGTAATTCTTCGGCATGGAAAGTTACCAATAAATCGAGTTGGAAATCCGGGAAGACCGGATATGCTTCTGCAACCGGACATCAATATAACATTTTAGGCATGGAAACAAACACACTTTCTCGTACTGTTTCCATTTCCTGTACCAAAAATGGGACTTTACAGTAAAAAGAAAACCGTGATGCATTCTGATATGCACCACGGTTTCTCTACATAATTATCTAAAATTTTTAATCACACAGGAATGTTTCTTTGTTTTGGTGCTATAATTGATTCCAACCAGAAGAACCTCCCCATCATATCCCAATTTTTTCACCAACTGCGTATAATTCTTTTCTTTGATCTGTGTAATCGCTTTTTCTGCAGATTTGTCCCATTTCAACTCGATCAGTAATGCAGGTTTATTGTTGCCTTCAACAAATGATCTGACAGCTGAATTGCTTTCACCAGTTCCTGACGTCTGCCGTTTTTAATTGCACGAATAAACTCTTCCCTGATTTCTTCGTTTGGAATATACACCTCTTTATTGTCTGCATCATATCCCAGATATCCCAGATGCACCAGTAAAGTAAGTACATCATCCCGGCTTTTCATGGAAGTCATGTCATTCTGAAACGACCCGATATCGACCCGGCAACGCTTTCCTCCAAGCATATCGACCAGACATTCCTTCAGACCATCAAAATTTAAATCTATATAAATTCGCAGTGATTCATAAGTTTCTGTCTGTGTCCAGTAATTACTGTATTTTCCGCAAAAAACTGCCTTTATCACCGAATTTGGATTATACACATGCCCGATCTCATCAAAATAATACCCATCGTACCATCTGCGCATTTCCTCATAATCCATGTGATGACCGGTACACAGCTTTTTTACCTCATCCTCTGTAAAACCCACATAGGGTGCCAGCGGTCCCGGCTCAAGCATCGTAAATTCGGTAAAATCGGTAAGGGCCGACTGCGTTCCATATTTTTTGATCGGTAAAATTCCCGTCATATAAGCTCCACACAAAAAACGGGAAACCTGAATTCCCTTGAACAATGCGCGCAACAACTGAATATATGTCTTTTGCAGTTCTGTATTTTCCGGCGCTTCACGGAACAACGCATCCCACTCGTCAATAATAATCAAAAATTTATGCCCGGTTTTTACACTGATTGTAAGTAATATTTCCGGCAAAGAAACGACTTCCTCTGTCACACAATCCGGAAAGGCTTCCCGTAATTCCTTTCCAATGTCACGCTGCAGATTCAAAATTGTATCCTCTATATTCTGTGCATTGGAAATAAACCACGCCATATCCCAAAACAGGACGTCACAATTATTACGATATTTATTGTACCACTCTTTCTCTTTCTCTTTTGTCTCCTCCGGTGGATTGGCTACGCGCAAATGTGCAAACAGTTCCCCCGCATCTGCTCCCTTAGAATAAAATGCGGAAAGCATCTGTGCAGCATAAGATTTTCCAAATCTTCGTGGTCTGCTTGAACACAGCATATTTCTGGAAGAGTTTAATACCGCATTCATATAGGTAATCAATCCGGTTTTATCCACATAATCTCCGGTTTTCATAATGGATGCAAATCCATCCGCAGATGGATTCAGATAAATTCCCATACCACGCACTCCTTCCTAATATCCGTAAATATCATAAATCTCCGGCATATATACCCCCCGCTCTTTGTATACAATGAGTGGTTTTTCCACCATCAGACGGGATTTGCCGCCCCGCAGCCCCTCTATCAGCACCATATTCGGCTCCTTATCCACAAACGGATAGACCAGCCGCATGCGCTTCGGCTCGATATGATATGCCACCATCTTACTGAAAATTTCCGCAAGGCGGAAGGGCCGGTGTACCATGTAAAAACGTCCACCCTGCTTTAACATCTTTGCACTCTCACGCAGGATATCATCCAGATCGCAGAGAACCTCATGCCTTGCAATCGTCTTGGCATTGGCATCATTCTGGATTCCATGCTGCCCGATCATATACGGCGGATTCGTTGTGATTACTTCAAACGATCCGGCTCCGAAACGCGCAGAAGCCTCCCTGATATCTCCGGTCACAATCGTAATTTTCTCTTCCAGATGATTGTAGGCGACGCTTCGCGCCGCCATATCTGCACTCTCCGGCTGAATTTCCAGCCCGGTAAAATGTTCCCCTTTGGTCTTTGCCTCAAGCAGAATTGGTATGATCCCGGTTCCGGTACCCAGATCCAGTGCCCGTTCCCCGGGCTTTACTTTCGCAAAGCCGGACAGCAGCACTGCATCCATGCCAAAACAGAACCGTCCCGGATCCTGAATGATCCAGTAGCCGTTTCTATGAAGTTCATCCAGTCGTTCATGACTGTGGATTGTCACCCCGTTTTTGTTCTCCACGTTCGTTGTTTCCACCCTGATAATTCTTTCTGTCGTAGTTTCGATGCCGCCGGAAATTCCGCTCTCCGCGGTATTCGCGTTTTTCTCCGCCCCCGCCACTGTTTTCACGGTCGGCATTCTCTCCGCGGTCACGATTATAGTTTCTGCCACGGTAATTGCTGCGTTCCCGGTACTCTCGTTTCTCACCGTTTTCATTCTGCTCGCGGTACTCGCGCTTTTCGCCGCGATCCCTGTAGTTTCTTCCACGGTAATTGCCACGGTCTTTGTACTCACGTTTTTCACGGTTTTCACTTCCGGCATCTGTCTCTGGTGCCATACGTTCCTGTGACGATTCTCCGGCAGGCGCTTCATTTTTATCCCGTGTATCATTCCGCTCTCTGCGGTATTTGCCACGGTTGTTTTCCCTGCGGTTCTCCCGCTGCGGACGTTCGTTTTCTTCCTCCGTGCTTCCGTTATCCTCAAGCCCTTCCAGCTCTTTCATTTCCTCATCCGTTACACGGACATCCCTGCGGCGCCGCGGTGTAAACTTCAGATCATCTACTGCATATTCCTGCAGTTCTTTTTCTTCTCCGTTATCCACAACAACCTTAACCAGCTGACGCAGTACATTAACACCGGACACTTCTCCATGCATTCCGGTCGGTGTGATTACCGAATCTCCCACCGACGGCAGACGGCTGTTTAAGTATTCGTATGTTTCCTGCTCGTTCTTCAGACAACACATGAGTCTGCCGCATACACCCGAAATTTTTGTCGGATTTAAGGACAGATTCTGTTCCTTTGCCATCTTGATGGATACCGGTACAAAATCGGTCAGATAAGATCTGCAGCACAGTTCCCTCCCACAGATTCCGATACCGCCAAGCATCTTTGTCTCATCGCGCACACCAATCTGCCGCAATTCGATACGGGTGCGGAACACCGAAGCCAGATCCTTGACCAGCTCACGGAAATCAATTCGTCCGTCTGCCGTAAAGTAGAACAAAAGCTTATTGTTGTCAAATGTATATTCCGCTGCAACCAGTTTCATATCCAGCCCGTGCTTTGCAATTTTTTCCTTGCAGATCACGTAGGCTTCCGCTTCTTTTTCTTTATTTTTTTCTATAACTTTTTCGTCATCGTCTGTCGCAATACGGATCACCGGTTTCAAAGGCTGGACAACCTTATCGTCATCCACCTCTTTGGGTGGGATCAGCACTGTTCCCATCTCTATGCCACGTGCCGTTTCCACGATGACGTGCATCGCCGTCTCCAGATCATAATCCAGCGGGTCAAAATAATAAATCTTTCCCGCACGCTGAAAACGGATTCCTACCACTTTTATCATATTAATTCTCCTTAATTGTCAGTAACAGCAGCTCAATCACAAGATCGAAATTTACATTTGCCGAAATCCGGACTTTCGCTGTCTCAAGTGCACGGATGATCGTCTCAATTCCCTGATACGACCGCTTTGCTGCCTGTTTTTTTATGTCATAAACCTCATCCTTAAAAATGAGTCCGTTTACATCATTGGTTGCTTTCATGTAAAGTACATCGCGGAACCAGATCATCATGAGGTCAAAATAATCATTGACCGTCAGCTTATACTCTGCAATCTGCTTTACTGCTGCTGTCATTTCATACAGATCAATATCTTCCAGACGCTTCATCAGCTGCAGCACCGATGCTTTCAGTTCCCCAAATTCTTCGGAAGATGCCAGCTGAATGGCTTTCCCTACATTTCCCTGGGAAAATGCGGCACAGACATCTGCCTGGTAATCCGGAATGTGATACGTTTTCATCAGGTAAGATTTGATCACATCTTCTTTTACCACTTTGAGATTCAGTGTAATGCAGCGCGATAAAATCGTTGGCAGAAAACTGTCCGCATTTGTGGTCAGAAGCAGGATGACCGCATATGCCGGCGGTTCCTCGATTGTTTTCAGCAATGCATTCTGTGCCTGCTGGTTCATTTTTTCCGCCTCATCCACAATATACACTTTGTAGCGGCTGCTGTATGGTTTTATCACAATATCGTTATTGATCTGGGTACGGATATCGTCCACCCCGATGGTATTCGGCTTTTCGTGGGATACATAGATGATATCGGGCTGATTATGATCCACCGCCTGTTTGCAGGAGCGGCATAAAAGGCATGGTCTTGTCCCTTCTCCCTCACATTGCAGTGCCATGGCAAAAGCCTCTGCAAGCATCATTTTTCCGGAAAGCTTTGGTCCGTTAAAAATATATGCATGGCTGACTTTGTGGAGGGCAATTGCATTCTTCAAATGCCCGATGATCTGTTCATGTCCAATGATGTCTGAAAATCCTGCCATAGCCATCCCCTCCTTGTATCTGTCTAGGTCAAAATATCAAGCAAAAGTCCTTTAATTTCCCCAATACGGTCCAGAATCGAAATATGATCCTTTTCGTCTGCCACCAGTTCGCCTGCCAGTTCATCCAGATTCTTATCGATCAGGCGGATAATGCCATATACCCGGTGGCGTCCCCTGCGGTCAAGAAAATTTTCCCTTGAAAACCGGTGGGAACGGTAAACTACTTCATTCAGAAAGTCTTTGATCAGTCCACGGTACTTTTTCATATCCCGGATGTCCATGTGCTCCGCAAGACGGTTTCCCTGCGCCGTAATATCACTGAGCAGTTCATCCACTTTTGCCTGCAGATCCGCATCTGTGATCGCACTTGCAAGTGTAAACTTGAACGAGCCGTCGCCTTCTACTGTTTTTGTGGCCTCCGGTACCTGATTGACCGCGGATATATCGTTTACTTTTATCGCCATATAGAAATCCTCTTATCCTGTTTCTCCATCCCGGACATATCCCGCCGGATATATTCCGTGATCTCCCGGATGGTTCCTTCCATATCCTTATTTATAAACCGTCGTGTGATGCCTGCCTCTGTCAGCTTTTCCTCGGAAAAATCGGCTGCATCCGCAAGAAATCTCCGGCACATTTCCTCATACTGCGGAGTTTTCTGCTGCCGCTCCCTGGCAATCGCCCGAAGCAGCCGCTCGCCATCCTCCACTTCTATATAAATCGGCACCACCCGCGAGCTTCCAAAGTATCTTTGTATTTTCTGATACCCTTCCAGTGTCACAATATACAGATAACTGTGCGCCGACAGGTCAATTCTTCCATCATCTACCGTAAAATATTTCCAGATCCCATAGACCGTGTGATAGGCCCGCAGCTCGATCACCTTGCCTGCGCTTTCCAGCTGCTGTACATGTGTCTCATCTGTAAATACATATTCCCTGCCATCCGTCTCTCCCTCTCGGCGAGGCCGGGTGGTATACGGTACAATGCGTAAAAGTGCAGGATTCCCCTGCTGCATAATCCGGCTGTAGATACTGTCTTTTCCGGAAGAACTCTTTCCCATGACACAATAAATTTTGCCCATTGATCTCTTTCCTCTAGTATAATATATTTGCCGTCATTTCACAACGTTTATACACGTCAAATCCGGCAGTCCCTCTACCTCCAGGCCCAGCCGGATGCAATGCCGGATCGTTTCTGCGGTCTGCACGTCAATCGCTTCGCCAGGCACAAGAATCGGAATTCCGGGTGGATACAGATACACATAATCCCCGCTCACCTCTCCTGTGGCTTCCTCCAGCCGGACCGTTTTTTGTTCTGCGTCCAGTGCCTGATCTATCGTCATGACGGTTTTTTGTTCCCGATAGATCTCCTGCGGTGAAATCTCGCTGGTCTCTTCCTTCTTATGAACCGTTCCATCAATACATTCCAATGCGTCCGAAAGCCGCGCAAACCCTTCGTCCGTATCCATAATGGAAGTCATGGCAACCACATAGTTTCCGCTTGCCATCTCCATCTGCAGACCATATTCCTGCAGCAATATCTCCTGAAGAGCCTGTCCGCTCATGCTGTTTCCGGTCAGGATCAGAAGTTTTCCCGGGTCAAACGAGAACGCTTCCTGTTTTGAAAAATCGGAGGGCTGCAATACCTGCAGTGTTTTCAGATTTTTGGTCTTATCCCGAAACTCTGCAAGCCTTCTGCTGTATGCAGCAAACAGCATTTCCCGGTCTTTTTCTATGATCTGCAGACTTTTTTCAATCCCCGCCATCAGAAGGTATGACGGAGAACTTGTCTCATAAATCCCCAGAAATTGTGCGACCTTTTTCTCCGCGATCCGGTCGGAACACAGATGCAGCAATGCGGTCTGTGTAAATGCGGGAAGTGTTTTGTGTACACTCATAATCACGGCATCCGCGCCAAGCCTTGTGGCATTTTCCGGAAACTCCGGGGAAAACCCGAAATGCGCTCCATGCGCTTCATCCACGATCAGCGGAATCCCATATGCATGCACGGTATCCGCAATGTTTTTGATATCCGATACGACCCCGTCGTATGTCGGGGAAGTAATGACAACGGCCCGGATATCCGGTGTCTGTTTTAGCTGCTTTCGCACCATCTGTGGTGTTACCTGCCCCTGGATGCCGTAGGCGGTATCTTCCGGATACAGATAAACAGGAACCAGCTGCCGCAGATACATCGCGTGATATACTGCTTTGTGACAGTTTCTCGCCATAAGGATTTTTTCGCCCCGTGGGACTGCTGCACTGATCGCCGCAAGAAGTCCGCAGGTACTTCCGTTTACCAGATAATACGTTTTTTTTGCACCATACAGATCTGCCGCTTTCTGCTGCGCCTCCTGCAGGATTCCGGTTGCATGGTGAAGATTGTCAAATCCCTCAATTTCCGTAATGTCAATGGCATAGGGATTGGCAAAAGGCAGGAATGCACGTTTATGCCCTGGCATATGAAACGGATAGATGTCCGATTGTTCCAGTTCATTCAGTTTTTGTTCCAGCATATTTCCTCCCTATCCCAAGAACCGGCCAAGTTCCGGCATCCAGTCATCAAAAAAGATCTCATTGCGGCAAAGACTCTCCCAGATCGGGGACACAAACACCAGAATCAGATCGATTGCGTCTTCCCAGGGAACCTCTGCCAGCCCATGGTTACGCAGATACTTTTCCCAGCGCTTGCGCATATATGTGTAAGCCCGGTATTCGTCCAGCTGCTTTAATCTCTGCTCTTTTCGCATCTTCGGAGATGCAGCGGTAAGCACCGTCAGTTCCTCCAGCACATAACGCCCGCTGAGCGGCTGTGTCCGGAGCAGCCGGTATGCATCATAATAACTTCCCATGCTGCCGATCAGTTCCAGCTTGTCCATGATCGCAAACAGATCATAGCTCAGTTCACTCTCCGGCGAATACACCAGATAGGAAATTTTTCTGCCTCCGCCCACTGCAATCAGTTCTTCTTCCCTGGTTCCCGGAATCTGGCTGACCGCACCAAAACTGTAGATCTCAATATTTAGCGGAACTTTCATATCAAAATACCCGGCGGTCATGCTAAGCCGGATTCCGCCGCTCAATGCCGTCACCGTACCTTCCCAATGGATTTTCTGTGCATTTTCTTTTGCAAACAGTGTTGTTTTGATATGTTCGCCCATTGCGATGGATAATCGCTGACCGGGCTGCAGTTTGTCCGGCGTGAGTTCTTCCTCACTTCCCTTATAAAAAAAGCGGATGCGCTTCTTGGCGCGCTGCCGGTATGCTTCTTCTCCCAGAAGCGGCAGGCTCATCAGCCATAAAAATTCACGGTATGCAGACGTACTGACACGCAGCATCAGATCTTCCACCGCATATCCCCACAGGAGATCCGCAAATGGAATGGAGAGCATTTCGCTTCTCTTTTTCAGTTCTGTTGCCTCACATACACCGACTTTCATTACAGCCACACTCCGATCAGACTCTGTACCTTTCCTGTTACTTTTCGCGCTCTGGCATATTCCATCAGCATGGAAATATCTTTATCATTGTCCCGGATATAGGACTGGACCGCCTCCCGGAAAATCGCCCGGTCAAGCTTTGCCTCATATTTCAGGCAGTCACAGATCATCCGTTCCTTATCATAAATCAGAAACGTCAGTCCATTCTGCTCAATCGTTGTGGAACCAAGTTCCAAAGCTTCCGGCTCTGTATAGTAGGGAATTACTTTCGGATAATCCATCTTAAACCGCGACTTGGACGTATTTTTATCCACCGCCAGATGCCATCCATACGGCTTTTCCCGGATATAACCATACGCATAGAGTGCACTCTCCATACACAGACGCGCATCCGGAAACAGCCGTGCGATCAGTTCTTCCTCGGAAAAGCGGTCGATCCGGTCGGTATAATAACCGTTTTTTATCCGCACCAGTGTCCCGGCTTCCACAAATTCCAGAATCTTGCGGTAATCCACATCAAGTGCCGCAAATTCTTCCTTTTTTACGATGCCGCCTTTTTCATTAATGAAAGCGCGCAGTTTTTCCAATGTTTCTTCTGATGATTTACTCTTTTTCGTATTTGTCGACATTTTCCGCTCCATAAAAATTAACGTGGTATTTCACTTCGTATTCTACCTTTTCCTGTGGAATTCGTCAAGAAAATAGTATATAGTAAAGATAATCTGAAACTGTAACAAAGGAGATCCCATTTTGAATCAGAAAAACCAGCTGCGCAAAAATCCTTCCCGCGAGACATGCGAAAGCATCATTCGCCGGATTCTCATGACCGAACTTACCCAAAACGGAAAAAACCGGCACTTTCGAAAAGCTGCCGATTTTATGAGTTATTTTGAATCTCTGTATCCGGCATCGGATGCCCTGACCAAACAGGTGCAGCGCGCCGTCCAGTCTTTGCATATGCCGAAGGATGCCGATGGATTTTTTATTGTGGACAAGACAGCTGCACAGGTGGAACAGGAACAATGCCTTGGGAAATTATTTGCAGATGCAAATGTTTCCCTCCATCCAATGGAACAGGTAGAGAGCGTTTTCCTGTCCGTACCCTCCCATATGCAGGAACTTCTGCTGCATACATTTGAACAGAGTGATCTCTTTGCCGGGCAGATTCTTACCATCGTTCGCGCCTGTAATGGTCTGTTAATTTACACCGAAGACAAAAAACAGCTGCTTTCATTATTAAATCGTCTGATAAATCAGCAGTAATTTTGTAATGTCGTTTATGCGTCAATTTTATAGTTTAATGCCTTTAATTTGTCTTTATTTCGGTTTAGCGTCTTTATTTTTGTCTTTTTGTACATTTCTGTCCTTTATAGGTTAATGTAAAGCATGCCGGATGATCCACTGTTCCTCCGCGGATAACCGGAACAAATCCATGATTCTGCAATCCAGCCGTTTCTGGCAAGTCTCTGCTGCCTCTTTTCCCATTCCACAAATCAGCGGCTCGGTCATCGCTATAATTTCATTCTGTATCGCTTTCCCAACACGCGGAATCGGAATATGCTCCATATGCGCCCGCAATACTTTTATGGAATGGAATTCCTTCTGATAAACAAACTGAGAAACACTGGAATTTAAAATTGCCAGAATATATTTGATCTGCATTCCGTCGATCTTTGGGATCACAATGTTGCAGCTATTCAAAGAAAGCATCTGCCGGTCATCATAAGCCACCACCAGCTGATTGCTGATAAAACGGTACAACAGTTTTTCCGGTGCCCGGTATATCTCCAGAGGTGCAACCTGCTGAAACTGCTCCGGTTCAAACCGCAGATACTGTTTTACCGGATTTATGTGGTATTTGCAAATATCTGTACCTTTCAGTACCATCTCCGAATTTTCCGTTTTCTCTGCGGAGAGAAACTTTTTGTTGTTTCCGGTAACAATGCCAAGTGCAAAATCTGCATGATCGGCCAGATAACAGACGGGAATGGAATTTTTTATTTTCTCCAGCACACGATACTCTTCATCTGTCATCCGAAAACTGAAATTTTCCGGCACTACCGTCCGCTCCATTGCTATGATAAATGTACGTGTCCGGTCTTCTATCCGCATCCCCACCGTTGACAAAGGCTTTCCGGTCGCAACCAGCTGCAGCAGAATGCAGGGACACTGTACCCCGTCAAACATATCTCCCAGAAACGTAAGGGATTTTACAGAACTTCCCTGAAGCAGAATTGTGCGGATACGCATATGTGCCTTTACATTTAAGACCGCTTCCGGCAGCACAAACGCCAGCGTTCCATCCGGAACAAGAATCTCCAGAGCCCGTTCGATAAAAACATCATAGGACTCGGTATTTCTTCCGGAAGCCGTGGCATATCTGGCCTTTAACACTGCTTTGTCTTCATTGGAAAAAGCATAGCCCCACGGCGGATTTCCAATGATGGTATCAAATCCTGTTCTGTCATATTCTGTGAGAAAATTCTTCTCTGTAATATGTTCGCAGATCTCCTCAACATCCGCGTCCGGATATTTCAGAGCCATATTGAGTCGTGCGATACGGATACTCACCGCATCGGTATCCGTGCCATAAATATCTGCCAGATCCACACTTTCCGGAAGCTGAAGTAAAAAATTTCCGGTACCGCAACACGGATCTAACACTTTTCCTATATGTTCGATATCCAGATGAGAAATCAGCTTTTTTACAACTTTTGTGGGTGTATAATACGAACCGCGCGCTTTCCGGCTGCTCATGTTTTTACAGGAAAGATACAAAAGTCCCAGAATATCTTCATCCGGCTCACAGACATATACGTGCGAAAAAAATGCCGGATATTTCCGACAGAAATCCATTGCCCTTTGTCTGTCACCGATCAATGCATCCAGTAAGATATCATATTTCCCTATAGAAATTTTCCCCTGCAGATATTGGAAAAACAATGGTTTCTGCCCGAATAACTGCAACGCACAGTCTGCCACAAAATAGGATATCACATCAGAGGTCAGCAAAATTTGTTCCCGTGTTATCTCGGAGAGCAGTTTCTGCAAAACGGTAAGGTTCTTGCAGTTTTGGGAAACATAAGAACGATATAACGCATTTCCGGAAACATATTTTTTATTTCTGCGGCTTTTTAATGCCACATTTTTTTCTGACCGGATTTCATTTTCTATGATTGCAATATGCTTTTTATCAAAATAGGGCACCCCGTTTTTTATATATTGTGGAGTTATCTTTCCAAGTTTTACCCAGTTACGACCGGTAGCAATCGATATGGATAACTGCTCACATAACTCCTTTAACGATTTGTCATGCAATTTCAAATTCTCCTGGTTACCTGCTTTTTAAAAATGCCCGGCAAGTAGGAACCTGCCGGGCATTTTCTTATGTACTCTGTAATTTCTATCTCGGGTCCGGACGATGCTTCATATCACGGATCGGAATATTAGCGACAAGTGCCGGTACCGTTCCGTTATTGGAATCGGACTCTGTCTCGGTGATTTTTACATCAAGCGCCTCCGCATCAATATCCATGTAACGTGAGATCACTTCAATAATGTCATTCTTCATCATCTCCATCATCTCGGAAGAACAGTTGGCACGGTCAGAAACCAGCACCAGCTTCAGGCGGTCCTTTGCAACGTTGCCGGAAGTCTTCTTCTTAAATAAATCCATTATTCCCACAATAAGTACCCCCTCTAATTCTTCTTAAAAATGTCCTTCAGCTTCTCAAGTACTCCCTGCTTCTCATTCAGATTCAGGAACGGAACTTCTTCTCCCATAATACGGTGGCAAATATTGGAATATGCCTTTCCTGCCAGACAGTTGGTTCCAACCAGTGGCTCACCACGGTTTGTGGAAATAACAATCTGCTCATCATCCGGCACGGCACCGAGAAGATTTACTGCCAGAATATCGGTTACATCATCTACTGTCATCATCTCACCGCGCTTTACCATGTCTACACGCAGACGGTTTACAATCAGGTCAATCCGTTTCATCTCGTTTGCCTCAAGGAGTCCTACGATGCGATCTGCATCACGGATCGCAGATACTTCCGGTGTCGTAACAACCAGTGCGCGGTCCGCACCTGCTACCGCATTCTTAAATCCCTGCTCGATACCGGCCGGGCAGTCCAGTAAAATATAATCAAACTCTTCGCGAAGCTCATTGATCAGCGCAACCATCTGCTCCGGTGTGACAGCATCCTTATCTCTGGTCTGTGCGGAAGGAAGCAGGCATAATTCCGGATATCTCTTATCCTTGATCAAAGCCTGACGGATACGGCACTTTCCTTCTATAACATCTACCAGATTATATACAATACGATTTTCCAGACCCATAACCACATCCAGGTTACGCAGTCCGATATCGGTATCAATCATTACAACTTTCTTGTTTAACTGTGCAAGACCTGTACCAATGTTTGCTGTGGTTGTGGTCTTACCTACACCACCCTTTCCTGATGTGATAACGATTACTTCGCTCATGAAACTTATTCCTCCTACGTCCCTAAATGTTATTTAATATATTTTTGGTGATTGGCTCAATATAGATATTTCCATCTCTTGCAATGGCGATCTGTGCTTCCACTTCCGGTGTCTTTGACCGACGGAGTGTACGGCGTTTCGGTTCCGGCTTGTCCGGACTCTTTGCGATCAGATCCCCAATCTGAATCTGGATCGGCTGCATATCCAGCGCAAAAATAAAGCAGTTACGATCCCCCATACATCCTGCCTGTGCGTTACCTTTTAATGCCCCAAGAATCACAATGTTTCCCTGGGAAATAATTTTGGCTCCCGGATTGACATCGCCAATGATCGTGACACTCGATTCACTCGAAATCACCTGTCCCGACCTTAAAGTGCCACGATAAAACTGCTCCGGCCCGTTTCCTGCTGCGGCATTCTCATACTGCTGCTGTACGGCATCGTAAAACGCCTCGACCTGTTCTTTCATGACAGCTTCCTGTCTTGTTCCATTTTCAACGATACACAGGATTTCAATCGATGTGTTGCTTTCAATTGCTGAGATGATCTGCTGTTCTTCCTCTTCCGAAAGTTTTCTTCCTTCAAAGGACAATGCCAGTTTTGCATTTTTAAAAAATGTACTGGATGCTTTGAACTTTTCGACAACATCCTTCAATAACTCATCAAACCCAATCTCCGGGTCTAAGACAAGATTAATTCCGTATTTATTACTTTTTATCGTAACAGATTGTGACATGGTAACCTCCAATTTCATTATTAAAATGAAATTCATCAATTGTAATTATACCTGTTTGCGGCAAATACGCAAGCATTTTCGCTTTATTTGAACGATTTAAAAAAACCTGTCCTTCCTGCGATTGTATTTCTTTCGTTTCTTCTCACGAAAACGCATTTTATCATTTTTTTTCGTTTTTCTCTGATGACGGATCACATAAAAATTATCATATGCCCGTTTTGCCAGAAACAACAGAACCACTGCTGCGACAATAACCACTCCCGCAACAATGAGCCATGCAGGATCGATCCGTATGACACGTTCATTTTTCTTCTGCCCGCTATCGGTATTGACGTAATAATTATCTTTTACCTTTGCTCCGGTTTTTACTATATCCACACTGCCGACCTCATGACCGGCATATGTGTATGCAAGCCTTGCAACTTTCTTTTTTCCTTTTGCAGATTCTGTCTTTTTATAGGATACATCGGAAAACTGTGCTCCTTTTGGCATAATGATATAAGCATCCTCGTCCAGCTTTACATAAGGTTCACTGTTGTTCAAAACCCCATAATTTTTTCCGTTGTCCTTTGCCAGACCCGCATCGTTTTCCGAAATGTTCAGTGCCTGAAAATTTTCAAAACAGTAATCAAATAATTTTCTGGTATCCGTATAATGATCCGGTGTTGCCGCATCCATCACCACACACACCAGGGTAATTCCGTCTTTCTCGGCAAAAGATACCAGGGTATTATTCGCCACTGTCGTGTAGCCGGTTTTTCCACCGGTACAATATTGATACAGATGGGAACTGTCCCCGCGGAACGGGTAGATCATTTTATGGTGGTTGTGGCACGGATATTCTGCCTTGCATTTATTGGTCTTCGGAAGTGTATAGCTTGGACTGCCTGCGATCATCCGGAACGTCTCGTTTTTGTATGCCTCTGCGGAAATCAGTGCCATATCATACGCGCTGACCCAGTGATCTTCATCCGGCAGACCATTACAGTTATTGAAATGCGTATCCGTACATCCCAGTTCCTTTGCGCGCTTATTCATCCGATCGATAAACGTCCGGTAATCACCACCCAGTTTCTGCCCCACATGCTCCGCAACCGCATAAGCACATTCATTGGCAGACTCCAGCATAACCGCATACAGACACTGCTCCATCGTCAGTTTTTCTCCAAGATTCCGGGCAATATGGGAAGTATCTCCCTCATTTTTAAATACCGCATCCGCAGAAAACGTAACGACCTCATCCATATCACAGTTTTCGATTGCCAGAAGAACCGTCATGATCTTTGTGATACTCGCCGGATAATGTTTCTCGTGACTCTTCTTTTCATATAAAACGGTGCCGGTATTGACTTCCATCACAATGGCACTTTTGGACTGCGTTTTTACCCCGTCCGGCCAGTACTCATCTGCACGCACAGACAACGGTAACATGAGTAAAACCGTGCATACGGCAAGAAAAAATGCTGTTACACGGGTGTATTTTTTTATTTTCATAAGGCTCCCCAATTCTTGATTTTCTTATATTTATAATACCATTATTTCCATAATCGTTCAATTTTTATTTGCCGAACGGACGAAATTTGTATATAGTAATAGTATTCTTACAGTTAGCAAAACTGAATTTATCTTTTCCAAGGAGAAATTACTATGAGACTAAGAAATATACCGGGCGCCAATGAAGCTGTGGCAGCCAGCCCATATTGTATACAGAATGCAGCAGAACACCGCGGACAATGGCATGCCTTTTTTGAAAATGACCATCCGATCCATATCGAAATCGGCATGGGAAAAGGCAGATTTCTGATGGATCTTGCTGCGTTACATCCCGAAATCAATTATATCGGCATCGAACGTTACACCAGTGTACTGCTGCGCGCAGTCCAGAAAATGGATACCCTGCAGCTTCCAAATGTTCATTTTCTGTGTGAAGACGCCGCAAAACTTCCGGAAATTTTTGCACCGGAAGAAGTTGACCGGATCTATCTGAATTTTTCCGACCCGTGGCCAAAGGACCGCCATGCCAGACGCCGACTGACTTCCCATGAATTTTTAGACCGCTATGACCAGTTTCTTGCAGCCGACGGACGGCTGGAATTTAAAACAGACAATCAGGATCTGTTTACGTTTTCTCTCGAGGAAATCGAAACTTCCGACCGCTGGCATCTTAATGCCTCCACCCGTGATCTGCACCATGATCCATCCATGAATGAAGGAAATATCATGACCGAATACGAAGAAAAATTTTCTTCTAAGGGCAACCCGATATGTAAACTGATCGCCTCCCGCTAAGGAGGCGGTTTTTCCGTTATCCTACTTTCCCAAAATCCGCCGGTTTCTGTACTTCCGGTACAGCCGGTAACAAAACCGTGCTTCTTCCTGTGAGATCTCTTCTTCGGAAAAGACCGCTTTCTGCACAATGCACAGATACTTCTTCCAATCCTCCGCCGGAACGGACGGATAGGTTGTCATCAGCTTTTCCAGATAGTCCCCATCCGTCTTCATGCCAAAACTTCGCGGATGTAATCCCCGGTAAATCCGCTGGTTAATCCGGCATACCGCATGACGATTCTGCCGGTTGCGCAGTTCCATAAGCAATTGTTCCCGGTAAATGCGCAACCATTTTGTCACCAGAACCAGCATCAGAACAACAGCAAGCAGCGTCAGACTCACCGCAGAAAATACTTGCAGATTTCGCCTGTTGTTCTTTTTCTCATTATTTTTTACCGGCCGCTTTGTCTCCTTCTCCGTCATCTGACTTTCTGTCTGCTGCTGTGTTTCCATCTGTGTTTCTGACGGCGATTCGGTTTTCGTCTGCGGATTCTGCTCCGCCACATCTTTGTGCTCTTCATGCCGCTGTTTCCACGTATCGCGCAATTCCGGAGTCGTCGGCAGCTTTGCACTGTCATTCGTATAGCCCGGAGTCATTTCCACCGGCACCCATCCGATATTTTCCAGATAAATTTCCACCCATGCATGCGCATTGTAGTCCGGCACATCTGCCTGATAGCCTTTCTTTTCTTTATGAAATGCCGACGGTTCCACCACATATCCCGATGCATAACGCGCCGGAACTCCCAGACTTTGTAAAATCAACGCACCCGCGCTGGCAAAATGCATACAATATCCCTCATGTCCGGTTTCCAGAAAATAAGCAATGGTATCTTTCCCCTGTGGGATGTGATTCAGATATAAGTTATAGGTATTTTCGTTCCCCAGCCAGTTAGCAACCTGTGTCGCAAGATTCTGCCGGATGTTGTTGGTTGTTATCTGTCTTTCTGCCCGTCCGGAATTGTTTCCATCCGTATCCGCCAGCCAATCCTCATCGTATAACCCGCCTGTTTCCATCTGATCCGCCACATAGGTGCCGTTTTCCTCATACACGCCATATCCGATACTTTCCAGAGCCAGCCTTCGTGTAATAAAATCTCCCACTGCCGGAACATCCGTGGCAAATTTACGGTATCTACTGTCAGCATAGGCATCATACCATTGCTGCAGATCCGTATCTGTTTCTCCGTGGACCATACAAAACCTGTCAAAAACATCGCGCAGATCCGTATTTTCATCCAGTCCCTCAAAAGAAACCTTTCCCGTTGCCCTCTTTTTACATACCACCGTATCATCCCTGAGCCAGACCTTCCCACCGGCTGTCTGCAAATCTGAAAAATAAGGCATATACGCGTTTTTTAACCCCAGTGCCCGATAGGAAATCTGATACGAAACCGTCTGCGTTTCATCCTCTGCCAGCACACTCGAACGGATGTATTTTACAAGTTCACCGGCATTCTGCTGCATTAACATTGCAACATCACTGCGATGGTATCCCGCCTTATCCACTTCGTGCGCAAACGTTTTCCCTTCATTTACCCATGTACCGTTCTGATATGTGCCACTGGCAAATGATTTCAGATACAGTTTGCCCGCCGGGGCTTTCGATGCTTCTATCGAAAATACGGTTTTTCCGGTATAGTCCGGTGTTGTATTATCCACATGTTCCCGCGATCCCTGCAAAGTTATCCCCGAAAACGTCAGGTTTTTCACACGTTCTTCCACCTGTCTCTGAAACGCATAAAACTTCGGTGACTTTTTCGGAATCTGCTTTGCCACACCAGAAAACGCATAGCTACTCACCGAGACAAGAATCACGGCAAACACACCGGCTGCAGCATAGGACAGTAGCTGCATCCATACATGGGTACGACCGTCAGCCACCCTTACATCCATGTGCGTCCATGGTGCCGCAGACACCAGCACGGTTCCCACGAAAAAGAGTGCAATTCCACTCCAGCCCAGTCTGGCATTGACCAGAAGAGCAACCGACAACGCTGTTATATCCGGAAGCAGCAAAACCAGCCGCACACCGGTCACATATCGAAACATCAGACTTAACAGCACAACAACTGCCAATAAAAACGCCAGCATATAAGTATACCGCATCTCCGTCCCGGCCCCGGTCATATAATTTGTTCCATACTGTTTATTCCAATATGACAGATATGCCTGAAACAGCATTTTTCCGCTCTCTGTCAGTTTTCTCCGATGAAAAATTCCAAACAGTACGAGTGCCGCCGGATATCCGATTTCAAGCACAACCTTGCAGACCCTCTGATATTTTCCGGTCGCAGGAACTCCCACGATAAACAGCACAAGACTTACCAGCATGGCCACCTGCAGTTTACCAAGCGCACGGATCGGCAGCTGCCATCCGAATGCACTCCGGAAAATCGCAAGCATTGCATAAAACAGCAGTTCCACAGCAACCGCCTCACAGATCAGCCGGATACCGGTATTGCCAGACAAATATGTGGTTTTATTCCCTCTCCTGTCCTTCCTGTTCACAATACCAGCTCCATTTCTTCCAGCTTCTGTCTCCAGTTATCTCCACCAAAATCCGCAAGTGTCTGTCCATCCAGCACAAGAAAAAGCTCCGGTGTCAGTTCCAGCCTGTGTACCGGATGCTCGCAGCGATACTGCTGCTCATATCTCTGTCGCAGTGAACCGGCCGTTTCCTTCTGACATTCCATAAACTGCATCAAAAACAGATACACGCTTTCCTCATCCTCGACGCGCAACCGTTTGATTTCTGTTTCCTCCTGCCATGCCACATAATGCGGGCAGCCGGCATCCATCATCGAATACACCAGATCTGCCGCAATTGTGAGAAAGGTTTCCGCATAGGCTTCCCTGCTGCGCCTCATATGCCGGCCTTTTCCTGCCATCTGTGGCAGCATGTCCAGCAAAAATACCACCGCACAGGCAAGCGGCTGACTGTCCTCCCGCACCAGAAGCCCGTCCGATTTGGCGGAGAGTTTCCAGTGTATGCGCTGCAGGCGATCCCCCGGACGATATTCCCGCACATCAAAGATCTGGCTGACATCTGTTCCCGGCTGAAAATCATCGTAGCTTTCCGCTTCTCCGAAATATCTGCGTACCCGCTCCGACACCTGTACTGCCACCGCATCCAGTTCCGGCAGCACCTGTATATCTGCAAATCTCTTTATTTTTTTATGCACATAAAACAGACCGGTCAGATCATAAATCCGTACTTTTACAAGCTCATACTCATAACTTCCCACATGAGAAAGCACGACACGCTTTTCCATGCACTGCATTCCGCGCATCAGTCCGGCACCGTTCCACCAGAAATTTCTGGCATACCCGGCAAATGTATTTCTACAGCGCACACGGTAACGCACTTTTGCTGCCGGAAACAACATGGTCTGATCCACGGTAAGCTGTACCGTAACTTTTTTCCCTTTTTCCGCCACGGTAAGCGGAATCCTGATATCTGCCGTGATATGTCTGCAATAAATCAGCAGATACAAACATGCAAGCAGCATCAGTACCAGTTCCGCAAACCCAATCAGCCCAATCGCAATGCTTCCATAGATCAGCGCTATATAAAATGTGACAAGCGTCACCCCTGTTCCAATCAGAAAACTGCCCACGTTTATCCCCTAAGTCTTTTGTATGTTGTTGGTTTGTCCACATCCGACAGAATTTCCTGCAGGGTGGCATCGACTGTCACATGTCCGATCCGTGCCTTTGTGTTGAGCACAATACGGTGTTTTGCCACATCCGCAAAAATATCCGTCACATCATCCGGAATCACATAATTTCTTCCCTGCAAAAATGCCCATGCTTTTGCCAGCCGCACGCATGCGATCGTGCCACGGGGACTTACCCCCAGCTCAATGTAAGCATTTTTTCTGGTAGCCTCCATCAGCTGTACGATATATTTTGCAACATTATCATGCACATAAATCTGTTCCACATACTGCTGCATCTCCCACAGCTGCTCTGGAAGAAGAACCGGCTGCAGATCCTCCGCTTTCGTCATCGTTTTTCCCTGGGCAATTTCCATCTCACTCTGCAGATCCGGGTACCCCATGCTCATGCAGGTCATGAACCGATCCAGCTGTGATTCCGGAAGAAGCTGCGTTCCCGCACTGCCTTTGGGATTCTGTGTTGCAATGACAACAAACGGCTGCGGCACTTTTCGGCTCACACCATCCACCGTTACTTTGCCCTCCTCCATCACCTCAAGAAGCGCGGACTGTGTCTTTGGCGAAGTCCGGTTGATCTCATCCGCAAGAAACAGATTACACATGATCGTTCCCGGATGGTACACAAACTGTCCCGTCTCTTTCTGGTACATGTTAAATCCTACAATATCTGCCGGAAGCACGTCCGGTGTAAACTGTACACGGTGATCCAAAAGTCCCATGACGCGCGAAAAGGCGATGGCAAGTGTTGTCTTTCCCACACCCGGCACATCCTCAATCAGAATATGCCCTCCCGCAAGAATTGTAGCAAAAGCTTTGGTAATACAGGCATCCTTCCCCGCAATCGCGCGTTTGACCTCTGCCAGAACCGCGGCTGCATACTCATATACTTTCTCCATATTTCCCCCTATGGTTTCTTTCTATAATTATTTGCATTTTATATAATAAAAAAACCCCCAACGAATCACATTGTTCGTCAAGAGTTCTTTTGCCATTTGATTCAATCAAAATAAGCTTTGCGAGTGCGCGATCAGGGGTTCGAACCCTGGACACCCTGATTAAGAGTCAGGTGCTCTGCCAGCTGAGCTAATCGCGCATTTTCAAATTGTTTGTTTTGTGTCTTTCCTTAAGACAAGAGTTATTATATAATAGGAGTATTAAAAAAGCAAGCACTTTTTTTATTTTTTTTAAATTTTTTTAAAAGCATATTTGAAAGGAACAATTTAACATGAAAGTAGAAGAAAGATTACTAAAATATGTCAGCTACTGGACAACCTCCGATGAATCCTGCAGTGACATTCCAAGCAGTGAGCGTGAGTTCACGCTTGCAAAAGCTTTAAAGCAGGAACTGGAAACTCTCGGTCTTACCAATATACTCCTCACCGATCACTGCTATGTATATGCCAAGCTTCCTGCCACACCGGGCATGGAAAACTGTAAATCCATCGGCTTTATCGCTCATATGGATACCGCCCCGGATTTTTCCGGAAAAGATGTCAAACCACAGATCATTCCCGGCTATGATGGCGGGGATATCTTATTAAAAGGAAGTCAGGATGTCTTAAAGGTAAATGATTTTCCATCCCTTGCCTCTTTAAAAGGAAGAACCCTGATCACTACAGACGGTACCACACTTCTGGGCGCTGATGACAAGGCAGGTGTTGCCGAAATCATGACAGCCGTGGAAGAACTGATTGCAGAAGGTACACCACACGGGGAACTCTGGATCGGATTTACGCCGGACGAAGAAGTCGGCGCAGGTGCGGATCTGTTTGATCTTGCTATCTTTCAGGCAGATTATGCATACACAGTGGACGGTGATTACGAAGGCGAAGTGGCTTACGAAAATTTTAATGCCGCAAGTGCCATCTTTCATATTAAAGGTGTAAATGTTCATCCGGGCGAAGCAAAAGACATTATGGTCAATGCGGCACTGGTGGGATGTGAAATTGTTTCCCGGCTTCCGGAAGCGGAAACGCCGGCACACACCAGCGGCCGGGAAGGATTCTATCATCTGACCGATATGTCCGGAGATGTGGCTTCCGCCACCCTTTCCTTTATCATTCGTGACCATGATAAAACCACATTTGAGAAACGTCTGCAGAATCTGCGTGACCTTGCACAATCCATGAATCAGAAATATGGACCGGAAACCGTCACGCTCGACATCGAACATTCGTATGAGAATATGATCTCTGTCATTGAGGATAAAATGGAGATCGTGGATCTGGCAAAACAGGCAATTGCCTCCGAAGGTCTGACACCGCTCTCCCGTCCGATCCGTGGCGGTACAGACGGCGCAAGACTGTCCTTTATGGGATTGCCGTGTCCAAATCTCGGTACCGGCGGTTACGGTTTCCACGGCCCATATGAACACATCTCTGTGGAAGGTATGCAGACCGCTGTTCGTATTTTAAAAAATATTGCCACCCATCCGATCCGTAAATAAATTTATAAAAAACCGTCCGCAGTTTTCTTTCTGCGGACGGCTTTTGTTCTATAACTTATTAAATTTTCTAATTCCCCTGCATATTTGCAGAATTTGCAAGTACAGGTTTCTGGAACATGCGAAAGAGTCCAATCTGTTCTAAGGCCTTTGTGATTGCGAAAAAGATCACCGAATCAATTGGCCACATAATCAGGTTCTTCAGCGCACGCGCCGGAAGAAGCACCATAAATGCCTGTCCATATAACACGTTCAGACAAAGTGTTGTCAGAATCACGTTACAGACCAGCATAACTACAAATTTAGCTGCCAGCACACGCCAGATCGTAAGCTTTTTCTTATAAAAAAAGCATCCATACAGGATTCCGGCCAGTATAACAACCAGCGTCAGCTGTGGACAAAATGGTCCGGTTGGCTTCATCATATACTTGATAATATCCAACGCACCATGGAAAATTCCTCCAACCACCGGTCCAAACAGATAATCAATGATACCATTTGGAATACTGGAAAAACCAATCCGAATAAACTGCCCATATTCAATGGAGAAAAATCCTAGAATGACAGCAACTGCAGCAAGCATTGCCATGGTAGTGATGGTTCTTACCGCTTTTAATTCACGGAAAGAATCGGTGAACAAAGTAACGAATTTTTTCATAAAAAAATTACCTCCTTTGCAGACCTCACCGTACTACAACTGGAGATAATATTATCTTCGGATGCAGCGGGATGCGACTCATGTACCGCAAGATTCTCTTTTCGTCCGGGTGACAACTCCCTGTTCATCCGGCACTTAACGCACATGTGTCTACTCTGCTTTAAACTATTAAATTGCAACGACCTAAGTATAACACAATGAAAAAGAAATGCAACTACATTTTTTCATTTTATGACAAAACGCCATCTGTCACACGTTTTTACGTGGAACAAATGGCGTTATCCGTTATTTTATCCGTTTGATTTACGTTCCCATACTTGCAAACAGCGCGGCTATCTCATCCGGGCTTAATGCCTTATTCGGATCAGCCGGTTCTTCCGGCTGAAGCGGTGCTTCTTTTACGGCTTCCGGCTCTTCGACCGGCTCCGGAATATCCTCCGGTTCCACAGTTTCCTCGGCAGGTTCCTCAACTTTATCCGCATTGTTATCGTTGCCCATATTCGCAAACAGCGCAGCTATCTCATCCGGGCTCATGGAACGGTTTGGATCTGACAGATCCGGCATCGGTGGAAGTTCTTCCTCCGGCAGGTTCTCATCATCCGCTTCATCAACAATCGCTTCCTCCGGAATCGGGTCCGGTTCTACCAGTTCTTCTGCTTCCTCAATGGCTTCTTCCGGATCCGGAGGAATAATCTCATCCGCTGCCATGATCGGAGGCTCTTCCTCCGGCTTTAAATCCTCCTCTTCCGGTATATCCGGCAGAATCTCCGGTTCCATATCTTCTTCCGGCTCCAGCGAAATCTCCGGTTCCATATCTTCTTCCGGCTCCAGCGAAATCTCCGGTTCCAGGCTCTCCTCCAGATCCGGCAAAATTTCCGGTTCCGGGTTTTCTTCCAGATCCGGCGAAATCTCCGGTTCCGGGTTTTCTTCCAGATCCGGCGAAATCTCCGGTTCCGGCTCCATACTTTCTTCCGGCTCTGGTGAGATCTCCGGCTCTACCGGTGTTTCTTCCACATGATTCTGCGGTGCCGGCTGTGGCTCTACAGGTGTTGCCACAGGTACAGAAACCTGCGGCTGGGAAACAACCACTTTCTGACTGTTCATAATGGTCTGATTCAGGCGCAGTTCCATATCTTTCATTGCAATAATGATTTCCTGCAGCTTTGCGGCTATCTCTTTATCCTGTGAATGTTCCTGTTCTTTTCCATCCTTCTGCACCGAAGAAATTTCATCCTTACAGGCTGAAAGAATCTCGTCCTTATAAGCACCCGCAACTGTACCGAACCCATCCATTCCTTTCTGGAACGTATCAAACCGGTCCAGCAGCTGTTCGTATGAATTCATCAATGCATCGGTATTCTCATGGGACCGCTTGATAATTACTTTCGCTATTCCCTTCTGTGCATTGACAATTTCCTCTGTCGGAATCTTAGATGCCTCTTCCATATATGCAAGCTTCACCGATATTTCCTCAAAATATTTTTTCAGCATGAGATATGATGCCTTTTCCGACTTGAAAATACTCTCATACTGTTCCTCTCTCCGGGCATATTTTGTCTCATATACTGAAATCACGCCTCTGATTGCAACATACAGGCATATCAGATCTGCTGCTGCCAAAACAACCAGAACAATAAACATCTTCGGGAAATTGACTATGGCATACAACTCTGCCATAAAAATAAACGCAAACAAAAGTATCCCGAAAATCATCTGCATCCTTGCTTTCGAATCTTTATTCTTCATATGATACCGCTCCTTCCATGAGCCTGCTATTCTAACCACTATGCAAAATAAGCTCTAGTATGTTATATTTTACCATATTGTGTCGATTCTCACAAGGTTTGTTGTATATTTCTGCCTTCTATAATACGTCATTTACAATCTGCTCTGCTGTCAGATGATTCTCTTTTAATACCTCATTTACATCATACCGGTCAAGGAATTCTTTTTTCAATCCGTAATTATAGACTTTCATATCACTGCTTCCATAAAATCTTGCGATTTTTTCTCCGAAACCACCATTCAGGATGCCATCTTCCAGTGTAACTACCGTGTCATGGTCTGCCTTCAGCTTCTCCAGCAGTCCCTTATCCAGTCCGGTAATATAATACGGGTTGATTACCGTTACATGAATACCTTTTTTCTCCAGCATTTCTGCGGTCTGCAGTGCCAGGAAATAAAATGTTCCGAGTCCGATCAGTGCAATTTTGCTTCCCTTCTCCGTTACCTCATAGGTGTTGAGCTGGCTCCAGTCTTTTTTGACTTCTCTGCCATCCGAAATCATATCTCCGCCCGGAAGTTTGATCGCAACCGGCATTTCCTTCTGCTCCACACTCCAGTCAAGCATTGACAGATATTCTTCCTTTGTTGTCGGTGCCAGATAAACCAGTCCCGGAATATTAGAAAGCATCGGAATATCCTGCAGTCCCAGATGGGTAACATCCGTCATGCCAAATACCGATCCCGTATACACAACAATCGTTGCCGGATTCCCGTCAATACACAGATCCTGTGAAATCTGGTCATACGTCCTCTGGATAAAGCTGGAATACACACCGTATACCGGCTTTCCGCCACCTTTGGCAATTCCGGAAGCAAGTGCTACCGCTGTCTCCTCCGCGATTCCCACATCTACAAACTGCCGGCCGGCCTGTTTCCTTTTCTCCTGCGTAAATCCGAGAATCGTCGGGGTTCCGGATGTAATTGCAACAACTGTCGGATCCTTTTTCATCTTTTCAATCAGATATTCACAGGTCACCGAAGAATAATCTTCCACTTCTGGAAAATGGGATTTTCCGGTCTCAATATCAAATGGAAGATGCCAGTGCCATTCTTCCTTATGCTCTTCTGCCGGTTTATAACCTTTTCCCTTTAATGTATTAATGTGGACAACAACCGGTTTCTTACTGTCTTTTACCTGTTTGAAAGCCCCGATCAGCTCCCTTAAGTCATTTCCATGATCCACATAGACATAATCAAGTCCCATGGCTTTAAATAAATTGCACTCTGCCTGTCCGTTTGTCTCGCGGAGTAATTTCAGATTTGAATAAAGTCCTCCATGGTTTTCTGCAATTGACATATCATTGTCATTTACTACAATGATCATGTTGCTGTCTAATTCTGCCGCAAAATCCATTCCTTCTAAGGCTTCTCCTCCGCTTAAAGAACCGTCTCCGATAATTGCGATCACATTTGCACTTTCCCCACGAAGATCCCTTGCCTTTGCCAGACCGCATGCCAGACTGACGGATGTAGAGGTATGTCCGACCGTAAAATGGTCATGTTCACTTTCCTGCGGACAGCTGTATCCCGTCACGTCGTCGTAATGTTCTTCATATAAATAGGCATCTTTTCGACCGGTCAGCATCTTGTGCGGATAGGTCTGATGGGAAACATCAAATACCATTTTGTCCTTTGGGGACTCAAAAACATAATGCAGTGCAATGATTGCCTCTACCATGCCAAAATTCGGGCCAAAATGCCCGCCGTGAATACTTGCCCTCTTTAATAATGCATGACGCATTTCTTCTGCGAGAGCTGTCATCTCTTCTATATTCAATTTCTTCACATCTTCCGGTCCGTTAATCTTTTCGATATACATATAATAAATTCTCCTTCCGATTTTATCTATCATAATATACCATTTAAAGTTAACTTTAAGTCAAGTATTTTTTATTTAATTTTCAACTTTTTGCTTCAATCCCTCAATTGCCTGAGCCACTATACCTGCGCTCTTAAAAAGATGTAAATAATGTAATGATAAAATGGGCAAAAGGTATCATTTCCCACTGAAATGCAATTTTTATGTCATTCGCATTTCTTGCGATCCGCTTGTTGTTCCGATATAATTATGCTATGATTGTGCTTTGATTGGAGGAAACCATTTTGAGCGAATATTATAAGTTTTTTCAAAATAAAAAATGTGAATATTTTCCATGCCATAAAGGAATCCCGGAGGAGGACTTTAACTGTCTGTTTTGTTATTGTCCCCTCTATACACTCGGGAAATCCTGTGGTGGAAACTGTGAATATTTAAAAAATGGTATCAAATCCTGCATAAACTGTGGCTTTCCCCATCACCGAAAGAACTATGATAAGGTCACGGGCCGCTTTCAGGAAATTGCAGCCGTTATGGCTGCTTCCGATAAGGAGGATGCATCCCATGAAATGTAAACTTACTCCCGGATTATCCTCCGGTGACTGGAACGAATTTTGCAGCCGTTTCCATTTCCCTCCGGATGACCTGCCCCATATTCAGGCAATTTATACGGCACTTCTTCCCCTGGTTGAATCCTATGCGTATTACTCTCTGGATCAGGATTTAGACGGGGTTTCTCTGCCTCACTATGCCTATGGGTTTGTGACGCTTGGAAACGGAGTGGATGAACTGTCGGAATTATATCTGAACCATGAACAGATCCAGGAGGCTTACATTGTGGACTGCATCAGTCTGATGCTTTTGTCAAAGGCTTATGAAGAGTTTGCACATGTGGTAGAACGTCAGAGCCGCCTGTATCTTGCAGAATTATCTTTTCTGGGAGATACCTATTGCCTTGACCTGCTCCCACAGATTTATGGGCGGCTTGCCCCGGATGGCATCCAGCTTACCGAGGGGCAGATGCTCCGGCCGCTTAAGACAGCAACGCTGATCCTGCATCTGGATACAAAAACGCACGCCAATCTCAAGCAATTATGTAATACGTGCGCAAACTGCCGGAATTTTTCCTGCCCGTCGAGAAAAACTACGGCTCCGCACCTGCCACATACTTATGGAGCCATGCAGATATTCCATACAAAATAATTATTTTTCAATTGATAAGTCAGCATTTTACCGTGCTTTTTTCAAAAGTTCTTCCGCTGTAATACCAAACAATTTCTTAGTTGCTCCACCCACCCGACACGGACAATCTCTGCTCTACACCTTGTGCTTCCAATATAAATGAAACCGATATGGTGAACTGATTAAAATGCTTCTGTTTTTTATAACTGATGATTGAAGAAATATAAACAAAAGCAAGGGGGTTGAGAGTAACCTCGAATCTGAAAACCTTATCTTTACAAGTTTGAGGTTTCGAATGATTATTAAGATAAAAAGATGTAAATAACATAATATTAGCAGTTGACTTTAACATTATTAAATGATAATATCAACAATATTAAAGAAAGGGGTTGGTAATGAGACGAAAAGCGCAAGAATGGATATACAATTTAAGTGATGAAGATATCACATTTATAAAAAATTTTGTTATGTCATCTGGCTCTTTAAAAGAGGTTGCAAAATTGTATCATATAACATATCCTACCGTGCGATTGAGACTTGATCGACTTATACAAAAAATGCAAATGAATGATCAAATAGAAAATGACGCTTATATTTCATTAATTAAAAAAATGGTAATAGATGATCAACTTGATTTTGACACAGCAAAAATATTGATAAAAAAATACAGAGAGCAAAAAGGAGAATAAATGAAATTTTCTACAATTTTATTCATCGTAATAATAATGGCATTAACCATTATTTGTGTACGTTTTTTAGAATCATATTTAAATAAAAAAAGAAGAACAACTACCGTATCATTAACACCAATTATTTTTCTTGTTCTTTCAATCGTATTAATTATAGTGTATCTTAATTTTGAACCAGAAAGTTTTGAACGCGTTGAGAAGCAGGGGTTATTGACACTCTCATATAGTTTCGTTTCCAAAAATCAGATGTCTATAAAGGATAAGATACACAATTGTATCATTATCTTTATGCTTACAAATATTCCTACTGTTATATCAATTTATAATCGGATAAAAAGAAATAGAACGATTACGCGCAAAAAGAAAATAAATGAAATGAAATTGCGGGAATTATAATGTTCATCTCTATATATTATATATAGTTGTGATGCCGTTGGATATTATAGTGGAAAGCACTGGACAAATGCAAGTGCTTCTAATGCAAGCGTAGATTCTGATTTTGTTATATATACATATAAACTTTCTGGACAAAGTAACAAAACCACATGTACTTCCTCCTGTATTACCTTAAAATGTTCTGGAAATCTTGATACTTATGTTGGAGTTGGAAATGTAGGAATTGTAAAGATTACATCGCAAACTTATTCGAGTAAAACCAATTTCTATGCTTCAAGTTATTTATAATAATGAAAAAAAGATATATAGTGATACTCGTTTTGCTTATACTGATCTTACTCTATAATAGATATGGATCTGGTGTCTAAAATCATTTAAGTGCACAGGTAGACAGTATTTCAATTGAGACAGTATGAAAAACTTATCCAGCGCGAACGATTAGAAATTGTTCGCAGATAATAAAACAATTTAATGGTATCCAGCAAAGATCTTTAAATCATTGACAAAAAAATTACGCAATGGTATTATGAAAATACAAAAAGCAATACCGTGTAGGCGGTTTGCCAAAGTTAGTTTTAAAAAATAACCGGTCTTTGGTAGGGGCGGTTATTTTTTATGGTTAAAAAAGATCATTACGATCAGATTGATAATAGCAACAATCAGTATGCAAAACTGAAAAAGTTCAGAATATGTAACCATGCTATCGCCCTCCTTTCAACCAGAGGGCACCATAGCCCTCGTAATAAGGGCAAACCGCCTACCGCACTATGCTTTGATACTGCTTTCTGTATGTATTTATTTTACCATTTTTCGATCAAAAAGCAATCAAATGTTCGATATATTTTCGCGCAAAAAAATAGCATCCTCTACCGTCCAAAGTTTAGGATACTATTTCTTTAACATGTTTAACCTTATCACGGTATGGGGCCATGCAGATATTCCATACAAAATAATTAGTGCCTGCTGAGTAAGCAGACACTAATTATAAACTTTATTATCTATTTGTTTTTTTCTTTTTCATTACAACAATAACAACTCCTGCCGCAACAACTACCGCTGCTGCAATCAGAACAATAACAATCGTCATGGCCGCACCATCCTGTTTTACAAGTACAAGTGCACTGATACCATCCATTGTATACTCGCCACCCTTGATTGTCTCGATTGTCTCAACGCCAGCTTTCTGTCCGTTTATGCAGACTTTCTATTTTCCTTCCGGAATTGTAACTTTTGCGTTGTCAGTGTTTGCATTAAAAAGAAGATACATCTCTTTTGCACTTTCATCTTTCTGACCGCCCTTTATATTAATTCCTACAATATTATCCCCAAGTCCTTCTATGGATTTTACATATTTTTTCACATCCTCTGATGTAGATAATCGAAGTGCCGGATGTGCCTTTCTGAACTTAATAAGTCCCTTATAGTATTCAAATACATCTGCCCAGTAGCATACGGAATCCACAATATATTTCCGTACCATGTTTCTCTCGGATGCTGTATCATTTCCACATCCTGAGCCGTTTGAATACGAACCGTCTTCATTGATACGGGAAAAATATCCCGGAACAAATTTATTGATACAGAAATCATCTGCACTCATAACATGATTGTATACCACATTACCATAACACGGTTATTTACTGTATTGAAATCCGGAGCATCCCTGCCTATAACCATAAATATAAAAACGAGCAGCAAAACCGGATTTACACCAGTCTGCTACTCGTTTGATGATTATAATATTTTCTTTTCTTGTGCCATTGCAACCAGTTATCGGACAAATGGCAGGAACGTAATGCTATACTTTATTTTCCAAACCGGCTGATTTCTTTCGCATATGATATTTCCGTTTTTCCTCATACATTTTCTCATCCATATGCATTAAAAAAGTTTCTGCATCATCTTCTGTCCCAAATTCCGTGTATCCCATGGAAACACTTAAATGAAACGGTTCTATCCCGGATTCATTAAACCGGGACAGATTACGGTTAATCTCCTCCATTGTCGCTAAGACACGCTCCGTATCAACACCTGACAGCAGCACAATAAACTCATCTCCCGCATACCGGATTGCCATACCAGCATCCGGTATGGATCTGATGAGTATATTTCCCAACGTACAAATAGCCTTATCACCCGTACTATGACCTAAATTGTCATTAATACACTTGAAATCGTTTACATCCATCATGATTCCATATAAGGATTTCTGGCTTGCAATTTTCTTTTCTGCAAGCACCGCATTAAAATATCTCCGGTTGTATAATCCGGAAAGCTCATCCATATACAAACTCTCTGCGTATGACTGCATCTGCACAAATATCAATGCGACCGCAACCAGCACCCATGATGATGTAATTCCATAAAAAAGGAACTGGATAACTACACCTGCAAAACAAGGACCAACGAAATAGATCACCGGGAAAAAATTCAGGTTAACCCCTTGTTTTTTGGAATGATACACCAGATAGATACTGTAAGCAAAATATATGACAAGCGAAATATATCCCACCAGCGCACCGGCAGTTCTCTGGTATACATTCTCCCCGGATATTTTAAACATAATCCCTGTTCCAAACAGATTACATAAAACCATAATTACTTCTACCAGCCAGGGAAATATCTCCACTCCTGCTTTTTGAACCATTCTTTTATAATTTCGATAGATACGCAATTCCACGTACATACACCAAAGCATACCCATACTGACTGTCCCTATAAAGCATATGCTGTTAGAGATATAATTAATCTGCCGGCTGCCAGTAAACTGTTTTCCATCTACGAGAAAAGCAATGGTTTCAGACAATGCCCCCACTAAATTTACGATTGCTATTCCATCATATATTTTATCTCCCACATGAAGGCTCTCTCTGTTCTTTCGTCTACAAAACAAAAGGAACCACATCATTAACACGGTCAAGCCGTTTGCCATTAATATTTCTTCTAAAACGATGATTGTTATCCCCTCCATCATTCACGGTATGAACTCATTTTTACTAAAATGAGCTCTATCATTATACCAAGTTAAAACCGGTTTTTGTCTTTTTCGACATGAATTACAGTTTTTTTAACGTGAACGATGATTTTTTATGTTTCATCACTTTTCACAACCTACTGCAACTGTGAAAAACCCACGGCTTACAAAGTTAACGGTCTTTGTATCGGAATCATAATAAGATCCCGGTATCTTAACTGCTGCACCGTATTTATCAATTTTATATGCAAAAATCTTTTTATCTTTTTCCTTTTTCGAAGCATTATAGGAAACAGCGACCCTGATCCGTCCCTTTTTCAGGACAGACGACTGCTTTTTCTTTATTCCTGTGACGGAAAAATCATAAATTGGACGTTTTCCAATAATTTTCCCCGCCCTGGCAGAAAGATTTTTCTTGTCAGCCTGTTTCATTTTGATAACCACAGCTGTATTCATCTCTTTCTTTAATTCTTTTAATGCCTTCGAATCAAAGGTAAGATTTACATTGCCACCATTGACCTTCAATTCTTTTACATTCTTTTTGACAAGTAAATTTACCGCCTGCCCGTCCATTTCAAGATGCAGATTCTTCCAGTTTCCGGCTTTTGCCGTATCAAAAGTTATTTCAACAGACAGGTCTTTTATCCTGCCACCCTGTTCTTTTTCTGCCTTTGTAATTTCTTTTTTCAAAACTGCTGCAATATTCTTCACTTTGACCGTATTATTTTTAACTGCAGATTTTGCTTTGACATTAATATCCTTAACAGAAACGGACGTATCTGCTGCGGGTGGCGGTGTCACATTCCCCGGTTCTTCTTTTGCATGATCCGGTGCCGGTAATGTGCCGGAATCCGGTGAAACATTGCCAGATGATCCGTCCGTGCTTCCACCGGCATTTTCTCCGGAACTTCCACCAGAACTTCCGCCAGAACCTCCACTTGAACCGCCTCCGGATATTCCGCCGGAACCTCCACTTGAACTGCCTCCGGAACTTCCACCAGAACCGCCCCCGGTCTGGGAATGATCTGCCGTTACACGGACCTGACAATCTGCCTTACTTCCTGTATAGTTGCCATTCCCATTATAACATGCGGTGAACGTATATGTTTTCGTTTCATTCGGAAGCGTTGCCATCCAGTGATCCGTTCCCTTTTCTTCTAATGTGATCCCGGAAACATCACAGGTTACTTTTATCCCGGCATCTTCCGGAATCCCCTGTCTGCAAAGCTGTAATTCTACTGTCCCCGCACCTTTGACCGTATCGTTTTTTGCAGTCAGCTGCATACTGGTGGAAGCCTTTTCGATTTCCAGGACAGCCTCCCCGTATGTTGGAATAAAAGATGCCTTTTCCGCTTTAAAATAAATCTTATACTGGCCTGCTTCTGTGTAAAATGGCATCTCCGTTTGTGTATACGATCCGTTTTCTGTCAAACTGTAACTGATTTGTACACCATCTTCCTGTTTGATATCAAATGTATGGGGTTTTCCATCATAAGTTACGCGGACAGGTACGGTTTGTATTTCCGGCATCTCACTGTTTTTCCGGTAATAATAAGTGATCTCCTGGCGATCCTCTGTGATGTTTATTTCTCCCTGATTTGCACTGTTTCCTACACATGTATATCCATATAAATCCGGACTTCTTAACGTATACGCAGAATTCTTTGGTACATATACTGTCGCGGGTGCCGTATCAGGCACTGTTGTTTCGGTTCCGTCTTCGTTCTGCAGCATATAACGAATCGTTACGGTACTCCACGCCTGTCCTGCCGTCTGATTGTCAGCCAGAATTTTTCCAGTATCCTCATCTATGATCTTTCCTTCCAGTCTGTCCCCGGAAACCAGACCCGTTACCGCAGGAAGTGTGACAGAAAGGGACTCTCTGGCAGCATCCGGATCATACCAGTTACTGAGTGGCGGAACGGTATATGTTTCTTCTTTTTCATATTTGACTGTATGGTCTGCTCCAATAATGCGGAAAGTAATCTTCAAATGCTGTTTGGCATCCACTATATTTTGTACGACTGTACGGAATTCCAGATCCTTTCCATTTGCTTTTGCGATATTTGTCTCATCGATCCGGTATTGGTCACTATCCCTGTCAAGTGTTCCTGTCCTGCTATGCGGAATTGTAATTTCAGGATCGCACACATAAACAGATGCCTGCCTGCTGACATAATCACGGTTATTTAATCTCCGCGCCAGTTCCATTTTACACACTTCACAGAAAGGATTCCCAAGATCCCGCATCATGCAGACGCGGCCCGGCGCAAATACCGTTTCTGTTCCTGCTGCCGTTATTCCGATTCCACGGAACCCAAGCATCTTATACCATTTAATCTTATCCGGATCCGATGTGTCGGAAATATTTTCTCCCTGCATCTTTTTATCATATTCATCGCCTAATCTTCCGATGCTGTGGGAAATTTCATGGGTCATGACATCCCCCTGCTCATTCTCATCCGAATTTGCCGAAAAAGAAAAGAGTGCATTGGAAGAAGAACCAATATTCGCAGTCGTATTACAAATGATATGGATGGTTCCAACGGCTGCACCGGTATCCAGATATCTGCTCTCCAGCTCTGCCCTCAGTGCCCTGGCTTTATCTTCCCCGTCCTTTGCAAAATAGCAGGATTTTCCGAATGCCTGCACATGAAAATATGTGTCCGGGTTCGACTCCCCATACATCACGCCCACACCAGTTTCATTGGATACCGTCTGTACTGCATAAATATTGATCCTGTCGGAATACTCTTTATAAGGGGACCACTTTAGCAGCCCCTGTGCTTTTGCCGTTGCATCCTTTAAAAATTGTTCCTGTTGTTCCCGGGTATAGCCCTCACCCATGATAACAATCACAAAATTTTCCTTATCATCACCTGTCTTGTGAATGGCATAAACGGAAGCTGCCGTCGTCTGGTCTGCCGCTGTCTGGTCTGCCATCACAGGATATGGAAACACCAGGGAAAACAATAATATCAGGCTAAGTACGATTGCCCCAAACCATTTTCCATCCTTCTTCTTTACATTCGTCATATCATCCTCCATACTTTACATTACCAGAAATACTGGTGCTTTCCCTATTCTTCCCACAGACAAACTCCCGGGAAACCATCTGCCGTAAGGCTTCTTAAAGCACGATTACCGCAGCATCAAACCCCTCTACATTTCCATCAAAGGTGTTTTCGGTAAGCAGATTGTACTTCTGCGTGTACTCATTAAATTTTTTTGCACTGCTGCTGCAGTTGAAAATCATGGCAATGGTCTCTTCGCCATTTTTTCTGATCAGGACAACTGTCCCTTCCTCATCTTCTGTGACGCTCCCAGCCAGTTCGCCTTCTACAATACATGCATGGCTTTTCCGGACCTGAATCAGCCGCTTGTACCATTCATACATCTCTTTGTCCTGGTATTCTTCATCCCAGTACATGCCCCGTCTGCAGTCCGGATCGTTTGCTCCCGGCATCGCATACTCATCTCCATAATAAATCATCGGCATTCCCGGCAGTAACAACTGAAAAGCGGCTGCCAGATGCTGCTTTTTCTTATTGTCGTTACACAGATGTAAAAATCTTGCGGTATCATGGCTGTCGATCAGATTCCACATAAGGGGATAGCAGTTTTTGTGTAAGCGTCCCTTCAAATATCCAAGATTTTGTACGAACTGGCTGACCGTAATCTTTTCGTCTGCAAGCAGATCGATCAGGTTCAGGTAAAATGGATAATTCATGACTGTATCCCATTCATCCCCCTCAAGGAAATCTCCTGCATAATGCCAGATTTCCCCAATGATCAGCATATCTTTCTTCACAGCCTTTACTGCCTTTCTGAAATTCTTCCAGAAGAAATGGCTGATTTCGTCTCCTACATCCAGTCTCCATCCGTCAATATCGCATTCCTTAATCCAGTAGCATGCAACATCCGTAATGTATTTTTCAACTTCAGGATTTTTCAGGTTTAACTTTGGCATTCCGCCATAATAACCAAAACATTTGAAGTTTGGGATCTCTCCCCATTCGCTTTTAAGTGGGAATCCATCAATAAAATACCAGTCCCGGTATTTGGATTTTTCACCATTTTCCAGGATATCCGCAAACGCAAAAAATTCTCTTCCCGTATGATTGTATACCGCATCCAGGACTACCTTCATACCACGCTCATGCGCTTTTTGTACCAGCTCTTTGAGATCCTCTGTTGTTCCAAAGGACGGGTCTATCTGGTAGTAATCCGTGGTATCATACTTATGGCACGAATTTGATTGAAAGATAGGTGTCATATACAGCACATCGATTCCCAGATTCTGAATATCATCCATATGTTCGATGATTCCCCTGAGATTTCCATGCAGATCATCCATAGGCGTAATCGGTGCTTTATACCACAGTTCTTTGTCTACCGGCTCCGTTGCTGCAAAACGGGATGGGAAAATCTGATACACGACCTTGTTTGCTGCCCACTCCGGCACCTCAAACATCTCTTCCTCCCGAAGGTTCTGCGGACAGTCAAACATTCTGTCCCTGTTTGTAATGCATTCCTTATCAAACTCATAATTTCCATAATATACCTTTTCTCCCTGCGTGTCCGTAAATTCGAAAAAGTAACGCAGACAGATCAAATGCATCTTTATCTGTGCTTCATAATAATCATGAAACTGTGAGACAGCAACCTTCTTCATCGGAACTGTCTTTCTGGTATCCTTACGCTCCATAGGTATATACTTGTCCTCATAGTGAAGGATTACCTCCTTCATATCATCCTTTTTTACCTGCACGCGTATCACGAATAAATCCTTATCAACCGCATAGCTAAACCTTTTATCCATATCATGAAAAATTGCTGAATATTCCATAAAATTTCCCCTTTACACTTGTTGTTTTCCTGTATTTTAACTTACTTTTTTCAACAATTCTAGCACTATATCCACGATATTTTTAACTTTTTCTACTTTTATGCTTTTTTGCGATGATATTACTGTTCATATAATTTAAAATGTGCGTTATCAGTTTAAAACCAATAACGCACATTTCCTCATTGCATCCTTTTCCCGCATTTATATATGTCACAAGTCAAATTATAGTTCCTACCTGCGACAACTTTATATGTAAATTCAACATCAATAATTTTTTGCACCGTTTTTAATTTCTATTTTCTGCAACTTTAAATTTCTTGATCATTTCACGCAGATTTTCTGCTTCACTGCTCATCTCCTGACTGGCTGCTGCACATTCTTCAGATGTTGCCGAATTCGTCTGTACGACATCATTGATCTGTTCAATTCCATCATTAATCTGTTGGATTTCTGTTGTCTGTGTCTCTAACGTTTCTGCAATATTTGTGACTTCTTTTGTAATGATCTGGGAATTCTCAGCGACCTCCTGCAATTGTGATGCCGTCTGCCCTGCAATCACCATACCTTTTTCCACGGCTTTCACAGAGGTTTCAATCAATGTTGCGGATTCCTTTGCTGCCTGGGCACTCTGGTCTGCCAGCACATTGACCTGATTCGCTACCACTGCAAATCCCTTTCCTGCCTCCCCTGCTCTTGCAGCCTCAATGGAAGCATTCAATGCAAGCAGATTCGTCTGGGACGCAATTTCATTGATTGTTGCAATGATCTTGTCAATCTCTTTTGATGCCCCGTTGATCTCATTCATGGAATCAACCATATCCCTCATTTTACCATTGCTTTCCAGAATGGCATTTCCAAGTTCGTCTACTCTTCCACTGATTTCTTTTGCGGATTGTGAATTTTTTCCTACCTGTTCAGAAACACCTGCGACTGTTGCGGTCAGTTCTTCTACAACTGCTGCCTGATTTGTTGCTCCATCCGCAAGGTCATTGGAACTTGATGCTACCTGATCTGCGGCACCCGAAACTTCATCTGAAACATGTTGGATTCCCTTTATTGTCTCTGCCATGCTTTCTTCAAACAACATAAAGGAGTTTAGAATTCCAACGAAATCCCCTTTCCACTCTACTTCCGGCTGCACATCAAAATTTCCTTCTGCAAACATCTTCATTGAACGTCCAATATCATCTACATAGCTTCCCAGAATGCGGATGGATTTGCGCATATTGTGTGCCAGTATTCCAATCTCATCATCTGAATGGTAGTCCAGCGTGCTGTGCAGGTTTCCATCTGTTAATTCCTGTGCAACGGCTTCCACTTCACGTAATGGTACTAAAATTGACTCAAGTACTTTTTTGCCTGTTTTTATTGCCAGTTTCCATGCCAAAACCAGACAAATAATAATACACACAATTCCTGCCACTGCAGAAATAACCGTAATTCTGACTGCCTGGCTGCTTACCTCATCGGTCATTTCATCTAATCTTGTTGCAATTTTTACGGCTTTATTTAATGCCGGGGTACAATCATTCAGAATTGAATCAACTGCCTTATCCTTGTCACCGCTTTTGATTTCTTTCATGATGGAATAACCAATGTTTCCCCAGTCTGTAAGGGCAGATGCGTATTCTTCACAATCCGCATCCGGAATAACTCCGGAGTTCTTTAAATTTTTCAGTTGGGTATTAACTTCTGCAAGCAGTCTTTCTACCGTCTGCTCATAATCGTCATAAGAGGATGTATCATTATTTAATGCCATTTCCCTGATATTTCTCGCTGATGAGTTAACATTTATCCTGCAGATTTTCACCGCCCGGTCTGCAACAGTAACATTTTGTACATAATGCATCGTATTGGCAAATAGCATACCTATAACCACAATAGAAAACAGACCTGAGACTAACATCATAATAATGACTTTTCTGTAGCCATAGTTTATCCTTTCCTTCAGATGCAAATTTTCCAAGTTCTTTTTCATCATATTTTTCTTTGTCGGCATAGTTTGCTATTTCCTTTCTCTTTTGTTCGATTCTGATATATCAAATTTTTTTCTCAAAGTCAATAAATTTCGGGAACAATTTTATTATTCTATTTTTCACATAAAATGTTGTACCCCCCCCCCCGAAAAATACAGCACTTTTACCAATTTTTTCTACAGTTACCTCTCCGATCGAACGTGATGTAATCTGGAATGTCGTGCCGGTGGTTCCCTCGTAAGAGTCATACTAGTACATAACTGAAAATACTATTGTCTGAAACACCCTCTGTTTTCATATATGGCATCAGGTTCTTCCAAAACATTCTCTAATTGTCTTTGAAATATCTGAATCAATAAAACCTTTATGTGCCATGTCATCAAGGATATCACATGTTTTTTCATGGGACAATCCCTTTTTATAAGGTCTGTCTTCCGTAAGAGCCTGATAAATATCAACACATGCCATCATACGTTCCTGCTCATTTAATTCATCAGCGGTTTTTCCAAAAGGATACCCTTTTCCATTTAATTTTTCATGATGGAAAGCCGCCCAATCTCGTATTTCTTCAAAATCATTAACCTCCGATAATATAAGGTATGTATAACCAGCATGATTTTTCATTGTAGAAAATTCATCATCTGTAAGCTTATCCGGTTTTTCCAGAATTTCATTGCCTACCGCCATTTTTCCTATATCATGCAGTGCACCAGCCAAATACATTTTCTGTACCGTGATTGAATCATATCCCATATATTTGGCAAGCAGGGAGGCTTTTTCAGCTACTCCTATAGAATGCCTGCTTGTAAAAGAAGATTTATAATCTACAATCTTTGCAAAGAAATCCGCAACATTTTTACACATTTCCCAATCAAAAACCATTTTTTCTCTTGGAATAATTTCCCATAGCTTCGTTTCAAAAGAATCATCACTTAAACACATAAAGGATTCTTTTGTGAATACATGAAGAAAAGCATTAACACATTCTGAATCAAATAGACTATCCTTTTTTTGGGAAAGATACTGACATATAAAATCCCATCTATTATCATCAGATTTAATACTATTTCCTATGATATCAACGGTATCTGCAAGATGAATAATTCTTGCAGGCAATGGGGTTTCATTCCACTTTTTTTGAAAAGGACCAGTTCCATCGGCATGTTCATGATGATACAAAATCACATTTGAGACATCTGTTTTAAAAGGAAGTTTCGTAATATTTTTTTCACCATAAATACAATGAAGATTCGTTTTTCTTACGGACAAATCTTTTTTAATGTCAATAACATAATTCCTTTCCAGCTCTTCCGTAATATATTGTGTCAAAGCATTATCATGCAGTAAGGCACACATAGCTAAATCTTGTAACGCATCACCTTGAATTGCCAGATATTCAGCCATGCATACACTTATATAAGCCACTCTTTTTCCATGCTTATTTTTGATTTTTACCAACTCTGCTTCTATACAGTCCAAAGCATAGGAACAGGCTCCTGCAAGTCCGACAATATCTATTCTTAGTTCTTCTTTCATTGGTATAATCCTATCATAATACATTTATGCTTCTGAGAACTGGTCTTTTCCTACAAAGCATAACGGACATTCAAAATCTTCTGGAATATCCTCCCACTTTGTACCAGGTGCAATACCACCTTCTGGATAGCCCTTCTCCTCATCGTATTCCCATCCGCAAACATCACATACGTATTTCATTCGTTGTTCCTCCTTGTAAATATATTAATACACAGCCTATATTACTGTTATATTTGTGTTGTTCTTTAACCTTAATATGTATAAATGCTTTTAGCATTTCCATAATCCATGCAGGTTACAATATGCATATACTTCTTCCTCAGCTGTTTTAGCAAAGCCATCATACATATCTGTCCACTCATAATTTTCGCCTTCTGCCGCTGCCGCCAGGTTTTCCTTTGTATCACCAATTCCTGCTAATTCCTTGAACCACATCTTTGCATGTTCTTTCTCATTATCTGCAGTCTTTAAAAACAATGCTGACATCTGCTCGTAGCCTTCCTTCTATGCTACAGATGCAAAATATGTATATTTATTTCTTGCCTGGGATTCTCCGGCAAATGCCTCCTGTAAATTTTTCTCTGTCTGTGTTCCTGCGTATTTGTTATCTGCCATTTATTTTACCTCCGTTTTCTTTACAACTTTTTCAAAATCTGATGCTGGGTGCTTACATAAAGGACATATAAAATCATCCGGCAGTTCTTCTCCCACATATTCGTATCCACAGATTCTGCAACGCCATATTGTCTGACCATCCTCTGCTTTGCCAACCTCCTCCGGCTTAGGCTTAATGTTATTCTGGTAATAATCATATGTAGCTGAAGGAATATTACTTATTACTTCCATATCGGTTATCTCCCCGATAAACATTGTATGTGAACCTAAATCTTCAGTTTTATTAACTGTTACAGAAATGTATGCATTTGTTCCTTCTGTAATATAATAAATACCATTTTCTCCCCTGGAACACTTTTCAAATGTTTCAAACTTATTTGTATCCCTTCCTGATTGGAAGCCAAAATGTTTAAACAATTCAAACTGTGCATTCTGACTCAGGACTGATACTGTAAATTTTCCTGTTCTTACAATCATATCATGCGTATAATTTGCCTTATTGACGCAGATACTTAACTGGTTTGGTTCCGAAGCTGCCTGTATGGCTGTATTAATAATACATCCATTGTCTTTTTCATCTTCCCTTGCAGTCAGTACAAACAATCCATAACTCAGCTTATACATTGCTTTCC